>Ga0116112_1000774_pt1 | contig 23284 bp, 20 predicted proteins | sample June2015DPH_8_15_FD_89721 | JGI IMG/M metagenome (GOLD analysis project Ga0116112, IMG submission 89721) | Peatland microbial communities from SPRUCE experiment site at the Marcell Experimental Forest, Minnesota, USA - June2015DPH_8_150 | ecosystem: Environmental > Terrestrial > Soil > Wetlands... | reverse complement strand
GCGTCCTGGACGAACTGGGCCTGGTCCCCGCCCTGCGCGCCACCTGCACAGAGTTCGCAAATCGGACGGGCGTGTCCCTCAAGCTGGCCTGCAAGCCGTTGACCGCCCGGCTGCCCGCCGAAGGCGAGTTGGCGCTCTACCGCATCCTCCAGAATGCTTTGGAGAATGTGGAGAAGCACGCCCACGCCCGCCACGTTACCGTGCGCCTCAGGCAGCGCGCCTTCATTCAGTTGACGATCAATGACGACGGGATCGGCTTCGACCCGGAGCATCACGCGGCCAGACGAAAAGGAAAGGGCGGCCTTGGTCTGCTCAGCATGCGCGAGCGAGCGACCTATGTGGGCGGCGACTTCAAGATCAAATCCATTCGCGGCGCCGGCACGGAAATCGAGGTGCTCATTCCCCTGCCGCCAAGTGCCACGGCGGCTAACTGAACTGACTTATGAAAAAAATCACTGTTCTGCTGGCGGAAGACCATACGATTGTGCGCGAGGGTTTTCGCAAGATGCTGGAGTTGGAAAACGATCTTCAAGTGGTCGGTGAAGCGGAAAATGGCCGCCAGGCCGTCGCCATGGTCAAAAAACTTCGTCCCGCCGTGGTGTTGATGGACATCGCAATGCCCCTGCTCAATGGTTTGGAGGCCACGCGCCAGGTGCTCAAAGCCGTCCCCAGCACCAAAGTACTCATTCTCTCCGCGCACAGTGATGACGCGTATGTCAAAAACGCGACCGAGTCCGGCGCGGTGGGATTTCTGCTCAAACAAACCTCCTCCCACGTCGTGTGCGAGGCAATTCGGGAAGTCCAAAAGGGAAAAACGTTTTTCAGCCCTACGATTGCCAGGCGTCTTCACCAACTGGATGGCAAGTCGCCGGATCGAGCCGGACGGCCGCAGTCGCGCAACGCCCGCCTGACTTCGCGCGAGATGGAGGTGCTCCAACTGATTGCCGAAGGCAAAGCCAACAAGGAAACGGCCGCGGAACTGGGCGTCAGCATCAAGACCGTCGAAAAACATCGCGAGAAGGTCATGAGCAAGCTCGACATCCACGACACCGCCGGACTCACCCGCTACGCCATCAGCGCGGGCATCATTGAGAGCAGCGTCCAGTTGACGATTGTTTAGCGCGAACGGAGCGCGTTCACGCCGCTTCAGCGCACGAATCGGAGACAGGCCTGGCATTTACTGCGCCGCATCGCGATGAACGTTGAAGCGGGCTGAAGCCCGCGCTCCGTCACTAAATGCAACAAAGTCTCAGTCGGGTTCTTTGCCGCACCCTGACGTTTTTTAATCAGCAGCATTGTTGGTTATGAATAAAGACAACCTCTCTTTCTGGATGACTTTGGCCGGGACCGTTTGCTGGGGTGTTTGTTTTTGGTGGATGCGCCGGCTATCAATCAAACAGAATTTCCTTTTGGATCAGCTTCGCGAGCAGGGCAAACGAATCGAAAAGTTATCCCGGATCGAGCATGATCTCATCAAGGAAGTGCATCCGCAGGTCAGCGAGATCAAGGAAGGGATGGAGGAAATGATCGCGGTGGTGAAGGAAAATTCAGAAAACAATCCTCCGGCATCCCAAAAGAAGGGGCATTAGTTCGCCAGTCGGGCCGCAAATTGACCGGGAAGATCTGAGACGGTTGGAGTTTTGATCGCTCCTGTCGGTGGCCACTTAATTGAACGAGCCTCAATAGGGTTTGTTGCCTCGCCCCGACTTGTCCCGGTCGCGTCAGGTTTCGCTCACCACCCTTCCGCACTGCCGTGTCGGGGCTGGATTCACCAAGTCTGGCATGGGGTAAACACCCCATAGCACCCGCAAGGCATTCCGGCTTACTTGTCGTGCTATGAAAGAGAACAAAATCTCGCTAGCGGGAGAGCCGGCCTGCGCGCTACTTCAACGCGAACCGAATCCGCCCCGCCGCATTCTCGTGGTGGATGACGACAGTGACATCCGCCAACTCAGCACTGAAGTGCTGATTCACTCCGGCTACGTGGTGGACGCCGCCGCTGATGGCGCAGCCGCCTGGGAGGCTCTTCAGATCAAGGCTTTCAACCTCCTGATCACCGACCACAATATGCCCAGGCTGACCGGCGTTGAACTGGTCAAGAAGCTGCGTTCAGCGCGCATGGCGCTGCCGGTCATCCTGGCCACCGGATTACCCACGGCGGAACTGGTCCAAAACCCGTCTCTCCAACTGGCGGCTATGCTGCCAAAGCCTTTCTCCATCGAAGAGTTGTTGGAAACGGTGAGCGTAGTCCTGCGGGCCACCGACAGTGCCCCCGGGCAGCTCGAGTCACTGCCAGACTGGCGAAGCCGGCCATCGGCTGATGGTTTACGGCTGTGATGATTCTACTCCGCGGTCCAGCGTCCAGTTGACCATCAATTGCTCCGGCGTTCCGCCGGTTTCTTCTTTTTCACCATTGCCCCAACCTGCGGGTCAAGGTTGGTTTCAGGAAATTACTGGTAGGGTAACACCCCATAGCCCCGGCACGATTCCAGGTTTATGGTTTCAGGCCGTGAATGATTCTTCCAAAACGGAAGGTCGGATCACGGTCGCACAATGAAAGGAATACTATGTTAGGAACTGTTTTACTGGTTTTGCTCATTCTGATGCTGATCGGTGCATTCCCTGCCTGGCCGCACAGCCGGAATTGGGGTTATTACCCGAGCGGTGGACTGGGCTTGCTTTTGGCTATTCTGGTCGTCCTGCTTTTGCTGGGCAGAATCTGAGCCGCGGGCCAGCGCCCGTGCCGCGCGCAAAGAACGCCGGATTCAAGAATCCCGGGTAACTTGGGTGTTACTTGTTGTCTCTGTCGCGCTCTTTCTGTTTGCCATTGCTCAAACTGCGATAATACTCAAACAGGAGGCTGGCACACACGCGCAACAAATTCAGGCAAGCCAATATCAGAACGCAACAGGCTTCCAAAAGCAGGTTTTTATCGAAAACACTCAATTTTCACGGCCAATGCCCGTTTTTATTGGGAAACCGCACGATTTTGGCTCCAAATAGATGCAGCATGGCCGAATCCCGATATGGGGTAAACACCCCATAGCGCCCGCAACTGTCTCCACCTTATTGTTTATCCTGTTATGAAAGATAACGAACTATCGCAAGCGAGCTCTTTGTCACCGTACTTAAAACGGCGGCAACGGATTCGTACTATGAAAGATTACGAACTATCGCAAGCGGGAGAGCCAGACGGCGCATCACTTCAATGCCAAACAAATCCCCCCCGCCGCATTCTCGTGGTTGATGACGACAGCGACCTTCGCCGGCTGTACACTGAAGTGCTGGTTCGCCCCGGCTACCATGTTGACGCCGAGGAAGACGGTGCCGCCGGCTGGGAGGCGCTTCAGGCCAACAACTACAATCTTCTGATCACCGAGCACAGCATACCCAAGCTGACCGGCGTTGAACTGGTCAGGAAGCTGCGTGCCGCCCGCATGGCCCTGCCGGTCGTCTTGGCCGCAGTAAGATTGCCCGTGCACGAACTGGCCCGAAACCCATCGCTCCAGCTTGCGGCCACGCTGCTGAAGCCCTTTGCCGTTGATGCGTTGCTGGACACGGTAAAAAACGTCCTGCGCGCGACCGACAGTCCCCACGAGCAGCTCGAGCCGCTGCCAGACTGGCGAAGCCAGCCGTCCGCCGGTGGTTTACGGCTGTGATGATTCCACTTCCCGGTTCAGCGTTCAGTTGACCATCAATTGCTCCGGCGTTCCGCCGGTTTCTTCTTTTCCACCAGTGCCCCAACCTGCGGGTCAAGGTTGGCTTCATGAAATTCCCAGTAGGGTAACACCCCATAGCACCTTTCCGCTCTCCGGCTTAGGTTCACAGCATGGATAATAAACCACTCATCCAAATTGGAGGTAATATTGGAGGTGATATATGTCACTGATTTCTCTCGCCGTCACTCTGATCGTCATCGGCGTGTTGCTCTGGCTGGTCAACACCTGTATTCTGATGGCCGGGAAGATTAAAAAAACCTCAACATCGTCGTGGTGGGTTGCGTCGTCGTATGGCTGCTGTGCGCCTCGGAATCCGCATTTCTAACCAGTCGAAACTTAATATGATCAAGAAAATTGCAACCTTCGGAGGGCTCTCCCTCATCGTGTTAGGGTTAATCGGCCTTTGCGCCCCAAGCTGGATAGGAATGCAACCCAGTGTGTTTCACAACCTGGTGCATCTCGTGTCCGGCGCGGCAGCGCTCTATTTCGGCTTGAAATTATAAACCAAAGGCACAAAGCCGCCCGGTTAAGCGCAGTGGAGACGGGAGGGGCGAAAGAAAAGGAGGATTGGCAAAAACGTTGTCTTTCGTCCCTGACGGGACTCATTCCGTTTTCGCCCCGTAACCCAGCGATGAATCGCTGGGCTATCTACAGGCGCCCCTCCAGGACTTGGGTTCATGATGCGTTTTGGTCCGCTCCAACAAAACGGACGCTGGTTCGTCGTTCGGGTCTTGGGGGACGAGCTTGCCGCAGAGGGCGTGACGGCGTCCGGCCGCCTTCGCCATGCTTCGTCGGGCCGGGCCGGGCGCTGCGCAGCACTCAGCCGCTCCTCAAGCTGGTCGGCCAGCGCGAACAAGACGCCGTCACCGTTTTCGGTCTTTGATGTCATCTTCGTAGGGCACGTGGTTCGCCTCGGCCCAGCCGATCACGAACTCCTTCATGGCCTCGTCACGGTATCCGAACCATTGGTCCTGAATACCCAGCCGGTAAAGCGTGTCCTTGAAATGGTGGAAAGCGCCGTGGCCCTTGATCACACGCCAAAGCTCTTCCGCGGCTTTCGCGTCGGGCAATGCCCCGATGAATCGCTCCATGTGACGGTATTCGTTGAACTCAAACTTGCCCGGCGGATCAATGAAGCGGTCGCCGCTGTGGTTCACAATCGCCCGCGCCGTTTCGACTTCTTCTTTCTGCCAGTCAGTCAGGCTCCTCAACGCTTCCTCCCCGCCCTCTTCCACGGCGCTCAGAATACTGTCCTCCACGCTGACGATCCGGCCGGTGTGCCGGTCAAAATAGCTGCGCCGTTCCACGGACTCGAACTCGAGAGCGTCCATCAACTCGCTCAGTTTGGCGGGTGCGTTCATAGAGTGAAGCGATACGCACTCAATGGGTTGCCCCATTCCTTACAGAAATACGGCCTCATTGCCTCAAACACTTCAGGCAAGACCGGCGTAGTCGCATTGTGATCAAGGTAAATCATTGTTGTCGTGTGACGACAGCATAAACGAATTCACCAGCAGAAAGAAGTCGCTTCATTGACCATTTCCCACCCCTCCGGTCGATCAGTGCGTGGCCCGATTCGATTCAGTACCGGCAAGATGCATTTTCTCTTGCCGTAATCATGGCTTCGTTATCCAAGCGATCCGCTATTTGCGAACAGACCCGGATTTTTTTCGGAGACATTGATAGTTCGTTTGCTCGTGGATTTCTTGGGCACGGCGGCGCGAGCGAACCAGAAGCTGGCGTGAGCAACAAGGAAAAACAGCGGCGTGTGAAAGCGTTGATGGCCGCATGTCAGCACAGAATCGCGACCGAACTGATGCCTGCTCTGAACTCCAGCATCAAAGCGAAGATTTCCCGCATAGACCACTGGTCGCTTCGTCCCGACGAACCGGATCCGGACAAACAGACACTGCTATTCGCTTATCCATCGTCGCTCCCGCCGACGGAATCAGGCCACGTCCAGCATCCTGCTAAACCTGTTTTGAAACGGCGGGGAAACGCACATTGACACAATTCCGCTTCTGCGCTGCCAAATTGAGAATATCTGCCCGCCAATATTGATATTCTTTCAGTTTCCGACTTTATTGTCGAGTTTCCGACTTTATTGTGCAGTTTCCAACTTTATTGTTCTTTTACAAGGATGGCAAGAGGGCTTCTTTTTCACTCCACGGTCACGCTCTTGGCCAGGTTGCGGGGCTTGTCCACGTCGCAGCCGCGGGCGACGGCGATGTGATACGCGAACAACTGCAGCGGCACCGCCGCCAAAATCGGATAAATCGGTTCCAGCGCCTTCGGCAGGTAAATCACATCGTTGGCTACTTTCTTGATTCGTTTGTCACCTTCGGTAGCCAGCGCGATAATGGGGCCTTTGCGCGCGCGAATCATCGCCAGGTTCGCCATCGTCTTGTCATACACCGAATCCTGCGGCACGAGGAAAACCGTCGGGGTCTTCGGGTCAATCAGCGCAATCGGGCCGTGCTTCATTTCCGCCGCCGAATAGCCCTCGGCATGGATGTAGGAAATCTCCTTTAGCTTCAGCGCACCTTCGAGCGCAATCGGGAACGTATAGCCGCGGCTAAGGAAAAAGAAATCGTCGGCCTTCACATATTTAAGCGCGAGCTTCTTCAACGCATTGTCCTGCGCAAGAATGGCTTCGAGTTGTTTGGGCACGGCTTCGAGCGCGTGCAAAATTTCCAACGCCCGACGGGCGGAAAGATTCCGCATCCGGCCCAAATGCACGGCCAGCAACGTAAGAATCGTGAGCGTGGAGACGAAAGCCTTGGTCGAGGCGACGCCGATTTCCGGGCCGGCGTGCATGTAAATGCCGCCGTCGGACTCGCGCGCGATGGAGCTGCCGACAACGTTGACGATGGCCAGCGCGCGATGGCCGCGGCGTTTGGCTTCGCGCAATGCGGCCAGCGTGTCGGCGGTCTCGCCGGACTGGGAGATGACGAGCAGCACGGTGTTCTTCTCGAGCGGCGCGTTGCGATAACAAAATTCATGCGCGAACTCGACCTCCACCGGGATTTGCGCCAGCTCCTCGATCAAATATTCGCCGACGAGCGCCGCGTGCCAGCTCGTGCCGCTGGCCGCAATGACGATACGGTCAATCGCACGCAATTCAGCGGTCGTCAGATTCAGGCCGCCAAACCTGGCCGTCGCGCCTTCCTTGTCCACGCGGCCGCGCAGGGCGTTTCCCACGGTGCGCGGCTGCTCGAAAATTTCCTTGAGCATGAAGTGCGCGAACTCACCGCGCGCGGCGTCCTCCTGGCTGAATTCCAGTTTGCTGATCTGAACGTTGGCGGTGTCCGTGCCCAGGTTCAAAACGTCGAAGCGCTCGGGCGTGACCGTGGCCACGTCGTAGTCGTTGAGGTAAACGACTTTTTTGGTGTGGGCGACGATGGCATTGGCGTCACTGGCCAGAAAATTTTCGTCCTTGCCAATGCCAATGATAAGCGGTGAACCGCGCCGCGCGCCGACAATGGTGGTGGGCTGCTCCGCGCAAATCACCGCGATGCCATAAGCGCCGATGACCTCGCGCAGCGCGTCGCAGACCGCTTGCGTCAGCGGATTGGAGTCGGTTTTGTAGCCGCGCTTGTCAAAGCGCGGACTGTCCGCCGATTCACATCGGCGGCTACGGCGTTTCTCGTAGTAATCGCCAATCAAATGCGCGAGCACCTCGGTGTCGGTACCGGAGCGGAATTTATGTCCGGCGGCGAGCAGTTTTTGTTTGAGCGCGTCGCAATTTTCAATGACGCCGTTATGGACGACGGCGATTTTGCCGGATTGGTCGAGGTGAGGATGGGAGTTTTCGTCGGAAGGCGGACCATGTGTGGCCCAGCGCGTGTGGCCGATGCCCAGATTTCCCGCGGCGGGTTTCGATTTCAAAAGGCGCGCGAGGCCCTTGTCAATTCTGCCAACCTTTTTGCGGACGAGCAGCTCGCCGTCGCACAGCACGGCCACGCCGGCGCTGTCGTAGCCGCGATATTCCAGCCGCCGCAGTCCTTCGAGCAGGATGGGCGAAGCCGCCTTTTTACCGACGTATCCAATGATGCCGCACATAAATTAACGTAGGGCGGGCGTCTCGCCTGCCACATTACATAATTTTTCCATTCTTTTATTCGCGAGACAGGCGGGACGCCTGTCCTACGTTGACTGCAAAATCCAGTCCGCCGCGCCGGGCAAATCGTCCACAATGACGGCGCGTTTCAATTTGTCCGACTTCCCGCGTTCCAATTCCGCGCCATAGCCGGTGCGGACCAGTATGCTTTTTTTTACGCCGGCATTCCAGCCGCATTCCAAATCGGCCAGTTTGTCGCCAACCAGGTAACTGCGCGCCAGGTCCACGCCGAACTCGGCGCGCGCGTCGAACAAAAACTGCGGCGACGGTTTGCGTCCATGGCTCGGTTCGTCGGGTTTTTCCGGAGCGATGTAAATTTTCTCGAACCGCACGCCGTCGCGGGCCAGTTCGCGGCCAAGATGCTCGTTGACCCGCTCCGCGTCGGCAAGCGTGAAGTAGCCGCGTCCGATGCCGGACTGGTTGGACACGATGAACAGTTTGAACCCGGCGTCGCCCAGCCGCCGCAACGCCGCCGGTGCGCCCGGCAGCACCACCACGTCTTCGGGGCGGGACAAATAATTCTTTTCCACGATAATGGTCCCGTCCCGATCCAGAAAAACAGCCCGGTTCATTCCGGCGATTGTGAATTCATTGCGTCGCGAAGAAAATTAAATTCTTTCATCCGCTGATTCAGCGCTGGAAAGTGTTCTTGAAATCCCTTGGTTGATTGTTCATCCTTTGAGGTGAATCCTTGTGATTCAAAGTCAACCATTAGAAAGAAACGGACATGCAAAAAGGCAGATTGGGCATTTTAGTGGGTGGCGGCCCGGCACCTGGCATCAACGGCGTCATCGCGGCGGCCACGATTGAAGGCGTCAACCAGGGTTTTGAAGTCATCGGTTTTCGCGATGGCTTTAAGTGGCTCGCACAAGGCGACGCGCCGCAGTGCCGGCCGCTCACGATCCGCGACGTGCGGGACATTCATCTGCGCGGCGGCTCCGTCCTCGGCACCGCGCGCACCAACCCCACGAAATCCGAGGCCAGCATGCAAAACGTGCTCAACTCATTCAGAAACATGGGCATCACCGACCTGGTGACGATTGGTGGCGATGACACGGCGTATTCCGCCAGCCAGGTGGCCAAGCGCAGCAGCGGCGCCATTCGCGTCGCCCACGTGCCCAAGACGATTGACAATGATTTGCCCCTGCCCGGCTCGACGCCCACGTTCGGTTTTGAGACCGCGCGGCACAATGGCGTTCACATTGTCCGCAATCTGGCCGAGGACGCCCGCACCACGTCACGCTGGTACATCATCATCTGCATGGGGCGCGCGGCGGGGCATCTGGCGCTCGGTATCGGCAAGGCGGCGGCGGCCACGCTCGTTATCATCCCGGAGCAGTTTCATGACCGGCGGGTCACGGCGGATGAAGTTTGCGACATCATCATCGGTTCCATTGTCAAACGCCGTGCCGAAGGTTCGCAATACGGCATCGTCATCCTCGCCGAAGGGCTCATTGAGGCGATGGGCGAGCAGGGATTGGTCAAGGCGCTGCCTGAAGGACAACTGGAACGGTACGGCAAGGTCATCCGCGACGAGCACGGCCATTTGCGCCTCGGCGAAATCGAATTTGGCCGCCTGATAAAGGACCTCCTGGCCGCGCGCCTCGAAAAGCTCGGCCTCAAAATGACCTTCATCGACAAGGACCTCGGCTACGAACTCCGCTGCGCCGACCCGATTCCCTTCGATGCCGAATACACACGCGACCTTGGCTATGCCGCGGTGAAATTTTTGCTGTCGCCCGAAGCCGAAAAATACGGCGCCATCATCAGCGTCGTGGACGGCAAGATGATTCCATTGCCGTTTGACAAAATGATCGACCCGAAGACGGGACGCATGCAAAACCGCCGCGTTAACGTGGACGGCGAAGCCTACGAATGCGCCCGCGCCTACATGATTCAACTCGAACGCGACGATTTCGAAGACGCCAAGCACCTGGGCAAGCTCGCGGCAAGCATTTCGATGACACCCGAACAATTCCGCGCCCGCTTCGGCTATCTCGTTGGTTTGAAGTAAGATTCATGGAAACAAAACGGCGGCAGGGCAGCCTCTGCCGCTGTTTTGCGCACTTAACCGGCTGGACCAAACCGCGTTCTACGGCATCCCATTCATTGAAGTGGCGCGCCGGCGAATCGCGCGTTAAGCTGGTTTATGTTTATTGTCGGACTTGGAGTTGCCGCGCCGCCGCAACGTTATGCGCAGAGCGAATGCTGGGACGCGCTGCAAAATTCCGTGCCGTTCACGCGGCTTGCTCCGCGTTCGCGTGCCATCCTCAAAAAAGTCCTTTGCGGTGAGAATGGCATCACCTCGCGCCACCTGGCCTTGGATCCGCTAACGGACGCATTTGATTTAACGCCGGACGCGCTGCAAGCGCGCTTCGCCAAACATGCGCCCGTACTCGCCGTCGAGGCCGCGCAACGCGCCTTGCAGGATGCGGGCTGCGCGCCCGCGGAAATTGACGCCGTGCTCATCAGCACCTGCACCGGCTATTTGTGTCCGGGACTCACGAGCTACGCCGGCGAACGGCTCGGCCTGCGCCCCGATGTTTTCACGCTCGATTTGGTGGGACAAGGTTGCGGTGCGGCGTTGCCCAATTTGCGCACCGCCGAGGCCATCCTCACCGCCAACCGCGCCAAAAAGGTTTTGTCCGTCTGCGTCGAAGTTTGTAGCGCGGCGTTTTATCTCGATGACGACCCCGGCGTGCTCGTGAGCGCCTGTTTGTTCGGTGACGGCGCGGGCGCGGCGGTGCTCGCCTCCGAACCGCAATCGAACCGGCGGCGCGTCGAATGGAAATTCGGTTCCTCCTGTCTCGCGCCCGACAAACGCGACACGCTGCGTTTCGGCCACAAGAGCGGCATGTTGCGAAACATTCTTCTGCCGGAGGTCCCGCAAATCGTCGGTGACGAGGCCGCCAAACTCCTGGCCGGTGCGCTCGCCTCGGCGGGCGTGCGGCGCGACTGCGTGGCCGGCTGGATTTTCCACACGGGCGGGCGCGATGTGTTGCTGGCGTTGCGCGACAAGCTCGGTTTGACCGAATCTGATGTGCGCCACAGCGCCGCGGTCCTGCGCGAATTCGGCAACGTCAGCAGCCCGACCGTGCTGTTTGTGCTCGAACGCGCCTTGCATGACGCCGTGCCGGACGGATTGTGGTGGATGTCGTCGTTTGGCGCAGGCTTCAGTTGTCATGGGGCATTGCTGGAAGTGAAATAAACCTGTAGCCGCGCTTGTGAAAGCGCGGTTGCTCTCCGCATTTTTACAAATGCGGCTACAATGAAACGCACTGTCGAAATAGAACTGCTCGACACGCTGCCGCCCGGCGACCCGCGCGCCGCCGGCTCGCGCCGCGATTTGCGCCGCATCAACGCCTGGATGCGCAATCACGCAACCATGATTTACGCGTTGCAGACCGGCTTGAATGGCCACACGCCGAAACAAATCACCGAACTCGGCGCCGGTGACGGAAATTTCCTGTTGCGCGTGGCGCAAAAAACCTCGTCGCGCTGGCCAAATGTGAACGCGACGCTGCTTGACCGCCAAAAAGTTGTGACACCCCAAACACTCGCATCCTTTGCGTCGCTCGGCTGGCGCGCGGAAGCGGTTGTCGCGGACGTTTTTGACTGGCCGCAAACTCCGGCCCCGGCGGAAATCGTCATCATAAATGAAGTTCTGCACCATTTCGACGACGCGCGTCTGGCGGAATTGCTTCGCGTGATTGCCGGTCGCACGCGCTTGTTCATCGCCATCGAGCCGAGCCGCGCGTTCTGGCCGCTATTTTGCAGCCGGCTGCTTTGGGCGGTTGGCTGTAATGCCGTTACCCGGCACGACGCGGCTGTGAGCGTGCGCGCGGGATTTTCAGGCGATGAACTTTCCGCACTGTGGCCGGACAAAAAAAACTGGCGTTTGACCGAACGCCGCGCCGGACTTTTCAGCCATTTGTTCATCGCGCGGCGAATGGATTGAACGGCATGTCGGCAAAACCCATCACGATTGTCGGCGGCGGATTGGCCGGGTTGACGCTCGGCATCGGCCTGCGCCGGCGCGGTGTGCCGGTGACCGTGTGGGAGGCCGGGCATTACCCGCGCCATCGGGTTTGCGGCGAATTCATCAGCGGCCGCGGCCAGGAAACGCTCTCACAGCTGGGTTTGCGTGAATTGCTCGAACGCGCAGGTGCCGTGAACGCCGGCACCGCGGCTTTCTTTTCAGCAGCGCGATCCACCCCGCCGCGTTCCCTGCCAGTTCGCGCGATTTGCCTTTCACGTTTCACGATGGATCACGTGCTCGCCGTTGAATTCCGCCGGCTCGGCGGGGAATTGCTCGAAGACCAACGTCGGCGCGATGCGGATTTCGCCGAAGGAATTGTCCGCGCCACGGGGCGGCGCGCGCAAACCGGGGAGAACGGTTCGCGCTGGTTCGGTCTGAAGGTTCATGCGCGCAACGTCCCGTTGACCGCCGATCTGGAAATGCACGTTTCGCCACGGGGCTACGTCGGCCTGTGCCGGGTGGATGGCGGCGCAGTGAACGTTTGTGGATTGTTTCGGCGGCGCGCGGGAGCGGACCGCACGCCGCAAAATTGGCGCGAATGGTTGCGGGGTCAAACCGGTTCGCCGTTGAACCGGCGGCTGGCGGCGGCGGAATTCGATGAAAGCTCGTTTTGTGCGGTGGCCGGAATTTCGTTGCGACCGCAACGCGCCGTGACGCGTGCCGACTGTTGTGTCGGCGACGCGATTACCATGATTCCGCCGGTGACGGGCAACGGGATGTCCATGGCGGTCGAATCTGCCGGGATGGCCGTCGAACCGCTGGCCGCGTGGAGCGGCGGGGAAATTTCGTGGACGGAGACCCGGCAAACGCTTGCCCATCGGTGCGACATCGCGTTTGCGCGGCGGCTTGCGTGGGCAAAATGGTTGCAGCGGATGATGCTCGCCCCGTCGCTGCAAAACATCCTCGTCGGGTTCGTCGCGCGCAGCGAATGGTTCTGGCGAACGGCATTTGAACGGACGCGCTGATTTTGCCAGACTGGCGCCATGAAACCGCTTGCTGATTGCCGGCTTTACACGTTTGTGGACACGGCCTGGTTGCATGGCCGCGCGCCAGAAGCAGTCGCGCAGCAATTGTGCGATGGCGGCGCGGATTTAATCCAGCTTCGCGCCAAGAAATCCACGCCTGACGAAATCCGAAGCATGGCGGAAAAAATCCTGCCGATTACGCGCGGCGCCAACGTCGGCCTCGTTATCAACGATTATGTGGACATCGCCGACGATCTCGATGCGGAGTTCTGTCATTTGGGCCAGGAAGATTTCTTCAATGCCGGCCATGCTCATGTTTCCGAACTCCGAACTCCGAACTCCGAACTCCGAATTGGTCTGTCCACACATTCTCCCGAACAGGCGAAGCGCACGCTGGCGGCGGGCGCGGATTACCTCGCCATCGGGCCGGTGTTTGCCACCGGCACCAAACCGGCCGCCCAACCCGTGACACTGGAATATGTCCGCTGGGCGGCAGTAAACGTGAACCTCCCCTGGTTCGCCATTGGCGGCATCAATTTGCAGAACCTCGACGAAGTGCTGGCGGCGGGCGCGAAACGCATCTGCGTCGTGTCCGCGATTCTCAACGCGCCGGATGTCGCCGCCGAGTGCATCGAGTTCCGCCGCCGATTGGCATAAAACGCGGCCCGCCCCGCTGTGCGGTTTTTCCAGCGGCGCCCTTAAAACCGAATGGTTGCCGACACGATGAGGTCCGCGTAGCATCGCGCCATTGAGAGCAAATTCATCCTCGAGTTGGTTGCCATGATCCTGGAAGAGTTTAAAAAGCGTCGCGTTGTTGTTCTCCTGTTCGCACTTATTCTCGGCCTGACCGGCACGAGCGCGCGCGCGGCCACTTCGAAACAACTGTCCCTCGATGAATGGCGGTATCTAACGGCGCCCTCAACGGAAGCACCGCGGGTTTTCGTCAAGGGCGATCAGGTTCGATTCTATTTTCGCGGCCAGACCAACGTGTTGGAATTCAGCGCCGATTGGAGCCACCTGCGGGTTCCAACCGAAGGTTACAAAGTCAATTCGGCGCTGGTACGGTGGAAAAAGAATCTTTCCCGTCTGCCGGACCTCGACAGGCGTGGCTGGCGCGAGGCCACGGTCATCGCCGGAGCGGAGTGGCGCCACCTCGCCACGAATTTGCTGGAAGCCCTGACGCCGAAATCACCAGGGCACGGCGCGTATTACCAGGCGTTTTTCGCGGATCGCATCTTGTATCGGGACGCGCAAGGTGTCGCGCGCCTTGCACTCGAGGGCGAACAACCCGCCGGGGGGATCATTGATCATCGCTATTCGATTGAAGAGACCCTCGACGTCCTGTCCCGGCGCATCGAGGAGCATCTGGTCCGGGATCATCCGGGCGGCTCGCTTTTTCTGATCATGGCCCCGAACGCCAGCCGGTTCACGGAACCGCTGCTGCTCGACCGGCAACGGCGCCGGTGCGTCTGGCTGTCGCCCGCGGCCCTGTTTGACATCACCGAACGCGGGTTCGGGTTTGCGAATTCCGCCCGGGGCTTGGGCGCGTTCCTTTTTCAAAGCCACGGCTTGGCCCTCGTCAAAAATCCGCTTTCCAGCGCCGCGCGTCTGGCGGATTTGGGTCTTGAGTCTGCCGTCCAATTGCTGCGGCTCCCGCTGCCTAAGCCCGCCACCGAAGCCCCCCCGCTCGCGCAGACCAATGGCATGGACCTCGGCGCATGGGAAAAATGGCTGGACCGCTACACCGGCACACATCTGGAAGACGGCTCACTGCGCCTGCTCATTGACGGCGACCGGTTTTATTCGCGCCTCCGGCAGGCGATCGCGGAAGCCACCAACCACGTCTATATGAACATTTACATCTTCGACCGGGATGACGTGGCCGTCTCCATGGCCGATGAACTCAAGCAGCGTTCGTCCAGGGTGCGAATCCATGTGATTCTCGACCAGATGGGCACCCTCGCCGCCGGACTGGTGCCGCCCGCCACGCCCATGCCGGAGGACTTTGTCATGCCTTCCTCAATTGTCTCCTGGCTGCGAAACGATTCCTGCGTTCGCGTGCACCCTTTTTTGAACCCGTGGTTTTCGACCGATCACCAGAAAGTTTACCTCGTGGACGGCACCCATGCATGGGTGGGCGGCATGAATCTTGGCCGCGAATACCGTTACGAGTGGCATGACCTGATGTTGGAATTGGGCGGGCCAGTGGTGGCCTCCCTTGAACGCGAGTTCCGGCGTGATTGGGCGCATGAGAGTCTTCTCGGTGATTTTGCCTACGCCGCCGCGCTGCTCACGCCGCCGAAAAAGCCCGCGGTGGCCGCTACGCCGGACCACTGGATCAAAGTCCGCCGCCTGCCCACGCGGACCGGCTGGAAACCTTTCAGCAACGCGGTGCGAAGTTCGTTGCGCCGGGCGCAGAGCTACATTTATGTCGAGAACCCCTACCTCTTCGACAAGGGCGTGATTGCGGAACTGGTGGAGGCCCGCGCACGCGGGGTGGATGTGCGGGTCTTGATGCCGCGCGTCAATGACTTCAAGACCGGCGGCCGCAGCAATTTGATCGTCGCCAACTACCTCCGCCAGCACGGCGTGCGCGTTTATTTTTATCCCGGAATGACCCACGTGAAAGCGCTGCTCGTGGACGGCTGGGCCTGCCTCGGTTCCGGCAACCTGACGCATCTCAGCCTCGATTTGTCCCAGGAACAGAACATCGCCACCTCCGACCCGGCGTTTGCCGCGCGCTTGAAGCACGATCTGTTCGAGGAAGACTTCGCCCGCTCCTATGAACTCAACCAGCCCATTTCCGTGGACTGGATGGACTTCATGGCCGACACGGCCTTGGAAGACCTTTGAAAATCGCCACGCCCGTGTTAACGCCGGCGCAATGACGATCAGCGAATGGACAAGGCGATGTTGATTTGATCAATGGCCTCGGTGATGTGTTTGGTGACGCGCTTTTGGCTTTTGACATCGCTGGCGGCGAGCACACTTTGGAGCAATCCTTGGGCTTCGCGCAGCTTTGCGTCCGACAAAGGCTGCGGTTGCCTGTTCTTGGCGTCACCGCTGAGATTCATGCCCAGCAACCTGGCGGCGTCCTCAATCTGATGCATGGCCCGCACGCGATGACCTTTGTAATCGTGGTCGCCGGTGGCCAAAATGAGATAGGCGCTCCGGAGCATTCCGGCTTCCGCCGTATCACTGAACGCCACGGTTTGGAATTGATTCTGCCCGGCAACGGAACCGCTCAATGTTTGTGGCATTGACGGCGTGGCAGCGCGAAGGCTCAAGGCGCAGGACAGGAGAGTGACGAAAACCGCGGATTTTGCGGCTGTTTTCAGATATTTTGTATTCATATTCATATTCGTGTACGCCGTAATTGACGGAACGGGAGGTTGTGAGGTTACATGCCAATGTCAATGCCGGAATATTCCGGCAACGGTTTTAATTCTTAAAACCCGTAGGGCTGACATCTTTGTAGATTGGTATTCCGAAAACGGATAAAGCTCCGTCAGGAGCGATATCGTCTGGAAATTGACGAAATATGCCGCCCCGACGGGGCAGGATTTAATTTTGGGTTTTGTTTCTACAAAGATGCCGCGCCTACGGCGTTGAGCATCCCGGCGATTCTCAACACGTTGGGCGTGGTCAAGGCGTGCGCGGAATTCCGGTGGCAGTTGAATTAAACTCTGAACTGCTATTGCCAACCCCAATCACCTTTGTCATAAGAAGACGGATAGAATTGCCCACCGTCGTCGGTTTCGTTCCAACCAATAGAATAAAGCAGGAATTGGCCATCGGCTGTGCGGCGGTATTTCAACGGTTGGCCGCCAATGATGTCGTGTGGCAATTTGTCAATAAACTGCGGCAAGAGTTCGTTCAGTGTTTCTGGATATCTGCCATGCACGAGGCGATAGCGTTCCAAGGCACAAACCATTTGCGCTTCGTCAGCCTTGGTCTGGTTAAAAGCAAACGTTTGCAGGGCTTTTGTGAAATTGGGAACGGCAATGACGGCAAGTAATTTGTAGGCTTGCCAAACGTGTGCGTGTTGTAGCGCGTTCACTTCACGCTGAAACGCTGTCGCTTTCTGCGGTGATACAACTTTTTGGGCAACGTCAATGCTGTCAATAATCATTTGATCCATCTCGACGACGTTGATGATGTTGAAATAGAAAAAACCACGCATGAAATTCGACGACTTTGCGTGTTTGATTTTCTGCCACAAAGTTGCATTTGGAACGCGTTGTATTTCAAATTGGGCCATCGCGGTTTGAAAAATGCGGCAAGCGGATACCTCTTCTTCATGGAAAGATTCCTTTACAATCGGAGCCAGATTGATTTGCTCCAGTTGTTTTTGAAGAGCGACAATTTGCGGCTGCTGCCAAGCGTGCAGCCGGAATCCATCGGCAATGGTATCCACATACAATCCTGTGACGGCCACGTTGATCATCGCGGATACGAGAGACATGGGTTTTCCCGCAGGTGCGCCTTCCAGCATACGTCGCATATCGTCGAGCAAAGTCAGTTCCTGCAACGCCTTTTCCGGCTGGCCGAGCAGCAAGTAACATTGTGCCCGTTGCGCGAGCGTTTGAGAAACTGCCCGGACGTTGACAAAATTTGGAATGGGCATAGTCGGTGGATAAGAATAATCACCATCCATTCGGGCATACGGCCGTTTGATGGCCTCGCGCATCAGGGCAAAGTCGCTTTGAAACTGGTCACTCCATTTCAGATAATCTGAAGCGACGCAAAAGGATGTCAGCACGTGAAACGAATTGCTTCCCGCAGGCCTGATGGTCAAAGGGCCGGAGATGGAATTGTTGTAGTCGCCGAAAAACACGATGAGGTCTCTGATGGTTGGTTGCTTGTCCACTTTCAAAAAAATGCGCACAGGTTTGATTGAATTTGCACTTAATGGCCGGGCTGCCAGTGTGTCAACGCCGCGGGCTCCGAACACGGTCGGCCCGGCGAGATTTTGAATCAGTTCTTTTGTTCGCTGGGCTGATTGGGGATCGTCGAATTGCAACCGGACATCACCGCTTGCAGAATCCGGATGCGTTCCCGGCAGCCCAATGGTCAGCTCCGCTATTTCCATCGGTGCCGACGTGTTTGGATAATTCAGACGTTTCGCCAGATCATCCGTAATGATGATCTTCCCGGAAGGTTTGATGAACCACGCCGACATCATCGGCGCGCTGAAAAAATTTTGAGAATCCGTCACGCGCGGTGGGATCATCGCATCCCAATCAAACGTTTCGCCTTTGGCCTCCAGTTCGTGTTTGTAATTTTCCCAAACTCGCGGACCACGCCAGGATTCTTCGATGCAGAAAAGTAAAAGGGCAATTTTGAAACCTACCAAACCAATCAAGCACCATTCTACTGCCCGCTCGGTGAACCGTGAAAATCGGCGAAAGAAACGTCGGATTGGACCAATTTTTTCGAGGGCTTCGTCCTTCAGAGCTATCGTGCCGTCTTTGATTTTAAAACGCGCCCACAAATACCATGGGAAGATAAAAATCCACAGGAGGTAGCAACAGCAGAACAAGGCAACCGGTCTGCACGCAAGGCCCAGTTTGTAGCGATTCAATTCTATCTTTTTCGAATCAATTCCAGCCCATATCGAAGTGATTCCGATGAGAATCCAAGAAAGGTCAAAGTAGATGAGTGCAGAAACTACATAGCAAGCGGTTAGCAGGCCGACAGTCAGCAAAATGGCAAGCAATGCCTTCATATTCTGGTTGTCTGTAACGCCGCAATTCCAATGCCACTCTAGCAAGCACTTTATTCGAGCTCAGACATCTTCAAAAACTCCTTTTCATCAATAATCGTCACGCCGAGCTTTTGCGCCTTGTCGAGCTTGGAACCGGCTTCTTCGCCAGCCAGAACAAAATCCGTTTTCTTGTTGACGCTGCCGGTCACTTTGCCTCCGAGGGATTCAATCTTTGCCGTGGCTTCCTCGCGCGTCAGCGTCGGCAACGTGCCGGTGAGCACAAACGTTTTTCCGGCAAAAATACCTGCTGACACGCCTGCGGCGCTGACCTTTTTGCTTTGCGGTTTGATCCTTGATTTGCGAATGCGGGTAAGAGCTTTCCCCCGGAGGCGACACAAAGCAATTTAAGACGCTTGCCGCCGCCACCACAGCAGCGCCACGCCCAAGCCCATCCCCAACACGCCCACCATACCCGGTTCCGGCACCACCTCCGCCGTGACCGAAAGCCCCCAGCTCTGCAGCGTCCCTATCCCGCCAGGCGATAAGTCCGCCACAAACAACGTCCACGACCCGTTCGGATCCAGCCCCATGAATGAACTCAACATCGCGTCCCGACTGCTTCCACCCGTCACCACTCCCGGATCCACATTCCGTCCGTCCGGCTGCCATAACCCCGTCAAACCCGCCCCCTGCGGATTCAGCACGTTCTGATAAAAATGGATGTCCCCATTCGTCGCGTTGTCGCTAAAAACAACGTTGATCCCGCTGTCCCCATACCCATACGCATTGGTTCCCGTCACCCCGGGCCGATTCAGCAGCACCGCAAAGCCGCTCCCGCCGTGCCGCAGATACGCATAGTAATCCCCATTCCAGCCCCCCGCTATATTCAGCGTCACCTGTAACGAATCGATCGACGTCGCCCCCGCAAAACTGAACACTTCCGTGTCCGCCACCCCGTTGGCATTCCCATCCGGAATCGTCAGTGAAGTCGAATAACTGGCCGTTTGAGTCATTATGTCGGCCGGCACGCTGACTCCGCTCAACAGCAGCCCTGCCGCCAACAAATTTCCCCAGCTTGTGTGTTGCTGTTTCATGGTTACTTCAGGTTAAGGGTTCCCCCCCGTTACGCTCGTCCGGTAAAACTGCATCGGGCCCGGCGGATTGGTGTCGATATATTCGATCAACCCTGTCCCGTCCGCTGCAATCGGTTCCGACAGATCACTCCAAGGCCCATTCACCGCCGGTGCCGACTGGATGATGTAACTCCGTCCCGGGATCCCCGCAAACTCCAACTGGCAATTCGTCGGCGTTAACTGCAGCGATATCATATTCAGCGTCTGCGCCCCGCTGGCAGCCACCGTCACCACTACTGTGCCCTGCGCCGAGCCGCCGTGCCCATCGCTCAACGTGTAGCTGAAAGCGTCCTGCCCGCTGTAGCCTCCCGGCGGCATATAGGTAACCAGATTCCCATCCCACGAAACCGTGCCCCCCTGCGTGCTGTTGCTGCCCACCCCCGTCACGGCCAACGCGTACCCCGCGTTCTCGCTGGATCCCGCCAGTAACTTGACCCCCGGCATGCTCACCGCCTGGTCTTGCACCGTGCCCAGCGCCTGGGTAGCCGCCACCACCACGATCCCAGTTTCCGAAATCATTACGTCGCCGCCGTTGGGCACCACGTCGAACATCACATAATTGGTTGAATTGACGGTGACAAGTTTTGCAGTTATCGGCTGGTTGTTTTGCGAGACCGCAACCGCCGGCCAATTGGCAGGCACCGGCCGCTGCAATGTGATCGGATAGTTGTAAATGTTGATGAGGCTGTTGGTTACCTGAATGGTAATGCTGCTGCCCGAGTTGGCGGTTTCCATGACGGACGATGCGTTGCGCTCCTTTATGTAACGAACGACGTTGCCGAAGGTTTCCACCCAGAATTTGCTCTGGTTGGTGCTCATATAATTGACGCTGGCCTGCAACACCGTGCTAGACAGCGGCGAATAGTCGTCGTTAATGTCAATCGAATGAATGAGATACACGCACCATGCGTTCGCCGAGGCCGCGCTGTCCGCCAGGCTGTTAATGCTGGCGGCGGTTGTATATGACCCAGCCGAACCCAAAACAAACGAACTGACGTTCATGAAATCCGAGGGTGTGCTGGGGACCAATTGCCCAGAGCAACCCCGCGCAGCAATGTAGTATTGCGCAACGACTGTTTCGTTGGGAACGGCGCAATTCGGGTAGGCCAAAGTAACGCAAGATTCATTGGTTATGTAGGAATTGATGATACTCTGGGAGTTCGCCAGTTCGTTCGTCAATTGCGTAGCCGATACTGTGTTAAGGCTGGTATGCGTCACGGTATGACTGCCAATTTCGTCTCCGTACGATGCAGCGGTTTGTGCCATTGTCCAATTAAAACTGGTCCAGTAATTAATAACAGTGAATAATGTTATCTTGAAACCCGCCTGGTGAAACATCGGAACCGCTATGCTATACTGTTTGGGCACGTTATCATCAAAGGTGTAGGAAATTGCCGCCGGCCGGAATCCCTGCCACGTTCCGATCTGATACGGAGCGGCCACCGAACCGGCCAGGCTGACTGAAGCGGTCAAAGCCACGATCGAGGAAACGACCGCTGTTATTTTCGACAAGCTTTTCGGATGGAAAATCATAGCCGGATTATAGCGCACCCGGCGCCGGATCGCTGTGGGTGGAAACACGTATGTTGGAAACGAATCGGAACGGGTGACCGACCTGGCCTAACGGCACAGTTTCAAAAACTCCGCCTCATCCAGAATCCTGATGCCGAGCTGTTGCGCCTTCTCCAGTTTTGAACCGGTTTCGGCGCCGGCCAGAACAAAATCCGTTTTCCGGCTCACGCTGCCGGTCACTTTGCCGCCCGCGGCTTCAATCTTTGCCGCGGCTGCTTCACGGGTCAGCGTCGGCAGTGTACCGGTCAGCACAAAAGTCTTTCCGGCAAAGACTCCGGGTTTGCCGGTTGAAATTTCCTTTTCCGGTTTGACGCCCAGTTCGCGGATACGGGTGAGAACCCTTTTCCCTGCGGGCGACGCGAAATAATCCAGCACACTCGCCGCTGCCACCGGACCCACTTCCGGCATCCGCACTTTCAATCCGCCTGCCGCCAGCCGCGATTCAATTTCATCAATTTCCGCTTTGAGTTCGGCGTCACGCTTTTCACGCGCGGCTTTTTCAACTTCGTTCTTCGGCGGATTGCGGCGCGAGCGTGGGCTGATTTCGGCACGTTCGGCTTCCTTCGCTCCAAGGTCACGGATATCGCGCAAGACTTCGGAATGCGCCAGCGTTACCAGAGAATCGTGCGTGGCGGCGAGTTGCTTGGCCGTCGCCTCGCCCACATCAGAAATCGCCAGCGCTTGAATCCAGCGCGACAACGGCGCGGTCTTGGCGCGCTGCAGTGCGTCGAGAATTTTTGTGGCGTTCTTTTCGCCGAAGACGCGCGGCTCGTCGTCGGTGCCGAGATTCAGCTTGGCGAGTTGCTCCAGTTTCAAATCGAACAGGTCGAGCGGTTCCTTGACGAGGCCGCGTTCGACGAGTTTCTCGGCGACGATGCCGCCCAGCGATTCGAGGTCGAGCGCCTTGCGTTGCGCGAAATACTCGACCCGCCGCATGCGTTGCGCCGGGCAGCCCGCAATGTTTTGGCAACGCCAAGCGACTTCTTCTTCCGTCGGAGGGACGAGCTCTGCAAGTCCCTGACTTTCACTTTTTTTTGATTGGGGACTCGTGTAACTCGTCCCTCCGAAATCTGCGGTGCGCGACGATTTTAATTTCTCCTTCGCAATCGGCCCGCCGCACGCGGGGCATTTGCCGCCGACGTGTTTGAACAGATCAAATTCCTTCACGCCGGACGGACGTTTGGTTTTCACCACCTCGGCCACTTCGGGAATCACCATGCCGGCCTTGCGGATGACCACGGTGTCGCCGATGCGGATATCTTTGCGGTGAATTTCGTCCTCGTTGTGCAGCGTGGCGCGCGAAATCGTCGAGCCTTGCACGAAGACGGGTTCAAGTTCGGCCACGGGCGTCAGCACGCCGGTGCGACCGACCTGCACGGTGATCCCTTTGAGCACGGTCTCGGCGGGCGTGATCCAAGGCACAGGCTTGTGGACGATGGCGTAGCCGGGAGCGCGTGCACGGCCCGGAATGCGCGCCCAATCGGCAAGGGTGTTGACCTTGAGCACGATGCCGTCAATTTCGTAAGGCAACTGCCGGCGCAGGTCGCGGTCTTCGTCGTAGTGCGCGACCACTTTGTCTCTGTAAATTTTCAAAACTTCCTCGATGCCGTCGCAAACCCACCAGAGTTTTTGCGTGGGCAAGCCAAATCGGGCGAGTTTTTCGAGCATTTCGGAATGTGTCTTGAACTCGATGCCGTCGAGCGCGCCGACCGCATAGAACACGGCGCGAATGGGACGTTGCGCGACGAGCTTTGGGTCAAGCTGCTTGAGCGCGCCAGAAGTGACGTTGCGAGCGTTGGGGAACGGCTTTTCACCGGCGGCGGCGAGCCGGGCGTTGATGGCCTCGAATTCCTTTACCGGCATATAGGCCTCGCCGCGCACTTCGAGCAGCGCGGGTGGGTTTTTCATTCTCAATTCCAGTGGAATCGCGCGGACGGTCTTGAGGTTGGCGGTGATGTCGTCGCCTTCCGCGCCGTCGCCGCGCGTGACACCCAGCGCGAGTTTGCCGTAGCGGTAATGGACGCTGATG
>Ga0116112_1000763_pt1 | contig 23393 bp, 26 predicted proteins | sample June2015DPH_8_15_FD_89721 | JGI IMG/M metagenome (GOLD analysis project Ga0116112, IMG submission 89721) | Peatland microbial communities from SPRUCE experiment site at the Marcell Experimental Forest, Minnesota, USA - June2015DPH_8_150 | ecosystem: Environmental > Terrestrial > Soil > Wetlands... | reverse complement strand
TGCGCCAGCTGCAGTACAAAGCCGCCTGGTATGGGTGCCGCCTGGAAACGATCGGGCGCTTCTACCCATCCAGCCAGTGGTGTCACAATGGCGACTACCGCAAGGTGGACCTAAGGTTGGCGGAACGGGAATGGGATTGTCCCGTGTGTCATGCGCATCATGACCGGGATGTGAATGCGGCCCTGAATATTCTGCACGAAGGGCGCGCTAGATCCGAAGTGAAACGTAGGGCAGGAACAGCCCGAACGGACCGTAAGTGCCGGTCCTTACGGCCAACGCCTGGGGAGACCCGTGCAAGCAGGGCGGGTCTACGAACCAGGAAGCTCCCCGCTTCAGCGGTGGAGCAGTTCACTTTCTCATGACCCGCCAGGCATAGACCCCGAGTCCGACGCCACCCAATAATAAGACCGCTCCGAGAATACCCAGCAGGGGAGAATGGGCTGAGCCCTGGCCTGAACCGCTGGGGTTGGTCTTGGGCTGAGCGCCAAAATCCACGTAGGAGATCTGGCCCGCCTTGACCGAGTCCAGGGTAAAGGTCAAGGTGGTGGTCGCGTTATAACCATCCGGCACCGCAGCGGTCACGGTGTAGCGGCCCTCAGGGATACCGCTGAAGCAGATGCCCGGATAGGCAGTCGGGTCCGATTGGATGACCGTCGTCTGGGTTTGTGAGAAGGTCCCCGTCAGGCTGGTCAGGCTGACCGCGCCCCCCGCGATAGCCGGTTCATTCGCCTGGAGAAAGCCATCCCCGTTGATGTCCTCATAGAGCTCAACACACACCTCCGCCGTGCCGCCAATACTGGGGGTGGCGGTCGGCATGACAGGAGTCGGCGTGGGTGAAGGCCCCGGGGTCGGCGAGGCAGCCGATGGACCACCCACACCGAGCATAATGGCACTCCCGGCCTGGAGAGTGCAGTTCACGTCAAGGTGGTTCGTCGTGCGAATGTAGTCAACAGAGACACCGTACTCCAAGGAGATCTGGAGGCAGGTTTCGCCTGGTTTAACCACATACAGGATCCGACCATCCGGACCGGGCGTCGGGGAGGCAAATTGCTGCACCTGGGAGAGAGGAGCGGCCCGCACCACCGCTGAAATCCAGACCGGCAGGATGGCAAAAAGAAGGATTCCAGTCAAACGGAGAAGCCAAGTTTTCATCAAAAATACCCGCACAAAGATTATATCATTCCCGGGAACCCGTTCTCCGATGTTTGGGAGTGGTAACCGGAACGGCGTCTTGATATAATGCTTGTGTAGGCTCTCCGGAGAAGAACATGCCTCTTCAGATCGTCATCGGCGCTCAAGGGGGGGTGAAGGCAAAGGCCGCATCTTGGACGGATACCCCGCTCAGGCCGATATCGCGGCCGGGTACCGCGGGTGTGGTCACGCCGGACATACAGTCCGAGTCGACAACCGCGTTTTCAAGCTGCATCTGGTTCCCTCCCCGCCTGGTCTTGCTCGGGCCAGAAAGAGCACAGCTCACCCAAATTCTGATTAAAGGAAAATCTGTCCACCCCTTGTCAAGGGAGCGGACACCTCATCTCATGGTCACATGGAGGCCCTATGCGTAAAAAAGCAACGCTAATCACCGGTGTAGTCGGCGAAGTCGGACAGGCGCTGGTGAAGAACCTGGCTGACCTGGGCGGCCCGGTCATCCTCACCATCGACATCCGCCCTGCCCCCGAAGAGATCAGCCAGCGGGCGACCCACTTTCAAGGGGACATCCTGGATAAATCCCTGCTCAACCGCCTGGTCAGCCAGTATGAAATCACGACCATCTACCACCTGGCTGCGCTGCTCTCAACCCGAGCCGAGTTTACCCCGGTGGAAGCCCACCAGGTCAACGTGGAAGGCACCCTGGGACTGCTCCAGTTAGCCGCCGAGCAATCCGAGTGGCGCGATGAGCCGGTCCAGTTCATCTTCCCCTCTTCCATCGCGGCCTACGGCATGCCGGACCTGAAAACGAAAACCGAATTTGCACGCCTGCGCGAATGGGAATGGAATTATCCAATCACCATGTACGGCTGCAACAAACTTTACTGTGAAATGCTGGGCACTTATTTTTCCCGATACTACCGCCAGCTGGGCGCCGAACAACCGGTCATGCTCGATTTCCGCTGTGTACGCTTCCCAGGCTTGATCTCGGCCTTCACGGTCCCTTCCGGAGGAACCAGCGACTATGGACCGGAAATGCTGCATGCCGCGGCCAAAGGCGAAGCCTATGCCTGTTTTGTGCGGGAGGATGCGGTGATCCCGTTCATGGTGATGCCGGATGCCATCACCGCTCTATTGAAGCTCGCCCAGGCCCCCCGGGAGGGCCTGAAACGCTGCATCTACAACGTGACAAGTTTCAACCTGACCGCCGGCCAGATCCGCGAGCTGGTGATCAAGGCCTTCCCGAAGGCCCAGATCTCCTTCCAACCCGATCTGAAGCGCCAGCACATCGTGGACTCCTGGCCCGCTGATTTGAACGACGACGACGCCCGGCGTGATTGGGGCTGGAAGCCGGAATACAACGTCCAACGCTCCTTTCACGAATATCTGATCCCGAACATCCTCAAACGGTATCAAAGCTGATCTCAAGGCCATGTCGAGAGCAGGTTGGCTCATCACAATGAGCGCTGTGGTACTGGGGATGACAGCTTGCAGTGGTCTGATCCTGCCAGCCACGGACACTCCAACCCCTCCATTGCCCTCTCCGACTGAAACTGCGACCATCATCTGGTTCCCCCCGACCATCACGCCGACGGTCTTTCCGACGAACACCTTTGGCCCGACCCAGGAGCCGCCTACCGGGATTGGCAGCCTGATCTTCACCGATGCCTTTGACCAACCTGCTCTGTGGAACACGGCCATATCCGCTTCGGCCAGTGCAGTCGAGGAGTCTAACCGACTGATTCTGTCGCTCAGCGGCCCGGGGCCCTCCCAGATCCTCAGCCTGCGCTCTGAACCGGTGCTGGGCAACTTCTATGCCGAAGCCACAGCGTCCCTGCAGCTATGCCTCGCGGCGGACAGCTACGGTGTTCTCTTCCGGGCGTCCCCCGGTGGAAATTATTATCGACTGGTGCTCAACTGCAAGGGTCAGATGCGCCTGGAACGGGTGCGCTCCAACCAGGCGGAACCCCTGGGGGACTGGCTCTCGAGTGGCGACATCCCTACCGGGGCACCGGCCGATGTCAAATTCGGCATCTGGGCTGTGGGAGGCAACCTGCGGTTCTTCCTGAACGACCGCTTCCAGTTTTCGGCGAAAGACCCGCTCCTGTCCTCCGGCACGCTGGGTTTCTTTATCAAAGCCAACGGGCTCACACCCGTTACCGTTGACTTCTTGAACCTGTCCGTGTATTCGGTCTCCGCGGTCGCCCTCACCCAAACTGCCGTCCCCCTGGAGACGCCGTCCCCATGACCAACAAACTCAACGACCTGGACTCCAAGACCTGGTTGAAATTCCAGAAATCCTGGTTCATCCACAACCCGCCACCGCGCAAGAAAGGCGTGCTCACGCATCCGGCCAAGTTTCCGGAAACGATGGCCCAGGAGTTCATCGAATTCTTCACGAAACCCAGCCAAAACGTGCTGGATCCGATGGTCGGAACCGGTTCAACCCTGGTGGCCGCCCTGCGGAGCGGCAGAAATTCCTTCGGCATCGAGTTGAATCCGAAATATGCCGAGATCGCCCGCCAGCTGGTGGCTGAAGAACGCGCGGCCCTGGGCGAGGCTGCCCAGGGACTGGCAGCCGAGGTCATCACGGGGGATGCCGCCTGTGCTGCGGATTACCAGCTGCCAATCATCGACTATGTGCTCACCTCGCCGCCTTACTGGGACATGCTCCATGCCCGCGGTGCAGAGACTCAGAAGAAACGCCGTGCCGCTCCCGAACTGGATGTTTTTTACTCCGACGACCCGCGTGACCTAGGCAACATTCCCAGCTATGAGAAGTTCCTCCAGGAACTGGTGTCGATTTACACCGGGCTGAAACCGCGGCTGCGCGACAAAGCCTATCTCACCGTCATTGTCAAGAATATCAAGAAGGGGGGCAGGCTCTACCCGCTGGCCTGGGATCTGGGCCGCGAGCTCAGCACGGTGTATACGCTCAAGGATGAGCGCCTCTGGCTACAGGACAACCAGCGCCTCGCTCCTTATGGCCTGGGCAGTGCCTGGGTGAGCAACACCTTCCACCATTATTGTCTGCAATTCAGAAATGAATGATCCCGCCGCAGAAGACGAAGCGGCCTGACCCAACCCCCAGATGGACAGTGAAGGTGTTCTCGCCTGCTCTGGACCTGGGGAAAGGCCCCATCCCTTTTTTGAATTGACGCCCATTTGCTCTTGTGGTATTATCCCGAACACAATTTCATAGCCCTTAACGGCACTCTTATCCAGAGAGGTGGAGGGACCGGCCCTTTGAAACCTCGACAACCACCGCACACTTGCGGATGGTGCCAATTCCGGCAGATCATCTGGAAGATGAGAGGGCAGCCGAATGCCTGCGCAATTGCCCTTTCGTACCGGAAGGGCAATTTCTTGTTCTTGAGGAGACCCAAACCTGATGAGCACAACCTTCATGACTTCCCCCAAGCTCCTGTTCACCTCCGAATCGGTGACCGAAGGCCATCCGGACAAGCTCTGCGACCAGATCGCCGACTCGGTCCTGGATGCCTGCTTCGAACAGGACCCGATGTCGCGCGTGGCTTGCGAAGTTGCCACCAAGACCGGCTTTGTGATGCTGCTGGGTGAGATTACCACCCAGGCTTTTGTCAACTTTGACGATCTCGTCCGCCAGGTGGTCAAGGAAATCGGCTACGACAACTGTGAGATGGGCTTTGATTGTAAGACCTGCGGCGTTCTTTCAGCCATCGCCAGCCAGAGCCCGGACATCGATATGGGCGTCAGCCAATCGATGGAAGCCAAGGGCGGTGACCAGGATGCGATCGACCAGGTCGGCGCCGGTGACCAGGGCATGATGTTCGGTTATGCCTGCAACGAGACCCAGCAGCTGATGCCAATACCCATCTACCTGGCCCACAAGCTGACCCGCCGTCTGGCCGAGGTGCGCAAGTCCGGCAAACTGCCCTGGCTGCGTCCGGACGGCAAGGCACAGGTCACAATCGAGTACGCCTTCGGCAAGCCCAAGCGCATCGATACGGTGCTGGTCTCCACCCAGCACTCCCCGGAAGTCTCCCACGCGGAAATCGCCGAGGGGGTCATGGAACACATCATCGTCCCCACCTTGCCACCGGAAATGGTGGACAAGAACCTCAAGGTCTTCGTCAACCCGACCGGGCGTTTCGTCATCGGCGGCCCGATGGGCGACGCCGGCGTCACCGGCCGCAAGATCATCGCCGACACCTACGGCGGCATGGGCCGTCACGGCGGCGGGGCGTTCTCCGGCAAGGACCCGACCAAGGTCGACCGCTCGGCCGCTTATGCGGCCCGCTGGGCTGCCAAAAATGTGGTTGCGGCCGGTCTGGCGGACCGAGTGGAGATCCAGGTGGCCTATGCCATCGGGGTTGCCCACCCGCTTTCGGTCAACATCGAAACCTTCGGGACCGGGAAGATCGCCGACGATAAGATCGCCGAACTGATCCTAGAACACTTCGACCTGCGCCCAGCTGCCATCATCCGCGACCTGGATTTACGTCGGCCCATCTACCGCAAGACAGCCACGTACGGCCACTTCGGCCGGGATGACGTCCAGTTCCCCTGGGAGAACACCGACAAGGCCGAAGCCCTGAAAAAGGCAGCCCGGCTCTAAAATCTAAATTGCCCGCCGTATCGAAAGCGGCGGGCAATTGATTTCTCCAGCGGACTCATCCCCTGACTCTCACCCGGACGCAGGCACATGAAAATGGGAAAGATTGCAGTGATGCAGCAACTCATGATCGCCCAGGATCTCTGCCGGCTCTCCCGAAGCCACGACATGGTGTTCCTCGTCGAATACGAGGATGCGGGTGGCGATCTGTTCGGCAATGGTCAGGTCATGCGTGGCGGTGACAAGGGTCTTCCCCGACTTCCGCTGGTTGAGGATGAACTCCACCAACCAGCCCTGGCTGCGTGGGTCCAGGCCGGTGGTCGGTTCGTCTAACAGCCAAACATCCGGGGAGAGGCTGAGCACGGAAGCCAGTGCCACCCGCCTCTTTTCTCCGCTGGAGAGCTGGTGCGGAGGACGATCACGCAATTTTTCGATTTGCAAAGCCGCCATGGCCGAGGCCACGCGCTGCTTCACCTCTTCCTGGCTCACACCCAGCTGCAACGGGGCAAAAGCGACCTCGTCCCACACCGACGGCATGAACAGCTGCACATCGGTGTCCTGGAACACCAAGCTGACCCGACGGCGGAAATCGAAGTTGAAGGTATTCTCCAGCAAAGCCGCCTCGGTCAGCGGATTCCCGAAGGCACGCACGGAACCCCGGTCGGGGAAATAAAGCCCGTCCAGGATCTTGAGCAGCGTGCTCTTCCCGCACCCGTTTGCACCCAGGATGACCAGGTGTTCCCCCACCGCGACCGCCAAATTCACATGATCCAGGGCAGGGATCTTTTGATCGTAGGCATAACACAGATCGGTCACATCAAAGATCAATTCGTTCTCCATCGCATCCATTTTTAAAGACCCAATCTTCGATCACCGCCCCAGCCAGATCGCCGCCAAAACCACGAGCGACACGATCACGCCGGCCGCCCAATCGACCGGACGCATCTCAAAGGTATCGATCGTGCGGGGGTAATCCCGAAAACCTCTTGACTGCATAGCCAGATACACTTCGCTGCTGACCTGCAGCGATTTGTTCAACAGGGTGCCGGAGGTGGCCCCGATCAAGCGCCGGTTCTCCTCCCCGGTCAGTGGACGCAGCAGGCGGCTCTTCCGGGAGAGAAACATATCATTCGTAATATTGAGCAGCAGGTGAATATACCGATAGGTCATCCCCAGCATCAGGATGATCACTGCCGGGAGGCGTAAAACCCCCAGTGCCTTGAGCACGCTGTTCCAGGGCGTGGTGAGAATGAGCAGAATGCCGACCGAAACCGAAGTGCCGACCCGCAGCAGGAGGAACAGGGCCGTCTGCACGCCGGTCGTCGTGATGACCCATCCGAGCGGCAGATGGACCCAGACCGGCCCCGGGACGATGAAGAATGCTGGAAGGGCGATGATGCCGGTGAAGAATGGGATGAACAACCAGACGCGCTTGACAAAAAATCCCGGGGGCACCTTGGAGAAATACGCCAAGCCGAGGGTCAGGAAGTAGAGAGCCGCAATGACCAGCAGGCTGTGGGAAAGGCTGACCGCCACCAACAGCATCAGCATCGCGATGATCTTCAGGCGCGGGTCCAGCCCCTGGAGCAATCCCGGTTGCCGGGCAGTGTTCTCGGCAAACAGAGACTGCTCCAGGGTGTGATTGATATCTATCAGCGTCCGCTCAACGAAACTGCTCCGGCCGGTACGCTTCTGCGCGGATCGGGAGGCTGCGCTCATTTGGATTCCGGCTTATGCGTGGTAACCAGCATGGTAAACAGCCAGGCAACGATTCCGATCACGATCGTCCCTACAATTCCCGAAAGGAGGTAGCCCAGGTTGGAATTTCTCAAGGCAGGCAGGTTGTAGCCCCGCATCGGAGCGGACCAGAGTCCGGATAGGTTGGCCATCCCCTGAGGAACGAAGCCAAGTCCCCGGCTGGTCAGTTGCTGCGCGCCCCATTCCCCCCAGGCCGTGCCAGGCGCCAGCAGACCAAGCGGGACCAACACGATCAATACCACCAGTCCAATCCACAGGACACGCCACCTTGCAAACCCGCTCATTTCAGGTGAAATTTCGCTGCGCTTCACAATCTCCAACGCGGACGGGTTGGCTCGTTGCAGGTAGGCGACCACCAGGGCGGTCACCAGGGCTTCGACGGGCGAGGCGATCAAAGCATGGGCAAAGACCATCGCCGGGATGGAAATCGAGAGGGGATACGGTGCATAGAGAGGGGTGCCATTCGCAGTATGGAATAACATCGGCTGGATGCCAAATTCAAAACCGGTGAAGAAGGCAGCGACCGTAAGGCCGGTCCAGCCGCCGAGGGCGGCGCCGATGATGCGCCGTTTGGAGGTTGTCGGCTGGTTTTTCGAAAGGGCCTGGTAGATGGCGTAACTGACATAAGGCAGGACTACCGCCATGTTGAAGCAGTTCGCACCCAGCGCCAGGATGCCTCCATCGCCGAAGAAAAATGCCTGGATGACCAGCGCGATCGATACGGCCATCGTCGCAATCTCAGGGCCCATGATGATCGCGGCCAGCGCCCCGCCGACCGCGTGGGCAGTCGTACCGCCCGGGATCGGCACGTTGAACATCATGATCACGAACGAAAAGGCAGCCAGCAGGGCGACCAAGGGAACATTGCGGGCCGTCAGCCGCTCGCGCAACTTCCTGACCCCCATGATCCAAAATGGCAGGACGATGATGAACAGGATAACTAAGGTGACAGGGCTGAGGTACCCGTCCGGGATGTGCATTGCAGTGGTCCCCAACCACAGGCCTAGGCTTCCGTAATAAACCAGCAGGAAGCGCGGGAATCGCTGCCAAGACAGAGGAAGGAACGATGGGAGCTTTGACATGCTCTCTCCTAGCCTCGCGAAGGCTGGCAATTCGGGCAAAGGCCGGTGAAGGTGAGGTGCCCGGCATCCAGCCGGTAGCCGGTCTGTTTTTCGAGCTGGCGGACCATTCCCTTGAGGACATCCGCCTCCAGGTCCACCTGAGCACCGCAGGAGCGGCAAACCAGATGGTGGTGCGAGCCTTCGGCCAGTTCGTAGGTGAGGTGCCCGCCGCCGTTCTGGGCCGGGTAGACGATCCCATTCTCGGCGAGGAATTCCAGGGTGCGATAGACGGTCGCCTCGGTCATCCCCGTCTGCCGGACTCGCTCGTAGATATTAAGGGGAGAGAGATGTCCGCCGGTATGCATGGCCTCCAGGATGGCAAGGCGCTGCGGGGTCATGCGAAAGCCGCGGGAGCGCAGGATCTGGGAATGACGGGACAGACAGGACATCAACGGCCTCCTTATTGATAATTCTTTCAATAACAATTATATGTAAAGAGGACGGGCCCGTAAAGGTTGTGGCAGGTCCAGCCTGCCTCCTTCTTCTCGCCTTGAGAACGACGTCACCGGGGCACCTTCAGCCGCTCGGGCGCATCTCGCGATACAGAAACCAGTGTCCCAGGCGGTCGCCGGCATCCTTCGGGGCGCGGTCGTAGTAGATGTCAAAGACCTGGCCGGAATCCACCTGGACCCGATAGTAGAAGCGGCCTACTCCCAGCGAACCGCGCCCGGCGGCCACGGCAGCATGGGCGGGCTGCATATTGCGTGCCATCCGGCCGCGGCGCGTGTAATCGAACCACTCTGCCAGCTTCTCGGTCACCTGGTAGTGTTTCCCATTCCAATCGAACCCTTCCGGGCAGGGTGGCGTCTTCTCCCGGGCCGGAGGCACCGCAAATTGGACCCGGATCTCCAAATCGAAAAAGTGCAGAGGTTTGTATTCCACCATCGCCGCCTCGACGGATCTGGATTGGCAGACCGGCCAGGCCCATTTCACAGGGAAGGCTGGCATTCTTTTTTGCCCGCCTCCGGAACGGACCTGCTTCCTAGTCCTTCAGTTCTGACCAGTCCCAGACAAAATAAGCCAGCCCTTTCCATTTTCCCCAGGACGCGAAAGCTGCCTCGACCTCCACCGGTGTAACCGGCCGGCCAGCATGCCATTCATTGGATACCATCTTCAACGCCCAAGAATCGATCGGGAGGTAATCGTACCTTCCCAGGATGACCAGCAGATTGGCCGCGGCATAATTCCCCACCCCTTTGATCGCCAGGAGCCGTTTGCGCAGTTCCGACGTGGTCAGGCGGCCAGCCTTCAGCACCTCCAGGTCCAAGGCGCCGGAGGCGATCGAGCGGGCCAGCTCCAGGATATACGGGGCGCGGTAGCCCAAGCGGGTCTCGCGCCGCAGCCGTGCCTCTGTCGTCCTGGCCAGACGCTCAGGCGTCGGGAAAGCTTTCCGGGAAGCGTCTTCCGGCAGGGGCTCCCCGAACTGCGCTACCAGGTTGGCGGTCATACGCCGGGTCGCGCCCCACAGGGTGTTGGTGGTCAGGATCGTCTTGACCACATCCTCAAACAGGGTCGGACAGCGCAGCACACGCCCCTGGGCCTTCTTTTCCGCGCGGGAGAGCTTGGGCTCCCGGCGCGCCTCGCTGTAGAACTCGGAAAAATCCATATCCAGTCCCAGCATCCAGGAAATGCGGTGCCTCAGCTCGGCGCGCTCAGTCGCGGACAGGCCCCTGCCCGCCTCCACATTAACGCCTCCCGATGCTTCCCGGATGCGGTACTCCAGCACCCGGCCAGAACTCAAGCGGTCCAGGTAGGTAAGCAGGCCCGTCTGCTCATCAAAGCCATAAGGAGCCAGCTGCATCCAGCCGTGCGACATGACGGTTGATCGGAATGAAAATGGAGGGCGGGCAGTCAGGGTGATTGTCATGAAGAGAAGCTTCGATTGGGGGATAGGGGCGCGTGCAGGCCCCTTGAATTAAGGTCGCTGTTGCGGACGCACCAGCCTCCAGAACAGGACCCCCGCCAGGAGGGCCAGGGCCGCCCCGAACAGGAAGGGGGCAGAAGCGCCCAGACCTTTCCAGCCGAAGGCCCCCTGCCAGAGCAGGCCGGCGATCAGCGAGGCCGGGAAGGCGGTCAGCCCGATGGCGGCGTTGTAAAGGCCGTAGGCCGTACCACGCCGTTCAGGCGTCACCAGATCAGCGATAAGCGCCCTCCCTGAGCCATCCGTGGCCGCGTAGTAAATGCCATACAGGGCGTAGAGTACCCAGACCTGCCAGCCGGTGCGTGACAGGCCGAAACCGAGGTAGACCAGTCCATAGGCGATCCAGCCGCCGATGATCAACCGCCGGCGGCCGACTCGGTCCGAAAGCGCCCCCAGGGGCCCGGAGAGGGCCGAATAGATCAGGTTGAAGGTCATCAGCATGAGCAGGATCTGCAGCACGTCCAGGCCACGCGTCTGGCCGAGTAAAATAACGAAGGCGTCGGATGAGTTGCCGAGGGTGAACAGGACCAGGACCAGCATAAAGAACCGGAAGCTGTCGTCCATTCCTTTCAAGCTGAGCGCAGGAACCTTCGACCGGCTCCGGATGCCAGTCTCCTTGGCGCCCACGGCCAGCACGATCACCGCCAGCACGGCCGGGATGATGCTCACTAGAACCGCAACCTGGAAGGTGTGGCGGGTCAAATCCGCCGCCCCACGCTCGGTCAGCCATACGATAAGGGCTGCAATCAACACGCCAACGACGGCTCCGGCGGTGTCCCCGGCGCTGTGCAACCCGAACGCCAGGCCGCGCTGCTTTTCGTCGATGCTGTCCGCCACCAGGGCGTCGCGCGGGGAAGTGCGGATACCCTTCCCCATGCGGTCGGAGACGCGCACGCCCAGCACCCAGCCCCATGCATCGGCGATGTAGAGGAAAGGCTTGGAAACGGTCGACAGGGCGTAACCGGCGACCGTGATCCACTTCCGCTCCCCAAGCCTGTCGGAGAGACTTCCGGAGTAGATCTTCATCAGGCTGGCGGTGGTCTCAGCCAGGCCGTCGATCAGGCCGATCACCGCCGTGCCGGTCTGGAGCACGTTGGCCAGGAAGAGCGGAACCAGATTAAAGATCATCTCGGAGGAAACGTCCGTGAGGAAGGAGGTTGCCGTCACCACCCACACATTGGCGGGCAGGCCGCGCAGGCCGGGTTGTTTATTATTCATGGTTCTCCAGGAGTCTGAATTCAGGCGGACTGGTCTGTCCGATGGGAGGTAAGGGTCATGGGAACAATCTCCTTGCCTTGACCTCTGCCACCGCATCCGGCCGATATCGATACAGCCGGGCCGGACGGCCCTCGCCGGTGCGGAGGCGGGAGGTCTCCTCGATGATGCCCGAGGCCAGGATCCGGCGCCGGAAGTTGCGCTTGTCCAGCCGCTCATCGAGAATGATCTCGTAGGTGTGCTGGAGCTCGGAGAGGGTGAATTCCTGTGGCAGGAGCTGGAAACCGACCGCGCTATACTCCAGCTTATACCTCAGGCGGCGCAGGGCATACGCCAGAATTTCGGCCTGGTCACCGATCAGGAGCGGCAGCAAGGTCACCGCCGCCCAATGCACCGCCGTTCCGGGGAGCAGGCCCGTGCCGGCCGGGACCAGGGCAAAATACACCACGCTGACAGTTGCCGGCCGAGCATCCCGGGCCGGGTTGCCGTAGGTATAAAGCTGCTCCAGGTAAGCCTCCCGTCGCTTGATCAAGGTTGCGAGAACCCGGTTGGCCGCCTCCTCGAGCCCTTCGGACTCGCCGACCCCCTCGCCCGGCAGCTCCCAGCGCTCGCCCCGGGGCACCAGCAGGACCTGCAGGGCCTCATCGCGCAGGCTGAAAAGGACGACCGTGACCATCAATGCCCGGGGGGCCATCATTCCCCCATCAGCAAGAAGGCCATCCCCGCGCTGGCCGCCATCCGACGCGGGGATTGAAAGCTGGCGGGGTTAGCGGGGATGACATTGAATGAGATGAGGTTGGACATGGCAGCCTCTCGATGATAAGGTGTGTCCCGATCGTTCCTTAATCGGCTAATGGTTGGGTGTGTTGGCCCAGTCCCGGCCTGCAGGCCAATCCCGATTATACAGGAGAGCAGGCGGTTCAGGAAGCATCCTGTCCCACAGGGTCATCCACGGGCATGGACAAACCAGCGGGGATAGGATCTGGCCGGGCCCACCGCTTCAGCCTCGCTGCTTGAGCCACTCCAGCAATCTGTCGACCGGCCAGGCATTGATTACATCCTTCCTGGTCAGCCAGGCGCGGCGGGCGATGGCCACACCGAAGAACAGCACCTCGAGCCCCGCCGCGGTGTGGGCATCCGTGTTGATGCTAAGAGGAATGCCCATGTCCCGGGCGCGGCGGGCCATGATATCGTCCAGGTCAAGGCGAGCGGGGTCGGCATTGATCTCCAGGGCCACACCGCTCTGCGCCGCCTCAGAAAGCACAACCTCCATGTCCAAATCGGCCCCCTCCCGATCGGGAAGCAGACGCCCGGTCGGATGGCCAATGATGTCCACGTGCGGGTTGCGGACGGCCTTGACCAGGCGTTCGGTAATCTTCTGGCGCGGCTGACGCAGAGAGGTGTGCAGGGAGGCCAGGACCAGGTCGAGCGAAGCCAGGAACTCGTCAGGGTAGTCTAGCGTCCCGTCAGCCTTGATCTCGACCTCCGTGGCGTGCAGCACACGGATGCTATCACCCAGGGTACGCTGGACTTTTTTGATCTCGGCCTGTTGCTTGCGATGGTCTTCCAGGCTCAGGCCGCTGGCCACACCCAGGCTGATCGAATGGTCGGTGAAGGCGATGACCCGCAGGCCGCGTCGGGCTGCAGCGCGGGCCATCTCGAGCATGGAAAGCTTACCGTCGCTCCAAGTCGAGTGCACCTGCAGATCGGCATGGATGTCCTTGACCTCGATCAGCCTGGGCAACCGGCCTGCCTGGGCGGCCTGTACTTCGCCGCGGTCCTCGCGCAGCTCGGGCGGGATCCAGGGCAGGCCGAGAGCCGCGTAAACTTCCTCTTCGGTGGCGCAGCGGATCTCGCCGGAGCCATCCGTCCTGGTCAAGGCATGCTCGGAGAGTGACAGGTCCCGATCCAGGGCGAGCGCACGCAGCCTGACGTTATGGTCTTTCGAACCGGTAGCATACTGCAAGGCCGTGCCGAATTTCTCCGGCGGGTGTACCCAGACCTGGGCGCGCACCCCGTCGCCGAATTCCACGCTGGATTTGGTGTCCCCTTTGCCCAGGACGCGCACGACCCCCGGCAGGTTGACAAAAGCCTCCATGACTGGCCCTGACTCTTTGGAAGCGACCAGGATATCCAGGTCACCGACGGTCGGACGCATGCGCCGCAGCGACCCGGCCGGCTCGGCCGCGATCACCCCCTTGACCTTCTTCAGCACTGCGATGATCTCCTGAGCCAGCGGATAGGCGCGGCCAAGAGGGATGCGCCCGGACCGGCGCGCCAAGGATTCGATCCCGGAAAGAATCTGGGCCTCCGACTTTTCTCCCATGCCGGGCAGGTCGCGCAGCTTGCCGGCCCGGGCAGCCTTCTCCAACTGCACCAGAGTGGTGATGTCCCGTTCTTTCCAGATCAAAGCAACTTTCTTCGGTCCCAATCCAGGAACCCGCAACCAATCCGCCAGTCCGGGCGGAACTTCCTTTTCGAGTTTCTCAAGGAATTCCAACCTGCCAGTGCGCAGCAGTTCATTGATCTTCTCGGAGATGGCTTTCCCTACGCCGGGGATATCCTGGAGTTTCCCCTCCTTCCAGTACTCGTTGACGTCACGATCCAGGTTGGTCAGGCTCTCGGCCACCTTGCGATAGGCCAGAGTCTTGTAAATAATCTCACCCTTGATTTCCGACAAATTGGCGATCAGGGTGAAAACATCCGCCACTTCACGGTTGTTCATCGCATATGCCTCCAGACATCTCTTACCAATAAGGCTTTGGGCATGCGCTCCTGCATACCGGTTAGCTCAGGGATGGATTGCGTGCGCTGTCCCAATTACCATCACCTGTTGTAGAAGTGACACTCCCCGGCAGACGGGTTCTCTTTGCGATAGACCTTCACCTTCGCCAGTTGCTCGAACTGGCCAACTGTCCGCTGCTCGTTCTCCCAGGCTGCCTTCCGTTCTGCCAGACAGGTGTTATACCAACCCCGACACGTCTCCAGCGTTTGATCCAGCCGCTCTTCCTGCGCTTTGGTCGGATACAGCCTGTACTTGAAAGTCTTCAGGATCATTACAAACCCTTCTGGGCGGCTATATACTGCTGGATCACTTCTGCCGATACATTCCCCACTATTGCCGCAAAATACGAGCGTGTCCACAACGACGGCAATCGTTTTAAGATCGAATATTTCCCTCGCAGCTCATGCGAAGTGATCCCCTTACACTCTTTCACGATCTCCGCCGCGGACGTGCTCGGCCAGGCTCTCACAAACAGGTAGATATGGTCGGGTTGAACCGCCAGCTCCAGGATCGCCCAGCCCTTCTCGTTACATTTCCTTTCGATCAATCCTCTGCAGTCTTTGGCGATCGCCCCGGTTAGAACAGGCTTCCGTCGTTTGGGAGTCCATACCAGGTGATACACGATCAAATGGACTCGATGCTCATCGCGTTGATAGTTGTTTTCCATGTATATAAAATATATCAAAACTATAACCTTTTCAACCACTCAACTAAAGCCCTTCAAGAAACCCGCCTTATCCACCACCGTTGAAACGGCATGGCCTGCGGCGGGTTTCAATCAGTCAAGTTCATGGTTCCTGTGTTTTGGCTGCGGGCTTTAGGAAATATAATTCCAGGAAATAAAATGCGAACGTCAGGATGAAATTGGTGGCCATCCCGTGGGTATCCCCATTGTTTTGAAATCCGGAAAGGACAAAGAGCAGCCCGGTGGTTGCTGCCAGGAGGGTGGACAGGAAAGCCAGAATGCCAAAGACCTGCACACTCCTGATCCTGGATCTCAAGGACAGAATGAGGCCGATCATGGAAATAATCACCAGAACGCCTCCCAAGACTGCATGGAACACGGCGGTTCCTCCGGCCCGATAGAGCGCATCTGAAACCCCGACAAGTGAAAACCTGAAGGCGGGAATTGTGGGCGGGTTTGCGATGTTGACGGCCATCCCCAATTCGAATTGAAAGGCGAGCAGGACCAGGAGGACGATCACCATAACCCTCAATAACCGGACACGTTTCACAGACATCCGTCGTTTTCTCCTGAATATCCGCATTTTACTACGAAGGACACACGCACTCATCCACCAGATGACGCACCAGGGCTGCGTGGCGTGTTCGTCAAGAGCGACCGCGTACTTCTAGGCAACCGTGGCAACGAGGGGCCGATCTGCTTCAAGGGTACGGGCCCCTCGTTGATTCAATATCCCAATTCCTTCAAAAGCTGTGCTTCGGACTTCTTCCCCCCCGCGCCCAGGAGTTCTTTCCAGAAATCATCGTCGTAGCGTCTCGAGCGCACCGGCAGCGGCATGGGGATACCCCAGCCCAGCAGCAGGACCTCCTCCTTGGGTTGCAGGTGCGCCAGCATGCCGCGCAGTGCCTCGCGCCCCGCCAGTCCGGAAAGCACGGCATGGATGTCATCCTCATCTCCCAGCCAGCCGGAAATACGCGTACCCAACTGGGACATCACCTCGTCGTCAATCTGCGACGGACGCTGGTCGATGATCAGCAAGGTCACGTAGTACTTGCGCATCTCCCGGGCAATGGCAGCGAAAGTGGTCTGACCGGCCATCTCTCGGTTTAAGAGCTTATGGGCTTCTTCGACCACGATGACCAATTGCCGCGGTTCGTCCTTGCCCTGCGAGCGGAATTGGTTGGTCTTTTGCTCCCATACCTGCTTGATCTTGCGCGTGAGCAGGTTGCTAACCAGCAGGTAATCCAAGTCGGTCTCGTAAGCTTGCCCGAACGACAAGATGATGTGCTTGCCGGCCTCCAGCGACTTGATGATCTCGGCCAACGAGTCGGCAGCAGGCTTCTCGACAATATACTCTTTGTCGAAGAGGCGCCGCAGTTTGTCGTGCAGGGCTTCCGCGGCTATGACATTCACACCCGCTTCGTCCGCCCAAGCGGCCACGCTGTCGTGATCCGGCACTTTCTTGACTTTACCGGTATTCTCGTCCTCCACCTCCACCTCGTTCCGGTTCATCGCCTTGAAACGCCGGAACCAGTCGCTCTTGAAGGACGCCACCAAGGCGTGCAGTGTGGTGGGAGTGGTCTCTTTGAGGTTCAACTCAGTGGTCAGAAGTTCAATATCGGCCGGGGTGATGTCGGCCATGCCGATCTGCAAGTTGAAGTCTGGGGTCGCGTTGCGGATGGTCGTCCCAGCGCCTAATCCCACCACCTGGACACGGGTGGCGAACCGGGTCTTCAACCCGGTGACGCGCTGCCTGGTGTCGGAAGCGGTGTCGTTGAAACCATACTCGTTATGCATATCAAAGACCAGGACCGAGGCAAGACCCGTGTGAATCAGCCCGGCCAGCACAATGCGGGTCAGGAACGACTTGCCGGTGCCAGTCGCACCAAACACGCCAGCTGAGCGCTGAACGAACTTCTCCAGGTCAATGCAGACCGGATGGCCCTGTTCGCGGGTGGTGCCGATCACGAAGTTGCCCTTTTGAGACGGGTCACCGAAGATCTCGGCGATATCCCCCGGCAGGGCCAGCCTGACCGGGGCGTGGTGGGGCGGCACGGTCTTGACCGGGATCGGACGCGGCGTATCCTCACCTTTCTGCTTCCGCCAGGCCTCATACTCGGCGGTGCCCGGTTCCGGTCCGCGTTCGAGCATCAACGCCGGCAAGACTTCCAGGTTGGTGTATAGCGTCTGGCCGTGCAGCGCCTGCGCCAGGGCCGGCGGCAGGCGCGTCTCGGACGGTTCATCGGCAAAGCGCGGGTCGGTGGCGCCCAGCTGCAGGTCCGTCACCAGGCCGTAGAACTGCCAATTTCCGCTGGGAATGACCACAAAGGCCCCTTCTTGAACTTCCTGCGGGGGAACCGTGAGACGAACCCGGAAGGACTCCTTCAACCCCCCGCCGACGATATAGCCGATGGGGGGGATTTGAAGGTCAGGTTTGGATTGAGCCATACAACCTCACCAATCGTTCCATAGAAAATGCCTGCAGCCGAAGGATACGGGGCCGAGACCCTTGAAGGCGGAAGGGGAACCGGGGACAGTCGGGATCTTAGGATATCCCTGCAATTTCCAGCGCGGCGGCGATGTCCTGCGCAATCATCCGGCGCTTGCTTTTTTCGATGAAGAAGCTCGGGCCGGCCTGCAGGTAGGACGGGAAGGCGCGAGCGCCTCGGAAGGTGAACTCGCCACTGCGGATCTTATAGGTTGGACCTGCCGGGATGACGCGCGGCGCGCGGTTGCGCCGGGCGATAGCGTTGGCCGCTTTGATCGCCACGTCGCCCATCAATAAATAGGCCTTGACGTTCGGGAACAGGGCGATCTCTTGTTCTAACAGGTGCGAGCAGTGCTCGACGGTTGCTGCAGCAACGCCGTAAGCGGTCTTCCCGCACTTGACCGCCGTGGTCAGGTAAACACCCCGGTCGAGGATATCCTGAACGGCAACGACCCGCAACCCGGCGTCCTGGAAGGCCAGAACGGTGGTCTGCGCAAAAAGGGCATCTTGACCGGCATAATAGTAATCGCCTAGCTTCTCCGGGGCGGTTTCAGAGATCAGCAACACCGAGATGTCCGCCGGATCGACCCGCACCTCCGGGAGTACATAGCTGCTGCGCCGGGTATCCCCGCAGGGAAAATCCACACACTTCACATCACTGCCGACCTTCATAAGCCACTCTCCCGAATGCGCTTCTCGGCCAGCTCGACGTACTTCGGGTCGAGCTCATACCCGACGTAATGCCGGTGGCTTTTGAGTGCGGCGATGGCGGTCTGCCCGGATCCCATGAACGGATCTAGGACCACCTCGCCTTCGTAGGTGTACAGCTGGATCAACCGGCGCGGCAACTCGACCGGGAAGGGGGCGGGGTGACCCACCTTGCGCGCCGGCTCAGCCGGCAAATTCCAAACGGACTTGTTGAATTCCAGGAATTCCTCGCGGCTGATGGTGTTGTCCCGTTTGGAGGGGTTCGGACGCCTGAAAGTCCCTTTACAGAAGATCAGGATATACTCGTGCACGTCCCGCAGGGTCGGGTTCGCGGCAGACTTCCAGGAGCCCCAGGCTGTCGACGGGCTGGCACTGGCAGCCTTGTTCCAGATGATCTCGCCGCGCATCAGGAGGCCGAGTTCGAGCACACCTTGAGTGATGAAGGCATGCAGGGGGATGTAGGGCTTGCGGCCAAGATTGGCGATATTGATGCACATCCGCCCTCCAGGGACGAGCACCCGGCAGGTCTCTTTCCAAACGCGCTGCAGGAAGGCCAGATATTCTTCCAGGGTCAGGTCGGCATCATACTCCTTGCCGTTATCGTACGGCGGGGAGGTGACCATCAGGTGCACGCTGGCCTCCGGCAGCTCCGACATCGCCTCGGCAGACTTGCAAAAGATGCGGTCAAGGTTTCCAGCAGGAACCGGGTTCTCGAGGTAGGCTTCTCCGCTTTCCTGGGGCTGGCCATCGTAAAGCCTGCCGGAATAGAAAGGGGTGGAATCATGGCCCGCACGCCCCGGAGAACCGAATGCACTGGTCTGTGTGCCCTTACGTTTTGCAGCCATCTTTTGCCTCAAGCCGGCAACGCGCCGCCCAGCGCTTCGAGGACCGCCATCAAGGTGGAGTAGTCATCCCGCAGCAAGGTAACCAACTCCTGCGCGGCCCTGATCGACCATTCCTTTTCCCCTGCCTTGGCATGGGCGATCTGGGCCTGTCCCACATGGGCGGCCAGCAGTTCTCCGATCGGAATGTCCTTGGCCCGCAGGATATGGCGGAAGTACCCGAACTTCCCGGCGCTGGTGAACCGGACCAGCTCCGCTTCCGAACAGAGGTGAATGACATCCAGGCTCAGCGGCGGACGCGGCGGCAGGAGCTGATAGATCCTCCCGCCCTGCTCGTAGCCGACCGCCAGCACCGACATCTCGACCGGCACGATGCGGCGTTCGCGGTTGTCGTGCATCACTTCCGGACTGACATCTCCAGCCGTGACCAGCTGGCGCACCAGGCCGTCGTCATCAATGTGGATATCATAGATCAAACCGTAGACGCGGTAGTCTCCCCCCAGCGGGGCCTCGACGAGGGCGCCAAAGGAGGGGGCTTCGAGCTGCGAGACCGAGCAGCCCACCACGAAGCCGGACGTGCTGGCACGAAGAAGGTGACCGATTTGGATTGACACCATGCTGCCTCCGCTACCCGGTTTTGCCAGCTCACTTTGCGGTGAGCAATTTTAGCAGATTTTTCGTTCCGGCCGGACAATTAGAGGACAGGCCGAGAGTTTGATCATTTACGACCTGTCCGGCCCTTCAAATCCTTGGCCGCCTGCTTGCCCGAAACGGTTTCGATCTCGCCTCCATTGCGGCGCAGTTCCAGGGCAAGCAGCTGTTCAATCTGCTCTCTCTCCGCAAACTTGACCACCGCAGCTTCGTGGGCCCGGTGCAGAGGGTAGGGGTAAGGCTTGACCCCCATGACCCGGCACTGCTCCAGCAGAGCTGCATGCAGGAGGTTGAGCTGATCGGGTCGGTCTGAAATCCACTTGGGAATTTCCACGCGCGCCAGCGCGGGCTCGGCCTGGTCACCGACGTTCAGGTAAAAGAAGCGCAATGCCAGATCGCCTGCGTAGGCGGTCCGTGATCCCGACTGCAGGCCGAAAACCGCCGAGCGCTGGCCTGGTCCAAGCAGGCCGCTGAACAACCAGCGGTCGCTGACACCCCGCAGGGGATGGGTCGTGCGCAGACCCGCGAGTTCCTCATCGGCCATCCGGGCAAGCTCCAGGAGGCGGACGACCAGGTCGGCCGCAGGCTTGTCCACGAAGCCGGCCACGATCACCTCCCTGGCCTGCAGTTGGGAGAGGATCGACTTGTAAGTTTCCAGGTTGCGGCGGTATTCGTCCGCCTCGCCGCCTTTTCCTCCCCACAGCTCCAGGGGGCCATCGGTCAATGTGATGACCGGGGCCGGGTAGTTCGGAGCGAGGGCAAGCAGCAGGCGGCGCTCGGCGATGTCACGACGCTGCTGAACGGCTTCCTCGGTCAGCATGCCGGTCTGCGTGTAAAGCTCATCCGCGAAAAGCAACTGGCTGTCGGTGATGACATCCGGTGCCCGGCCGGAGCCAGGCTGCAGCACGATGGCCCCGACGTTGACCAGGGAATAAAAGACGGCTGCGTGCCGGTCCGGGGCGATCTCAGAACCATCGGCTGCGATGAGGGTCACCCCAGCCTTGTGGGCTGGTTCTGGCTGGGCCGCGTCCAGCGGCTCGTCCAGCGGCATCGCGCAGCGCAACCCAGGGTCGATCTGGCAGGCGCGCTCCACCTTTGCGCCGAGCTCGGCCGTCTTGTTCGCCCAGGACTCCAGCAAGGAACGGGCCTGCGCGCGCAGGGCCGCCTGGGCCGCCTGGCGGGTCTGTACCGAGGCCCCGATGAGGCGGATCTTCTCCACCACCTGTTGGAAATTCAATGCCATGCTTGATCCTTGGAATGTTCCTGGTTCATTATAGAACATTTGTACAGATTTTACAAGGAATCGATCAAAAAAGGAGGAGAAATCGTTCCCATGAACTTTTGCAGACCGGACGGTATCGATCTAAGTTATACTCAACTCCTATAAGGAGGATCGAATCCATGCGTACCAAACTCACCTTTGTCAGCACTCTCCTGGCTCTCATCCTGGCGCTGGTGCTAACAGCCTGCGGCCCGGCAGCCGCCCAGGCACGCACACTGACGGTCACCGGCACCGGGACCGTCTACCTGACCCCGGATATCGCCTACATCACCATCGGCGTGCATACCGAGGATCCGGATATCACCCAGGCGATCGAGAGCAATAACAGCCAGGCCCAGGCGGTCGTGAATGCCCTGCAAGGCAGCGGCATCGATGCCAAGGATCTTCAAACCAGCAATTTCAGCCTCAACTCCTCGACCCAGACGGACCAGCTCACCGGCAAACCGACCGGTACGACCTATATGGTGGACAATACCGTTTCGGTCACCGTGCGCGATCTGAGCAAGCTCGCCAGCCTGCTGGACACCGCGGTCCACGCCGGCGCCAACAATATCAACAGCATCTCTTTCGACGTGGCCGATAATACCTCCGGTCTGACACAAGCCAGGCAGAAGGCCATGGCAAATGCCGGCACGCTGGCCACCGAACTCGCCAAGACCGCCGGCGTCAATCTGGGTAGCATCCAGACCATCACCTACAGCGAGAACCCGGGTGTACCCTTTTATGGGTATGCCCTGGGTGGCGGTGGCGCAGTCGCCGCTCCGAGCTCCAACGTGCCGATCAATCCGGGCCAGCTGCAGTTGACCGCGACCGTTACCGTCACGTACGGCCTCAAGTGACCCGCCCCTGATCGAACCCCGCGGCCTAGCTGATCTGAGCACCAGGAGTTCAGGCGCGGCGGGAACTTTTCACAGGCTGCTTCGTCTGGTAGGTGAACGATTCACACTACCCGATCAAGGAGCCTCTGATGCGTAATAAAATCCTTTTCCTGCTCGCAGTCCTGATCCTCGGCGCGCTGCTGGCCGCTTGCGGACCTTCGACCGTCACCCTCCAGCCCCAGCCCACTCAGCGCACCGTGACCGTCACCGGCACGGGCATGGTCACCCTGACCCCCGACATCGCCTATATCTACATCGGCGTCGAGACCCAAAACTCCATCGCAGCCCAGGCGGTCGCCGAGAACAACACCGAGGCGCAGGCGGTCATCACCGCCATCAAAAGCTTCGGCGTGGCCGACAAGGATATCAAGACCACCAACTTCAGCATTTACCCGCAGCAACAATACGATCAAAGCGGCAAGCTGACGGCGGTCACCTATCGGGTCGACAACACCGTTTACGTCACCGTCCGGGACTTGAGCAAACTGGGCGGCCTGCTGGACAGCGTGGTCCAGTCCGGGGCCAACACGATCAACAGCATCCAGTTTGACCTGGCCGACAAGACCCAGGCTCTCACCCAGGCCCGCCAGGCCGCGGTCGCCAATGCCCGCCAGCAGGCCGACGAGCTGACGAGCGCCACCGGCGTCAAGCTCGGTGAAGTTTTGACGATCTCCTATGAGGACAGCACGCCCCCAGTGGCCATCGCAGTCCCCCGTGCAGCATTTGCTGCTGACAATAGCGTGCCGATCTCTTCCGGCTCGATGCAGATCACGACCACGGTCACCATCGTCTACCAAATCCAATAAGCGTACCCGTACAACCCGACTTCCCTGTTCGGACTGAGGCCCCGGCCGAACGAAACGGCCGGGGCCTCTTGCCTGTGGGAAGGGTATAATTTCCGCATGCCCCTGCCCAAGGAGTCTGCCATGCTGAATATCGGTTATATCGGCCTCGGCCTGATGGGCAAATCCATCGCCCGCAACCTGCTCAAGGCCGGATTCCCGCTGGTCGTCCACAACCGTTCACGCGGCCCGGTGGACGAACTGTGTGCCGAGGGGGCGCGTCCGGCTTTCTCACCGGCGGAGGTCGCTCTGCAGGCCGAAGTGGTCTTCACCAACCTGCCGGACACCCCGGATGTGGAAGAGGTCGTGCTGGGGAAAAAAGGCATCCTCGAAGGCGCGCACCCCGGGCTGATCTGGGTGGACAATTCCACCATCAAACCCGCCGCAGCCCGCGCCATCGCCTCTCGCCTGGCGGCTGAAGGCGTGACCTCCCTCGACGCCCCGGTCAGTGGAGGCGATATCGGCGCGCGCGAT
>Ga0116112_1000762_pt1 | contig 23394 bp, 30 predicted proteins | sample June2015DPH_8_15_FD_89721 | JGI IMG/M metagenome (GOLD analysis project Ga0116112, IMG submission 89721) | Peatland microbial communities from SPRUCE experiment site at the Marcell Experimental Forest, Minnesota, USA - June2015DPH_8_150 | ecosystem: Environmental > Terrestrial > Soil > Wetlands... | reverse complement strand
CCCATAAGGGGCACGAAGGTTCGAATCCTTCCGTCACCGCCATTTTGGAAACGTGGGAGAGAGGCTTAATCCGGTTGTTTGCTAAACAACTCACCCTTAACGGGGTGCGAAGGTTCGAATCCTTCCGTTTCCGCCAATTTTATGAAGAATGAAAATATAATTGAAGCTCCACAATGGTTAAAAGATAGGATGGAAGCATTAAAAAATCGTCCACCGCCTACATTGGAAGAGGTAAGAAAACAATGGAAGGCTTCAGCAGAATATGTTGAAAAAAATCCATATGACGATGTGGATTATATTAGATAAGGTCTCTTAATTATGGAATTGCCATTAATATTGATGCAGCAAGCAGCGGCGGATTTGGTTAAAAAATTTCCAAAAAAATTAAATGTAATAAGTGTGGAAAGAGAAACTCCTGTGGATGCAAATTTATGCAAGAATCATTTGCAGTTGGATGTGGATGATTTGGATTTTGATAATCCGGAACACAGGCAATTACCATCAAAGTATAAGTTTGCTACCAAGGAAGATATTTTAAAGGCAATTGATTTTGCTAAAAACCACAAGGTTCATATTATCCATTGTGGAGGCGGAATTTCGAGAAGTCCGGCAATTGCCTACGCTATTTTTAGAAGTCAGGGAATGAATAAGGATGGTGCAATGAAAAAAGTCATGGAATTCAATCCTCATGCCCTTCCCAATAAATGGATAGTAAAATTGACTGATGAAATTTTTGATAAGAGATAATGAAAAGTTTGTTATTAGATAACTGTTCTGATGAAGAAATTCAAACAATGGACAAAGAAACTATCAGAAATAGACTGATGTATGGGATTGTCATTAAAAAAGTTGTCAGAGGAATTATGAATGGTTCCTCAGAAGTAGAAAAAGAAGGGTCGCTTAGTTCATCGGAAGAATAATTCACTCACACTGAATAGAGAATGGTTCGACTCCATTAGTGACCACCAATTTAAAAGATACATACAGCAACCATTATTGGGTCTAACCAACCCACTACGTTGTAGAACACAACTTTAAAAGGGTTCCTCAGAAAAGAGTAAATCGGTATCTTGTGGTTTTACTTCTCACCGAAAGGTGATGAGGGTCATCTGAAAAGGTCGCCCTCAAACCGGGATGTAGCGTAGCTTGGCTAGCGCGCGTGCCTTGGGCGCACGAGGTCGTGAGTTCGAATCTCACCATCCCGACCATTTAATGTTGCTTATAGAGGCCGGCAAAGAGTCTTCGTGAGAAGAAAGGTAGTAGCCGATAATCACAGGATGATAGTGACATTCGGGGCAGGTTCAAATCTGCATAAGCAACAACATGTGAGTATGGCCCAGCGGCTACGGCGCTTCGTTTACACCGAAGTTTTCACAGGTTCGAGTCCTGTTACTCACACCAATTTTATGTTTAATGAAGGCGTAGAGTATCCGTTTGAAACGATAGCCGAATCAACCAAATGGATAAATGAACATTATCCTAATGGTGGTGGGTTATATGGATTACCACGATGGGGAGTGGGAATTAGTAGGGAAGGACACGAACTGTATTTAAAGTCATTTGAATTACATAAATCTGTTCAAGACTTATATGATGAAAAGTATGGAATACAGAGGTATGAAATTTGAATGCAAAGACAAACAACGCTTTTCAACCAAGGAAAAGGCAAATAGAGAGATATTTATATTGATGAAGGAATCTCTTGGCGGTGTTGTTGATTTGAGGCCGTATAAATGCAAACATTGCAAGGGATACCATTTAACAAGTAAAATAAAATGATTTTCATCTGTTCAGAGTGTGTAAAAGAGCAAAAATTGCTTCCACAAATAGCACAAGCTCAAGTGGAAAGTATTCCGATAAATACTAATGGAAGATGTATTAGACATTACGTATTGGAATTGGCTAAAAGAGGTAAAAGTAAAAAGCAAATAGAAGTTCAAGTAAGGAATATATCAGCAAGTTTCAGACCGCCTCCTGATTTGAAAAAGCACCCTGAGTTGGTTAAGAAATACAAACAAGGAATATTTGATTAATGCTATCATGCTGTAATTGGCAGCCAGCCTAGTCTGAGAAGCTAGGGCCGAAAGGCGTGTGGGTTCGAGTCCCTCTGATAGCACCAATTTTATGAAAGTTAAAATGGATTGCCCATATTGCGGAGCAACCAATACTGAAAGAAATGTTTTAGCATGGAGCGGTGAAGAAGCTTTTGATAAACATTACATTTTTAAGTGTTGGCGATGTTTGAAAGGATTTTCTCTTTTTAACGATGAGGTTGATAAGCTGCCCGGTTTTTGTGACCCCATTTAATGATATCGATTTTTAATCGTGCCAATAATGAAAAATTCATCATTGGCACGATTTTGTTTTTAAGGCTTGACTTTTTATGAATTTAGGATATAGTTATATTTAGTTCTTTGAGATTTGTCATAAGCGACTCTACGCTGACGATTTATCGTTAGAGGAAGTTCGCCACTACATAACTCGGTGATTGGAGAGTGTAAAACACTCGTTAATACAACAAGCAAGTAGCAATCCTAATAAGCCTGAGTATGGGAGTTATACGTTATTAAGACATGGTTGGAGCATCTGTTCGTAAAGAATGGAATGTTCATATTTATGTGAACATAGATAAATGTAGAGATAAACCAAAATGGCGGCTAAAAGGCAGATATTTATCTGCTGGTGCTTATGATATTTGGGGTCGTAGCTCAGTTGGCAGAGCGCCTGAATGGCATTCAGGAGGTCAGGGGTTCGAACCCCCTCGGCTCCACCAATTTATTGATAATGCCGGAAGTTGGTGATACCAACAACATAATCGTTAGAAAACGTGCCAGACGGAACCTCAAGTGTGTTGGCTACTGGTCAATGTGATTACTAAGAAGCAAGAATGGATGTAATGCGATTGGGGTTTATAATGCCAACGTGTTGACTGAAATTGTCAACTTATCAATTTATGATTTAGATGTGGTACAGCAATACACATTGTTTAAAGAAAAACAACCCTAACAAGGGAATAAAATCCTATCAAAAGTAGGTCATGGTAGTGGCCACGTAAAAAACACTCAACAGGGATAAGTTGTAAAAAGAGTCACGGAGACAACCGTAAATCCTACATCTAGTTTTCTTTCTCTTCGTGAGAAAGATGAAGTTTTCCTCTTGTGAGGGAAACTTTATGGGGCCGTCGTTCAATGGTAGGACATCTCATTCGCAATGAGGAAATACGGGTTCGATTCCCGTTGGCTCCACCAATTTTAGATTTTAAACTTTATGGGTTATATTTACTTTATACAAATCTAAGTAGATTTGTTAAAGTTAAAATGAACGTAAAGGAAAATTATGACAACAACAGTAATAGTAGTAGGGGCAGTCGCCTTGGTAGTTGGGTTTGTAGTCGGCATTCTAGTCGGACGCAGAAATCCAAAGAAGGTTGAAGTAAGTATAGATGAAGCAAAATCTATCCTTGCTAAAGCGGGTATAAAGGTGTAAAGTAAGTAATAACAAGATTTGTTGAAGCGTGGTGTATTGGTAGCACATGTGTCTCTGAAACACCCGGAAATGGTTCGATTCCATTCGCTTCAGCCAATTTAACAACGGATACCTATGGCTAAACCCTGACGTATTAGATACTCAGGAAAATCACGGGCAATAAGTAGGTAATTCAGTTTTACCGAAGACCGTGTTAGGAGGCCACAGACGTAAGCAGTGGCTTTGCTCGTTGGACGAGATTCTGACAGGTTATAAAATCCGTTGTTTTTGGATGTGTGGCAGAGTGGCCTATAGCACTTGCTTGGAAAGCAAGAGGTCGGTGAAAATTGACCCGGAGGTTCGAATCCTCCCGCATCCGCCAATTTATAAAGGTATGTTTAAATGGATAAAATCTTGGTGGAACAAAAAAAAGGAACCCGAAAAAGTGGTTGTTCGATTCTCCTTGCCTGATGGCAAAAAATTTGGCATCGAAGCGATTAAATTAAATGATAATCCATTTGGTTGTAAAAAACACCCAAATTATGCTCCGGTCGCTCCACCTACAAATAATTGCAATGATTGTTGGGAGTATTACAGTAAGGGGCATATCGGGAAATGGGGAACAGGACATGAATAAAAACTATTACGATGAAAATTATTCATCCACCAACCGTGATAGAAAAATGTCTCCAAAAAGAGGGTTTGGATATTGTGGATGTGATAGAGCAATGGTTGGGGATGGGCAAAAATGCCCTCTTTGTGGTAGTCGAAGTGGTAAAAAACGATTAAAACGGTAAGTTGGCCGAGAGGACTAAGGCGCCAATTTCGAAAATTGGAGGCCGGTTAAATGCCGACCCGTAGGTTCGAATCCTACACTTACCGCCAATTTTATATAACGCTTGACTTTTCTTCCTTTTGTGATAATATTTTTTCGTGAAACTTACAATCATAGGCAATGGTTCATTTGGCTCTTTTCTTAAGGAGTTACTTTCACCCCATTTTGAATTAACGGATGATGCTGAAAGTGTTATTCTTGCCATTCCTATATCTGCATACAATTCTTGGGGAGCGCAATTATGGGATAAACATCTAATCAATGTATGTTCAACTCAAAAACCATCTACTGATATACTTCTTACATCAGCAAATCTAATTACAAGTATTCATCCTTTATTTGGAAGGCGAACTCCTGAAAATAAACGAAATTCAATTCTAACGTATCTGAGTAGTTCTGATAATGATACGTGGGATTCCGGATTAGATTGCCAGTTTGAATTTATTAAAATATTTGGAAAGGTTTCTAAAATAATAGATACCGACCATGAAGGTAAAAAATTTACACCCGAGTCGCATGACCAATTAATGGCAAAAACACATCTTGCTGCAGTTATGGCTGCAAAACAATTACAGATTTATGTGGAAAGAGCTAAAGATATTCCTGATGAATTGGTTCCTAATAGCTTTCGTCTTATGCGGGAGTTTGTAAAAACTCTTGATGATATGCCGCAAGGGACTATTGAAAGTATCATGGCAAATCCTTATTTTTAAAATGACTACAACCGTTTTTTTAATTTTGATTGTAGCAATGGTTTTTTATGGATTTGGCGAATTTTTCTCAAAAATGTTTGCCAATACAAGTCTCTCCAAGTTTGGCTTTCTTGCCCTTCTTTTCTACACTTTTAATGCTGTTTGTTTCTTACCTGCTATAAAAAAATTCAATTCATTATCCATTCTTGGTACTATTTGGAATATTTGTTATGTAATTATAACACTTTTTATAGGAATTTTTATTTTTGGTGAATCATTAACGACACTTCAAATCATAGGCGTTATATTTGGCATTGTTGCAATAATTTTGTTGTCAATATAATAAATTGATTATCTTCCAATCTGTGTTACAATGCTTTTATATGATTGACAAAATTAATTTAACCGATGCGGAAATTCAAGAGAATTATCAGGAATTTTTAAAGTTTGTGGGTGACGTTTTTACCGGCAAGCGAAAGGAAAAACTTCTGAAAATGTATTCAGATGCAGAGGATTCATTGGGATTGCCTTTAGCCACTGCACCTGCTTCAATGTGCGAACATTTTCATTTATGCCATCCGGGTGGATATGCGCAACACATAATGAATGTGATAAGGTTGTCTTTTGCCTCAAAGAAATTGTTTGAAATTGCCGGAGCAACCATTGATTTTACTGATGACCAAATGATTTTTGCAGCCATGCATCACGATTTGGGCAAGTTGGGCGATCCCGAATTTGGTGAATATTATGCTCCACAAGACCAAGATTGGAAATACAAGAAGGGTGAATTTTATCGGATGAATCCCAATCTTCCATACATGGAAGTCACAGACCGAGCCATATTTCTGCTTCAAAAATATGGCATAACATATGATTGGAAGGAATATCTTGGTATCAAGTTATCGGATGGATTGTTTAATGAAAACAATGAAAAATATCTGAAACAATATAATCCTGATTTATATCTTAAAACAAATTTACCACGCATAATTCATTGTGCCGACTACACGGCTTGTCGAGCGGAATATGACAAGTGGTATCATACTAAAGCCGATGAAAAGCTCTAATAATTCCAGCAGTGAAAAAACAACCCTTGTGCCAATAAACGCCAAGGGTTATTTTTTTGCGCAATAGAAGATGGGTGATGCGGATTAGGCATCTGACGTGAAACTTCATATTGTCGAAACGCGTATATCCGTTGTTTTTCACTACTATAAATATTCTTGACGGAATGAAATGGTATTGACTTTTTAATCAACTTATGACATAATGCAATCATGCCACTATTGAATACTGATAAAACTCTGCTAATTCGTTGTAAATGTCACGGGCATGTGTTGGAGATTACCTACGATGATTATTGGCTTGATAAAGGTGTAGAACCTGATTTTAATGTGTCTGTGTGGAATCAGACTCCTTATCCCTTTTCTTTTTCTAATCGCCTTAAACTTATTTGGGATTTAATTCGTGGTAAAAGTCTTAGTGGTGATGACGTTATCATAGAACAATCGGATGCAATGGCTATAATCGATTTTATTAACAAAAGAATTGGTGAATACATAACACTTTCAAAACGAGAAAACAAGGAAAAAGCAAATGGCAAATAAAAAAAGAACAAGAGAGATGCAACCAACCGAAGTTTCTACTTTGGAAATACCCATAGATGAAATATCACCTGTGGAACAAGAAGCCGATTGGACGCCGGGAGAATCATTACCACGTTATGTGGTTGTTCGTGATGGCTTAAGAGTATCCGACAAGGATTATGCAGAACAAGGCGACCCAAGAGCCATTACTGAAATGAATTTTTGGCGAAGAGTAGTCAATCGTTGGCCTGATGGTACCAAGGTTGAAATTGTTCAATATGATAAAAAGAAACACCGCATTTGGTAATCAATAAAATATTCATACAAGTTCATACGTAACGTGGTAGATTTTTCTACCACGTTTTTCTTTTTTGTATATCTTCGTTGATATTTATTGATTGAAGAATATGGCAGAAAAACATGATATAAACAATTCACCGCCTCCATATGTTATACCATCCGACAACAAGGAACTGCAATTCTTTTCTCAAAAATTCAAGTTCGACATGATGGAGCAAGTTATAGGCACAATTGCATTTGCTGTTGAACATAATTTGCCTCTTGTCGAAGTATTTCAATTCAAAAATTCTGATTTTGTCATAACATTATCGGAAAAGGATTATTTAACTAATCTTGATAATATTTACTCTTATTACATAGAAAAAGAGGCCTACGAATATTGTCCAAGAATAGTTCGGTTACAAAAAACTCTTCAGGAAAAGTCCGCAAGAAATATTGATGAAAACCAAGCGCATCGAAACCAACGAAGTTAAGGACACAAGCCCTATTATTCCACAAAGAAACAAAATTAAAAATCTTCTTTCGATTAATCAAAGAAATTTAAATGAAAAGCAAAAACAATTTTTGGAACTTGTCTTGGACAAAAATACAAAAATTATATTTGTCTCTGGACCTGCTGGAACGTCTAAAACGTACATGGCAGTATATTCTGCACTTACATTACTCAATCAAAGACGAGTAAGTGATTTAATTTACATCCGTTCGGCAGTAGAATCATCGGAAGCTAAACTTGGATTTCTTCCCGGAGAAGCTGATGAAAAGATGGCTCCATACATAACTCCACTGATGGATAAATTGATGGAATTATTATCAAAAAATGATGTAGATTCCTTAAAAAAGGAGGGAAGGATTTCATCCATTCCTGTCGGATTTCTTAGAGGATTGAATTGGAATGCAAAAGTGATAATTGCTGACGAAGCTCAAAATATGACCTATAAGGAACTATTCACATTGATTACGAGAACAGGTGAGTTCAGTAAAATGTTTATTTTGGGTGACCCGGAACAATCCGACCTTAACGGTAAAAGTGGTTTTATTAAAATGATATCTTATTTTGATGATGAAGAATCAAGGTCTAACGGAATCCATGTATTCAGATTTACCGACAATGACATTGTGAGAAGTGGATTGGTTCAATTCATTATCAAAAAAGTCAAAAAAACGATTTAAGTGTCTATTTATAAGTTACATTATTATGCCTAACGACGTATCTATCAACGAAAAAGTGTCAAATTTGTTGGAGTTGTATGCGACGGACATACAAACCAACGACATTTTGCTCGCAACTGATATGAGTGTGAGGGAATCCAAGCAACTTGAAATCGGGCAATTATTACTCTTTATAGAAAGCAGTGGAAGTTTTTTTGCGTATGCTGCTGCTCAGGCCAATACCGCTTCGTATGTATCAGCCAATAATGTTGATGGTATTGTAGCGGCAGCTACCAACGCATCCCAATCAATCTCATCAAGTTGGGCAAATTATGCCGGTTCAAGTTCTTATGCTGCCACATCGTCATTAGCTTCTTATGCTTTGTCATCAGCAAATACTAATGCTAATACGGCATCATTTTTACAATATACAGGAACACCAAATGGAACGTCTTCGTATTCTGTAACGGCATCGAGTGCAAATGCGGCGGCAACCGCATATAATTTGTTCTATAATGGACAACCCAACGGAACATCATCTTGGGCGGTCAATGCATCAAACGCTATATCATCATCATATTCCATTACTTCTTCAAATTCCAACACCGCATCATTTGCTATTTTAGCATCATCTGCAATCACATCATCATATGCAACTACGTCGAGCATAGCGATATCTAGTAATACGGCACAAACATCAAGTTATCTTGTAAATAATGGGCCTAAATTTTTAAATCCTCCTATAACTGTATATTTGAGTTCTGATGTAACTTCTAGTTTATTATTTACAACATTTGATTGTACCGCATATGTTCCTGCTGGAACACAAACGGTCATACTTGATGGGTGGGCGGTTAATGGCAATACGAATACTGTAGGATTTATACAAGTTAGATCTGGTCCACCAAACCCCGCATATGTGTTAACAGCATATTATTCGCATGGTAGTGGAGATAATGTTGCATCGGGCGCGCAAGGCTGTTTTCCATTATCTTCATCGTTATCATTTCAATATTCTTTTACACAGCCGGCAGATGGCGGAATAACCCTTCGTTTAGTAGGATATTATTAACAATTTATGCCAACACCCATAGGAAATAAAACAGTAGTACAATTAGTGGAACTTACCTCTGATGAAGTTGTACCACAAGATTTGCTTTATATCGTTGATGTTGATGCAAATGAATCCAAGAAAATTCAGGTTTCTCAATTTGGATTGTGGTTAAATGCTAGCGGAAGTGTTTATGCTGTTCGTGCAATATTAGCTGATACAGCTTCTTATATTCTTGGAAGTAATGTTTTTGGATCTGTAAATTCTTCTAGCTATGCTTTGTTGGCTTCCACATCATCATTTGCTCAATTTGTCAGTCAATCTTTAAGTGCAATCAGTTCGTCATATGCTTTGACCGCATCATTTTCTATGAATGGCGGTGGAAGTGGCTCTAATACGGCATCATACTTATTGTATCAAGGAGTTCCAAATGGAACATCATCATATGCTTTAAATGCTGCAACGGCTGATACATCTACAGCTACTTCTTTTTTATTATATTTTGGTGGTAACAATGGAACGGCTTCTTATGCTATAACCACTCAGAATGTGCAACATGCAACCACATCTGATACCGCTTCGTATTTTAACAATAGTGTTTCAGGTTCCGTGGCAACAGCTTCTTATGCTTTATTATCTCAACAAACATTGCAACCCAATTCGTCTAGTTATTTAATTTTTACTCCAAGCATCAGTAATGGTACAGCCTCATATGCTATGGCTTCAAAAGCTATAATTAATACCATTGTTGATTATGGTGTTTTTTTGGCATATACTCAATCAGCTTATGAGGCACAACTTGATGATGTAGATGTATTTTGGTCAACAACCCAACCGGCCACAACGCCAATCGAGGCGGTTGGAACTATAATTGTACCTTTTACATCATCAACAGCAACAAGTGGCACAGTATATCTTTCTACATTGGATAGAAATACCGGAATTCAAAATGTTTTGGATGCAACTCCAATTTATTTTAATTCTAATTCCAATTCTACTAGCAGTTATGGGCAAATTAAGATGCCATTTTCTTTAATGGGCCAATCAAATTTATATGGTTCTTATATGATGTTCGTAAGTTCATCGAACAATCTTCAAATAGAACCAACAAGAACTGTTAGATTTAGTATTTCTAGTGAAAGTGATATATTGAGTTCTTCTATTAATGTGCCATTTACTCTTACTGTATTTCCGTCTAGTTCTATAAATTTCACATTTACATCTACCGATGGTGGACCTTTTACGGATAAAATTACAGGTTTACTACATACTATGTCACTGAATAAAAAAATATTCACATTGAATGCTATTAATCAGGGTATGATATCAATGAATTATTTTTGGCCGTTAACAGCTGTTACTGAGTCAAATTTTTCAAATAACCCGTTAACAAATTTGGGTGGCATACCAAGTTCATTGACTTATTTATCGTGTTCAAATTGTAATCTGACATCATTTTATACTTTTGCATCATCATCATTGAGTACTCTCAATTGTAGTAGCAATTTTTTGACTTCATTACCTACATTTCCATCATCAATGTCGTATATTAATTGTTCAAATAATGCTCTAACATCTTTAAATTTACCTTTAACGTTGTCATATTTGAATTGTTCTTTAAATCAGCTTACTTCGTTGCCCAACAACTTATCAACAGGATTGCGTACATTTTTAGCTGATAACAACAACATACAACTTTTGCCACCTTCGCTTCCAAATACCATCGTTAGTATGTCAATGAATAATAATTATCCATTGTTAAATTTTTCATCTTTACCAAGTCAGTCGGTTTATCTTTCATTTAATAATTGCTCAAATATGGGTAGTTTACCAACTATACCGTTAGACGTTTTATATTTATCTGTACAAAGTTGTAGTTTTGTTCAGTCGGTGGTGGATAATATACTATCAAATTTAGTATCTAATGCAATGGTCAGTGGAACGATTGATATAAGAGGGAATGGTCCATTAGACCCCACAGGACTAACTTACATAAGCCAATTACAATATAATGCATGGACAACGTTCTATGATGTATAATTATTAAGAAGGAAATATAAAATATGGCATTACCATTAAGCATACCGGTCAGTGGGTTAAATCCCTTAAATGCAGTCACATTCAGTGATTTTGTACCAATCGTTCAAAGTTCTTCTTTAACAACGTTCAGAACACCCCTCTCAATAATGGCAAATTGGATATCTTCATCTGTAGATGCAAGTTCTTCATTTTCATCCATATCAGCGTCCTATGCGAAGTCAAGCAGTTGGGCTGATACAAGCAGCATATCTATTACTTCAATTAATTTAGCCTATCCAAACATATCTACCGCTTCATATGCTATATCTGCAAGTCAAGCAATTAGTTCAAGTTATACCATAACTGCTTCGTTTGCTTTGCATACACCAACGGGCAGCACAGCCATTTCTTCATCTTGGGCTTCTCAGTCGTTTTGGGCAACGTCAGCTTCGTTTGCTTCACAATCTATTTGGACTTTATCTTCTTCATTTGCTTCACGTTCATTGGTTGCCACATCGGCTTCGTGGGCATCGCAATCCATTTGGGCCACATCTGCCTCATTTGCATCACGGTCTATCAGTTCAAGTTATTCATTCGCGGCAACTACAGCAAGTTATACTTTAGGGAATATGATTAGAGCTTTTGGTACTGTATTAATGAAAACGGCTAACGACTACACTAGCATAATCATATCATCAGCTTCATTTAATTTAAAGCCTACTGTTATATGGGGTGGTAGTGGAGCTGGCGCGGTTATAGACCCCGACACTTGGAGTCCCCCAATGGGATTGGGTGTAAGTACATTGCGTGTTAATTTACCCGGACATGCTATGTATATTAGTTTTGTCAATCCTATGCCAACAAGATATTACACGGTTTTATGTACTTACAATGGATATGAACCATATGGATATGAAACCATTCAAACATGGACTAGCCCTGTTGGTCAAACTCTTACTGGATTTACTATGTCATTTTCTGGTGGTGATAATTCATCAACCGAAGGTAAATTTATAACTAATTTCATGGTTTTACACCCATAAATAATGAAGGATAAATTACTGCAAAAGTCCAAATTTCCTTGGATATTAGGATGCTCCGCATTGTTCATAGCTTTGTGTGCAGCGTTTTTCAGTGTTTATGGTATTTCAACTCTTTTTGCGGGAGCTTTTATTTCTGCTGTAATCATGGCATCGGCTCTTGAGATAGGTAAATTGGTTGGAGTTACATTTCTCTATCGTTATTGGTCAAAATGTCAGGGATTCTTAAAAGCTTATCTGATAGGTGCCATTTCTATATTGATGATTATAACTTCGTTGGGTGTTTTTGGTTATCTATCTGCTGCTTATCAAAAATCAGCTATAGAATTTGGCGTAATGCAGGAAAAAATAACAAATATAGAAGACCAAAAAAATTATTACAAAGATAAAATAAATGCTTCTAAAAAAAGAATTGATGACCTCACAAAACTTCGGTCAACCCAAGAAGCAAGGTTAAGTTCTATAATAAACAGTGATAGTCTTTCTTCTAAATTAAAGCAGTCATCACAACAACAAACAATAGATTTAATCAATGATACCGATAAAGATATTAAGAATGAGAACCAAAAAGTGCAAGATTCCATTGATAGTGTTCGCAACATTGATGACCAAATAAATCAATTGAAATTGGGGACAGCATCAAAAAAGGATGTTCAAACCTTCAAATTTGTTGCTGATGCGTTGGGCCTACCATTGGATACCGTGGCTAGATGGTTTATTTTATTTATAATTTGTGTTTTTGACCCTTTGGCAATATGTCTAATTTTGGCTTATAATATTGCTGTCTATAGAAAAGAAGAGGAATCTACAGAGGACAAAAATATAATAGAAAAAGTACCATTAAAAAGTGAGCCACAGTCTGTTCCTATATCTATTCCCATACCTCAATCAAAAGTTGAATCCATTCAAGAGCCAAAAATAGAGGAAAAGAAGATTGAGCCTGTTCAAGAACCAAAAATAGAAAAAGTAGAACCAAAGAAAGCTCCAATGGCTACTTGGTACAGGCAAATGTTTAAATTTTAGCATTGCCAAAACATATAAAGTATATTAGTATTTGAAATATAAAATTTTTGGCATTTAATTAATCATTCAACTATATATGACGTTGATTACTATTGTGTAATTAACGATGAATCAATCTGATATAAACTACGTAGTGGAACTGTTAAGTAAAGCCATAAAACAAAAAGATTGGGATGTCATCATGGATGCTCTTGAATATGTTCAAGAATTCCAAGAGGAACCTCAATATGAAGAAGAATAGCGTATGCTAATTTTTTTAGTTATATTATTATTGGTATTATTAACAGCATCAGTTGTTTTAAATGTCCTTCTTTGGAAAGCCGGCGAACGGCAAATTGTAATCAATGAACTTTATTCCCATTGGATTTCTGAATGGCGAAGACAGGTTCTTAAGACTTGGTTTCATATGAAAATGCTTGATGACAAGCAAATGTTTGAAAAAGACGATGAAGTTGGAGTCGTATTTCAAGATATGAAAGACCTCATACAAAGTCTTAATGATAGGACTGAAGAGACAACCGAAGAAGGAGAATAAATTTTCTATGAAGAAAAGAAAAGTTTTGAAACATCGTCGTGTCCGCCCATCTATTAAAAAGAACAAAGAATTGTCAAGAAAAATCATCGTTCGTCATAAAAGAAAAGTTATTCGCCATTACAACAAGAAGAAAATTGTTCATCGGCATTATAAGAAAAGAATTTCGAAAGCACCTGTTGTAGTATCACCTGTAGTATTAACGGTAACTCCTGCAACCAACTCTTCGTCAAAATCGAGTCGAAAAAGTCGTAGTACTACATCTATTAATAAGATGTATTTTACCAAAGACACGGAAGATTCCATTATTACATATAATAATACAACCGACGCGCAGATCAGAGAAGATATTTATAATACCAAAATTAAACGTCCATTTGAAAAATTGGTGGAAAATATATTCAACACTTTTAAATTCAGTTATTTTGAAATAGGTCCATTGGATGTTCAAAAGGAAACGGTTGCTCACTTGGTATCCAACATGCACAAATTTGAAGCTGGAAAAGGCAAAGCGTTTTCTTATTTTTCAATTATTGCAAAACACTATCTCATTGCATTAAATAATTCAACCTACAAAAGACGAAATCAACACGTCGAAATCAGCGAAGAACGTGATGAAAATACCGTTCAACTTCAAACCGAAGACAAGCACTACAAGGATGCAGAAATGCGAGAATTCATGACTTTGATGATAAAATTTTGGGAAAATAATGTGGGGAAAATTTTTACCAAACAAAGAGATTTGGATATAGCTAATGCGGTTATTGAACTTTTTAGAAGTTCTGACCGCATTGATGCTTTTAACAAAAAGGCTCTGTATCTTTATATAAGAGAAATATCTAGTTGTAAGACTCAGCAAATCACCAAAGTAATCAACAAGATGAAACAATATCAAAATAATATTTCTCGGTCCTATTTGAATCAAGGGTCTATAAATACTGAAAATTACATAAAGGTTTAATAAAACGCCATACCTTTCTATTTATAGGGTATGGAAACCGATTTTGAGTTGTTTGATGGAAAGTCCTTTAAAGACTTGTGTAAAGACATTGTTACTAATCAATCCAATCGCAAGGAACAGATTGAAATCTTCATTGCAGATTTGCGTCCATTGATTAAAACAATCAACGACGCAATGCAAGTCGTTCCCCTTATAAAACAATATATCGATGCAGGTATTTCCAATGATGAACATCTTGTAAAATTAGCTCAAATTTGTCAAAGAATAATGGCGATTCAAGCTAATGTTGAGGCTAATGGTGGAACATACGGTCTTAGTGAAGAGGAAAAAAAGGAATTGATGGCAACCATCAATGAAATAAACGCTTCAGATTCGGTCATAGTTAAAACCATTTCTCAATCTCAAAAAAAAGAATAAGTTATGTCTTATTGGAATAGACCCACAAGCAATTTTTCCCTGTCATTGGAAGAAAAGTTCCTTTCGCGTGCGGCTCGAAGGGGCAAAGCCACGGCTGATGAATTTTATGAAATAGAACCTGCTATAGTGTTGGACATCATATTGGATACAAATCATCCCTATTTCAAACAAAAAGATTACAAACTCGTTCCCGACCAATGGCCTGTTGGTGTGAACGGAAAACAACCATTAAAAACTGACCCGGATTATACATGGGTGGGTCGAGCATTGATTAGGTTGCTTTATAGCCAACGCAACATGGAAAAAGAAGACCTGATATGGGCAATACCTTTGGAAGCAAACATATCAGAATATCCTGTATTAAATGAGATTGTCGGTGTGGTATTTTATTTGGGGCAATATTATTATACAAGAAAAATCAACATGTTCAATACCCCCAATGCCGATGCTAATTTTAACATGGAATTGGCATATGGTGGATTCAGGTCTGCTTCAATACCTCCATCAATAGTGCAAGGTAATCGTGAATTGATATTTCAATCAACCGACCCAAAAGTACCCTATGTTGGCCCGCCTTCAAAGTTGAATTCGTTGGGAAGTGTTGGGTATGTTGGTGCATTGGGAAGATATTTTTATTACAATACTCGAATCCGATGCCTTAAAAGGAGAGAAGGCGATTTGATTTTTGAGAGCCGGTTTGGCCAATCCATTAGATTCGCTGCTTACGACGATAATAGGGATAATGACAAGGGATATGGTTCTGATTTTAGTGGCTATGCTGATTATAAAGGCAATGGTGTAATTAATCCGTATTCCAAGGCCGAAGCAGGTGGTGGCAACCCCATGATTATCATTCGCAATCGTCAACGACCATTGAGTACATCAAGTCCTGATGAAAAAAACGTTGGTGGTTATATGCTTGAAGATATCAATAACGATGGTTCATCAATCCATCTTACATCCGGCGTAACTTTAAGTGCATTTCAAACAACTTGTAAGAAAAAAATGTGGGGTACAGGAGAAGAACAGGGTGGATTTGATGGCACAACGTCCTTTCAATTTCCTAAATTATTGGGCGATCAGATAGTGATAAACAGTGACCGAATCATCATTTCAGCTAAAAAGAATGAAATGTTTCAGTATTCAAAAAAACGAATGGCTTTTGTAACGGATGATGAATTCACTATTGATGCTCAAAATCAGATAGTTATTAACACAAATAACAAAACGGTCTTGAATTCCCCGGCTATTTATTTAGGAGAATATAATCAGACCAATGAACCCGTTTTATTGGGGCAGACTACGGTTAATTGGTTGTATGAATTGTGTGGATGGTTGTTGACTCATACGCATTGGTATAATCACAATCATCCGGATGCTCAGGGTGGAACAGTTGGTAATGCCAACCCACCACAAACACAACTGTCTGTTCAGAATGCAGCGTTGATAGTGATGATGAATGAATTGAATTTGTTGTTGAGTAGGAGGGTGTTTGTGGTGGGTGGAGGACTTGCACCGGGAGTAAACGGTGGGGGAACGAATGCGGTGACAATTACCACGCCTGCTGGAACAGGCGTTCCGGGTGGTTTTGGTGGGTCTAATTTTAAAGCATAATGTAATATGAAAATAGAAGAATTGAAAAAAGCAATTAGAAACTTGGTTAGACAAGAAGTTAAAAAAATTGTAGCCGAGGAAGTCAGCAAGGCTATGGGTAAGGTGTTGGTGGAAATGGTCAAAGAAATTAAATCCAACAATCCTTCTCCGATAGTTGAAGAAGTTGAAAATGTACCTGACTCGGCAGCTATTTTACAGACGAAAAACCCAAAACTCAATTCGGTTTTAGCTGAAACGGCTAGACACTTTCGACCACTTCCAAAAACAACCCATCTATCCGACAATTTGGTGGAATTAATGGGCGGTGAATTTGAGAAAATAGGCAAGGAAGAAAATCCAACGATGGAACCTCCTACTACCAAATTAGACTTTTTGAAACAAATGGTTGGTCCATCGGCGGTGGAGAGTCAACCTTCTGCTTTAGATGGTGGAGCCGAGGTTCCTGATGCGTTGAAAAAGGTTTTCAAAAAGGATTTTAGAGCGGTCATGAAGAAGATTGACGAACAGAAAAAAGGTTTGAGTGGTGGTGGATATATTGATACAAGTAAGCTTTTAACCGGATAATTATGGCAACCACAGTTAAAAATACCATAGCAGTCGTTCCAATCGGATTGACCTTGCCTATACAGGATGGCAATAGTGGTTATTTTGCGCAATCCTTTGACACACTGACTCAGATAAAAACCAACATTACCAATCTTTTGAATACCCGCCAAGGAGAAAGAAGATTTCAACCAACTTTTGGAACAAGATTGTGGACGTTGATATTTGAACAAAATATGGATACGTTGAAAGACCAAGCCATAAATGTAGTCAGTGAAGATATAGCATCATGGGTACCAAATGTGACCGTCACTGATGTAACTGCAAAGCTCTTAACAAATAACCAAATAAATTCCAATACAGATATGTATATGTTGGAAATTGCTGTGGATTTCATGGTCAATTTAACAAAACAAACCGACACAGTGATTGTCACAATCAATAACGCCCTGCAATAATTTATGGCAACAACAACCCAAAAGTCTTTTCAACCAAATAGTAAGGAAGTGAGATATCTTAACAAGGATTTTTCTTCATTTCGTCAAAATCTTATCAATTTTGCTAAATATTATTTTCCGAATACTTATGCAGACTTCAATGATGCGGCTCCGGGCATGATGTTTATTGAAATGGCGTCATATGTTGGTGATGTTCTGTCCTATTATACTGATTATTCCTTTAAAGAAGGTTTGCTTTATAATACCACTGAGAGGAAAAATATAATTGCTTTGGCAAAATATCTTGGTTATACGACTTCGCCGGCAAAAGGTGCCACAGGACAAATAGATGTATTTCAAATTTGTCCTTCCACCACGGATGAAAATGGGAATTATGTTCCTGATAACAATTATGCTTTAAGCATTCAGGAAAACATGCAGGTATCCAATAACGCGGGAGCTTATTTTTTGACTTCCGAGGCCATTGATTTTACGGTCAATACCAATCTATCTCCATTGACTTCATCCGTCTATCAAAGAGATAATACAGGAGTTCCTACATTTTTCTTGTTGCAAAAGACTGCTAATATTCGTTCGGGGCAAATTGTCACCAAGACGTTTACGGTTGGCGCAATGCAACCATTTTTAAATCTGTACCTTGATGAGCAAAATGTATTGGAAATCATCAGTGTGGTTGACTCGGATAATAATCAATGGCACCAAGTTGATTTTTTGGCGCAAGAGATGGTTCTTACCAACGTTCCAAATAATGAAGCTTTTGAAGGAACACTTTCCACTTATCAAGACACTGTTCCTTATATTCTTGATTATTTAAAGACATCCCGTAGATTCACCGTCAATGTTGATGAAAATAATATGACTTATTTGCAATTTGGAGCAGGAACGGACGGTTTTGCTGATGAAATCATTAATTTAAGTTCACAACAAATCGGAGCAGGATTATCCAATATAAACAATCTAAATCTTCCGATTGACCCATCCAATTTTCTTAACAATGATACCTATGGATTGGCTCCACAGAACACAATATTGACAGTGACATACACAATTGGTGGTGGTGCGCAGTCCAATTCACCATCCAATTCCATTATTAATGTGGATTCAGTTACTATAAACAATACAACGGATGGTCTCACACCGGAAGAAGCGTCTCTTTTAAATACTGTGCAAAGTTCTTTAAAAGTAAATAATTCGGATGCAACTGTTGGTGGCGCTGGACCTGAAAGCAACGATAACATTCGTCAGAATGCCATTGCTGCTTTTGCTGCACAAAATCGCATTGTTACACAAAATGATTATTTAGCAAGGGTATATGCGTTGCCTCCTAAATACGGTTCAATTGCTAAAGCACAAGTTGTAACTTATAACAGTTTGGATGTCAATCAAAATCAAATTTTGACAGGAACGGTGAACCAAAACAATGTTGCCACTGTTAATAATTCCAATACCCAAACGTATTTTAGGAATGTTGCTTATGATAGGAGCAATCCCTTTGCTATCAACTTGTATATTTTGTCATTTGATGAAAACGGCAATTTAACTCCAGCCAATGAAGCCTTGATAACCAATCTTTTGACCTATTTAAGACGTTATAGAATGTTGACGGATGGCATTAATGTCATTGATGGTTATATCATCAACATAGGTGTGGAATTTACCATCAGTGTTTTTAAAGGTTATAATAAAAAAGATGTCTTAGCCAATGCAATTGCTGCTGTTCAGGCTTTCTTTGATATTAATAAATGGGAATTTTCACAACCCATCAGTTTAAGTAGTTTACGATTGGAAATTGCCAAGGTTGAGGGAGTTCAAACGGTTGTGTCATTGAATGTTACCAATTTAACGCCATTGACAACCAACGGTGGAAATTATTCTCCGGTGGCATATGATATTGCTGCCGCAACTCAAAATGATATGATATATCCTTCTCTTGACCCGTCAATTTTTGAAGTAAAATATCCAAATAGTGATATACAAGGAACCACGATGTAAATATGCACCATTTCATTTATCCATCACAAGATACTTTCATAACCGATACCACAGGCTTCAAAGACCTAAATTTTGGCTTGGATGAAATTTTAAGGGTAGGTACTCAAAATACCACCCTGAAAGTCTATTCTCCGACCACAATTTATCCATTTAATTCGGGTTCCTTTGTTACCAATTTACATGTTCAGGGATTTTCAGGTTCCCTTGCTACCGCTTCTTTCAATGGTTCTGCATCCTATATTTTAGGTTATGTTTTTGATACGAGTGTCGATCCTGTTTCTTTTATTGTTGATTATTTTTCAGGAAGTTTTATAGGCAGTTTGGTGGGATGGGTGAATGGTGTGCCTTATAGTTCATCCAATGCGACAGGAAGTATAGCTGGATTCAGTGGTAGTATTGTCATTCACTCCCTTGCAACAGGTTCCACATGGGATGGTTTATTGTTCGAATACAATAATTGGTTTTCAACGTGGCAAACGGTAATGGCAGGTAGTGGTTCCATCAATGGCTTGATTTCGGGAAGTTTGTCTTCTAGTTTTACAGGTATATTCAATGGTTCCATTAGTGGATTTACAGGCCAAATTTTAATAGGAAATATAGCTGGAGTCGATATTTTGGATATTCAATCCACAAAGGTTGTTACAGATACTTATAATAATCGAGCTTTGGTTCAGTTTGACCTGACATCAATTTCTCAATCAATTGCCAATGGGGATATTATTGACCCTGTTTTTCGACTCAAGTTATATGTGGCAAGGGAATTTAACTTACCTATTCAATACAATGTTTATGCTTTTCCAATCTCTGAGAGTTGGGTTATGGGCAATGGTTATGTGTCTGATGGGGGTTCAACACAAGGAGCTAATTGGTTATACAGGGATTATGATGGTGGAACGCCTTGGGCGGTTACAGGGTCATCGTATGTGCAATCATTGGGTATTACACAATCGTTCAATTATCAGGTTGGTGACATTAATATGGATGTTACGCCGATTGTCAATGCATGGTTGAGTGGAACGGTGCCCAACAATGGTATTGTTTTGATTAGTAGTGATGAATTTGCACCAACAGGGTCGGGTATGAGCTTGCGTTTTTTCAGCAAGGATACCAATACCATTTATGAACCAATTTTGGATGTGGGGTGGAGTGATTTTTCTTGGTCAACCGGTAGTATTGTTACTTCAAGTATAAATGTTGCTACCATTCCAGCAGGCGTATCAGGAATAGTATCGGATAGCGGTTCCATCAGTGGTTCAATTTATGGTGGTTTTAGTGGTGTGGGTAATATAACTATGGGTATTAGTGGTTCAGCTAGCGGACTAATTAGTGTTACAGGAGCCAATTGCTTAATAACCAGCATGTCCATTAGTGGTGATTTTTCCGGTTCAGTCAGTAGTTCAATAGTTACCTTGATTAAAAAATGCAGAAAATGCCACCCACATGCATTTAATATGGTAAATGATTCAGATTATTCTGCTCCATTTTATCCCGGAGCAGGTGATGATGAAGCTTATTTGGTTAATTCAAATGAAGATTTTTGGGTTATTGATGGCCAATTCCCGTCAATGTATCCGCCCTGTCCCAATGTACCGTCATTTATATCATCTCAATTATCATATTTACAAGGTGGTCAGGACCAAACTCAATATCAAGGACATGACATATATGGGTGGGGACATCCATTTAATGAATTTAATCAATATAATTGGACGAGCGACCATGTTTTTCAAGATGAATTTGGGCCGGGGTCTATAAAGCTGGATGGTTGTGGGCCAACAATGGCAACCATGTCATATGTGATGGGAACATTGATAGATGGTCTTTTTAGTGGAAGTGTATTTACTTCAAGTCTTTTTAGAGGCTATATCCTTGGTCGTGGATGGTTGGTTGGTAATTGGAATGAATCCATGATACTTGGTACCAGCATTAGTGCAAGTTATTCGCCTCAACCAATGTTTCCAACGGCTGTAAATGTTATATTTTCCGGTTCGTATGTAAGTGGGCCTGCTTTTGGATCCATAACAAGCCTGTCGGCTAGTAATAATGTTTTTAATTATGGTATTTTTGATGGTATATTTATTAACGGATTTCTAGCGGGTATGAAAATTCATGCACCGTTTACAGGCAGTGTATTAACATCAAGTTATGATTACACGAGCAGTCTTAACATTACTTCAAGTAGTCTTTCTCCTGTCGATGTTAGAAGTGCATTTACGACGGTTATTCAGAGTCTTCCACCGTCTGTAAATGCCGGTAACATTATAAAAGTAAGGGTTTTTGCTCGTCCTGAATTCCCTCTTAAAAATTTTGACCGACAAACACAATTCACACAATTTCTTATTCCACAATACTTGCCTACATCGTCATACTACGCGATTAAAGATAATGAAACTGAGCAAATAATACTCGATTTTGATAATTATACTCAGATATCATGTGATTCTAACGGAAATTATTTCTTATTGGATACTACGAGTTATCCACAAGAAAGATATTTTAGGATTTTAATCAAAGTCGAACAAAGTGGAAGTATCAATACAATTGATCACGATAATATATTTAAAATTGTGAGATAAGAAAATGACAGATTTCAGTCAACAAGTAGCAAGGTTTCTAAATTACGGTACATACAATTATCAATTTGATAATGTAGGTAACGAAATTTTGAATCAGTCTTCGTCTATTTTTCAACAAGTGTATTTTAGTCTTCCACTTGGAAATTTTGTTTATAACAATTCGAAGGTGTTGTCTTTTTATGATCCAACATTTACTGAATTTGTTCCAATAACAAGTTCGGTCTCTTCGTCGGTATTATTTCCACAAGCAGCGATTGACCAAATTAATGCAATTACATATAAAAACACTCAATTGCAAAGTCAATTGAACGCAGTGGTGGCTAGTAGTTCAATTAATAGTAGTTCTGCTGATATGCAATCTGTTGAAAATACGATAATCAGTCTTAGAATTCAATTGGGGCAGGGTTCTGTTCCAACGGATTTTCAAACGATATATCCGTATCTTCCTATGAAGCTTGAACAACAAAATCCACCATCGTCATAAATATGTCATTACCATATACAATTTTAGGTGAGTACACAGGCAGCGTTCAATCCGCTTCGGTTTTGAGCGTGCAGGATACATCATTATTGTATGTATCCCAAAGTGCAGACGTTTGGTTTGGACTTTCCACCAATGATGTTATTGAAATAGGTACGTATTCTACCGATGACCAAACACTTGTAAAGTGGGGAACAATCGACCAAGATAAAACGTTGAAAACGGTCACATTGACGTATTTGAATAATCTCAATATACCTGTGAGTTATTCATATAATCAATTGGTCAATCCATTCACTCTTTACAAAAACAATTCGATACTGTTTCAGCCTTCGTCTGATTTGAATGGAATAGGAATTACCAGCGGAAATTATGTAGTATCTTATAATTTTGTAAGACAGATGGCCGGTAATCCTTCCGCATCGCTGACCATTAAAGATATTTCTCCGTCAAGAACAGAAATCAAACTCATACCATCTGATACATTTGATATTGAATATAGTTCTTTTTGTGTCAAGAAATTTCCTGTCAGTGATGTTTCTCCTGTTTTGATATCCATTACTAAAAATTTTCCTTATGATGCGATTTATGAGGAAATGAGTTCTTTGAATCGATATCAAAATGGTATTTCCTTTTTAAAGTTTGTTTTCTTTCTTAATG
>Ga0116112_1000751_pt1 | contig 23695 bp, 22 predicted proteins | sample June2015DPH_8_15_FD_89721 | JGI IMG/M metagenome (GOLD analysis project Ga0116112, IMG submission 89721) | Peatland microbial communities from SPRUCE experiment site at the Marcell Experimental Forest, Minnesota, USA - June2015DPH_8_150 | ecosystem: Environmental > Terrestrial > Soil > Wetlands... | reverse complement strand
CTGGAAGAAAGCGTCCGGGTTCTGGGCCGTGCCGCGCAGCACCGGATGATCGGGCGACATCGCCCGTTTGCGGTTTTCGGCGATCAGCTTGTCGTCAATCAACGCGCGCAAGTCGGCTTCGGTCAGCATCTCAATCTTTTGCACCTCGTGCGAGGTGCGGAAACCGTCAAAGAAATGCACGAACGGAATCCGCGAACGCAGCGTGGCCGCCTGCGCAATCAAGGCGAAATCCGGGGCTTCCTGCACACTGGCCGAACCGAGCATCGCCCAGCCGGTCGCGCGCATGGCCATGATGTCGCTATGATCGCCAAAAATGGAAAGCGCGTGGGTCGCGATGGAGCGGGCGGTGACGTGGAAAACCGTGGGCAGCAGTTCGCCCGCGATTTTGAACATGTTGGGAATCATCAGCAGCAGTCCCTGTGACGCCGTGAACGTGGTGGCCATGGAACCGGTTTGCAGCGCGCCATGAACCGTGCCGACGGCGCCGCCTTCGCTCTGCAACGTTATGATGGACGGGATGGTGCCCCAGAGGTTTTTTTTGTTTTCAGACGTCCATTGATCGCAGAACTCGGCCATGGGGGAGGACGGCGTGATGGGGTAAATGGCCATGACCTCGTTGAGGCGGTAGGCGACGTGGGCGACGCCTTCATTGGCATCCAGCGTTAGTTTCGGTCTTGTGCTCATGTTGATGAAAAATTCAAAGTCATTACGACACTGAAATGGCCGTCAGTTCAATCGGCGTTCCTCACAGCCGACGGCTCTGAAATTAAGATAAGTCGGGGCGGTGCTGCAACCCCAACCTTTTTTGTCAAAGAAACAACATTCGTTGCTTCGGATGCGCAAAATCACAAATTCCGATTGCCGCAACTTGTCGCGCCGACTTGCCGCGTCGAAACGTTGTGAAGACGGGAGTCCGATGAAGGCGGAAAAAGCACAAAAGGCGCAAAACTTTAACCACGGATGGACATCCATAGGACCTGGCCAGCCGCAATCAAGAGCCTTCCAAAATCCCGCCGTTGGAGTAGAATAAGGACATGAATCGGATTGTTTCCGCCGAACCGCTGCCGGGCTGCCGGTTGAAAATCGCTTTCAACGACGGCGTGAGCGGCATTTTTGCCGTCGAACCCGAACGGCGCGGCGGCGTGTTTCTGAAATTGCTGGATGCGAAAACGTTCAACGCCGTCACCGTCAATCCCGATTTCGGCTGTGTGGAATGGCCGGGGGGCATTGACCTTTGCCCCGACGTGATGCACGAGGCGCTGGCCGCTGAATCGGAAAAGGAAAGCTCTTTGGCCGCAGCTCTGCACGAGGATGCGAAGCCCGCGAACAAGCGTTCCCACAAACGGAAGAATTGAACCGCAACTTGGTCACCCGCTTGCCGGGTCGAAGCGCGGCGAAGACTGGCCACTTGCCTGCCAGGGCGATAAGATCGTCTTTGGGCTGGCGGAGGCATTCCTTTTCTGTTATAATGATTCCGTGCCAGAAGCACCCGGAATTTTTTGCGCGTCCCAGGAAGCTTGAGGACGCGCTCAAACGGAGGCTCGACCCTCCCCGCGCCGCCGGGATTGAAGCGGGTGGGTTACCGGAAATGGACAAAGATATGACATGCGAAACCGAAATGAACCAGTTTTTCGCGCGCAATTGTTTCTCCGAAAAGGAACGCGAAAAAGTCAAGGCATCGTTGGCTTACCAGCTCGCGGTGGAAAAGAACGACGCCACGCAGGCACAGGAGTTTGCCTGCCGCATTCTCGAAGGCAAACCGCTGACCCCTTGATTCCACGGGCAAATCCAAAATAGCAGGGACCGGAAAAGGTTATCTCGGCGAAACCATGATCCACAAAATCTCCCCGGCGTGACCGCTGAAATTTAACGCAAAGGCGCAAAGACGCCAACCAGGCGAAAGTTCGGAGGGCGAAGCTCCGCGACGCCCCAGACGCAAAATCCTGGACACCATACCCAGACGAACCGCGGATTTCGCGGATGGCGCTGATATTTCCAGCCGCACTTGTCGCGCCGACTTGCCGCGTCGAAACGTTGTGAAGACGGGAGTCCGACGAAGGCGGAAAAAAGCACAAGAGCCGCAAAAAGGTTTAACCACTAATTCACGCTTATCAGCGCTGATAGGTGGAGATTAGCGGTTCGGTCCCTGCGGAAATTCTTTTTCTCTGTGTTCTTTGCGTTCTATGCGGTTAAACTTCCGCCGTGAACCGCTCCCGTCACCCGTCACACGCCACACATCAGGGCTTTACGCAACCGCCAGTACCTTGACTTCACGCTCCAGCCGCTTGCCCAGGCGTTCCGCTTCGACCTCCAGATCGTAATGCGCCTGCAGGTTCAGCCAGAATTGCCCGGACATCTTGAAATAGCGGCCCAAACGCAAGGCTGTGTCCGCCGTGATGGCCCGCTGGCCTTTGATAATCTCATTAATCCGGCGCGGCGGCACACCGATATCCACCGCCAGCCGGTACTGGCTTAAACCCATCGGCTTGAGAAAATCTTCGGCCAGAATCTCTCCCGGCGTGATATTTGCCAGCAATTTGCTTTTCATATTCACTCAATGATAATCAACAATCTCGACTTCATGCGTGGCGGAACCTTCCCGGCGAAAACAGATGCGCCATTGGTCGTTGACCCGGATGCTGTGCTGTCCGGCGCGTCCGCCTTTCAATGCTTCCAGCCGGTTGCCGGGTGGCACCGCCATTTCCCGCAACTCGATCGCGGCGTGCAATTGCAGCAGCTTTCGCCGGGCCGTCCGCTGGATGTCTGTCGGCAACCGCCGCGACACCTGTCCGCGAAAGATCTTTTCCGTCTCCGCGCACGCAAAGCTTTCGATCATTGCGCACACCACCATAACGCACGGCGTTAATAACGTCAAGCGCCCAGCCCTCGCTCAATTCCCTTCCCCGCCTGCTGAGTTTAAACCGCTTATTTCCGCTGATCAGCGCTGATCAGCGGTTGAACCCTTTGTTAACTTTGTTGCCTTCTGGTAAAAATCCGTGTTCATCCGTGTCCATCCGTGGTTAATATTGCCTTTGTGAATCGCTCCCGTTACGCGCCACACGCCACTCGCTTGCCGCGCCGTAGCGCAGCGAAGGCGGGTCACTCGTCACGCGCGACCGCCTGTCGCGCGAGCGCCGTTCATGGAACATGAGTCGAATTCGCGGCAAGAACACGACGCCTGAACGCATCGTGCGTTCCCTGCTTCTTGGCTCATGATTGCTCCTCCTGCTGTTTCCGAATTTTCGCGATGATTGCTCGGTAGTGACTGGCAATCGCATCGGCTTCTTCGGCATCTTTGCATTCCTCCACAATGAAATCCGGCGGTGACTCGCCGGTACGGTGGTAATCCGCCGTTTTCTCCCACGCCTCGGCGCGGATTTCCAATCCGTCGAGAACTTGGCCGAGGTCAAAGCTGTCCAGTTCGATGCGATAGGTTTTCTTCATAGCTCGGCAGATACACCTGGCCAGGTCTGCGTATATTGGCAAGACCAAACTTGCTCGTTATTCACGAATGAGGCTTAATTTGGAAAAGTTCGCCATGCCAGACGATTGGTCACGGGTAGAAGTGGAAGCTGCTGTATCGGATTATTTCGATATGCTGGCAATGGAACTCCGCGGGCAACCTTTCAACAAAGCAGAGCATAATCGCAATCTTCAGAAATTACTCAACAACCGCCCAAAGGGTTCAATCGAGCGCAAACATCAAAACATTAGCGCCATCCTCATCGAACTCGGTTATCCATACATTGACGGCTACAAGCCGCTCGGAAATTACCAACGTTTGCTTCGCGACGTTGTAGAGGAACGTCTGAACGGTACAACAAGTTTAGACCAGGCGGCGGCCATTGCTGTTGAACAGCCTGCTGAAAACCCGCCCAAAATATCCGACCTCCTTTCCATTTTGGTTGACCCACCAAAACCTGAGGAAGACAGGACGCGATTACATGACACACCACGACCAAAACCACTGCTGAGACGCAAGAACTACCTCGAGGCCGAAGCTCGTAACCGGTCTTTGGGGCGCGCAGGCGAGGAACTCATTCTCCGCTTTGAACACGAACGTCTTTGGCGAGCAGGTAAGAAAAAATTGGCGGATCGGATCGAACACGTAGCCGAAACGAAGAGTGATAGCTTGGGATACGACATCCAGTCATTTGAAATTGATGGGCGAGAACGTTTGATTGAAGTAAAAACGACCCGGTTTGGAGCTCTGACACCGTTCTTCGCATCGCGAAATGAGGTTAATGTTTCGGATGATCGGCAGGCTGAATACCAGCTTTATCGCCTGTTCAAATTTAGCCAACAGCCGAAACTTTTTGTTCTCAGTGGCTCGCTTCACCAAACTTGCAGTTTGGAGCCGATTCAGTTTTCAGCGATTCCGAATTAAGATTGCATCATGGCCAAGCCCGCACAGATTTTTCCGGAAAGTGATAAACGCTGCCAATAGATCGGCGTTCAAGGTTTATTGACCTGAACGCTCGGCGAACCGCCAGCTCAATCAACTCTCCATCTCTCAATGATGTTGTGAAGTGAGTCGATTTGTCGTTGAGTCAAACGGCCCTTGGTTTCTAAGTCGTCGGCAAGTTTCTCAACGAAGTCAGTGTCGAAGTCTGGATTCGATTCCGCCCAATCCATGATGCGCTCGATAAGGTCGTTCGCTTCGCTATAATTGTCGTCACTCGCAGATGGGGCGCTCGTATGTGGCATCGAGTTGGAATAACTGGTAGTCGTCCCGTCGGACGTGAGACCCATTTGTTGGAGCTTGAAGTAACATTTGGCGCACGACAGCACGTCAGCACCTGCATCATGCGCGCCTTGGACGCCCGTCCCGAAAAGATGCCTGTGCAGTTCATCCAACGTCGGCCATTTGTAGCCGCCGCCAGCACGCGGAATCCCGCACATTTCCGTGGTGGTAGCCATCGTGCAGAACGTGGGTAGGCGCACGAACGAATCGCCAAAACCTGCGCGAAGAAACTCAGCGAGCAAGATGGGCCGGTCGAAGTCCATGTTGTGCGCCACGACGAGGTCGGGTCTGTGCATGTCCACATCCTGCAAAAGTGAGGCGAGCGTCGCGCGCAACGGCGCACCTTCGCGGAGAGCGCGTTCGGTGGTGATGCGGTGAACTCTGGCTGCATCCGACGGGATCATGAAGCCGTCGGGGCGGATGATTGTGTAGTGATGCTTCAGCTTGGATTCCGCGCCGCGAAAGAGCGCCCAACCGATGGACACGATGCGAGGCCAAACATTCAGGTCGGAATAATGCGCCTTGCGGCGGGTTGGCAGACCGGTTGTTTCAACGTCGAAGAACAGAATCATGGCTTTCTTCCCTCCTGGTGCTGATGCGGTACGAGGTGTTTGCGGATGCGGAGTGCCACACGCGATTCATTCTTTCGCGTCAGTTCGTGCTGCCAGACGCGAAGCAATGTCCACCCCGTTTTCCTCAACGTGCGATTCACCAACCGGTCGCGTGCTTTATTTCGAGCGAGTTTTTGTCGCCAGAACAATCTGTTGGACGCGGGTTTTGTCGAGTGCCGTGGGCAACAGTGCCAGAAACAACCATCGACGAACACGGCTAACCGTTGCTTCCAAAAAACGAAGTCGGGTTTGCCGAAGACCCGTTGATGCCGCCGCCAGCCGGTGATGTGGTGGCGTCGCAGGACGCTCAACAACCGGAATTCTGTCCGTTCATTTCCGCGCCCGCGCACATGAGACATGATTTGTGAGCGCTTTCGCTTTGAGAAGACATCGGCCATTTTGCCTACCAGTTCCGAGGGTTGGCCCTCTTGTGGGCAGTCGCTTCCTTCATGCCACAGAAGCCCATGAAGTCGCAGCCAGAGCAGCGCGGCTTACCCTCTTTCTGTTTAACCGGACCGTTCTTGAAATTCCGGTCACGAATCTTGGCGGCAGTCTGCGCAACAATCTTCTTTGCTTCTTTAAGCGAAGCGTCGTCGAGGGGAACTTTCAATTCGGACTTGGTTTTGTCTTCCGCGTCCAGGTAGCGGACGAGCCCTTGCTCCGGCTGGTATTCCAGTTCCTTCTTTACAGCAACGGCATACAGCGCCACCTGCAGCCGCATCTCTTCCTCGTCGAGCTTCTGGTGCTTGTCGGATTCGGGATCGCCCGATTTGAAGTCGATCAAAGTAACCCGCGGCGGATTATCCTGCCGGACTATGTCGATCGCTCCGGAAATGAGCGCCCCGCCCTCGATGTCCTCGTACTCGATAAGCGTTTCAAACTCCTTTTCGGGTTCAAACGTCAACCCAGCCAATTCTCCAGCGTAACGTTCGATATAATCGGCAGCGATTCGCAAGCCGTTCGCCCGCATCTTCGCAGCCGGATCGCCGGTAGTATAGCGCAGGTAGAAAAGCCCACGGTCGATTAGCTTTTGAATCTCCCGCTCGAGGGTTGCGCGGTTTTGGGCTAAGGCCGCCCAGCGCTTCGTGTCAGAGTGGACGGCCCGCATGAGATTGTGTACTCCTCGCCCGTAGCCGAAGGCTTGGTCGATTGTCGGCGCAAAACCCAAGACTTTCCTAAGGTAAAAGTCATGAGGGCACTCAAAGTAGTAGCGGAGGTCGGAAAACGACGTGGCCAGTCGGAGATCACGCCGATGCTCTTTTGGGGCATACTTCAGTTCATCGAGTAGTTGCTTGGAATCATTGGTCACGAGACCGCCACTGTCTTGGACTAGAAGCCGCAACTCTTTTATGAATTTGGAGGTCTGGTACCCCGAGTGACTGATGAACAGAAACCGTTCGGCACGAGTCAGTGCGACATACATGAGACGCCGTTCGCCATCGTGGTTGTCGTTGTCAGCCAAACCGTCAATGTCGATTTCCCGGACAATCTTCCCTTCCAGTGGCAGTTGCGGCTTGCGGGAAGCGTAACCGCTCGGGAATCGCCGTGCGTTCACATCAGCCAAGAAGATGGCAGCAAATTCGAGCCCCTTCGCTCCGTGGATAGTACTGATGCTCACAGCCTCAGGCTGCACCATCAAGGGCTGTTCTTCAGTGCGGCCTTCTTCAGCACCGTATTGGCAAAGGCCGATAACTTGCCACGGATAATCGTTCACACTTGTCCACCCCGGAGTCTCAATACCGGTGATTAGCCCGCTCAGCGCACCGAGGTGGAACATAGCAGTCTGGCCGCGCCCCTCGCATGTGTCCCAAGCTTCCACCTCGGCCTCAGAGAGAAGCATGTGGAAGAGGTGCTGCGGAAAGATACGACGGAGCGGATTCCGCGCGGTCAGAAACTCGCGAAGCTTCGGAGTGCGAAGGTAGGCGACTTCAGCGCTGCTGAAGGCGTGACCCTCGGAAATGCGTCGGTGAACGGCACGCGCACCGAACAAAATCCTGTCTTCGATGTTTCGGTCGAATGCCAGTCCGGTCCTACGAAGCGCTTTTGCCGCCTCGCGCAGAACTTGTTCCGGCACGGGTGGGCATGCCAACACGTCGTTGATCCGATTAGGTAGGCTCTTGGGATTTATGTCGGAACCGATGAACTCGTCTCGACCTGCGGTGATGGCTAACGCCGCGACGAAGAAAAGGATCTCGGGCTGAGAGAAAAGGTCCGGGCCGGCACGTACCACGCATGGAATACCCGAATCCTCCAGAGCCTGCATGTACGTGCGAACATCCGTTGAGGACCGGACCAAGACCGCGATGTCGTCTAATGCCAGCCCACGTCGGGCACCGTCCTTCCTGTCGTGCTGCGCCCCCTCCGCTTCCGACGGAACCAGAACGCGGATGGCATCCGCGATCCATGCCGCTTCCTGCTCGCGCTTGGGAAAACCGATTAGTGCAACATGTGACCTGTGGTGATCCTTCCGTAGCAGGTTTCCGTGCTTCATCGGCGGTGTCTCCATTGAACGGAGCCGCGAGATAGTGTCTGCCCAACTGTTGGCCAAATTGATTATCCGTGGTGTGGAGCGGAAATTCTCCTGAAGATCTACTACCTCAGCGTCGGTAGCCTTCTTAAATCGCTCCCACATTTCGGCAATGATGTCCACTTTTGCACCGCGAAAGCCGTAAATGGATTGCCGGTGGTCACCGACCCCCGTCAGTTCTCCCGACGTGCCAACGAGCAGTTCGATCAAGTCCCGCTGGACAGGGTTGATGTCTTGGACCTCATCGACGACGAGATGAATATCTTGGTTGGAGATTTCTGCGCGACGATCGGCGTCGCTACGCAAGCGCCGGATGAACTCGCTTTGCGAAGTGCTGAAGTCAAGGAATCGGCGGCAGCGCAAGTAAGCGTAGTACCGAGCGGCCGAACGCGCGAATGCCTGCGCACCTGCAGTAGAGCCGACATCGGTAGAAAGCTCTGCCCGTTTGCACCAATCTGCCTCCGGTTCTCCGAGTTGGAATGGTGGATCCCCAGAAGGCAGTCTGACGTCGAAGCGGTTGTGTTCGTGCAATTGGTCGTAAGCTTGGGTGAAATCCTCCAGCGTGGCGTATTGGCCCTTCCCTGTCGCTTCTCTCAGCGCCTTTAGGCCGAGCAGACCGTTGAAACCGCGCAGGATCAGAGCCGCCCGGGCTCCTTCGTCGAGAATGTCGTAGTTATGGTAGTCGTCGGGCCAGAACTCTCGCGTTTTTGCGAGGCAGAAACCGTGAATTGTCCCGATGTACATTGAGCCGAGTGAAACGTCCTCGCCTTCAGGTGTGATCTTCTCCATCCAGCTCCGGATGCGAAACTTCATTTCTTCCGCAGCACGGTCTGTGAAAGTGAAAGCTACGATTTTGTCTTTCGCTACTCCCTCGATGCCTACCCACCAAGCCACTCGTCGAGCCATAACTTCGGTCTTGCCGGATCCCGCACCCGCGACAACAAGAACCCGACGCTTTGGCGACTTCACAGTGTCGGCTTGCTTAGGTTTTAGGTTTTCTAGCAGTAATTCTTTGATATCCGGCATGGTTCATCCTTGGCTCGCTCTAGCCAGTTCGGAGTTCATTCAAAAAGCGAAGAACGCTTCCGGCGTGTCGCCGGGTGAATTCCGGCGGGAGGGCGTTGCCAATCATCTGAGCCGTCGGGAACTTGCCGCGCTTGGTGGAAAAGAAGTAAGCTGGCGGGAAAGTCTGAAGTAAAGCGGCCTCGCGCAGCGTGATGGTGCGGTTTTTTGTTGGGTGCAGGAATCGTCCCTTTGACGGATTGCCACAACCGCCCGTTATTGTTGGCGAAACGTCGTTCCAAGACATGCGACCATAAATATCTTTGAACCCGTTGCACCTTTTGTGGCACTTAAGCTGACGCTTCTTTCCCAAGTCCAAACGGCTGCCGCCATTGTGCGGAATCTCGCAAATGAGTTGCTTTACTTTCTCGCTCCGCGACTCAGGCAGGTTGTGTAGTGGGTCACGTTTCGCGCGACGCTTGTCCAGCTTGGCAAACGCTTCACGCACGGTGCGGGTGCGGCGGGCAGCGATTCCGAAGGGGATTTCCGCACCTCGACCTGCCAAGAGAATGAAGCGGCGGCGGCGTTGCGGTACGCCGTAGTGCTGGGCGTCTTTGACTGCAGCGTTCACAGTGTAGCCAAGCCGCTTCAATGCCGCCTTGAATTTGGGCAGACGGGCGTTGTCCACCAAACCTGGTACATTCTCCATCATGATAGCTTTGGGGCGAAGGCCTCGAATCAAACGGAGGAAATCGAAAACCAAGTCGTTTTGCTCGTCTCGCACGCGGCGTGCGCCGTTAAGGCGGCGCATGGCGCTGAATCCCTGACACGGCGGACAGCCAGCAAGGAGGTCGAGGTCTCCGCGCTTGAGACCAAGTGCCTGTAGAATCTGGGGCGTTGTGAGTTTGCGGATGTCTTGCCGCCAAAGGTGGACCTCGGGATGGTTTGCGCTGTAGGTGTCCGCAGCCAGCGAGTCAACCTCCACCGCCCCGACTACATTAAAGCCAGCGCGCTTGAGGCCTAACGTCAGGCCCCCGCACCCTGAAAAAACGTCGATGGCTTTGGGCTTCTTCATGTGTCCACTCCTTTGCACAACTCCGCCGTGGTGATGCCCAGCGCTTTGGCCAGACGGACGACGTTTTTAATACCGGGATTACGCAGGCCGCGTTCGATGCCACTGATATAGGTTGGGTCGAGGCTGGCGCGTTCGGCGAGATTTTCCTGTGTGAGTGCGCGAGCTTCGCGTCGTTTGCGGACATTCAACCCGAGCTTGGCGAGGACAGAATCACGTTTCGGCATGACTTATAGTCCAAGCCGAAAAGCATAAAATGTCTATAGACTATCAGTCAGGTTGAATTTCGGGGTGAGTCAGGCGTTTTCGCGCGGCGGTCGTCTGTGGACTATCGGCTACACTCTGAATGAACCGCGTAAAAGGCTTTCAGCCTCACGCGGTGGGTCTGGCGTCTCGGATTTCGGGTCTTGGACTGGGAGTTGGGCGGGCAGTATTCAGGAGCAAGGGGTCACCGGTGTCCGTCAATCCAACATCTTTTGCATGATGTGGACGTCCAATCGCCGGCCGAATTTGCACCCGACTTCTTTGAGGGTTCCCACGTAAACAAAGCCGGTGCTCTCATTCAGGTGAATGCTTTCACGGCTGTTTTCAGCCACGCGGGCGATGAGCGTGTGAAACTTCAGCCGGCTCGCCTCCGCGATAATCGCCTCCTTGAGCTTCCGGCCGATGCCCCGGCCCCGATGCGTCGAATGAACATAAAACGTGGTCTCGGCAGTGTCATCGTAGGCGCGGCGTTCCGACCAGCGCGTCAGCGACGCCCAACCCACAACCTTGCCGTCCACCACCGCCACCAGGACCGGATGTCTCTCGTCGTGAGACTGCAGCCATTGCGTCCGTTCCTCCACGGTCTTCGGCTCGAGGTCGAACGTCGCCGTCGTGGTCAGGATCGCCTCGTTGTAAATTTCAGTGATGGCGGGCACGTCTTCCAGCGTCGCGCGCCGGATTGTCACTGCGGCATTCATGGTGTTTGGAGAAGGCGTAATCCCAAGCGGCCTGATTCGACAGGCCATGCCGAGATTTTGCCACGGGAAGGGCTGAAGGCCAGAAAGAACTGCAAACGGGGAACATTCAACATTCAACATCCAACGTCGAATCCTGAGGAACATGGGTAGAACACCCCATTGCACCGGCGCGAATTCTCCGGTTATGTTGAGCCCCATGATGATAATGATATTTGTTGTTATGTTTTTGTTGGGTTTGGTGACGATTCAAACCTAGTCAGTCGCCCGGCTTCTTTTTTCGCGGTTGGATCTTCTGCGTCCTCTTTGTGTTTTCCGCCTTCATCAGGTTACCGTCTGGATTGGCGTTGTGACGAGATGCAACAAAGACGGGCGTAATTCCGAGCGGCCGGATTCGAGAGGCCATGACGTGATATTGCCACGGCAAACTTGTTTGGGGAGAAAAAAGTCAAAAAGTGAGTGACGGGTGACAAGTGACGGGTGACAAGGAGAAGGGAAACGCGGTGAACCGCTAATCTTCACTTATCAGCGCTGATGAGTGGGAATGAGCGGTTTACTACGGGTCTCGGTTCTCGGATTCCGGGTCTGGGACTGAACTGTGTCCATCCGCGTCATCCGCGGTTAAAGTTTTGCGCTTCTTGCGCTTCTTTGCGGCTAAATCAACTGCGGAATTTAGGTTCAAGTCAGTTACGTCACTTCTTCCGGCGGGGCGGCGTTTCGTTCAGCATCAACGCTTCTGTTTGACGGCGGCGTTGTTCCTGTTCGGCAACGTGGCGGCGCAAGTCATCGGGGGAATTGAGGATCCGCTGGCCGGCCCGTTCTGCCTGCTTCACCAACTGGTCCAGCCGCGCCTGATAAGCGGCGGGATCAGCCGTCATCTCGCGTGACAGTTTGTCTTTGACGCGCCAGAGTTCCTCAAGGATGGGGTCCGCTTTCATTGTTTTATTGTGCCATGAGTTCCTCCGGCGTGCAAACGCGCGGCAGTTTCAGGCGGGGCCGCCTCAAAAAGTCCTCCACCTGCCGCAAAATCACCGCATTGGCCAGATGCCGGTAATTCCAAGTCAGCAGATAATCCACTTCCGCACAGGTGGCAATGGCCAGATGCAGCGCATCGGACCGGGCATTCGGAGGGAAAAGGTTGTGCTTCATTAAATCCGCCGCCAGTTTCGTGCTTTCCTTTCCGCCGGAAACCAGCGGGAGTTCCATCAGCGTCGCCTTGCGCTGTTCCGCGAAGGTGGCATCGCCCGCCGCGGCTTCGGCAATGACTTCCGGTGAAATAACGCAGACAAACTGCCCGCGTTGTTCAATCCACCATTCCCGCGTCAACCGTTGCCGCCATGCTGTCACCGCATCCCGGCTGGGTTTCGCCACCAGATAACTCACCACGCTGGTCTCAATGTAAACCGTTTCCATCGTTCAATTCCCCGTGCGCCACTCCGGTTGGAAATATTTTTTGCGGCTGGCCATGATGAGATTTTGCACCCGTCAACCTGTGGCGGCCAGATTTTTTCGGAAAAAACCACAGAAGCAAACGAAGAAGCGAAGGCCGCGTAAAAGCCTTCCACCGTCGCCAAGGCTATGGTGGACCGGTTGGCTCACGCGACAGGCGGTTTCCAGTCTTTGTTGCCTTCGTTTCCTTCTGTAGAAATGGACTGCTCCGCTTTGGGAGCTGTCGAGGGTTGCGTCGGCGCGACAAGGAGAACGGCTCGTCAGTAGCCTCGCCCCACCATGACCCAATATGGGACACGCGATTTATCCAGATATATCTTGTGCACCCCGGTTTCGGGTGTAGGGTTGAGTGCTAACGGAGCATCGTTTACCAGGTGTCTGACTGCCCCTCGTTCGGGGGTTTTCCCTCTCCTTTTATTCCCTGCACTGCAAGGCCCGAGCCGCATCAGCGGCCCGGAACAGACCAAGTCAGGTCTAGAAAGAACATGGTTATGACAGTTAACACAGGAAAGTATCAGTCCTTCGGTTCGCCCCAGCCGGGATTCGCAAAACCAACGGCAATTGCGGCGGCCAGGACCGCCCAGGCCAAGCCGGTCAGGACGGTAAAAGCGGCTCCATGCCACGAAGAGATCGTGGTGCGGGCCTATGAAATATGGCTCGCGACCGGACAGCAACCGGGGCGTGACCAGGACCATTGGTTCCAAGCTGAACGGGAGTTGAGATCCGCATAAAGGCTTGTGGGCACGGGCGAGGGACAAAGCGGCGACATGTTGCCGCAGTCCAAGACGCTTGGTGCTGCGGCCGTCCGCTTAGAACACGTATTTCACCGCCAGCGAAACGAGATTGCGCGTGAATTCGCGGCCGTCAGCCCATTCCGTGGCCGTGCCAGGCACAGCGGTCGTTTTGCTCTGCACCAAATCGCAGGAGTAATTGAGTTCGGCGCTCAGGTGCTTGTTTAACGTATAGCTGGCCATCACGCTCGGCGTGTAAATCCAGTCGTTGCGGTTCACCGGCGTTTGCCAGTCGCCCACATAGACCGTGAAGCCCGCGCCGGCGGTGAACTGGTCGCAGAATTTGTGCCGCCACGCGAGGTCATACTTGATGTCCTCATAAACGCTCTGGCTGGAGAACGCCGGTTGCTCGAAGCGCGTCCACCGGAGGCTCACCGTGTCCGCCTTGGTCGGCAGCACCGTGGCGGAAGCGTCCGCGTAACACAGCACTTCACTGCGGTTGAACCCTGCCGCCGTGCCGGGGTCGAAGCGGCGGAATTCCGGGCCGAGTTGAACGTTCAACTTGAGCCATTTCACGGGCGAACCTTCCACGCCCGCCAGGATGCGGTGATATTTGCTGTTGTAAGGGCTGCGCACACCGAGCAGCTCGCCCTGATCCTGCTGTCCGTAGCGGTAACCGAGGACCAGAAAAGTTTTTTTGCCGACGTCGTAGCCAACGTCCACGCCGCCGTTCACGTCCTGACGGTCAATGTAGTTTTCGTAAGAAAAATTCGTGGTGACCGACGTTCGCTGGTGGGTCATAAAATCATGGTAGTAACTCGCCACCACGGGACGGATGAACCATTTGTCGAACGGCAGCGTCAGGCGGAAGCCGTTGCGGAAAAAGAATTGCTCGCGCCGGTCGCGCAACGGAATGCCGCCGATGGCGGGCACGTCCTGGTTCCGGGCGAAAGTCGGGCCCACGGCGCTGCCTTCAACAAAAGTCCCGCTGTTGAGCAGTTCCCACGTGGCGTCCTCAATCTGGCCGTTGAAATTCAACGTGCCGCGATGGGCAATGTAATCCTCATCCTCCGCCGATGTATAGAGCGCAATTTCCGGCGCGTAAGCCGCCGTCACATTGAACTCCGCTTCGGGTTTGTAGTTCAACGTGAAGCGCGGCAGGAGGGTCGTGACGAATGACGACTTGCCGGCTTGAACGGGGTGCAGTCCGGCGGCCTCGGCGGCGGCAACGTTGGCCGGATTGGGTTTGATGTCCTGGATGTAAACGTTGTCATCGTAGGTTTCCTTCGCCGTGAAGTCGGTGTTCCACGTCAGATTGGTATTCGCGGCCAATGCGGGGCAGGCCAGCAGTGACATGGCGAACATGATGAACCAGCGGTGGTTGGTTGTGGCAGCGGGAGAAATTCCGGTTTCGTCAGTCATGGTTCGTGTTCCTGGTTGAAGATTCTGGTTTGTTCTCTGCATATTCAATGGGCGAGCTTGATTCCCGCGAGTTTGGTCACGGTCTCGATGTCTTTTGCCTTCTTGATTTCAATTCGGACGGCAGTTCCTTCGGCGTACCGTTTGGCTTCGTTGATGATTTTAACCACGCTTTGAGGAAGACCACTTTGGCGCGCTGCCTGTACTGCTTTGTCGCCGAGAGCGAAGGACGCGAAAAAGCAGCCCTGGCACGGAGCGAGATACAGAATGTTCCGCTCCTTGAGTTTCAGCCGCAACGACCAGCCAGCCTTGCGCGAGTAGGAATTCCATTCTTGAACGGTCAAATTGTGTTCGTTGGCCAGGCTGGCCAGCAGTTGGTCCCAAAGTGCCTTCGCGGTGCCCAGCGCGGCGGCCAATTCAGCGTCGGTGGGCTTTTGCGGTTTGCCGATGAACGCGTTGGGGAGCATGGTTCAATTTCCTTTGCGCGGTTCGGCGACGCGTTGATCAGCATCGGCGGGAACATTCGATTCGTTGAGCAATTCATTTCGAAGCCAGCGCCCAACCATCGCCATGTACCGGTCGTTGAATTCGTGTCCCGTGTCCTTCATGATCTGATACGAGAGATTCACCCCCAATAATTTCCATTCGTCTTGCAGAAGCTGGCTCCCCCGGATCTTCAGGTCCCGCCCCATGTCTTCCTGATCGCCAACCAGGATGAGAAACCGGCAATCGCGCGCGGGCTTTTTGTGAAGGTCGGTAAGATGAAACATGCCATGGTCCACCAGACAGAAGTTCCGGAAGTGGGACAGGATGAATTCGTCGTGGCACGATACCAAAACGCCGATGGTAAGCGCCCCGTTGGAGAAACCCACCAGCGCGCTCCTCTCGCGGTCAATGTTGGGAACAAGTTTGAAAAGCCGGCCCAACATGCGTCCATAAGCCTTCGCGATGACGGGATAATCCTCAAAACTGACCAGCATTCCTCCGCCCGGCTCGCTCCGGTCAATGGATTTCTTGAACAAGGGCAGGCTGGCGACGATCCAGCCCTTGTCTCCGGCAATGGTCCGGGCATTGTCAATGTTGCCGTTTCGGTGACCGTCTCCGCCCGGCACGTAAACCAGGAGCGGGTAGGTGTTGGTGGGATTGTAATCATCCGGGAGCCGGACGGTCATGCAAGGTGCGTCCGTCGTCCCGGTCATCATCGAGTGAAGTGTCGGCGGCAGCTCCGCTTCGGGAAACGGGATTTCAGCGACCTTCCCCGGAGTCAATTCCTGGGCAAAGCCACTGCCGCCGGACGGCAGCGATGCCAACGCCAGCCATACGGCCAGAGGCCACTGCCAGCCAGAATTTCGATTCATCATAATCACTTCACCGGACCAGGGATCATCCCGCAGTCCCGGAACTGCCATTCTGCTGAATGCTGATTATGAATGCCGCCGGAGTCCGCAAACTCCGGCGGCGATTGAGGTTTGGTATCATTGCTTGCCTTTGACCAGCGCTTCCACGACGTGCGGGTCGGCCAAGGTGGACGTGTCGCCGATCTGGTCCACGGCGTTTTCGGCAATCTTACGGAGGATGCGCCGCATGATTTTGCCCGAACGCGTCTTGGGCAGGCCGGGCGCGAACTGGATTTTGTCCGGCACGGCAATCGGCCCGATTTCCTTGCGGACGTGATTGCTCAATTCCTTTTTCAGCTCGTCACTTTCCTGAACGCCATCCTTGAGCGTCACGAAGGCGTAAAGGCCCTGGCCTTTGATGTCGTGCGGCATCGGCGCCACGGCGGCTTCGGCCACCTTGGGGTGGCTGACCAGAGCGCTTTCGACTTCGGCGGTGCCGATGCGATGGCCGGAGACGTTCACCACGTCGTCAATGCGGCCCATCAGCCAGTAGTCGCCGTCCTCGTCGAGCCGGCAGCCGTCGCCGGTGAAATAGATGTTCGGATACATCGTGAAGTAGGTTTCGATGAAACGGTTGTGGTCGCCCCACGTCGTGCGCATCATGCCCGGCCAGGGCTTCTTGATGCACAGCTTGCCGCCTTCGTTCAAGCCGACTTCCTTGCCGTCGTCGCGCAGCACGACCGGTTCGACGCCGAAGAACGGACGGCTGGCGCTGCCGGGTTTGAGCGTATGCGCGCCGGGCAGGGGATTGATCAGGATGCCGCCGGTTTCGGTCTGCCACCAGGTGTCCACGATGGGACAACGGCCTTTGCCGATGACGCGGTGATACCACATCCACGCTTCGGGGTTGATGGGTTCGCCCACGGAACCGAGCGTGCGCAGCGAGCTCATGTCGTGTTTGTTCGGCCATTCTTCGCCGAGCCGGATGAGCGAGCGAATCGCCGTCGGCGCGGTGTAAAAGACGGTGACTTTGAATTTCTGCACGATGTGCCAGAAACGTCCGGCGTCCGGGAACGTGGGCACGCCTTCGAACATCAAGCTCGTCGCGCCGTTGCAAAGCGGGCCATAGACGATGTAACTGTGGCCGGTGACCCAGCCGATGTCGGCGGTGCACCAGAAAATGTCGTCGTCGTGAACGTCGAAAATATATTTGTGCGTGAGGCTGGTCATCAAGAGGTAGCTGCCGGTGACGTGAACGACGCCCTTGGGTTTGCCGGTGGAGCCGGAGGTGTAAAGAATGAACAGCGGGTCTTCGGCATTCATGGTCACCGGCGGACAATCCGCGCTTGCCCTGGCCATGAGATCGTGAAACCAGACATCACGGTTCGGCGTCATGTTGCACGGGGTTTCGTTGCGCTTGACGACGATGACCTTTTCGATGGACGAAGTGTGCTTCAACGCTTCATCGGCCATGCCCTTCAACGGAATGCTCTTGCCGGCGCGCAGCGAACAATTCGAAGTGATCAGCAGTTTGCATGCGGCGTCGTTGATGCGGCCGGCCAGCGATTCCGCGCTGAACCCGCCGAAGACGACCGAGTGAATCGCGCCGAGCCGCGCGCAGGCGAGCATCGCGATGGGCAATTCGGGAATCATCGGCAGATAGATGGAGACGCGGTCGCCCTTTTTGATGCCGAACGATTTCAGCACGTTGGCGAACTTGCAGACCTGCTCGTGCAACTGCGCGTAGGTGAACTTGCGCACGTCGTTCTCCGGTTCGCCCTGCCAGATGAGGGCAGTCTTGTCGCGCGTTTTGGTTTTCAAATGGCGGTCCAGGCAATTGACAGTCACGTTGAGCTGGCCGTCTTCAAACCAGGAGTGCTCGACTTTTTTCGCGGCGGTGTCCCAAATGTATTTGCGGCCCTTGGTCGGTTTTTTTATCCATTCGAGCGTGTTGGCCTGTTCGAGCCAGAACCCGTCCGGGTCTTTGATCGAGCGCTCGTACATTTTCTGGTATTGCTCGGCGTTGATGTAGGCGCGCTGAACCACTTCCTTGCCTGGTGGAAAAGTCCGGCCCTCCTGCATCAGGGAACTGGTCGAAACGGTTTGAGTTTGTTGTGTCATGATTTACTCCTTTTTCGTTTGTTTTTAATCGCTGGTTCAGTCAACCCGGCCGGCCCGGGAACGCCGGCATCCTGCCGGCTCGTTGCTTTATTCGGACCGGAAATCGCCGGCAAGATGCCGGCGCTCCCGGAAGTCGTCTCAAGGCCATGCAACCGGAATACGTTATTAATCACAGTTTCAATCGTGGTTCGCAACTCCGGTTCGACGGCGCGGCGTTGCTCCGCCGAAACCGCCAAAGTGCGGTCGCGCAGGCCCCCGGCCCATTCCGTGCTGGCGAGCATGACGCCGCCCATGCCGAGGCCGAAATCGCATTCGTCGTTCTCGCCGCAAAACGTCCGCCACGCCAGCGCCCAGCCGCGAACCGTGTTTTCGACGTGATAACCTCCGCCACCGGCGACGAGCATTGGACAATTCAGGCGTAATAGCCGCTCGGCGATTTCCACGACGACATTATTCGTCATGCGCAGGTGCGTCAGCGGATCGCCGGCCAGAATGTCCAAACCGAGTTCCAGCACGAGCACGTCGGGGTTGAATGCGGTCGCCAGCGGCACCGCAACGGAATCGAAGGCCATCAGATACGCTTCGTCGTAAGTCTCGGCCGGCAGGGGGACATTGACGTTGTAACCGCGTCCCACGCCTTCGCCGATTTCGTCTTCAAAACCGCCCCACGGGAAAAGGGTCTTGCCGCTCTCGTGCAGCGAAATGGTCATGACATCCTGGCGCCGGTAAAACGCGGCTTGCACACCGTCGCCATGGTGCGCGTCCACGTCGAGATACAGGACCCGTTTGCCGGCGTCGGCCAGTTTCATGCAGGCGAGCACGACGTCGTTGAGGTAACAAAATCCCGCCGCCCGATCCGCCATGGCATGATGAAAACCGCCCAGCAGATTGAAGGCGATGTCCGCCTTTTTTTGCAGCAACAAATCGGCGGCGGCAAAGCCCGCGCCACAGGCCCAGGCGCCGCATTCGAACATGTCCTTGAACACCGGCGTGTCCACTCCGCCGATGCCCATGCCCAAACCTTCCACGGTCAGGTCGCCACCGGCGGCGTGCTGCAATTCGTGGAGATAGGGCGCGGTGTGGAATTGTTTCAGTTCCGCCAGGGTTGCCCGCCGCGGCGTAACTTCAAAGCGGTTTTCGTCGCCAAGCAGCCCGAACGATTTCAGCCGCAGGCGCGTGAGGCCGGCGCGCTGGGTTTTGAAGGGACATTCCGGCGGATAGGTCAACGCTTCAACTTCCGGCGAGTAGAGAAAGGCCAGTTTACGGTCGCTCATGGTCAGCACTTCGCCTGAAGGCGGAAAGGATGATGATGCGGCCCCGCGCGCCGGGCGCAGAAAATAGATTCCCGGCAAGGCGCCGGCAGGGCCTCTTGATTTTGTCCGTCTCAATCTGTTTGCGTCTTGAGATCATCGCCATCCTGTCCGGGGCCGTTTCCCGTCCGGGAAGCGTTTCCGGCGACCAGTTGTGATGCCATTTCGCCCGGCGGTGAACATGCGTCCGCCGACAAACCCGACCGTGCGCCTTGAGGCGGGAGGAACCCGCGCGGCCCCGGTGTCAGGGCGGTGACCCAATCCCGCTTTGCGGGACTGGTCCGCTTGGTCTGTGCCGAGGCGGCAAACGGCGCACCCGTCAAGTTTGCCGAAACAAGCTAATGGCTTGGACACGAAGTGGCTTAACCGTTTTTGCCAATTGTTTGATTTTTTTTGGGCGGTCGTTTTGATGCGGTCTTTTCGCGGGTCAGTTCTGCGTTTCCGGGCTCTTTTGCCGCCCGGCAGCGCCCAGGGGTTCGATGTGGATGAGCACGTCGCTGACGGCCGGTTTGGCGTCGCGGATTTTGTCCTTCACGGCATGGGCGATTTGGTGCGAGCGGAGCACGGTCATTTGGGGGTCCACTTCCACGTGCATGTCCACGAAATACTGATAACCCACCTTGCGAACGATGCATTTTTCCACGCCGTTCACGCCGGGTGTGTCCTTGGCGATCTGGCGGATTTGGTCAATGATTTCGCGGCTGGGCGCGGCGTCCATGAGTTCGTTGAGTGCCGGACGGAGCAAATGCCAGCCGTTCCAAGCGATGACCCCCGCCGCCGCAATGGCCGCCACGTCGTCGGCGGCTTCAAAACCCTCGCCGCCGATGAGCGACACGCTGATGCCGATGCCGGCGGCCACGGACGTGATGGCATCGCTGCGATGATGCCAGGCGTCCGTGCGCACGGCGGAATTGTCCAGCGCCCTGCCTTCGCGCGAAACAAACCGGAACAAAATTTCTTTTACCACCACCACCACGACCAGCACGATGAGCGTGAACGGCGCCGGCGCCGGGTGCGGTTCCATGATTTCGCCGAACGCCTTGAGCGCAATCCATAGCGCCGCCCCCAACAACATCGCGGCAACGATGGCGGAGGCAATCGGCTCGGCCTTGCCGTGGCCGTAGGGATGGTCTTCATCCGCCGGCGCCGCGGCCACGATGACTCCGCGCCACACGATGAGCGAACTGAACACGTCGGCGAAGGATTCAACCGCGTCCGCAACGAGCGCGTGCGAATGGCCGACGATGCCCGCCGCGAGTTTGGTGCCCGAGAACACGACGTTGACGGCCATTCCCGCAAAGGTGGCGCGCAGACTGCGTTGGAGGCGGGTCAGGGGCACAGGGTTATTGAACACGAATGAATGAATCTCGCCAAGCCCGTAGCCGCGCTTGTGAAAGTGCGGTTTCGGCGTTTTCACAAACGCCGCTACAATTTCAAATCAGGCGGCAAAACATGCCATCGCGGAGTTTCGGCTCAAACCAGGTGCTCTTGGGCGGCATGATGCCGCCGGCGTCCGCCACGCTCATCAAATCCTCAATGCCGGTCGGGAACAGGGAAAACGCGCAGGCGGCCTGGCCGCCGTTCACGAGCTTTTCCAATTCCGCCGTTCCGCGGATGCCGCCGACAAACTGGATTCGTTTGTCTGTGCGCGGGTCTTTGATGCCGAAAATCAGCTCGAACACGTGTTTTTGCAACAGGGTCACGTCGAGTTGTTCCAACGGGCCTGTGGCTTCCAGAAATTTCCGGCGAAAGGCCAGCGTGTGCCACTTGCCGCGCAGGTAAAAACCGACTTCGTGTCTGCGGGCTGGCGCGGACGCGCTGTTTATATCAAAGGCGAAAACGGTGTGGAGTAGTTCCAGCACTTGGTCCGGGGTCCAATTGTTCAAATCCTTCAGCGCGCGATTGTAGGGCAGAATTTGCATCTGGTTGTGCGGGAAAATTACGCCGAGGAACTGTCCGCAATGGCCGGCGCCATTGCGGCTTTGAAAAATGCGCGCCGCCGCGAAACTGCGATGATGGCCATCGGCGATGTATAACGCCGGAATCCTGGCGAACTCGGTTTCGATAAATTGGATTTCCTTCGCGTCCCGGATGGTCCACGAGGTGTGGCGCACGCCGTCCTGGGCGGTGAAATCAATCTCCGGTTTTTCGGAAATTTTTTTGGCGATGAATTTGTCAATCGCACCCGCGGCGCGATACGTCAAAAAGACGGGGCTGGCCTGGGCCTGCAGCGTTTCGATATGCCGCACCCGGTCCTCCTCCTTGTCCGGGTGGGTCAGTTCGTGCTTCTTGATGACGCCGCGCAGGTATTCCTCGCAACTGGCGCCGGCGACCAGGCCGGTTTGCGTGTGACCGTCCATGATTTGGCGGTAAAGATAAAAATACGGCTGCGGGTCCGGCCGCAACGCGCCGTCCCGTATGAGTTTTTGAAAATTTTCCGCGCCCCGGGCATAGACTTCCGGCGCGTAAAGGTCCGTACCCGGCGGCAGATCAATCTCGGGTTTGCTGATATGCAGAAAACTCAATGGATTGCCGGCGGCAAGCTCGCGCGCTTCGTCCGACGACATCACGTCGTAAGGCAGTTCGCAGATTTTTTCCGCGAGTTCCGGTTTGGGTCGCAACGCGGCGAAGGGTTTGATGGTCGCCATGCGGTGGAAGAGTAAGTTGCACGCCGCCGGAAGGCACGCAGAATTTGAATCTGGAAAACCCGGCTAATTTTTTCGCAGGACGGGCCGAAAAATTACCCGGAGGAATTTCGCCAGCGTCACGTAGCGCGGGCCGGGTAGCGTGACGCTCTGTCCGATGGCCGGAATCTTAAAGGGTTGGTAGGATTGCGTTCGCCGGTCGAACTGGAGCCAGTGAAAATCGGGCGAATCCAGCGAAGTGTCGAACCGGAAAGCAACGCGGGAAGGCAAATCCGATGCATCCGATTCCAGGACTTCCACCGTGAGGCCGCCGAGGTCATACCGGTCGCCTTTTTTGCATTTGGGTTTGCCCAGGAGCAGGTTGGCTGTCCTGCAGACATAGACGCCATGGATGGGACCGACATTGTCGCAGGAGAATATGTCCGGCGCTTGGGATTGAATCACCAGCGTTTTGTCATCGGTCCGCTGGACGTCGAAGCTCGTGCAACCCGGTACCAGCGCCCTCATGGTCTTTGGCAGGGTCTGGTGGTGATACGCTATGTAAGAAGGTGCATAAACCAACGCGAGCGGGCAGGGTTCGTTGACTATAATCACATTCTTGTCCTCCATGTTTGGTGAATCGCCGAGAGCGTTGAGGCGGGTCGTCCCGGCGAAAAGGAAAGGGGCAGTTTCAACCATTGCGACCCTTCCGGCGATTGCTCCCGGAACATGCGCCAGAATCAGCAGGACACATGCAACCCATGCCAGGATTCGGTAGGCCAACCATTCCGGCAACCGGCTTGGCCGGGTGATCAGGCCGGCAACGAAACTGGCGATCAGTCCATAAGCCCCGACGGCTACAAAGCCAAGGTTCTTGCTGGTTGGCACTACCGTTGCCGCAGGGATGGCTGCCAGCATCATGACAGCGAACCAGAACGCGGCCGTTTTGTCCCGGCGGACCCAGGGAAGGAAAACCACCAAAGCCGCAACCACGGACGCCCAATAAAGCGCAGTGACCTTCGGCTGCAATAAAGGGTTAACGGCGAACAAAAAATCCGGCGCCACGCCGGTAAGCTGGCCTCCGAGCAGAACCATAGCTCTGGGGATCACTTCGCGCCCAAACTCAAGCGGGTCGTTGGCAGGGTCAATGTAAAGGCCCCAATGGAAAACACCGAAGCCGGAGAGTGTATAGATGGTCCGCCACAGAACGATGACCAGGATCGAAGGCAAAACCGTCAGAGCCCGGTTGCGAAAAGAACCCGCCTCGAGCACCAGGGCATACGCGAGGATGAAGGCAAACGTGGAAGCTCCGCCTTCGTTCGCGAAAAGGGAAAGCGCGAGGAACAGGGTGGATAGCACGCATCCGGAACGGGACTTTGCGGAACGCCATTGATGATGTTCATAAAGACACAACAGACCGAAGAAAAGCGAAAGCATGAAGCCGCGGTTGGCGACGAACATCACCGGGAAATACGTGTTGCCATCCAGCAGGAACAACAGCGCTGCCAGTCCGGCGGCCCACCCCGTTCCCATCAGCTTCCGGTAAACAATCGTGAGGAGAAACACGATGGCCGCAAACCACGCGATGTTATGGGCGTGCATCAGCACGGGCGAGTCGGGGAAAAGCCGGTAATCGAGCCAGTGAGTGAACGCGGTGAGTGGCCGCCAAAGACCTATTCTTAAATTGCAGGGCGTCCACCATGGCAGAATGCCGTAGTTTTTCGCCAGCGCCATGCATCGCGGATCCCGGAAGAAGCCGGCGTTAAAAAGGTCGCAGAGGACGGTCGAG
>Ga0116112_1000738_pt1 | contig 24012 bp, 21 predicted proteins | sample June2015DPH_8_15_FD_89721 | JGI IMG/M metagenome (GOLD analysis project Ga0116112, IMG submission 89721) | Peatland microbial communities from SPRUCE experiment site at the Marcell Experimental Forest, Minnesota, USA - June2015DPH_8_150 | ecosystem: Environmental > Terrestrial > Soil > Wetlands... | reverse complement strand
CTGGGCCTTGGCGCTGTTCAGCGGAGCGTCAGCCTGCACCCCGGTCCGGGCCGTGACCGTTCCTCCGCCCGCCTCCCTGTCGTCTGAACCCCCTGCCTCGCTCCGGCCTCTTCCACGCCCAACTCTCGGCCCGGCACCCAGTCCGGAAAATGCAGTGACGCCCGCTTGCGGTCCCGGCTCGATCGAAACGGTGGATATCCCAACCACCCATTTGCCGGAGGCCCTGCATGCCTCCATTTATTTGCCCCCCTGTTATCAGGACCACCTGCGGCAGCGCTACCCCGTGCTGTACCTTTTTCACGGCCTGACCTCCACCGACACCCAGTGGATTCGCCTGGGGGCACCCCGGACTGCCGACCGTCTGATCGCGGCGGGGGAAATACCAGCCTTCATCATCGTGATGCCGTATGACCCCTCCGGGCAGGAGCCGACCCAATATGGCTTTGCTGGGGCGATCACGCAGGATCTGGTCCCGACAATCGACTCGCGCTACCGCACCCTGCCGGACCGCTTGCACCGGGCGGTGGGCGGGCTTTCGCGCGGGGCTGGCTGGGCCATCCACCTCGGCCTGACCCGTCCGGACCTGTTCGGGGCGATCGGTGCGCATTCTGTGGTCGTGTTCGACAGTGATGGAATGCTCGTCGCTGGCTGGCTGGCTGCGATCCCTCCCGGCTCCCTGCCGCGCATCTATCTGGATATCGGCGATGACGACGGGGGGTTGCCGGGCGCCCTCCTCCTGGAGTGGATGCTCACCGCTGACGATATTCCGCACGAATGGCATCTCAACCGCGGCTCCCACGATGAGTCGTACTGGTCGGCGCATGTCGAGGCGTACCTGCGCTGGTACACCTCAGGCTGGTAGGCGGGTATAATCCTAAGGATCGTTGGGAGAAGATATGCACATCTTGGTTACTGGCGGGGCCGGTTACATTGGATCGGCGACTGCTGAAGCTCTTCTGAATGCCGGACATTCTGTTGTCGTTTACGATTCGCTGGTGGCCGGATACCGCCAGGCAGTTCCCCAGGGCGCCCGGTTGATCCAGGCGGACCTGGCGGACGCTGCGGCCCTTTCTGCGGCACTCCGCTCCGGGAAATTTGATGCGGTCATGCATTTCGCGGCTTTCATTGAGGCCGGCGAAAGCATGAAAGACCCGGGGCGATTCTATCGGAACAATTTAAGCGGTTCCTTGAATCTCATTGAGGCGGCCCAACAGGCTGGGGTGCCGCGCTTCGTGCTCTCATCCACCGCGGCCGTATACGTCTCGAGCGATGCCCGCCTGAGCGAAGATTCTCCCTTGGGTCCCCTCAACGTCTATGGGCACACCAAGCTGGTCGTCGAACAGGCGCTGGAGTGGTACCGCAGAATCCATGGGCTCCATTATGCCGCGTTGCGCTATTTCAATGCCTGCGGTGCGCTCCCCGGGCGGGGCGAAGACCATCGCCCGGAATCGCATCTCATCCCGTTGGTGCTGAAGGTCGCGCTGGGCCAGCGCCAGGCCGCCTCGATCTACGGTACGGATTACCCAACTCCGGATGGCACCGGCATCCGTGATTATGTCCACATCGCCGATCTCGTTTCAGCCCACCTGCTGGCGCTGGAGGCTCTCGGCAAAATGGATCGATTGGTTTACAACCTTGGAAACGGGAACGGCTATTCGGTGCGGGAGGTGATCGCAGCTGCCCGCCGGGTAAGCGGACACCCGATCCCGGTGATCGAGGCTGCGCGCCGGCCCGGGGACCCGGCCCGTCTCGTGGCCGCTTCCGACAAGATCCGCCGTGAACTGGGTTGGTCTCCGAAGTATCCGGATCTGGAGGTTATTGTTTCCAGCGCATGGGAATGGCACCGGACTCATCCCCAAGGTTACCGCTAAGGCGTCAGACTGGAGGTCACCCTCCAGTGCCGGTGAATGTTCGGAATATTGCCGCGATGCTCTGGGGGTTGGAGGGGGTTTCTGAGGGTGGACTGCCTGTGAATCGGGAACAGGATCCCATCGAAATCCCCAGCGACGATCTGGGAAATGCTGTCTGATCTCCCCCTGTGATCGGTGGTCCCGGTTGGCAAAGCGCATCCTGGAAACGCGTCTGCGAGTGCCTGCCATAGCCGGAATGTGAATCCGAAATCCCCTGATTTTTCACAAGCATCACGATCTTTCTCCCGACTCGAGCAGCCGCCCCAACGGCTACTCATGGCATTGGTGACTGCCTCTCCGAATCGGGCCGAGTGGCCAGGAACAAGCTGGCCACCATTAGTATCCAAACGAAGGTTTCCAATTCAAAGAAAAGGCTGTAAGTGATGTTCGCCACCACGGCATAGAACAGGATGACCAGGGGAAAAAAGCATTCCAGGGTACGGCGGTGAAACGCGAATCGTATCGTTCTGACGATCATGAGAATGACATTCGCAAGGAAGATGGTCAGGCCGACGATCCCGATGTACAGCAAGATGTCCATGAACCCGTTGTCCCCGATTATCACGGGGTAAGGCCACCCCATCACCGCTTGGAGCTGGAGGCGGTAAGAATTAAGTGTCCAGAAAGCTCCGAAACCATAGCCGAACCAGGGACGCTGGTTGACCACGTGTGTCAATAAATATGTCCACAGGGGTACGCGCCCCGTCAGGGAGCTGTCGCGATTGAACAGACCCAGTACGGAGTTGAATTTCAGGGAGATCAGGATGCCCACCAAAACAAAGGCTCCTGCGATCAATAAGTAATGAAAGGGCCGCAGGCGATCTTGCACTTTCAGCCAAGTCCAGATCAAAAGAATTAATAGGTTTAATAAGATTGCCAGGATATACCCGGTCGCCGAATGGCTTAAAAATACCAAGAGCATGGAAAGCAAGTAAAAAACACTATCCAGAATCGCCATCCCGTCCCGTCGGGGAAGCTCCAGCAGTATGCGGATCAGGAAAACACTGGTGAGCAGGGCGAGAATACTCCCCGTAAAGTTACGATGAAAGAAGACCCCGTTCCAAGAACCCACATAGGGATAGCTCTCCATGATTCCGAACCCTGGAAAAATCAGCCCAAGGGCAAAACTAAAAATCACTACCAGCGCTCCAAACCAGAAAAGGATGTCCAATAATTCGAGGCAGCTGTAGCGTATGCCGATATAGGCGCCGAGCAGTGAAGAGAACAATAGCACCAGGGCCCGATATAAGGTAGCGCTGGGTGAAACGGACCAGCCCAGTGAGAAAAATGCAATCCCTAGAAACGGGATCATCGGCCAGTTTTTCCTCCAGGAAGTGGAATATTCGTTGAACAGTCCGCGCTGGACCAATAGCCAGAGGCCCAATCCGGCAGTCAACAGCCATACGAGCACCTCGAGCCAGGCGTGTCCCCCCAGGGTTGCGGTGGCTGGATACAAGGGAAGGATTCTCATTGCCCGGACATTTGCCAGTAAGAGAATCAGGATGATTGCCACAATCTCCATTGCTTGATTCGAGGACTTCGATCGCATAACGGCCTCCCAGGTGGATTTAGTACGAGCCTCTTCCGATCAATACTTCCCATATCGTGCGGATCAGGATCAGGATATCGAGCCAGATGGAATAATTGGAAATGTAGTATAGGTCGTCTTCCGTGTGTAGCTGCATGGGCTTATCACTGCGGCCATTGACCTGCCACCAACCAGTGATCCCCGGGAGGACGGTTAGGCGCTTGCGTTGCCACGGCAGGTAATTCTCGACCAGGTTCGGTATTTCCGGTCGGGGACCGACCAGGCTCATGGTGCCTTCCAGCACATTGAACAGTTGCGGGAGTTCGTCTAAGCTGGTTCGTCGCAGAAATCGCCCCACCGGGGTGACGCGGGGATCCCTACGGGTTTTATGGATGATATTGCCATTTTCATCGGTATGCTCTACCAGAGCGCTCAACCGTTCCGCACCCGGCACCATGCTGCGAAACTTGTATAAAGTAAACAGACGCCCGTTTTCGCCGACGCGCTTCTGCTTGAAAATGATCGGCCCGCGATCCTGGATCCAGATGAGCAGGGCGGAAATGATCATCAGGGGCAGGGTGAGGACCACAGCGATACTGCCGACGACCAGATCGAAGGCACGCTTGACCTGGAGCTGGTATTCGTTGATGGCCGGGGCGCGCAGGTCGAGCATGGGGATGCCGGCCAGATCGGTAACATCCATTTTGTAGAGGGCGAGGTCGAAAAACCCGAGCGCCACCCAGATATGCACCGGGGCGTCTGCGAGCAATCTGACAATTGCGGTGAGATGCTGGTAGGCCGAATGTGGCAGCGCGATGACCACATCGGTCACACCCAGTGAGCGGACGACTTGCGCGACGTCCTCATTTTTCCCCAGGAGATTCACTCCCTCAACCTTCTCGTACTTGCTGTCATCAAGAAAGCCGATGACTTGAAGGTTTTCCAGTGCCTGTCGGTTCATTTGCTCGCGCACTCTCTGCCCAAGCGATCCGGCACCCACCACCAGCACGCGACGATTGCCTACCTCCGCCTGTTCCTTCCGCCAATGGAAGTATGCCCGTGCCAGGATTCGCCAGAGCAGAAAACCACAGTAAGCGAGGAGGATGATCAGGATAAAGAGGGCGCGCGACATATCGCGGAATGACAGGTAGAGGATCCCGGCCATTGAAATCGATAGGATGACGAATGCCAGGGTAAGCGTCGAAAACTCATCGACCGCCCGCAGGAATTTTTTGCCATCGTACAGGGCAAACGATGAAAATATGAAAACAGTGGCCCATGGAAATAGCACGTACAAAAGCAGGGGAAGCCCCACGCCCTCCGGGATGTTTTTGATGTCCAGAACGCCATTGATGGATGGGCGGAGATCTGCCGCCAGGACCATGCTGGCGATGACGATCAGCATGTCAATGAGCATGGAGAGAAGTGCAAAGTTTGTGGAAAAACGCCTCAACATAAGCCCTACCTTCGGGGATGGACCCCCAACAAATCCAGGCTCGCCCAGAACAGAAAACGAGGGTTATGGTACAGGTAGCGACGCTACAGACGACCGGGTTCCTGCGCCAACCTGAAAAACCACTCCAGGCCGGCTCGCTGCATCCATTTTGGAGCTTGGGGTTTCAATCCAGCATGAAAATCAAACGCGGCACCCACGCCGAGCATGACGGCAGGGATTTCCCCACTGTGTTCAGCCATCCAGCGTTCCTGTTTGGGGCAGCCCAGACCGATAAAGAGGATGCGCGCACCGGACCGGATCATCTCCTCGGTAATTTTGCTCGATTCTTCCTTGCCCAATACCCGGAAGGACGGGCTGAACGCGTAGACCACATGCAATCCCGGGAATTGCTGGCTCATCCGCGACACGAGCGTTTCCAGGGTGGAAGGATCCGCGCCGTAGAACCCTACCGGGATCTGTTCATCGGCGGCCATTTTCAAAACATGCAGCATGAGAGTAGGGCCATAAACGCGCGTTTGCCCTTTTACGCCTTTTAATCGTAGCATCCAGACGAGCGGCATGCCGTCCGGTATTACTAGATCGGATGAATTGACAGCATTTCGGAAATCAATCGAATCGTGCGCCTCCATCAGCACGTGAACATTCACAATGCAGACTGAACGACTTTGTTCTGTCAGCGCCCAATCTTTAACCCGGTTCGTCGCTGAAGCATAATTGGTAGCATTAACCCTTATGTCGAGCAAAGGCAATTCATTTTCCTTCCGCAATGGCTTTTTCATAAATTTCCATAAGGATTCGGTAATTGCGCTCGGGTGTGTATTTCTCCTCGTATTCCTTGCGAGCATGGGATCCCAGTCGTTGAGATTCATCGGGATGATTCCATAACCATTTTATTTTTGTGGCTAAATCAGTGGAATCGCCCGGGTTAAAGAGAAGGCCCGTCTCTCCGTCCCGGACAATTTCCTCCATCGATCCAAGCCGACTTGCAATCACCGGTATACCTACCGTAAAAGCTTCCGCGATCACCATTGGGAATCCTTCATAACATTCAGACGGAAACACCAAAAAACGCGCATCCTTCATGAGATCGAGCACCTCCTCATGAAGGCGGCCGTTGAAATATTCTACTTTCTCGAGATGGTATTCACTGATCAAGCGCAGAACCATGCCGCGCAGCGGTCCATTGCCGACAATTCTCAGGGGGATGGATGGCGATAAACCCTTCCAGGCTTCAAGCATGGCTTGTAGCCCTTTTTCTTCCGAAAGCCGCCCAACAAAAAGTACATAATTCCCCTTGGCGACGCCAACACCCGGATCCGCAGCAACAAAATTGGGTTTGACCATGAGTTTGGACTCGGGCAGTCCACCTTTTATATATTTCAGCCTCGAGAAATTTGTCAAAACGATATAGACATTTACCAGATTTCTCCACGTTCCTAGGATTCGATGAGAAAAAATCATGGCCGCAACGCATGCTGTTTGCGATCTTGAGCTGCGATAGCACGCATGGTAGATTCCCGGGAGAGCAAAATCTTTCCCCAGACACTCCTCACATACGCGGGAATCGCGGAAGAAAGTGGCAGACGGACAGAGAAGACGATAGTTATGAAGCGTTTGCACAACCGGGACACCTTCTTCCCGGCATGCATAATACGCAGAAGGAGAGACCATAAAAAAGGTATTGTGAAAATGGGCAATATCCGGGCGGTGGGTTTTAATTATTTTTTTGAGGGCATGATAGGATTCGTTCGACCAGGTTGTGTTAAGGGCAGCTGTAAGAGGCTTCATCGCGTCAATCCGAGAATTGGAATCGGTATACGGGATCACGTGATGCCCCTGGGCTAAAACCAGGTTTTGTTCCGCAGCAAAGACCATGTCCTCGCCACCGGGCTGCCGGTAATAATTATGAACGAGGAGAATGCGCCCAGCAAGCATTTTGGATGATGGTTACAGTTTCTGGCAAACCAGGGCCTGGTGATAAGTAAAGACACTCACGGCAACCCCGGGGAAGAGTCTCAGCAGGCATTCTTTGATCCAGTATTTTGCAAGCCCTTTGGTTCCATCCTGATACACATAACTATCCTTGGATCGGTTATAGATCCGCCAATCAAGGATCTTGAATCTACTGGTTTGTAGCAGTTGTCTTATTGTTCGGGGAGAATAAAAATTAATATGTCCAACTTTGTCGAAGGTGTAATCCAGAGGGAGTTTCCCATTATCTTCAAGGGGAACTTCCACAAACACAAACACGCCGACCCTAGCGGCCTCATATAATAATTTTCGCGGATGCTCGACATGCTCGATCACATGGCTCAAGACCACCAGATCGAAGGCGCCATCTCGGAAAGGGATGTTGTATCCATCGAAACGCTCTGCGCTGGCAACATTTGGGATATTTTTGTTCTTTATCGTTTTTACTCCCGATGGGGATATCTCCAATGCATGCAGCTTTCGCCCGAATTCCTGCTCCGCTAGCCTCTCCAGCACCGACCCCTCCCCTGCTCCAATCTCGAGGATGAGGTCGTGCGGATAGTTTGCGCAAAGGGAGATTATATTCTTGGCTTTCTCGAAGGCACCGATTCGACGCCATTGTAAATCTCCGCCCTCATAATAGCTGGCGTAATTCTCGAGCAGATGCTGGCTAACAGATAGGTCTCTCATCTTACGAACTTTCTGCTCGTCGCAGATTGCTTTTCAAACGCATAATCGAGTGCCCGTCTGAATCCCAATACCATGTGTTCATTGTCCCATTTGGCTATGATCGTCCGGGCATTTTTCCCCATTGTCTCGCGTAATTGGGGATTATCCAATAACATGCGCAATGCTGAAGCCAGATCATCAGCACTGCCCTCTTTCACAATATAGCCGTTCAAGCGATCCTGAACCAAACCCCCGGCCGCTGCCCCAACCGCATCTGTGGCGATCACTGGCACCCCCTGGTTAAAAGCTTCGTTTACAACCAAGCCCCAGGGCTCTTTAAAGGTTTTGGTTGTGATCGATGGTAGCACACACACATAGGCAACCGCATAATAAGATGTCGTTTGTTCCGGTTTAACATATCCTGCAAAACGGACCCGGTCAATAATGCCTACTTCAATCGCTCGGTTTACCAAAGGATTGCGGTGTGCCCCATCACCCGCAAACACAAGAATGCTGTCATCCCTGTTGAGGGAAGCAAAAGCATCTATCAAAAAATGAATTCCCTTCGCTTTCTCCAGCCGTCCTAAGTACAGAATGATCTTCTTCCCTTGGGGGATATTCAGGTTCTGAATGATTGCGATTTTCTCTTCCTCGCCGACCAAGCGACTGTGAGCGTCGTTATCAACCGCATGCGAGGTAACAAAAATGTGCTCTTCGCGCACTCCTTCGCTCAACAAATATTTTTTAACATGCTCACCATAGACGACGAGAGCATCCGCATGCCGATAAATAAACCGCGTGATCGGGAACATCAACAAGTGACCCGGCGTCTGTAAGCGCATCCATATTCCCGTCCACAGGATGAAAGGTTTTTTTCGCAGTCGTGAAACCAAGTATGTTATGGGAAGTGCAAACCGGCCATTGATACACTTAATATATGCATCATAGCTACCCCCGAAAAGTTTGAATGGAAGGTCAGGGGTAATGCGCGTCCGGCCTATCGATACGCCATGGAGATACTCATAATGAAAATTTCCCGAGTGAACGCCATTTTGTTGCTGCCAGTACCAATCATTTCCCGCAGAAAAGAAATAATAATCGATGTCATAATATTGTGAGAATATCTCAAAGGTCCTCACACGGTAATGCGGACAAAAATTGGTGACAAAAGCAACACGCATACCTGGTGTTCCTCGAAAATCAGCGCCGCTTGCAAAGATAAACCATTTCGCCCCCCAACAAGGAAATCCACCATTCACGGAGTTGGGGGAAACCGCCAGTGGTCTTGCGGACTAAAATTTCAAACCCTTCGTTCTTCAGGAACTGGTCAAGGGCGTGTTTGGTAAAATAGTGTAAATGCCCGCCATCCCAGCCCTGGTCATTCGATGTGATGGGGATTCTTCCGATTAGGATTCGGATGCGGTTTGTTAATGAAGCGACATTCGGTACGTCGATAATTAAAATACCGCCCGGCTTTAATATGCGCCTGATTTCGCGCACGATCGAAAAAGGTTCAAAAATATGTTCTATGACTGCAAGGATAGTGACCGCGTCAAAATGATTATCCGGGAAAGGTAGCACACCGGCGTTTAGATCCACCATCTTTGCATCGAAACCTTTTTCACGCACAAGCTTGATTCCACTCTCAACGATATCAATACCGGTTAGCTCCTGGTAAAGTCCGGCCATGCGAATCTTTTCGAGAAAGAGACCATCCCAGCAACCGATATCCAAGAGCCTTTCCCCTTTCCCGAGCAGGCTAAGCGCAACCTCGGATCTGGGATTGGCGTTAGGATTGAAAATGGGATCGAGAATTAATTCATGGAACCGGTCACGTTTTTTTTGTGTTTTGGTGTCATTTCGTACTTTTTCAATCCACAGGTCGTTGTAGAATTTTCTTGCATCCATAAAAGAGTCCCAGATTACAAATTGGCCCAGCGCTCAAGCCACATTTGGACGACGATCAACAACCATAATTTCAACCAATGATTATGAAGTCCATCTTGCATGTGCTGGTCCACGGTCTTTTTTACCATTGCAGCGTCAAACAACCCCTGCCGCCTCAAGCGAGCTGGATCAAGATAGTCGCGTACCAAAAAGTTTAATTCATTTCTGAGCCACATTTCCATTGGCAGTGCATTAAAGCCGTGCTTCGGTCGATTCACAATTTCAGGAGAAACAAAACCGCAGAGGGCTTTACGGAGCACATACTTATAGGTCGAACCGCGCAACTTCATATCCAGGGGCAATCGCGCCGCGAACTCCGCAATGGCGGGATTTAAAAACGGTGCACGTGTCTCTAAGCTGTTTGCCATCGATACCCGATCCATTCGCGCTTGAGTGTTCTCCGGCAGGTATGTAATCATTAAGGCGTTCGCTTCACGATAAAAGGCGCGCGGGTGAAAGAGGGGCGCGGAATATGCTAGAGCAAAGCTGGACGAGGACAAATTGGCTTTTCGGTCTGTCGAAATGGTTGGCGTACCATCCGGCGGCCAGGCGCCATATCCAGTTAAATAATACGCGGCCGTCATCAGATCGCCAAAGGCGAGGGCTCGTGACCCCTTCTCAAACCTGCTGTTTCTCAGTGCTCGGCCGGTGAGTGAAGTACAAAAGGCGGCGCTTTTTCGAAGAGACCGTGGCAACCGATAAAAAGGTTCGAGGCGTGAAAGCCAGTTGAAAACAGGATAGCCCCAAAATAACTCATCCCCTCCATCGCCCGAAAGCATGACCTTGAACCCGGCTTCGCGTGCTTTTTGAGTAATTAAATATGCAGCCAATAATGCCGGATCCCCATTGGGATCATCCAATAGCCAAGGCAGCTTTTCAATCAACCCAAATACATCGGTGGAGTTCACCCAGAGGGTGGTGTGTTCCACCCCCAAAGTTTGAGCCACTTGTTCGGCCACTCTGTTTTCGTTATATTTTGGTGAAAATTCGAAGCCGATAGAAAAAGTACGCACGCGCTCCTTTTGGATCTTTACCATTGAGGATACCACCAATGAAGAATCAATCCCTCCGCTCAAGAATGCTCCGACGGGCACATCGCTGACCATGCGGCTCTTTACACTTTCGAAGAATAATTCTTTGAACTCTGCCACATATTCTGCTTCGCTCACACCGGATGCGGGGTGGGATGAATCGGGTGGATTCCAGAACTCATGGGTTCGCACGTCGCCGGTCTCCTGGTCGGCGACAAGATAATGACCCGGTAATAATTTCCAGGTTTTGTGATACGGTGTTTGGGGTGAAAGTATGTATCCCAGCGAAAGAAATTGATCCAGCACTTGCCAGTTGATCTCACGGCAGAATCCCGGCGACAACACTAGCGCCTTGAGCTCCGAAGCAAAAACTATTCCGCCTGAATGTTGATAATAGTAAAGCGGTTTCTCGCCGAAGCGATCTCGCGCCAATAGAAGTCTCTTGCGGCCAGAATCCCAAATTGCTATGGCAAACATCCCGTCGAATTGTTCAAAGCATTTCTCCCCCACCTCTTCATAGAGATGAACGATCGTCTCCGTATCTGTATGGCTGATGAAGCAATGTCCTCTCGCTTGTAATCCATCTCGTATTTTTAAGTAGTTATAAATCTCGCCATTTTGCACGACAGCAATCGTTTTATCCTCGTTCCAAATTGGCATTCGTCCCAAGGGAGATAAATCGATAATGCTTAATCTTCGGCTTCCCAAACCAATCTGAGGCGACCAAAAATAACCTTCATCGTCAGGACCGCGATGAATTAAGCTCCTGGTCATTTTGGTAAGTGTATCGCGATCAATCGTATACTCTGATGTCGAGCGGGTAATAAATCCTGTGATTCCACACATAAAAACGATTCTCCCGTGGTTTTAACATACTCAAGCTGCCCCGATAGAAAATCAATGCTTTTGGATGGATTAATATCCTTTTCTCTTTTTCCGGATGGGCAGAATTACACTCGGGTTCATTATATCCTCCATACCCGTTTCCGTTGCGTGCAGAGGTAAAAAGTCGGATAATTTTATGGGCCGACAAGGAAAACCGTACATCTGCATCCAATATCATCGGGTAGGGAAGGGGATGACCGGAATGGTTTCGTCGCGTATTCAATTCGTTGCGATGGGATTCCATTTTTCTGCTCCGCCGTCCTCTCACCAGTTGTTTAAATCCGGAGAGGTTCTCAAAGTACAAAACCATGTCATGAAGGGATAAGGCCCGAGATGGTCTGGAGGTAAAAAATTCCTATCGCATCTAATCTTTATAGAGCATTCCTTCCCAATTATTTGGACCAGAAGACGAACGCACCAATTTCATTGGCCAACCTTCTCAGGGGGTCTGATGAGCTTAAGAGCTTCAAGCGGGCAATAATACGAAGTTGGCCGAGGGGATTTCCTTTTACAATTTGGCCAATTGTCGAACCCATTCCCGTCCAGGAATTCACCTCCAAGGGAAAGTAATTTCTCCACTTCCTGAGAATAATCGCTGTCCCCGTACAATTTACCTTCCCACCACTTGTCAGAACCACGCCCTGCTTCCATTAACATGAGAAGTCCGCCAGGGCGCAAACAATCTTTATTTAAGATCATTTGCACACATTGTTTTCGAGCGGGCCCATCGACAATGACGACATCACAGAGCATATCAAGGGCGGCTATATATTCACTTATGGACGTCCGTAATTTCAAGAGGAACCGTGTTTGATTAAACTTCAATTCTATATCGACGCTCTTTTGCGATTTGTCCATCTGCCCTCGATGATGGATGGTCAGATCACTATCGACTCCTAAATTGAGAGCTGTATTCAGTAAGGATGCAACCACAAGCCAAAACCAGGAGGGGTTATTTTCAATGCCCACATATTGGGCTCTCGTGAGTTTCATCATTTCGGTGAGGTGATGAATGGTTGAGGCACCGGTCCCAAATTCAACGACAATCGGCGAGTCCAATGGTCGATAATAGTTAACGATCTCATTCCAAATATTGGGACTCATCCACGGATAGTCATCCTCTAGTAAATGAATAGCTACATTTTCCCCCCTTGCGTGGATTCCGCGGTTCCAATTCGTGAGTTTCGTCGGCAAGATCCGTTTAATGGTTTTGCGAATTCGAACGATCGTAACGTCAAATTGATACTTCGTTAATAAAATATCCCGGCCGGCTTCAATTCGACTCATAGGCATCCTTCTTATTGATCAGCGAATCGACGAACCATCTTTTATAAAGGATCATGAGGATGATCACGGTTAGAAGCGAAATGATCACCAAGCTCCAGACGGCTCCAGCCAATCCCCAAAAGTGAATGAAGATTACCCCTGTGATTAAGCCGATGGGCGCGACGACCATTTCGTAAACCAAGTTAAACTCGGGCTTTTGGATGGCTTTCAAGATGAGAGAGTACCCCGTTGAGAATGCAGTGAAGAAAGGAATTAATCCTAAGATTGGAATTAAGTGGCTGAAGCTAGCGTATTTTCCGCCGTACAGAAAAGTTTCTAACTGGGATGAGAAACCCCATATCAATAGCTCATAAATCCCGGCGGCAACCGTCAATAAGGCTGCCAAGGTAGCCGCATTTTTGCGTATGCTGGAGAACTTCAATAGTCCAAAATCATAAGAAAGGATTGGAAGGGCCAATGTGGCAATGGCGACGATTCCTTGGGCGATTGGCGCGGTAAAGTTTTGTAATGCATCTAGAGCTCCTGAGGCTTGTATATTGATCAGCCCGGCTAGAAAAAAAACCTGGATCTGATTCGACAAGAAAGACAACACAGTAGCTGCAGCGATCCATTGACCGTAAAACCATTGTTCCTTTGCAAGGCCTCGCCACGTCAACCCCGGGAGGCCTTTCTTGTTCTCCCAGTCTGATTTTTTCCATAATAGAAAAAATGAAGCGATTACGCTGGCGGTGCCTAACAATAAAAAGCCAGTAAATGCGTTCAGAGATTTTGTAGAATGTAATACGATTGCCCCAATGATCGAGGAAATAAAATAAGAACCACTGGTCAAGGATGCAACGGCAGGCTGCTTGAGGATATAAAATTCCCGACGGACTAGCCACAACAACAATAAAAAGGGCAATGCGATTCCTACGCCTATGAAAGCATCGCCCAAGGGCCTGTTTTTTAAAATAACCATGTACCACCCTGTTAAAATGGCAATCAGTGCGAGTATGGTGGAGGTGGCCCCGTGCAGCTTTAGCTGGATATAGAAGTAGTCTGATGGTTGTTCGGAATATTTGGCAGGCCCGAACACGCTCATAGGTTCTAGAATAAAACTAGTATAAAAGCCGGTTAACAACAAGTAAAAAGTGAACGCGATTACGAAGACGCCATAATCGCTGAGCGTCAGCCAGCGGGCGAAGAGAATACTTATGATGAAATTTGCCCCTGAGAATAAGCCCTGATCGAGAATACTGAACCCGCCCTTGAATACCCACGATTGATAACGAGAAAATAGCGATGCAATACTCATTGATTAATTATAATTGACCTATCGCGAAATCAAACCGTGCAGGCTGTTAAAATACAATGAAATCGATGCCGACGATAAGAAGGAAGGAGGAACCATGCGATGGTAAGAGTTGACCAGCGACCGATTTCCGCAGGCCGTCCAACAAGCCGAAGGGATATGCCTGTTGCCTCTTTCCTGTATCGAGCGCCACGAGCATTATCTGCCGCTGGGCACGGATATGCTCATCGGGCGCGCTCTTTGCGACTGTGCCGCCGAGCTGGAGCCGGCGATTGTCTTCCCGGATTTCATCTTCACCCAGATCCTGGAAGCACGCCATTACCCCGGCTGCATCGGCATCAATCCTGAGCTGATCATCCGCTTGATGGAAAATGCCTGCCAGGAAATCGCCTGGAACGGTCTGAAGAAGATCGTCATCGTCAACGCTCACGGCGGTAACGATCACCTGATCCATTATTTCACCCAGATCCAGCTCGCCAGTTGGCGCGACTACGTGGTCTATGTAGCTCAACCGCCCTATCCTGATCAGGAACAGGCGGACGAGCCCCAATGGGAGACAAGCCTCGACGGCCATGCTGGCGAGCAGGAGACGAGTGCCATCCTTGCCATCCGGCCGGACCTGGTCCATAAAGAAGCTCTCCCCACCGATGGGAAAGGTCAGCCGCTCGATCGGCTCAAGCCCCTGCGCGACCTGGGTGTGGATGTGGGCGTGTGGTGGTATGCCGACCATCCCAGTCACTACCGGGGTGATGGCGTTCCGGCCACTCCCGAGAAGGGGGAGCGCTGGCTGGCAGGGCGTGCTCGCGCCCTGGCAAGGACCCTGCGTGCCATCAAGGACGATAAGGAAGCCAGACGGCTGCAGGATGAATTCTTTGGCAGGATGAAGCAGCATTAACGATGACCGGGCTTCGGGGGTGGATTTTGGCCCCCGGAGGCGTTTCCGGGAGCTCAGGGATGTCCATGCGGATTCCTTCTCTGCCCCCTTTCATTTTTTCACAGACCATTGGAGTCAAAACGGTGAATCGTCCCAAGGATTTCTTATAAATCTTTTATTGACGCCCTTTTTCACCCGTGATATGATTCTATCCAACTGATTAGCACTCTCGAGGCGAGAGTGCTAAAACTGTAAAAAACCATGAATGATCTGAACGAACGCCAGCGTCTTATCCTTGCCCTCATTGTACGCGATTATACCGAGACCGCCGAGCCGGTCGGCTCGAAGCGCCTGGTCGAACATTACAAACTCGACCTGTCCTCGGCCACGGTCCGCAATGAGATGGCCGCCCTGACCGAGATGGGTTACCTGCGCCAGCCGCACCCCTCTGCCGGGCGGGTCCCCACCGAGGAAGGCTACCGCTATTTCGTCACCCACGTGGTTTATCCTTCCGACCTGCCCGAACCGGCCCGCGATACGATCGCCCACCAGTTCTATCAGGCTCGTCAGGATGTGGAACAGTGGATGCCGCTGGCCGCCTCCATCCTGGCTCACCACTCGCGGGCGGCATCCCTGATCACCGCTCCGCATTCCGAGCGGGCGCGCTATCAGCACCTGGAACTGATTTCCACCCAGGGACGCCAGGTCCTGATGGTCCTGGTGCTGACCGGCGGCGAGGTCAGCCAGCAGATCCTGACCCTGGCCGAACCGGTAATGCAGGAGCAACTCAGCCTGGCCGCGGATCATCTGAACACGGCCTGTCATAACCGCACCACCGAGGAGATCGCTGCCCTGCCGCCGCGCCCGGATGCCCTTGAAAAGGATATCCTTACCCTGGTCCTGCAGGACATGAATCGCGATGAGCAGCGCGTCTCCGGCGAACTCTACCTGGACGGCCTGACCAATGTCCTCGCCGAGCCAGAATTCCTTGAGTCCGGTGACGCCCGCCGGGCGATCCACCTGTTCGAGGAGCGCTCCGTGCTTCAAGACCTTCTGGCCCGCACCATGGTCAACAGCACCGTTGGCGGGGTCCAGGTGCTGATCGGCGGGGAGGGCAAGTGGGAGGAATTGAAGCAGTGCTCGATGGTCCTGGCCCGCTATGGTATTCCGGGCCTCGCCACCGGGACCCTGGGAGTGTTCGGCCCGATCCGCATGCCCTATGCCCGCAATATCCCCACCGTGCGCTTTATGGCCGATCTCTTGAGTAGTTTGGTTTCAGAAACGATGGCTGGAGACGAAAATGAGCAGTAAAAAAGTGCGCCCGGCGGCGGAAGAGACCCCGACGGAACCCCCCACGCCGGGATCCGAGCAGGCGGCTCGCCGTTCAGAGCCGGAGGGCATCCAGCCGTCCGCCCCTGTCGCGGAGGCCGGTCCTGTAGTCGCGGCCGAGGAGCTTGAGGCCCTGCGCCAGCAGCTGAGCGAAGCCCAGGCACAGGCAGCCGAGTACAAGGATGGCTGGCAACGGGCGGTGGCAGACTTCTCCAACTACCGCAAGCGGCTCGACCGTGAAAACCTTGAGATCTACCAGAATGCGGCGGGTGAAATCATCAAGCGTTACCTGCCGATCCTGGACGACCTGGAGCGCGCCCTGGCGTCCCGTCCGGCGGACCTGCCCTGGATAGAGGGCATTGAGTTGATCTGCCGCAAGCTGCAGGCGATCCTGGAAGCCGAGGGTCTCAAGCGGATCGAGGCAGAGGGTCAGCTCTTTGACCCGAACTTCCACGAAGCCATCTCCCAGGAGCCGAACGCTGATGTCGAAAGCGGAAGGATCATCGCGGTGGTCCAGAACGGCTACATGCTGGGTGAGCGGGTCATTCGACCGGCGCTGGTAAGGGTAGCCCAATAATCGATCTTGTCGGGGTGGCTTTGGCCAGGCCCCGACCACGGAGGAAGCATGGGAAAAATCATCGGGATTGACCTCGGCACGACCAACTCGGTCGGAGCGGTCATGATGGGTAGCGAACCGGTCGTCATTCCCTCTTCGGAAGGTGAACGGCTGGTGCCATCGGTGGTGGCGGTCAACAAGAACCATGAGCGCCTGGTCGGAAGGGTGGCTCGCAATCAGGGCATCATCAACGCCCAGAACACCATCTTTTCCATTAAACGGTTCATGGGTCGGAAATATGAAGATCCCGAGGTCCAGCGCACCCTGCCGCGCGTCCCTTATGCCGTTGCGACGGCCGATAACGGGGATGTACGGGTCATGATGGACGGTAAGGAGTATTCCCCGCCGGAAGTTTCAGCCATGATCCTGGCCAAGATCAAGCGCGACGCCGAGGCCTATCTGGGCGATAAGATCGATCAGGCGGTCATCACGGTTCCGGCCTATTTTAACGACGCCCAGCGCAATGCGACCAAGGACGCGGGCAAGATCGCCGGCCTGGATGTGCTGCGCATCATCAACGAACCAACCGCTTCTTCGCTGGCCTACGGGATGGACAAGAAAAAGAACGAGGTCATCGCGGTCTATGATCTGGGCGGCGGTACCTTTGACATTTCCATCCTGGATGTCGGGGAGGGCGTCTTTCAGGTCCGTTCCACCAACGGGAACACTTTTCTGGGGGGCGACGATTTTGACCAGCGCATCATGGACTATTTCGTCCAGGAGTTCCAGAAAGAGAACGGCATCGATCTGCGCCAGGACCGGCAGGCCCTGCAACGCCTGCGCGAGGCCGCTGAAAAGGCCAAGATCGAGCTTTCGACCATGATGCAGACCGAGGTCAATCTGCCTTACATTACCGCGGATGCCGGCGGGCCTAAGCACCTGGTGATGACCATGACCCGCGCAAAATTGGACCAGCTGACCGGGGACCTGGTGGAGGGGACGCTCGTCCCGGTCAAGCAGGCGCTGGCGGATGCGAACCTGACCCCGGCCGATATCAGCGAGGTCGTTCTGGTGGGAGGCATGACCCGCATGCCTGCGGTGCAGGAAGCCGTGCGCCGCTTGTTCAACAAGGACCCTCACAAAGGGGTCAATCCGGATGAGGTCGTTGCCATCGGCGCGGCCATCCAGGCGGGTGTACTGGGCGGTGAGGTGAAAGACATCCTCCTGCTGGATGTCACACCCCTGACGCTCTCCATCGAGACCCTGGGAGGGGTGGCCACACCCCAGATCCCACGAAATACGACGATCCCGACCCGCAAGTCTCAGATCTTTTCCACCGCCAGCGACAGCCAGACGCAGGTCGAGATCCATGTCCTGCAGGGAGAACGCCCGATGGCGGTCGACAATAAATCGCTCGGCAAGTTCATTCTGGACGGCATACCGCCTGCTCCGCGCGGCGTTCCCCAGATCGAGGTCACCTTCGATATCGATGCCAACGGCATCCTCAAAGTCACGGCGGAGGATCGAGCCAGCAAGCGCAACCAGCATATCACCATCACCGCTTCCTCCGGCCTATCGAAGGAGGAGGTCGAGCGGATGCGCAAAGAGGCCGAGACCAATGCTGCGGCGGACCGCAAGCGGGCCGACCTGATCGAGGCCCGCAACACGGCGGACAGTAGTATCTACGCTGCCGAGAAGATGTTGAAGGATTTCGGCGACAAGGTCCCCGCGGCGATCAAGTCCCAGGTGCAGGACAGCCTCGAGGCCGTGCGGAAAGTGAAAGACAGCGAGGATGAGCCTGCCATCCGCAAGGCGGTCGAGGCTTTGAGTCAGGCGGTCCAGAAGATCGGCGCCGCCGCCTATCAGCAGCCCGGTGCTGCTCAGCCCGGGCCGGAGCCTGCGGGGGGGCAGGGACCGAAACCCACCGGCGAAGGGGATGTCATCGACGGTTAAGTCAAAGATGCCTAACGAATGACCCAGCGCGACTTTTACGAAATCCTGGGAGTCCCCCGGAATGCTTCGATCGACGAGATCAAGACCGCCTTCCGGAAGATGGCGCGCCAGTACCACCCGGATGTCAGCAAGGAACCCGATGCCGAAGAAAGGTTCAAGGAGATCAACGAAGCGTACGGTGTCCTGTCCGACCCCGAGAAGCGGGCCCGTTACGACCAATACGGCCGCGCCGGTCTGGGGGATATCGGCGGGATGCCCGATTACACGGTCGACTTCTCCGACCTGATGGAAGAGCTGTTCGGCAGCTTCGGCTTCGGACTGGGCGGCAGCGGACGATCCAGGCGCCCTCATCGGGGCCGTGACCTGCAGGTCCAGGTGGCGTTGAGCTTTGAAGAGGCCGTCTTCGGGGTCGAGAAGGAAATTGAGGTTACCCGCAACGAGGTCTGCAGCACCTGCCGCGGTTCGGGGGCTGAGCCCGGCACCAAACCCCAGAAGTGTCCGACCTGCGGCGGGCGCGGGGAAGTCCGTCAGGTACGGCAGACCATCTTCGGTTCGATGATGCAGTCGGGGCCCTGCCCGAATTGTAACGGGCGCGGCGAGGTGATTGCCACACCTTGCCACACCTGCCGGGGCGGCGGGCTCGAGCGCAGGACGGTTAAGAAGACGGTGCCGATCCCAGCCGGGGTCGACACCGGTACCCAGATCCGCCTGGCGGGGGAGGGCGAGCCGGGTGTCAACGGGGGTCCGCAGGGGAACCTGTACCTGGTGATTGGCGTTCAGCCGCATTCCTTTTTCAAGCGGCGCGAGAACGATATCCTGCTTAACCTCGACATTAACATCGCTCAGGCAGTGCTGGGGGCGGAAGTGGAAGTTCCCACGGTCGAAGGAAAGGAAAAGCTGAAAATCCCGGCTGGCACCCAGCCGGGGAAAGTATTCACCTTGAAATCCCGCGGCGTGCCGTATGTCCGCCGGAATGGTCGCGGCGACCAGCTGGTGATCATCAATGTGGACATCCCTGCCAAGCTGACCAAGGCGCAGCGGGCTCTGTTCGAGCAGTTGGCTGCGACCCTGGGCACGACCGTCAAGCCGAAGGAGAAGGGATTCCTGGATTGGTTGAACGAAACCCTGGGGGGCTAGGAGATCCTTGGTGGTCAAGAGGTTTCTCCTGAGGGTCTGGAAGTGGATGCCTTTCTGGATGCAGAGGCTGGCCGGCGCCCTGATCCGGCCCCGATATCAGGTGGCGGTCGCGGCGGTGATTTTTAATGAACAGGGCCAGCTTCTCCTGTGTGAGCATACCTATCGACGAGAGTACCCCTGGGGGTTGCCGGGGGGCGATTTAAAATTCGGCGAGGATCCGGTCGATGCCCTGAAGCGGGAGCTGCTGGAGGAGACCGGCCTGTCCGTGCAGAAGGTGCGCTTGCTGCTGGTTGAGAATTCCACCGAAACCCGTCAGGTCCGTTTGACCTACCTCTGCTCAGGCGTCTGCGGCACTTTTGTGACCAACGCCGAGGTGGCGCGTATCCAGTATTTTGACCCTGACAGCTTGCCCGGTTTTTACCCGGAGCATCGGGCGACCATCGATCGAGCCCTGGCAATCCTGAGATCGGAATCCAGATCACTCCATGAACTGGCTTGAAGTCTCCCTGACCGTGAACGGCGAACTCGCCGAGGCCGTCGCCGATGTGCTGGCGCGCTTCGCCCCGAACGGCGTCGTGACCGAAAGCGAGGTCGAGTTCCTCGACGACGAGGACGAAGGCACACCGTTCGGGGAGGTGACCGTGTGTGCATACCTGGCGGCCGATGCAGCCCTCGAAGAAACCCGCCAGAAGCTGGAAGAATCCCTTTTTTACCTGGGAACGATCCAGCCTCTGCCAGTGCCGCGCTTCACGCTGATCGCCGACCAGAACTGGATGGAGGCCTGGAAAACACATTACCGACCGATCCCGGTCGGCAGGAAACTGATCATCGTCCCGGCCTGGTTGGAGTCGCCGGACGCCAAGCGCATCCCGATCCGCATCGATCCCGGGATGGCTTTTGGCACCGGCACGCATCCCAGCACGCAGCTGTGCCTCGAGCTGCTCGAAACCTGGACCCCGCAGGGAGGTGAGGTCATCGACCTGGGATGCGGTTCGGGAATCCTGTCCATCGCTGCCCTCAAACTGGGGGCAGGGACCGCTTTGGGCGTGGACATCGACGCGACGGCTGTCAAGGCCAGCCGTGAGAACGCCCTCGCCAACGGCATTCCCGCCGAGCAGTTCGTGCTTGGCCTCGGTTCGGTGACGGCGATCCTGGAAGGTCAATTCAGCATCCGCCGGGCGCGGCTGGTGGTGGCGAACATCCTGGCCCCGGTCATCCTGCGCCTCATCGATGCCGGTATGGCGGATCTGCTCGCCCCAGGCGGCGCGCTGATTCTGGCCGGGATCCTGTCGGAGCAAGCTGAGGCGGTGCGCTCCGCCGCGGTCGGCAGGGAGCTGGATTTTTTAGAACAACGTCAGATGGGGGATTGGGTCGCGCTGGTTTTTAAAGACGAAAGGCGCTTGATTTGATCAATCTTCTTGATCGGTGAGGTCTATCAGGTTTGTCAGGACCGCCGGCGGCAGGGCGGTGATGAGCACCCACCCCAGGATCAGCAGGCTGGGCCCCGTGTCGAAACCGATGATCGGCAAATCGGTCGAGCGGGTGGCAAAAACCAGAGAGAGCCACCAGGTTCCCGCCAAGGCCGAGACGAGCGCGGCCAGCGAGAGACCGATCTGTCCGAAGCGGGAGCGCAGGCGCGCGGCGAGGGCAAAACCGAGCGCGGTCCACAGGCAGCCGGCGGGTACGAGCAGTCCGGTGGGCGGTGTGTTCAGCACCAAGACATCATAAACGAACAACGCAATGGATAGGACCACGCCTCCGACCGCGCCTGCCAGAAGCGTGGTCAGGAGGGCGCTTTTCACCCAGAGACGGCTGGCGATCTGGCGTGTCAGCGAAAGGCTGAACCCAAAGCAGGCTCCCAGGTAGATCCCGACCGTGATCGAGGCATTGATCCCGACCATTTCCAGCAGGTGCCCGGGATAGCGATACGAATAGGCCCAATAAGCATACAATCCGAAGCCCAGGGCAGAACCCAGGAATGCCAGCCCATAAGCTGCCAGCAGCCTCCAGGGGTGGACAAACAGGCGGCGCAGGATCCATGCGGCCGATACCCCCAGGCGAACCCGGGCAGGGGTCATGGTCGGAAGGCCTCCGGCGACCTGCTGGATGGTCAGGAGGGCAGAATTGCGCCGCTCTTCGCGGCTGCATTCCAGGATGATTTTCACGGCGCGCCGCGAGCGCAGGCGGCCGATCAATTCGGCGGCTTTCCCGCTCTGAGCATTCCCGGCGAGCGCCAGGCGTGCCAGGGCTTCATCCTGTTCCGGACTGAACGCCAGTTCGCGCCAATCTTCAGAGGCGGGGATCAGGCTATTCAGGGCTTCCAACCCCAGCTCTTGTAAAAAAGGATCATCCGTTTTGGCTGCCAGTTCCAGCAGGGAGCCCGTTGTTTCCTTCGGGATCGGTCTGCCCGCGCCGCTCAGCTCCGGGTCATGGGTCAGGTGGTTGACCACGCGCGCCCCGACCGTTTCGATGTGCCTCTGCAGCATGGCGGTCGCGACGGCGAGCCGCTCGGTCGGGCTGGCTACCTGGCTCCACCAGATATCATCGTTGTAGCCGTAGGTGAGCGAGTGCAGCAGCATGAATTGCAACACGACGAGCGGCAAGCCATCCAGCGGGGTCTGCCGGATGGCGGCGTCGATCAGAGCAAATTTGGTCAGGCTGAGGGCAGTCCCTTGCGTCAGCGACCAACCGCTCAGATTGTGTTTGAGCAGGAGCTGTGCGTCGATTCTGCGAAGAGCCGCTTCGTCCCGGGAGGCTTCTCCCGCAGCTGTCACAACCTGAGGCCGATTGAAGAGCGCGAGGATGACACGCATCGCCTCTCCAGCAGAAGGGGGCCGGGAGGCCGGGTCGGCAGAGGTCATGGCGCGCAAAACCTTCACCAACTGAGGCGGCAGGTCGGGAATGATCTCGCGTGGATCGGGGATCTCGTCCTTGGAATACAGCTGCTGCATCCCCAGGGCTTTTTCCCCATTCCAGGGCAGCTGGCCGGTGAATAGTTCATACAGCATGACCCCAAAGCTGAAGATGTCAGATTGAGGCGTCATCCGCGACATGGTGTGCTGTTCGGGCGGAGCGTAGGGAGGGGTTCCCCGTCCGGTATGCAACACCTCCGTCGTGGCTGAGAGGATGCGTGCCAGGCCAAAGTCGGCCACGTAGGCGTTCTGACTCAGATCCAGCAGGACGTTGCCCGGCTTCAGGTCACGGTGGACCACGTTCCGGGCGTGCAGGTAATCCAGGGCTGCGGCGATCTCGGTCGCGATGTCTAGGGCGTCGGGAGGGGTGAAGGAGGCTAACTTGAGCCTCTCCTGGAGCGTGCCGCCCGGCATAAAGGGGGAGACCAGATATTGGATCTGTCCAGACCTTCCATACTGGGTGAGAGGCAGGATGTGGGGATGCCTGAGCTCGATCAGCCGGTCCGTCTGATTCGCGAAGACCCGATCGTCCTTGCTTTCCGAATCCAGGGTGGGAAGCTCATTGAACTTGATGGCGACGATCAACTGGTGGAGGCTGTCCAGCGCCGACCACACCACACCCTGCCCGCCCGAGCCGATCTGTTCCAGCAGCTGGTACTGGAGGAAGGTGGAGCCGGGATGGAAGTCGTTCAGCCGGATGGGTTCAGGTGCAGTCATGGGTCAGTTGGAGCTGTGGAGGATTTCCAGCGGTCCGCCGCCCGGCGGTGATTGCCTCGCGCCATCGCCTTTGGGTCAGGTATGTTCATGATTCTCGCCACGCCTTTACCATGACCGATGGGGATGATCTGGCTGGGTCGCTCGTCTGGCCGCCAGGAATCAACGGGCAGGCACCTTGGCGTTCATGGGATATTAAATGTCCTTGAGATTACCGCCGACGAATGTCCGCTCGAGGAGAAGGCCTGGACATACATGGTATATGTGCCGGACTGCAAATGGTGAAAAAGCCCTGGGTGCATATTGTCCATGGTGTCACAGCTCAGCCCGGTGTTGCTAAATGCGCAGAAGGGGGATGCGTTTTCGGTATGAGAACCGATGGATGGGGGATGTGGCCCACTGAACCAGAAATTGACGTGGTCAATCCCGTCCCCATCATTGGTCCCTACATTCGGGTCATAGGCCTCGGCCTGGAATAGGGTCTGTCCGTTGTTGCTGAGCGTGTTCCCGTCCGTGGCTGGATCGAGGATAACGACGAAGATCGGCATGGGGGTGTGGGTGT
>Ga0116112_1000732_pt1 | contig 24155 bp, 20 predicted proteins | sample June2015DPH_8_15_FD_89721 | JGI IMG/M metagenome (GOLD analysis project Ga0116112, IMG submission 89721) | Peatland microbial communities from SPRUCE experiment site at the Marcell Experimental Forest, Minnesota, USA - June2015DPH_8_150 | ecosystem: Environmental > Terrestrial > Soil > Wetlands... | reverse complement strand
GAAGGACTGCAAGGGCTCATACAAGATACAAAAATTCATCATTGAGGTGGATGAGCTCCCCGACATCAACAGGAACCCCATTGCCGATGCAGGCGGCCCATATGCCGCAGAGGTGGGCCAGCCGATATCTTTTGACGGCTCTTCATCCTATGACCCTGACGGCGATCCCCTCCTGTATGCATGGATCTTCGGAGACGGCTCAAGCGGAAACGGGGCCTCTCCGAGCCATGCATATGGTGCTCCCGGAACATACCAGGTTACGCTCACGGTCTCTGACGGAAGGGGCGGAACCGCGACCGATGCAACCACAGCAAGCATTCAGCAGTGCCTGCCGCCAACAGTAGGCTTCTCTTCGAACCCGGCGGCCATACGGCAGGGCGAGTCATGCACCTTGCTCTGGACATCCAAGAATGCCTCCACCCTCAGTATCGACCACGGCATCGGAGACGTGGGTGCATCGGGAACCATCACAATACAGCCACAGGCCACTACCACCTACACGATCACCGCAACAGGCCGCTGCGGGACGGCTGCAGAGTCTGTCACCGTCATTGTCCATTCTCCGCCTGTTGTTCATTTGACCGCTGTCCCGGGGTCCATTGCGGCAGGGCAGACATCTAAGCTCTCCTGGACATCCGAGAATGCGGATACGGTAACCATCGACCAGGGCATCGGCCCGGTGACGCCGAACGGCTCTCTCGCCGTAGCTCCCACATCTACCACAACCTACACCATTACTGCTTCCGGGCCCGGAGGGACTGCAACCGATAGTGCAACAATCACGGTATACCAGCCGCCGCATGTAAGCCTGACCTCCCAACCCCAAGCAATCGCCGAAGGCGGGGCATCAATACTCACCTGGACATCCGAGAATGCCGACTCTGCCTTCCTGGATAACGGCCTGGGCAATGTCGCCGTGAACGGATCGCTGGCGGTTTCCCCTGCAGAGACGACAACCTACGCAATAACGGTCCAGGGTCCCGGAGGCACGGCAACAGCCAGTGCTTCAGTAACCGTGCTTCACAAGCCGGCAGTCATCATTGCGGCCTCACCCGACACCATCGACGCAGGCGAGACCGCCACCCTGACTTGGACTTCCACCAATGCCGATTCCGCATCCCTTGACCAGGGCATAGGGGCCGTGGAGGTGAACGGCAGCCTGCAGGTGAGCCCATCCGAGACGACCACCTATACCATCACTGCAACAAGCCCCGGAGGCATTGCAACCGCCTCTGTGCCGGTCGGGGTCAACCACCCGCAGCTGCAAAGAAAGGCCTGCGCATACATCACGAACATGGAGAGCGGTGATGTCACGGTGGTGGATATCTCCACGAACAGTATCATAACCCGTATCCCGGTGGGCACGGCACCCTACGGCGTTGCCGTGAGCCCTGACGGCGACCGGGTATATATCGCATGTGGAGGGAGTGACGGCGGGATATATGTCATTGATACCATTACCAATACGGTGGCAGGCACCATAGAAGGAATATATGCGACCACCCTGGCAGTGAACCCGGATGGATCGATCATCTATGCCGTGTCAGCCGTTGACGGGACACTCACGGCTATCGATGCACATTCCCATGGGGTCATCGGGGTCGTTCAGACAGGACCGTCGCCTTTCGGGATAGCTGTAAAACCCGATGGAACAAGGATCTACATCACATCCATGGAAGATGGCACCATGAGGGTGATCGATGCTGCAACCTTGGCAGTCATAGACACCGTGCAGATTGTATACACGGGGAAGCCCCTCTGGGATGTCGAGGTGAGCCCCGACGGGGCATTTGTGTATGTGGTGTCGAGTGATTCATGCCTCCTCGCCGTCATCGACACGAACACGGATGCTTTCGTGAACTCACATTTTTACATGCCCGAGAGGCATCTCGGAAGATGTTATCTTGCTGTGAGCCCTGATGGAAACCGCATATACCTGAGCATAAACAATAGCACCTATTCCGCAGGATCGGTCTATGTCATTGACACACTCTCCCTTGGTGTTGTGAACAGGATTACCGCAGTATCCCCTTCGGACCTGTCATTCACCCCGGACGGAACATTCCTTTATGTGCCCGATAGCGGGGCAAACGGCGTCATGGTCATCGATTCCGGGTCAGACTCAGCGGCTGCTTTCCTGGGAGACGATTTCAGCCGCCCCACGACCTGCGGCCATTTCATCACGAAACATAGGGAGCGGATTACCGGCAGGATCGTGGCCGATGGCGCGGGGGTCGAGGGAATCATGGTCACGCTCACCGATGGCCGCATGACCTGGAGCTGTCCGACCGATGCACAGGGACGCTACATTTTCTATGCACCGCCCGGCAGCTATACCCTTTTCTTTTCCGGCAGGGGATATGCATTCGCGCAGCAGAACCTGGCAGTGAATGTCAGCGACAGGGAGATATCCATCACGGATACCGAGGTGCTTCTGGGCGTGAAGATATGGTCGGAGCCCGGTTCAATAGCATCCGGACCAACGGCACTCCTGCTCTGGAGCTCGATCAAGGCTTCAAGCATCACCATAGACCAGGGCATCGGCAGTGTGGGAACGAGCGGTTCTTACGCAATATCTCCAAACGAGACCACGACCTATACGATAACCGCTTTTGACGGCCAGGGCAGGACAGTGACTGACCAGGTGACGGTGACCGTCTTCCCTCAGCCCCAGGTGAATATCAGTGCGGAGCCGCAGGTAATTTTGAAAGGACAGCCTGCCACCCTGTCATGGACGAGCACCAATGCGGATACACTTACCTTGGGGCCATACGGATGGAATCTGGAGAACATCGGCTCTATCACGGTATTCCCTCAGGAGACCACGACCTACACCATTACCGCTTCAGGTCCGGGCGGGATTGCCACCGCCTCTGCCACTGTGACCGTGTATGAGCCGCCCCAGGTCACTATCTCAGCAAACCCCCAGACCATCTATGCAGGTGAATCCTCTCTTCTCACCTGGTCCTCTTCCAATGTAGATCATGTCAGCATCGACAACGGCATCGGCAATGTGGAACCCGGCGGCTCAATGACCGTGAACCCCGCAAAGACCACGACTTATACCATCACCGCATCAGGCCCGGGCGGGGTCGCCGAGGCTTCAGCCACCCTGACCGTGAACAGCATCATCAGCCTCCACATCGATTCCCCGGCAGAGGGAGCCCTCATCGACAGGCCGGACATCCTGGTGAAAGGCACCATGACAAACGTATACGGCAATGAGACCGGGGTGACGGTGAATGGGGTTCCGGCTGTCATTCATGGGGACAGGTTCTTTGTGAATCATGTGCCGCTCTCTCCAGGAGAGAATTCTCTGATAGTGCGGGCCGCCGATGTTCAAGGGAATGCTTCCGAAGTCGTTATTCCCCTTGATTGCGAGGTTACAGGGCCTTACATCACCCTGTCCGTCAATTATGCCGCGGGTATTTCACCATTCGAGTCAATATTGAGGGTGGAGTCCTTCTTCGAGCCTGACAGCCTTACCTTCTCAGATTCCGGTCCCGGACAGATCGAGTATCTTGACGGATCGGATACGAATGAACGGCTCATAAAAATCCCAAATGCCGGAGTCTATTTCATTACGGCAAGGGTTTATAAAACCGGGGTGCTCTATACAGATACAATAGGGACTGTTGTACATGACCGGACAGAACTTGATGGGATGCTCAGGCAGAAGTGGGCAGGCATGCGCACTGCCCTCCTGAATAATGATATTGATACGGCAGTGAAAGACATATCAAGCAGGACAAAAAATATATACCGGAATGCATTTGGCTATCTCACCGACAGCCAAAGAAGCAGCCTGGTGAATGAAATTGGTGACATCCGGCTCATCAAGATGAGAGGCACCGGAGTGGAATATGACATCCAGACAACAAGGGATGGTACCCTTTACTCATACATTCTTCTCTTCGATCTGGACGAAGACGGGATGTGGAAGGTCGCAAACTTTTGAACTATCCCGTTGCGATTGAACATCTGCTAAGGGGTTGTGATGGTATCATTACAGGTACTACAGGGCTTGTTTTGAAAAAGGGGGAATGGGAATGCTGACAAAAAAGGCATGTCTGATACTGACCATGGCGATGCTTCCTCTCGGTCTTATGGGTGCAGACCTGTTCGGGAATGTGACATTCAGGGGCAAGGTGATCGATGCAGACACCCTCAAACCCATCGAAGGGGCGGTGGTAGTGGCCGAGTGGGAGAAATGCCACCCAGGGATAGGTGAAGGCTCATTATGTGATTTCAAGATGGTTAAAGAGACACTGACAAATGCTTCTGGTGAGTGGAGCATCACAGGGCCACAAGGTGATAGTTTACCTAGTAAGACTCGGGAGATTCTCGGGTTCATCGTATCATGGACAGCACCGCCTCGTTTTCAGATCTACAAACAAGGGTACTGCAGACTTCACCAGAAACCAGGCGGATTACATGCATATCCATATGTAAATAAAGAAAAGAGGTTGGAAGGGATCGTATTGGTCCGCATGGGTGATACGAAAGAAGAGGAAAATGAATTTATGAAACAATATCTTCTAGAAGGTTTCGTTCCTTTTATTCCAGTTAAGGATCCGGAGAGGAAGCTTCGGGAGCTGAATTTCGACTTTCGATACCCTCCTGATGTTATGAGTATAAGGGATGTTTGGGAAAACACTATGTATGATGTAATCGGTTTAAAGAAGGCAGTGACACAAGAAGAAAAGAAGGAAGCGGAAATATTGCCTGCCACTGTAGATCATTGGATTTATCTGCCTCTGTTAAGGAAGACAGTTGAAAATAGTATGAAATGATTGCTGAAGAGGAGGTCTTGGTGAAATGAAGAGGATATGGTTAATTGTATTCTGTGGGGTCAGTCTTCTCAACCTTGTTGTAATGCATATGGACTGCTTTTGTTACAATGTGAATGATCATGGGGAAATGTGTAATTTTGTATCAGATAACACTGTTGATGGTTTTTCTTTTGACCAATACCTGAAACACAATCTCGGTTTTGACCTCGGCAAGGATCAGTATTTCACTGAAGCCCCGATCATGGCACTATTCTGGTTCGGCATCTTTGCAAAGGAACCGGTTAATGCAAAAGAGTGTCTTGCCCAGGGAGCGAGAGACGAAGACTCTCCAGTCATTCGTTGCAAAAACCATTTTCACGACCCCTCAATGACTTGGGATCTAGCTGGGTTAAATAGGGGTGAAGGCTTAGAGGGTGGTAAGTCATCGATACTCTGGGCACAGCTTGGGCAGGGAACACAGGATTATGGTGCGTATAGCTGGCATGATGCACGGCAATACTTTTACAAAGCGCTTACCACAACAGATCCTAATGAGAAAGGCATGAACCTTATGATGACGTTTCAGGCAGTCGGTCACCTCATGCACCTGATTCAGGATGCCTCAGTGCCGGAACATGTGAGAGATAATTCTCATATCACAGGATATAATTACGAAAAATATGTGTCAGTATATTGCAATCCAAAATCTGATAAATACAATACCTTTCTGAATTGGCTAAACGATAATACAGGATACACCTTCAACGACTCTGCCTTCAATCTGCCGAGCAACAGCGAAGCCCCGATCCCCATTGCGCGGATCGTGGATACAGACAGATATGGCGGCACGAACCCCTCCATCACCATGGAGCAGCCCATCGGCATCTCGGAATATACAAATGCAAACTATTTCAGCAAGGACACGATCTTCACATTAGATAAATATCCTTTCCCCAATTGGGGAAGCGTGGATACCGGTGCAGTGCTCATCCAGAACCCGAGGAATTCATCCGGAGAAATACACAGGCAATATCTTCTTAAAGTGCAGGACGGAGATTCAGGTTATCGCCTCTGCACGGCACCTCTGCTTGCCGGTCAGGTCCCTGACACGGCCGAGTATCTGGCCCCCATGCTGGATGACTCCGTATATGGAGACTATGCCGCGCGGCTGGTTCCCCGGGCCGTGTCTTATTCGGCCGGGCTGCTCAAGTATTTTTTCAGGGGTACCCTTGAGATCTCGCTGCCAGCGAGCGGTGTGTATGCATTCACTTCAACTGAACCTGCAGACCCGAGGTCAAAGGGGTTCAACAAGGTGTCCCTGATGGTAAAAAACTCTTCGAGCTCAGGTGAGCCGATGAACGCAGGGGGGATCGAACTGGTGGTCCAGTACCGGTTCCTGACGAACGACCAGAATGCCGATGACCCTCGTTCGGCGGCACTGGACCCCTTTGTCATGTACCCGGCATCGAACCTGCCTGCCCTCAGCAAACCCATATACCTTGTGAAGGCCTTGGATTCGAATAAAGATCATCGCATAACCACTGACCCGCAATTGCTTGAATTCAACCTCGATAACGACGAGATCCCGCTCTGGGCAATAGATGTAAGACTGTATGTCGTGTACAAGGGCAAGCTCGGTACGACCGGCAGCGGGGGATATGAGGAAGATTCCGCGGTATGCGTAGGATACAAGAATATCAATGAACCTACTTCATTGGATATCATCAATGACACAGATACGGTCTGTAAAAATGATGAATGGTGTGAAGCATCCGATGTCGAGAATGTTAAACCCAAATATATTACGAGCTTCTATCTTCGATTCTCACCGGAAGCCCAACCCCAGGATGCATCCCCTGCAGAGGGAGAACATATTTATGCGCTCAGCAATATTAACCCCGGGAAATACAAGAGAGTCTATCTGCTGAGCGATAATACGTACAGCGAGAGTGTCCATTATTCTTATCACTTTGCCGGAGAAAGCGATATGTATGAGGGTTCAAGCACCTATCAGAGGACAGCCATCAAGAATGGGATATATCGCGATGACATCAATGATACGGTGATAAGATATTACCCCATATTCGATGATTTCAGAAATATTACTTATTGGAACATGTTCTACTTCCTCAATTTCGACATATGTACTTTGAGCTCATGCCCGGAAGGTTGTGATAATGCCGATAATCCCTTTGATCTTGAATTGATGTTATAACTGCAGGTTGGCCTGAATAATCGATTCACCTATCACCGGGTGGCACGGGCAAAGGCGCAGGCCCGGTTGCTCTCAATGAGTCTCAGGCCTGACAACAGACACATCCCCACATGGAATGAAAAGTGGGGGTAGTATAACATGGATGGCTCGTTTCGTGGGTGAGGAAATGTGGGAGATCATTCCAAAGTCGAGAATCCCATTTTCCTCTCCAAACCTCTGTTACTCACCTTGACACTGGTCACTGATGAAGGCATGATATAATTATTGAGAGGTAAGTATGAGAATATATACAGCGGTAATTGAAAAATGTAGCGATACAGGATTGTATGTCGGATACGTACCTGGTTTCGCCGGTGCCCACTCTCAGGCTGAAAGTCTCGATGAGCTCAAGGACAATCTAAAGGAGGTCATCGAGATGTTGTTGGAAGAAGGAGAACCCGACCTTGAGGCCGAGTTTGTTGGAACCCAGACAATTCAAGTTGCCTGATCATGGTGAAGCCACCCATATTAAAACCCAAAGAGGTGGTGATTCTTCTTGAAAAAAAAGGTTTTACCGAAGTCCGCCAGAGAGGTTCACATAAACAATACCGCCACCCGGACGGCAGATACACAACTGTCCCCTTCCACCCCGGCCGTGATATTTCTCCTATACTGCTGAAACAGATCGCCAAGGACATTGGGCTAACTGTCGAAGAATTGGTATCCTCCTCAGATTCGAAATAATTTCTCCTCACAGGGTCTTTCAGCAGTGAATTAGGTATTGTGTCCCCGGAATCGGCCCATTATGACTGTGGTTGACAGATATACAACATCCAGTTAATGTCATTAATATCATATTGAGATCAGATCTTATTTCAACATGTACTGGGGCTAATATAACCATTGTATATTGGGAAGAGAATTGAAAAATTCAATGATCACCTCAAAGAATTTATTATGATGAGGGTTTATCCCAAGAAGAATGTGTCCATAACATAAAATGTTGAGGAGGATGTGGTATGAAGAAATTTGATCCATTTGATTTTCCAGAGGAACAGATACCAAAACATTCTAAGGTTGTTAATGTGGTATGTTTTTTTGATGTAGTTGAATTTACAAAAGAGACTACTAATAAAGATATGCAAAATATCATAAGGAAAATTGAAGAAGATATGTCGGATTTACTTTATAATGGTTTTAACTGGAATGAAAAAGGAAGAGATAAGTACGACGAGCCTATTCACAATGATCTTATTCTAATCCCAACTGGCGATGGTTACGGTATAGGATTCAACCCCGGCCTCGACGATAAAAGAATATTAGATACAATAACTAGTATATATAAGCAGTTGCTCGCGGATAATGGTTTGAAAATCCGGATGGGTGTAGCTAAGGGGCCCAATGTAAGACATATAGACAAGAACGATGTTGTTAATCTCTTCGGATATGGTATAAATTTAGCGGCCAGAGTTATAAATGTGGCAAAACCAAATCAAATTCTTTTACACTCTGTTTATGCTGAAGAACTTGGCCAGGCTACAAAGATGTCTGATCTATGCAAGATTGAAAAGCCTATGCCTAGCAAACACGGAGAAAGCATTATCGTCTATAATTATTATAGAAGTGGCGAGTTTGGCATCCCACATCCCAAACAATAATTAATAAATAACAATAAAAAATATGGAATACTATCTCTTTGTAACACATGCATGCAATATGAGATGCGCTTATTGCTCATCTCAAAGAGTATTATCTTCAAATAGCAATTCATTGTTAACCGATGAAAAGGTAGATCAAGTTCTGGAATACATAAAAGAGAATCAAAATGGAGTTGAAGATACACTTGTTTTCTTTGGTGGTGAGCCATTATTAGAACATCATTTGATCGAAGATATTATGAATAAGAGCAAAAACTTAAAACTAAAATATATGCTCTATTCTAATGGTTTATTAATTAACAAAGTTCCTCTTGCCCTTTTAAACTCACTCGACGCCATTTTTATATCTCTAGACGGAGATAAAACCGCGCATGATAAATATAGAGGGTTGGGAACATATGATAAGATAATTGATAACCTTAAGTACCTAAAAGCAAATGATGTTTCTTTTACAATTGGAAGGATCACTGTTGAAGAAGAGACAAATCTTTATGAATCTGTCACAAACATCTTACCACATGTCAATTCAGTATTTTGGCAAATCGTTAATAAACCAAATTTTACCAATCCAACCAAATTTATTAAAAATTATAAAGATGAACTAAATATTCTTTTTAAATATTGGTTAGATAATTTTAGTAAAGGCAATTTAATTAATATAATCCCCTTCTTAGCCGTTGTTGATTATTTGGCATTTAACAACCGTAGGAGCCATTCATTTAGATGTGGGGCGGGTAGTAATTTTCAGGCAATTGATATTGATGGTAAAATATATTGGTGTGATGAGTATGTTGGTGATCCAGCTGGCGTAATAGGCAATATTAAAAACCATAAAAATAACAATCATTACATATGCCACAGGGATATCTTTGAGAATTGCAAAACTTGTGATTTGGGGGATATTTGTTTGGGTAGATGTAGAAAATGTCTAACTGACTATAAAGCCGAGCACGTAGCAATGTATTGCGAGTTAACAAAGCATCTTATTAATTTAATTAAAGATAATTTAACAGAAGTTAATCAAATAATTACTAATTATAATTATAACAGCAATACTTTTTACAATATTACTCATTGCACGGAAGAAATTCCTTAATCTTTTAAATCGCTTATAGTCCCTATAAGCCTACACCCTAAACCCACCGTTTATCTCATCCGCGAAAAAGATGGGGTCAGAGTCCATTTTCTTCTTTAGAAAAATAAATCGTTTCTGACCCTATTTTTCCGGCTCTGCACTACAATGACCTCGGGGGTGAGCGGCGAGGAGAGCTGCTCGGACAAGGACGCAGCAAGTGCCTGTGAAAGTACCTCGAGCCGGTTGCTCTCAATGAGTCTCAGGCCTGGCAACAGACGCCTCCGTGCATGGAATTACTTTTGCCAGAACCTTTTTATGATTATCTGCCGGGCATAATCTGCAGATTTTGGTTTGGCAGGGAACAGGCCCAAGACATTTGTTGGGACACCCTCAGGAAATCTATTAAGAATACAAGCGCCACTGGTACCACACCTCTCAAGCACATTTGTCCAGACACCCTTGGGTGACATTCGCAATGGTTCAACCCATTTTAATGAAGCGCTTTGCCAATTACTCTTGAACTGGGGATCCCATAAATTATTGTCTTCGAATAACAATTGTCCAGTCTTGGGATTCACAAATGCAAACTTCGAAGTACCATGTGTTGATGAGTGATAAACCCCGAGAACCGCAACTACACAAATGTTGTTGTTAGTAAAACTTAAATCACTGAGGATCTTATAAGCATATATCTGGTAGTCGAAAAGCTCCTCAGGTTTACCTGTAAGTAAGGAGAACTCATTTCGATTAGTACCCTTAAATGACAATTCGAAAATAAATGGTTGATTAGGATCTTTGGTTAGGATGTCTAGTGATACAACCCCTTTACCTATTTCAATACCATTTGTCTGAATCAAGATAGGGACTTTGTATGGCTGATATGCTTCACTTAAACCGTTTAGAACATCAATTAAGCTCGACCACTGGAGTGTAGGTTCACCGCCAGTGAAACGGATGAAAGCCTTACCTTTGTCGTATAGAATACTTCGTGTCCCATCTATTATTTCTTTTGAAGATAATACATGCGAAGGATCATCTGTCTCCATTGGCCTAGATGCTGGACTCCAGCAAAAGTGGCAACTGAGATTACATCCCGAAAAATCCCACCGGATTTCCTGATACTCTCCATAGAAGAAACTTCCGGGTGAGTACTTCTTTCTTATCCTGAGCATCCTTTGGATACCTCTTTTTAAAAAGTACTTTATTGTATGGTTAAGGTCTCATTTACTATTTCAGTAGATTCTCTTTGGCAAAGGTTTGTAAAATTTTTTGGCTAGGAAAATCTAAACTGATACCAACTTGTTTGCTAGAGCAACTGGAATAAGAGAGTTATCATACATGTTACACCTGAGTTCAGCGATTAGAGAGAGGATCTCCTCCAAGTGTGGTATGTCTGCTGATCTTGGTTCTGCAAGATAAGAGGTTGCAGGAACAGTTAAAACGTGCATTTCTCCACCAGAAGCTCGGTAAAATATTTTCTGGCCGTAATAGGTGTTCTGGCCATAAGATACCCCAGCTTCACCCGGTATGATATACTTACGAATATATGAGTCTCCAACTATGAAATATGATCCCTGTTCCATACAATCCTGGATAGCTGCTGCATGCTCGACGAATGCGCCGCTCTTTTCAAGACCTGCTAAACGAACTGTTGGACCAGTAGGTCCTCCAGGCTGGCTTAGCAAGTGTGAAATAAGCTCTCTCATAGGTTTGTAAAGGGGCGCCACTAGACCGAAAAAGGCGAGAGGACCATCTTTGATGAAGAGTATGTTTCGCATTAGGCTTGGCTTGAGGTGTTCAAGAATGTCATGGAATAGATGTACTAAGATGAGCTGCTCAAGCATTGTCATTAAATAAGAAATTATTCCACCTGCTCCGAGTTCTTCGTCAATGCGCTCATGTAATCTAAAAGTGTCTGTCAGGTATATTGGTTGATTGCATCCAGGGCATTTTTTATTAGTTGGATCACCATACTTAAAAGTAATATTGTCATGACCACAATTGTATGGGCAGTGAGCTATTGTTTCTTCATAGTTATTGTCTTGTTTACGCATCCAGCGACGGAAGAGAAACCATTGAAGACTGTCGATAAGCTTTTCACCTTCACCATGTTCCTTAATAAAAAAATCATATATGGTTCGCCGGATTGTTGCAGACAGGGACGTTTGATCTTTATGACGAATACCCTTTGTTGGTATAACAAGTGAGTAGCGCTCTATCTTCTTTAGCCGTGCTAGATCTTCTGGGGCAATAAACCTTTTGCAATCAAGGGATCGTAGGTCTGAAAGCTCAAATAGTAATGGACCGAATGTAAAGAATGTAATCGAAGCTGAAGGATACTCTTCACGCACAAAGGTTTCAGTAAAACCACCATCAATTGCAATTACTGCTGAGACTTCAGAAGTATCTACATTGTCAAGAATGGTCAGATAAGGCTCTAAAAACAGAGAGTCAGGTGCTGAAGGAATGATGCATTGATCAATATAAGCCTGAACATTAGGATTCTTGATTATTTCAACATGAGCGATCTTACTTGCTCGTTCAATTGGTTTACGGCCCTTTGATGAATATCCCACCTTTATTGCCCCTTCAACACTGTGAATCGATCAATTTGAACAGGTACAATGAAGGCATTGGAATATGTCTTCATACGAATAAAGCCTTTGTCTGTTGTTCTTCGTAAGCTATCAACAAAGTCTTCATAATCGTAATACTTGGCTATCTCTCTTAATTCATCTCTGTTGTTTAGGTGTGAGACAAACCAGTTCTGGGTGTTCTTTAGCACGTTGGCCGAAATAGAACTTACCTCTTGCGTTGCATAGATCAATCCCAACCTGAGTTTAGCACCTTCCTTTGCAATCCTGTTGTATATCAATGTTAAGTCAGCCTCATTCTTTTTAGGAAACAGGTTATGTGCTTCTTCGAAGTACATCTGAATGAAGTTAGCTGGTTCGTTGTTGATGAATCTTTTCATAGCATCACTGAAGATAGCTCCACATAGGCGATCAGAATACGTTCTCTGAATTTTAGGATCACCTTGCGACAGATCAATAATTACAACCTTCCCTTCACGTAATAAATCAACTACCTCCTCTTCATAAGACTTCTGGAGTGTTGAGGTGTGAAGGTTGCGGATAGGTATTAGTTTTCGAAATCCAGCCTCACTTGCTTGATGTCCAGGAGAAGGTTTTCTTGTAAGGAACCTCATCAAGCTCTGCAAGTCATCATCAGCCCATTCGTGATTGTGACTCGTTCGATAATTGCTGAAATATTGGTCGGTATTGTAATTATCCCAAACCCAGGTAAACCAACGTATAGTCTCGTCAACAGTAAGACCATCTTTCGGATTCAATCCAACAGCATTGTTGATATGCTCCGTTCCAACAAATTTAATCTTATGTTTTTGAGGAATAGTGAAACCAGCATTGCCAAGTATAGCTTGGTAGCAGGCTTTACGCCTTCCATACCTTGTTGTTGCACTTACATCCTGTGAATCAGGTTCCTCCCAATTAACATTCAGGAAGGCTTGGGTATAAATTGCCCTGTCATCTTGTAGGTTGGCCCTGATCATCTCAAAGCCTTCAAGAAGCTGCTTATAGAAATTGAGCTTCATTACTTTAAAGCCTGGTTTCTCGAGTATGCTGTATCTAGTTACATCATCTTTGTAGAGGTTATAAATGGCGGTACCTTCATCTTGCTGATTGTCATTTGCGTACTCACCATTAACATCAAAGATGATCTGACCTATCGGCCCAACTGTTTCTGTATCTAACATTTTCTCTAATGTAGTGATTTCAGCTGTGGCCTTGATTACCATCTTCACTGTATTGGATTTACCAGTACGTGTCATTCCAAATAGAGCTGTTCGTTTTCCTAGGTAGTCAAGTGCAGAAACATAAACTGGCACTGATGGTCCCTGGGTATGACGCTGACTAGATGCATATCGTACCTCACCAATCCTCTGATCACCTGGTCCGCCTGGTAAACCAGCACCTTCTCTGAAGTTTACAATATATTCAAGCACTTTCCCAACTGGCTTATAGATCGAGTAGTTATTCGGACCATAAAAATTATCTACATCTGCACCAAAGCATGTCTTGCCGTCAGATATACGGTAGAAAGATCCTAGAACACGACATTCAAGGCCTGAAAACTGGAACTCATACCTAGTGTAGCTATCAAGTTGATTAATCGAAGATTCACTCTCTGCACGTTCTTTGTAGTGATCGACCATGGCAGCTACAACATCTGAGTCAGAAGGAAGTGTTGTTGGGCCTAATACACGTAGAAGAATCAGTTCAGGATTCTCCTTATCATTATCAAATATGGCTGTGAGAAAAGAACCTGCCGGAATACCCCCAATCTTCTCTTTCCAATAATCATTTGATAGCACCTTCATTGTGTTAAAGTCGAAGTAAAAGGGGCGGCCAACAAAAGCCTCAGGCTTGGCTACATCATTGAATAAATCAACAGTTGCAAGCTCCTTTAGTCTTTCCTGAAGTGACATATACTTTCATACCTCCTATGCCCAGTTCTTCGAGGATGACCATTCAATCGGATTTAACCTAGGCAACTTTTTTTTGTTTGTTTTCTGGTGACCCAGGATAAGAATTCTATCAGTCTTTGTGGCCTGTCCACGGGTGTGCTTCCAGATACGGCTTACCTTATGCTCAGATGGTACTTCATCAACTATAACTGCAATACGATGCCAATCAAGCTTGGATGCAATTTCAGCCCAGACACACTCAGCAAGATTGGTAATTTTACCAGTACTCTTCTCCATGACATCACCAAAGATTAGACAGAGATATCCATCATCTCGTACGGCCTCCTTAAGTTGCTCTAGAACTACATTCATGAATGCAAGGTATTTTCTAAGAGAACTTGTTGAGATAAGCTTTTGATCTACATTCTTAGAATCCTGCTTAAGCATCCATAAGCGTATCCAATTATATTTTCCATAACGTATAACACTTAAATATGGGGGTGAAGTGAAGACCAGCTTAGCTGGATTATTCCGAAGATCTTTTGGAAAAGGATCTCTCACATCTTGTCTCCAGGCATGTCCTCGTGTCCCATCTTCATTTGGTAAGTGCATCCTAGCCAACTTCGATTCCATTAAATCAAAGACATCAATATAAGGTGGAATCAGTCCATTGTCTTTGATGTATCGACGTACGTATCCTGGTGCCATTGAGAATGTGTTTGGCATACTAATCGAAAGACCTCTTGCTGGTCTTCCTGGCTTATAATTCGCATGCATGATTCCAAGCAGTAGAGCCAATAAGAAACGATCAGTACGATCAGTGCTATTAAGCGAATCACGTAACCATAAGAGTTGCCCAAGAACAATTGGGTGATAAAGCATTTGGATGTCATCTGGAGCCTCTGCGGGGTTACCAGGGCAACATGCCTTACGGAGTATATGAATTCGGTCAAGAGCCTCTTTTTGAGAAGGTGGGTTTACCTTTGCACCAGTTAATATGTAAGCTAATGGGTTTGCATCAGAACCAAAGCCAATGCGCCCTAGACGGCATGCCTCCATGGGGGTTGTACCTCTACCTGAGAATGGATCATAAACGATATCCCCTGCATCAGTCAGCCAGCGGATGAAAACATGTGGAATATGTGGCGGGAACATAGCAAAATAAGAGCAAAGAGAGTGCAAGGGATGGCCCCAGCGTCTTGGTGCTATATGCCACTGTTGATTAATATGGCTGGTACATACTTTTAAACTTCGGGCGTAATTCTCAGACAAAATATGACCTCCATACCCTATGCTCCCAACACCATATATAAATTAAGACACATGTTTGGAGTGGCTGAACAGAAAATACATTAATGATCAGCATAGAAACCCCTCGTTCTATTGAATAACATTACATTTTTCTTTTACTCCGCCGCTAAATAAGCGTCAATGGGAGAAATTGGGGACGGGTTCACATTAAACTTACCCAACTTTTGAAATATGAACCCGTCCTCGATTTCTCTCCTCTTTCTTTCAGGCAGGGCCTTTGAACAGTTCGGAATTCCGGGGGAATTCCGGGGACACAATACTTAATTCCGCATAAAATACGGGGACACCATACTAGTTTTTCAGCAATAGATAAATTGGGGCAAGCAAAAATAAAACTGCCCTTTTTTCCTGTCTCCCTTTATGAATGTTGATTTTTAATTAATAATTAATTATATATTCATTATGATCAGTTTCTCCTGGGACCACCGGAAGAGTGTTGCCAACAGACAGAAGCATGGTGTGTCCTTTGAAGAAGCCAAGACAGTGTTCTACGACGAGCATGCTGTCAGATACTATGACCCGGATCATTCAGGGGATGAAGACCGGTTCATCATGCTGGGGCTCAGCTTGCACTTGCGGACTTTGGTGGTGCACCACAGTTATAGACAGGACAATTCGGTCATCAGGATCATATCGGCAAGGAAGGCCACCGCATCGGAGGAAGAAGCCTACTGGAAGGAGCGACCATGAGAAAAGAATACGATTTCAGCAAAATGAAAGCCCAGAAGAACCCGTACATCAAGGATTTGAAGACCCAGATAACCATACGCCTCGATAGAGAAACGGTGGAGTATTTCAAGGCGCTGGCCAAGAAAACCGGCATGTCCTACCAGAACCTGATAAACCTATACCTGAGGGAATGCGCCCAGGCAAAGATGGAGCCCACCATCAAGTTTCACACCTCAGCGGGGTCATGAGATCGGTAACGGCGTATCCTTGGGAGATAGGGGGCAGGTCTTGCTTTTTGCCTATTCCGGCAATTCCGGGGACAGTAGACTACTATTGAAAAAATGGGTCAGAGTCCATCTTCTCCATATCAACCGTGTGCTTTTCCGAGAAGCTCATCCCTCTCCCTTTCCCCCGGTAAAACTCTCCTTTCTTTCATGCAGGGTCTTTGAACAGCTCGGCATAGATCAGCGCCTGGTTGCGGTTCTCCACACCCAGGGCCTGCTCCAGGCCGCCGATGTCCATATTGATGTTGATTGCCTCCTTGGTCAGGCGCAACCCTGCCGGGTTCTTACCGTTCATGTTCCTCGCAAATTCCAGTGCGGTGTCCATCAGAATGTCCCGCTCGACCACGCGGCTGACAAACCCGAGACTCATGGCCTCCTGGGCTGACATGAAATTGCCGGTAAGCATGAATTCATAGGCCCGGCCCGCCCCGATCATGCGGGGCAGGAAGTAGCTGCAGGCCATGTCAGCACCCCCGAAGCCGATATTGATGTAGGCTGCCGAGAACCGGGCGTCAGAGCTTATGATGCGGATATCAGATGACAGGGCGAAGCTGAACCCGATCCCAGCGGCAGCACCATGAACGATGCAGACGATGACCTGCGGAGCCTGCCGCATCCTGAGCATCAGCTTGGCCATACGGACCTGCGCGTGATAGAACTGATGGGAGTTCATCTTATGCCGGATCTCCATGGCCTCATTCATGTCGAGTCCCGCGCAGAAACCTTTCTCTCCGTTTCCCTTCAAGATGATCACGTGAGTGTCCACATCGTTTTCACGCTCGGACCAGAAATGCTCCAGCTCCATCATCATGTGCTGATTTACTGCATTGTACTTCTCCGGACGGTTAAGAGACAGGATTCCGATGCCCGGCTCGCATGTTTCGTATCCGATCATTTCGTAGCGCATGCAGACAACCTCCCCCACCAGAAAATGCCTGTGCCGATCAATGTACTTACATCTGTAACAGAGTATATGCATTTTATAAACGAACAAAAAGAGGACCGATTTATTTTCCAGCTTTCCTGGGTCGTCCTCGGCCACGCAATTCTATCCTGATCCTCAGACGGGATTCACCTTCATCAATGAATTTTCTCGGACAAATCAATTGACCTCCATCGCAGAAATCGGGAACGGGTTCATATTTCAAAAGTTTGGGGTAAGTCTTAATGTGAACCCGTCCCCGATTCCATAGGTTTGCTTTCTTGGTTAAGAGTTCACTTCACAGGCGGGTCGTGAACGCGTGATTATTTTTTGGACAGCTTGCTAATCACGACAACCAGCAGGACCACCACCAGTACGCCGATCACCATCCAGACCCACATCCCTCCGCCCATTCATCCGTATGTATTGTTCATCATAAAGCCCCTTTCGTTGCACTGCGCCTGGCCCACCACCGCCGGGCCAACAAGAACGTGAGCGGAGGTAGCAGCGTCATTTGGAGTAGCGGCCACAGCCCCGCACCAAGCACGGACACAACGGGCATGCGCTCCGTGTACGATCAGCGCCTGACGGCACGTCCAATCTTGCTGTCCTGCAAGATTGTGATCTTCGGCCTTTCCTGCCTTCGCCGCTCTTTACCGCACCTGTTTGAAACCACTACCCGGCACAAAGCAGTACGGGCATTGCTCAGGCGGTTCATCTCCCAGGTGTACATAACCGCACATGGGGCATCGCCAGGCCTTGGTGCCCTGCATGGTATCGTTGAATTCGCCTTTTTCATCCTCCCATCTGAGGATGGGCAGGTCGCTCAACGAAGGCATGACCGGTTTATAGGAACTGAAGAGGTGCCCGGAGAGGATCAGGTGCTGGATCTCCGATGTGCCTTCATAGATGCGCAGCAGACGGATGTCCCGCATGAGCTTCTCCACGGGATACATCTTGGTGTAGCCATACCCGGCCATGATTTGGACGGCATCGTTCACCACCTCGAAGGCGGTCTCGGTGGCATAGAGCTTGGCGATGGAGGCTGTGGTTTTGGTGACAACTCCCTGATCCACCTCACAGGCGGCTTTCCAGGTCAGGAGCCGGGCCGTCTCGATCTTCATAAACATCTCGGCCAGTTTGAACTGGATGGCCTGATTGTTAGCGATGGGGGTCCCGAAGGTGTGGCGTTTCTTGGCATAGTCCAGGGCAAACTCCATGGCCGAGCGGGCCGCTCCCACGCCGAAAGCCCCGATGGCAGGCCTGGTCTGGTCAAAGGTTTTCATGGCCAGGATAAATCCTTCGCCGGGTTGGGCCAGGATATTTTCCTTGGGCACCCGCACATCCTTGAACTGGATGCCAGTCGTGTTTGAACAGCGCTGCCCCAGCTTGGGGATGGTTTTGCCAATGGATACACCTTTGCCCTTCAGGTCCACCACAAAGGCCGCAATGCCCTGATGACTCAGTTTAGGGTCCGTGGTGGCAAAGACGCTCATGTAATCCGCTATGCCCCCGTTGGTGATCCAGTACTTGGTCCCGTTGAGGATATAATCGTCACCATCTTTTTGGGCACGGCATCGCATGCCGGCCACATCGGAACCCATGGTCGGTTCCGAGGTACCGAAGCAGATGAGTTTGAACTGTTTGGCGATCTCGGGGAGGTAGCGCTGCTTGATCTGGTCTTTGTCCGAGAGCAGGATCGGGGCATATCCCAGGGAATTATCGTATAACGAGGTGGCCAGTCCGGAACAGCCGGCGGCGAATTCCTCGATGGCGATAACCCCGGCCAGGAGCCCGAGCCCCGGCCCGCCATATGCTTTGGGGATATCGGCATTCATCAGGCCTTGATCGAAGGCCTTGCGGAGCAGGAACAGCGGGATTTCGCCGCGTTCGTCATAGTACCAGGCAATCGGGAGAATCTCATGAAGCATGAACTCACGTGCGGCTTTCTGAACGGCCTTCAGTTCCTCGGTGATCGTAAAGTCCAACATAGCTTTTCTCCTTTGGGCCTAGAGGACACCCTGCCTCACAGCCATAACAAGATCATGACTGCCGCGATTCCCTCCCACAAGCTTGGGATTAATATAGTAACCAGCAGGCCTGTGGGAAGCAAGGGAGGTGGATATGTCCCTTGCCTTCCGAAACTATCTTCCTAATATAACTTGGACAAGCTCACCACGAGAGGAGATCATGCATGACAAAATCAACAAAACTGGCACTCTTCGGACATAGGCAATGCGGGTCCAAATTTTTTACGCATCTGAACGACGAAAAAATGCTCCAGTATAAAGGCATGTGTCCGAATCCCAGCTGCAACCACTATGTAGAGCTCCTCCCCGAAGAGCTCTACACTTCGACCGACAAGGCACGCCGGGATTACATCAAGAAAAAGACTAACGGCGAGCATGATGATATTTTCTGGCATATGTGAAAGCGTGGACCATGGAGCGTAGCAGACCATCCGTCACGCCTATGTTTTTGGAGGGGAAACGGGGTCAGAGACGATTTTTATAAATCGACTCCGACCTTGTTTTTCACATCGCTATCCAAAAGACAGCACGGTAACCGTGCTTTCGGAAATATGGCCTGTCTCCTCTTCGTATCGAGGCTGGTATAATGACTCATGTAACTAACTGGGAAAAGAGGCTGGATTCATCCTGGAGGTAACTCTATGTCCTTGATAATTTATCTCATCGGTTTTGCTTTTGTCATTGGCGGCATTGCGTGGGCCCTTATTGTCGCGAAATTGAGCGCCGTTTATGTGATGATTGCTGTCGTCATACTTGTCGGTGTCGGTATCTTAACCGGGGTGACCCGTACCCGCACTAAAGATTGATCCGGAATTATTCCCTTTCCTTGAGTTTTTATTTTGATGACCGAACTCTGCGAACCAGGGGAAAGAGAGAGGCCGCCGGTGATTTCGGATGAAGAGCCGATGGTAGTGTACACCGAAAGCAGGTGAACGAATATGAAGAAATCGGGGATGGGTTCATATTTCAAAAGTTTGGTGTAAATTCTTAATGGAGGCTTCATGGATCTCACACCCCTGTTCGAACCAAAAAGTATCGCTGTCATTGGCGTTTCCCTCACGAATGATCTCAATCCCGCGAATATCATTTACTATAAAAACTATCTGCGCTATCCCGTGAAAGCCTACGGGGTGAACCCGCGCGCCGGGCTCCTTAAGGGTCAACAGGCATATTCAAGCATCAGGGATGTTCCTGAACAAATCGATCTGGCAATCATTGCCGCCCAGGCGGAAAGGGTACCCTCCATCATGGAAGAATGCATTAAAGCCGGAGTTAAGGGGGCTGCCATCATCTCCGGAGGCTTTGCTGAAATCGGCAGGGTTGATCTTCAGGACCGGATTGTAGCCATTGCCAAAGAAGCCGGATTCCCTTTTATTGGCCCTAACTGTCTGGGCATTTACTCAGCATCGCGCATGGATACTTTTTTCCTGCCCTCGGAGCGGATCGACACACCCAAGAAAGGCAATGTTGCTTTAATCAGCCAGAGCGGTGGTGTGCTCGTAGATCAGATGATCCGTTTTTCATCCGAGGGTGTGGGAATGTCGCTCGGCATAAGTATTGGCAATAAGGCCTTCATCAAGGAAAAAGACCTCCTGGACTACCTTGCCGATAAGCAGGAAACCAAGGTTATTTCATTTTATGTTGAAGGTTTTGGTGCTGATGAGGGCCGGGAATTTATGGAAAAAGCTCAAAAAACCGGCAAACCGGTGATTGTTCTCAAATCCGGCAAGTCACCCGGAGGCAGTCGCGCCATAACCAGCCACACCGCATCCCTGGCAGGTGATTACACCGTGTTTTCTTCCGTGCTTGCACAATACGGTCTTGTCGAAGCCAGGAATATGCTGGAGCTTGTCTACTTCAGTCAATCTCTAAGCGCATACCAAGTATCTACCAAAGGCCGCGTCGGTATACTTACAATCAGCGGCGGCCATGGTGCATTGGCGACTGATATGTGCATGGAGCTGGGCCTTACGGTACCCACCCTGCATGAGGTAGATCAGGAGGCAATCCGGCAGGGACTATCGCCAAGCATTCAGTCTATCGCTTCATGCATTAACCCGGTGGACCTGACAGGCAGTGCGGTTGATCAGGATATCGCGTCGGCTGCCATGACCATGTCCCTGCTCAAAGATATCGACTGCCTCATCATCCTCATCCTGCCATACGCCCCCGGCATGTCCCAGGACCTTGGCGCCATCCTCGGTTCAGTTCCGAGAAGATCGAATATGCCGCTTATTGCTTATCTTCCCAGGCTTGATAAATACAGAATCCTCATCGAGGGTTTTGAAATGAATAATGTCCCGGTTGCCCACAGCATCGAAGGTGCTATACACATGGCGAAAGCATTGATGAAATATAAGGGTGGAGCCGGAACCAAGGGGTAGATAGGGGAATTCTAAGGGACAGCGGTTGTTTATCTATTACCGAGATCAGGAGGAAAAGAGAATGGACGAGCAATTCAAACAACACGGGGCGTTTAGTTGGTGTGAGCTGATGACAACGGACGTGGCGGCGGCGAAAGTCTTCTACACCAAGTTGTTCGGATGGGACAGTGAAGCCATGTCAATGCCGGGGATGACCTACACCGTGGTCAAAGCTGGAGGTAAGGGAATTGGAGGGATCATGGCGATGCCGAAAGATGCACCCAAGGGGATGCCTCCGATGTGGGGTGCCTACGTCACCGTCGATGATGTTGACCAGACTGCGAAGACTGCGGAAAAACTTGGCGCCAAGATATTGATGCCGCCCACCGACATTCCAACCGTCGGTCGATTTTGTGTGATTCAAGATCCGCAGGGTGCTGTAATCAGCGCCATTACCTATAAAATGTAACTGTCGCGCAGGGTCGGCTGAGACAGGAATAGAAGCAAGAGGGAATAATAAAGGGACAGTGCCTATTTTCCTTCCTTCTATTTCTGTCTCCCTTGGGGAAGCGCCCGAAGGAAAGAGAATTTTCCTGCTTTCTCTCTTATGATCCCCCCTTCAATCCTCCCTATAAGGCCCATGCTGATGATACAAACCGGGGTGGTAATGTTCAGGGGGTTTGCCGTGCTCATCGCGGGGCAGTATAGGATCCCGTAGTCGCTTGATAGAGATGGCCTTCTCGGGGCAGGCATAGAAACAGAGCCCGCAGCCGAAGCAGTTCCCCTCGGTCCTGCTCCTGCCGTCCACGCTCCTGCGGGCCGAGAAGGGGCATGCCTCGATGCATTTCCCGCAGGCCTTGCACCTTTCAGAATCGGTTACCGCCATGAAGTAGCCGTCTATGAGCGGATAATTCCGCTGCGAGAGCTCGCGGTTGATGATGTAGGGCACGCAGCCGCACGTGCAGCAGTTGCAGATGACGTATTCGTTGTAGAGATTGATCGGGCAGTAGATAAAGACCATGTGGAACATGCCGAGCTCATGGGTCTGCTTCACAATGGCCTTGGCCTCTTCCCTGGAGATCCGGCGGTACTGGTGGGGAAAGGCCTTCATCCAGGCATCGTACCCGGTGCGCATGACGATATCGGTCTCAAGGGGGTGGGGGCACGACCTGTGGCCCATCCGGCAGCGGCACGGGCCCACCGCGATGGGTCCTGTCAGGCCGTCGATCATGGCGAGCACCTCGCCAAAAGGCATGGGCCTGGCAGTGTCTCCCAGGTAGCCGAAGGGCCGGGCAAGCAGGAACCCCGCCACGGCACGGAACCAGCCCATGCGGCCGATCCATTTGAACCTGCCCCTCAAGAGGTGGAAACAGATCTTCAGGAGAGGGACCTCGATAAAGGCGAAGATATAGAGCGTGAAACGCCTGAAGCGGCTCTGCTCCGCAGTGATGCCGTGGACGAGCATGCAGGCCTATTCCACCTTTTGGGCTTTGGAGAACATGCCCTTCGCCCCTATCACGCCCTTGAAGAATGTGAGGAGAACCGGCCGCAGGAATTTTGCCGCGATGAGCGGCTCCAGGGGCTTGAGCAGGGCAATGCGGTCTTTCCACTGCGGAAACTGATTCGGGTTCGCAGCGATCGGCTCCAGCCACATGCGGCCGTGAAAGCGGCCCATGTACGAGGCGCACTTGTACAGGGCCGTTGCCGTGATGAAGTCATCGGCCCGCTCACGCTCCCTCGCAACAGGCTGCTCGCCCGTTGCTTTCTGCAGCAGCTCCAGGAAGTAGTGCAGGGGCTGTGAATCGGGCCACAGGCGCTTGGCCGTGGAGAGCATGTGCGTGCATCCGGTGCAGAAGGTCACGAAGATGTCGGCCCTTGTTGCGAGCCCCTCCTCCACCCTGCGGTGGGCCACTTTAGCCATGCGTTCAACCTCAAAGGTCGTGCACCCGCAACCGAGACCGCAGCAGAGAGACGTCTTCCGGTTATGCCTCATCTCCACCGGGGTGAGTCCCAGCATGCTTAAAAGGTCGCGGGCCAGGTCGTAAAACTTGTCATTGTAAGGCCTGAAGAAACAGGGATCGTGCACCGCAGCGGTCCCTGAAAGACTGTTCGTTATCTTGATCTTCCCGGAGTCGATCCTTTCACGCAGCACCTCCAGCAGATGCACCACTTCGAAGCCATGATCCACTCCCAGCTTCTCGGGGTGGAATCTGCCGAACATATAGTTACAGCCAGCGCAGAAGGTGACCATGCGCTGAAGCCCCATCTTCTTGAAATGGGTCTGGAGGCGCTCTGCGATCTCTTTCGTCGCGTCCATGAAGCCCATCTGGTAGTAATAGGTCCCGCAGCAGAGCTTCTGGCTGCCGTGGATCTTCATCCCATCGAGCAGCT
>Ga0116112_1000731_pt1 | contig 24221 bp, 21 predicted proteins | sample June2015DPH_8_15_FD_89721 | JGI IMG/M metagenome (GOLD analysis project Ga0116112, IMG submission 89721) | Peatland microbial communities from SPRUCE experiment site at the Marcell Experimental Forest, Minnesota, USA - June2015DPH_8_150 | ecosystem: Environmental > Terrestrial > Soil > Wetlands... | reverse complement strand
CCCGCAGCTTCGAACCGCTCGGTCGGCTTCATCCCTTTGAGCTTGATGCCGATGTCCATGTGCTCTGCGGTGACCTGGATGATTGCCAGTTTTTCCCCTTTGCGCAAAATGCTGATATAGGAGTTGGTCGGGGCCGTGCTAATATCCGGCCCAAATTTACCGATCCTGACCAACAGTTCATCGAAAGGCTTTCGCCAACGGGCTTTTTCACCTTTAAAAAGCCTGGCGATTTTCTCCGCATTGGCCAGCCTGGGTTGGGTGGCATTTCGCAACGTCAACACAATTGCCATGGCATGCCCCTGCCCCAGCCCAAAATCTTCTTTAAGCCAAGAGACGATCTGCCCGGTCTTGACGCCGTCTTTAAGCAGCCCCTTCTTTTCGGCCAGGACTCTAAAGTCCTGGGGCGTCTTTCCGGTTTGAGCCTGGATATTATCGAGATACGCTTTTAATGTCATATGAACTCCGGGTAGGTCGGATAAATAGCCTTCTGCATCTAAATATAACTGGAGCTACCCTGTGGGTATGATGAGAACGGAGATAAACCGGCTTTTTTTCGGTAATCTCTGTGGTTCTCTGTTTATCTCCGTTGAATTTATTGGTTGGGTTCGCCACCGGATACTTTCCTGACATGGGTACTTTGATCGGTAAAAAACGCCGCCAATTGCGGAGCCAGCAATTGCAGGTCTACATTGTGCGTCTGGCCTTCCAGCGTGCGCTGCAACCCGTGCGGGATGGCCTTCGCCAATGCAGTGGCCGTATCGAGCATGAACGGAATGGCGCTGCCGTTCATGACCAGCGCCGGCGAGGCCACCTTGGCAGCCCGTTTGACCGGCACCGAGCGGTCCTCGCCCATGGCGGCTGCGTCGTAAATCAGGGTGGGCGCCACGACTTCGAACATCGGCCACACCGGAACCTGCCGCATCCCTTCCACCTGCTCGGCGGGCATGCCCACGAACTGCATGAACAACACGACCGCATCGCCCCGGCGGCCTGAAGCCAGAAATTCGTCCAGCTTTTTCCGGTAATCCCGCCACGCCTGGCGGGCGCCGTTGCCGGATTGGTACGGCGGCTCATACAACGCCAGCTTTTTCACCTTTTTGCCGAGCTTGATGGCGGTTTCAAGGGCAAGGCAGGCCCCTGAAGAAGTGCCAAACAGGCATGCTGATCCCCCTGCCTCTTGAATGAGCGCTCCAATATCCTCGATCTCCCGTTCGACCGCATACGGCCGGGTGTCCCGGCTGCCGCCGCGCCCGCGCCGGTCATAGGTGGTGACCGTGAAGTGAGGTGCCAACAGTTTGGCCAGATCTGTCATGGGTCCGAAGGACTGGTAGCACAGCGCGCCCTCCACCAGGATAAGCGCAGGTCCCTGGCCGCTCATCTCATAATCTATCTCGGTACCGTCATTTGAAATTACTTTTTTTATATAACATTTCCTTTCCAAATAATTGGGAGGGGTTCGCATCTTGAGTGCAGGCACTCAAAATGCGATTCTTCTATAATTTTAGATGGATGCTTATTGCTTTCTCTCATAATGGTAGACCAGGATCACCACGCCGGAGCCAACCGGCTTGGCCTGCTCCAGTCGCAGGGGAAGATTTGCAATCCCTTCATTAAATAGACGTTTTCCTTTTCCCAGGATAACCGGATAAACTATCAGCCGGAATACATCAACGAGGGCTTGCTGCAATAACGTATTGACCAGCCGGCCGCTGCCGGCCACCAGGATATCCCCGCCCGGGCTTGCCTTCAATTTGGATACTTCTTCGATCACATTACTTTTGATCAGCCTCGAGTTGTTCCACTTTGGTTCTACCAGGGTGCTCGAAACAACATACTTGGGCATATTGTTCATCTTCTCGGCAAATTCCCCCGTTCGGGAGGGCCAGGCCGCCGCAAAACCTTCATAAGTCACCCGGCCTAGTAGCAGCGCCTCGGCTTCCATAACCTCATCAAGCTTGAATTTGTCTCCTTCGGGCCCGCGCTCAAACTGGAAGGCCCAGCCTCCCCGCTCGGATTTTTCGGCCCCGCCCGGGTCATCCATGATACCGTCCAAGGTCACGAACTCGCTGACGATTATTTTTCTCATTATCGTTCTCCAATCGTCCGATCAAAGCAGGCAATGGGGGAGTTGGGCGTGCTTCGCGCGTCCAACTCCCCCATATCTTTCCTCATATCTTGGCAATTCCCGCTGAACCATCCTTCGGCATGGGCGCATCCAGAAATGGCATGATCACGGCCGCCAGGCTGAGCGACATGCCAATATCGTAGTGCGTCAGGCCCGGCAGGATGGCCAGACGCGCTGCCGGCCTCAGCGAGCCATCCATGCCGGCATCCCGCTGGCCGCCTCCCAGCAGCCCGAAGAACTCCAGAATGTGCTCCATCCGTACCGCATCCGCGTCGGCAAAGGCCATCAGCATCGGCATACGTATGGCAGCCACCTCCTTGGTCCAGTCGTAATCCTCTCGCATCATCTCACCCAGTTTGGTGAAAAGCTTCGCCCATTTGACATCGGGATAAAGCTGGTTAAGCGGGCTTTGGTCCATATATCGCGCCGCCTCGGGCCCCATCTGATCAAAGCCCTCCAGCACCTCCGGGTACCATCCAGCCCGCTTGGCGGGCGTCGATATGACTACCAGCTTGCGAACCACCTCCGGGTGCCGGATGGCCGTCTGCAGAGCCACTCCGCCGCCCAGGGAGTAACCCAGGATATCGGCCTGGCTGATTTTGAGGTACTTCAGCATGGCGGAAATGTCGTCTGCCATCAACTCGTAGCTGAACGGCCGGTCGATATCGGCCGTCCGCCCATGCCCCTGCAAATGGACGGCGATGACCTGGCGGGTTGCAGAAAATGCTGATAGATTGGTGCCGAACATCTCGCTCGCGCCCACTCCGCCGTGCAGCATGATCAGCGGTTGCCCGCTGCCGTACATCTCATAATACAACTGCAGGCCGTTCACCGGGGCAAACTTACCCGATAAATCTTCTTTCGTTTGGATCGAATCGGTCATAATCTTGGTCATGAACAACCTTCCTTAACTAGAATATGCCATCTTCATTCGGAGAATCGGCCGGAACCGGCTCGCCGACATCCCAAAATTCGACTATCTTGTCAGCCTGGAACCGGAAAATGTGCACGGCCGCCACGCCCGCCTCGCCCGGACTCTGCACGACCTGCGAATGGATGGCTACCAGGTCACCATCGCCGATGACATTTTTAACAGTCAGCCGCATGTTCGGGAATTGATCGTGGTTCTCTTGCATCCCTTTTTGCAGCGCCGGGAACCCCGCCTGGAAGTACGGGTTGTGGTGCTTGCCATTCGCTGCAGCATACCTCCGATAAGCCTCCTCGATCTGGCCGGTCTCGATCAGCTTCAAGAACTGGATTGCAGCTTGTTTGTGGTCCACAACACGGTTTTCCACTTGCAAGGTTCCAGGTAGATTTTTTTGGTTGTCCATCATGACGGTTTTCCTTTGGGTCGGTAAAAAAGCACCACGTTCCCCGATTGGAATGTCCTTGTCTTGATTAATTCCAGGTTAAGCCGGCCAGGCAGCCCTTTGAAAAGCGCTTTGCCATTGCCCAGGGCTATCGGATTTACCATGATCCGGAACTCGTCGATCAAGCCAGCCTGGATCAAGCTCACCGACAGGTCGGAGCTTCCGAAGATGATCAGGTCTTTGCCCGGCTGTTTTTTCAATTTCGTAACCTGCTCCGCGACATTGTCTTTTACCAGCCGGGTATTCTGCCAGGTTGCGCTGGAAAGTGTCCGCGAGAACACTATTTTCGGCAGTCGATTCATGGCTGTCGCAATGACCGGATCATTCTTCATAGCCGCATCCGTTGGCCAGAATGCCGCCATCATCTCATACGTGACCCGCCCGAATAGGAGCATGTCTACCGAATCCAACTGCGCATTGGCAAATTCGTTGAATTCAACGTCCACGTTATGCCAGTCGATGCCATGCCCTGGCCCTTCGTAGTTGCCATCCAGGCTTGTCAACATGAAGAAAACCAATTTTCTCATCAGAACCTGCTCGCTTATGCCGGGTTGATCCGGCAACCAGTGGTAAATTTATGTTAATTGTGTACATATACTATCTTTATTGTAGATTATGCATTATATTTAGTCAATGGATTCGGTCGATCATTAACCGTTTCCTTAGGTTACCCCCATATGTGGCTTCGTTCCTCGTCGTTTTATCACTCGCGCGCGCATTTTACGATTTTTACTCCCTCTTTTTCTTTGTTCCTGAATCCCTTATTCTCCATTTCTCTCGTATAATGCGCATGGAGGTTTACCTATGGAATCATTATCCTCTCTTTCGAAAGCAGTCGGCTGGCATCGTCTGGTCGAGGGATATCCCTGGTATAACCGGGCCGCGCCTTTCCTTTACCGGCCTATTCGGAATTCATGCCCGCCCCGCAGCTTGGGCAACTGCCCGCCGGCACCATCGATGACTCGCTCTTTTCCGAGGCGGATCCCTTTGGCTGGGCCATCTCCGAGCTGGAGGAAGAATACCAGCTCAAACCCGGCCTGGAATGGATCGCCCGCCATATCATGAGCCATGTGGTCAAATTGGGCCAGGGTCTGCCGGACAGTTTCATCGAGGGACATAAAAAAAGTAACCTGCAGGATAACCCCTTTTGGCCGCCCGAGCTGGACCTGGCCGCCCGGGCCGGGACCCTGGGGCACGAGCGCTACGTTTCCATCCTGCCGATGGCGCTCTCGCCGACCCAGGACGATAAAGGCCGGCTGCTGTGGACCTTTTTCGGGGGCAGCGAACAAGGTCCCGAGGCCGTTTTCTGGAAAAGCTTCTTCACTTCCCCGGAGCAGGAACTGCCCGCGGAAGCGTTTACCGGTTTCATCAGCAGACTTTTATCCGAGGTTTACCAGGAGCAGATCATATCCCCCCCTTCAAGGCTGCTGGACCTGGGATTTCGGATCCTGCCAACCGAAGCAGCGCTCACCAACACTCCTTTTCCCGCCTGGGCAGGCGAGTTTCTGGTGGATGACAACGCAACCTGGGATAAGCTGCGCTACCTGTTGACCTTCCGCCCGTTCTCGCTCCTTCCGCCCCAGGTCAGGGCCAATTACCTGGCTGGCCGCCTGCATCTGCTGCCCTTCCCCGGCAGCCTGGTTTTCTGGGGTATGCCAACCTATAGCAGCCTGCAAAAGGAGCTCCCGCTGGCCGGGCAGATTCCCCTGCTGCGGCTGGTGCCCCGGCGTGCCGGAGCGGAGGGCGTGCGCGTGCCCCAGAGTGGCTGGCTGCACGAGCCTCACCCGGATGTGAATCCCGCCGAAATCCAAAAGGAACTGTTGCTGCCCCAGTATACCCGCAGCCACCGCTGGGATCGCAACCGGCGCTCCGATGACGAGCTGGCGCTTAATCCGCGCCTCGAAAAAATCGCCCGGGTGCTTTTCAGCACCGACCTGGAGGTGATGGGACTGTACGATAAACCCATGGCCAGGAATTGCCAGTTGTGGACGAGGAATTTCGAATTGCTCCTGGATGGCCCCAACGCAAAACCTGAAGAATTGAAGAAGGCCGAAGCGGCCATCCTGGCTGGCGGCCTGTTCGGGTATCGCTTCCAATTCCCGGCCGCCCGGGTGGGACAGCATGAGGTCTATTGGCATCGTCCGGTCCTCGCATATGTCTCCGCCTCCGGCGAAATCCGCCTGCTCCCGGATACGCCGCTGGGTGTGTTGACCGCCTATGAAAAAGGCCGCCCGGAATTGCATGCGCCGGTGGAATTATGGCCGCGCCTGCAAAAACGCCCGCTTTATTCCTCTGCCTTGTCCGGTTTTCATAATCCACATGACCATTATCTCCACCAGACCCCGCTTAACCTAGTCTCCCTCCTGGATGCCTGGCATGCCCTGGGAGAACGGCCCCTGCCGGACAGTTTCGCCCGCCATCTCTTGTGGATTTCCAAAGAAATGACCCTGCAGGAGTGGCAGGCAGCCGTGCAAGCCTCCGCCATTGACGAGAACCAGGCGCGCCGGATGCAGACCGCACTTCAGTCGCTGCTGGAAGAACTGGGGCAGGCCGCGCCATTCCCTGAGCCACTGACTTATCCCTTCACCGCCAACCGGCAGTTCGAAATAGCCTACTGGAACGATATTAAAACGCTGGCCGAGGGGGAATATCGCAATAAGGACAATGCCGATTGCGTCCAGAATCCTGCCAGCTCTGGTCAGCCCCCCTGCACCCTGCGCGACCTGGACCGCTTGGGTGATTATTTGATCGCCCGCCACCGGGCATCCATCCAGCAGGCCGGCATGGATGGCCGGGCATTTTGCGGGGAACTGCCTTTCCGCTGGAAAACGGACTTTGCTTTTCCTCTCTATGGTGGGTGGAAAAGCAACCAGGAAAATCTACAACATGAACGCGATATCCTGGTCGTGATCCCCGGGAAGGACCACTCGAAAGCGGTAGTCCTGGCAGACCATTACGACACAGCTTACATGGAAGATCTTTATGACAAAGCGCGCGGCGGGACCGGGGCGCGTGCCTCTGCCGCCGGTGCGGATGACAACCACTCGGCCAGCGCGGTGCTGCTGCAGGCCGCGCCCATCTACCTGAAACTTGCCCGGGAAGGCCGCCTCGAAAAGGATATCTGGCTGCTGCACCTGACCGGGGAGGAATTCCCCGCCGACTGCCTGGGGGCCCGGCATTTCTGCCAGGCGGTCATCGAAAACCAATTGAAGCTAATCCAGGACGGAAAGGAGGCGATTGACCTGTCAGCTACGCAGGTAGCAGGGGTTTTCCTGATGGATATGATCGCCCACAACCGGGATAACGACCGGAATATCTTTCAAATCTCCCCCGGTCGGACACCCCAGTCCCTGCAACTGGCTTTGCAGGCGCACCTGGCGAATATGGCCTGGAATGGCGCGGTTGTCGGTTGGAATGAAAGCCCCGAAAGGAAGGCCTGCGGCCCCGGGCGGCGCAGCCCGGATGGCATCCAGATCCCGGAGACGGCCGCCCACCCGTCCCTGTTTGGAGAGATCCGTACGAAGGACGATCCGCAAAGTTCCCTTTTTAACACGGATGGCCAGATCTTCTCAGATGTCGGCATACCTGTGGTGCTATTCATGGAAAATTACGACATCAACCGCAGCGGCTATCACGACACTAAGGACACACTCGAAAACATCGACCTGGACTATGGCGCAGCCCTGGCAGCCATCGCGATCGAGACCTGCGCGCAGGCGGCCAATTCGTTCGCAGTCGGGCACACAGCCTAGCGGAGTGCCTTTATGAGCGAACCTGCCGTCCATCTGAACGGATTGTGTAAAACCTATCGGGTCGCGGAACGCGAGTCCGGCATGGGCGCAGCTATGCGCTCCCTGTTCCACCGCCGCATGCAGGAGGTCCAGGCCGTGGATGGGCTGACCTTCGACCTGGTCCCCGGAGAGGTGGTGGGTTTCCTGGGCCCGAATGGCGCCGGCAAGACCACCACCCTCAAGATGCTCTCCGGGCTGCTGCACCCCACTGGCGGCGAAGGGCGCGTGCTTGGGCATGTCCCATGGAAGCGCGAGCGTGCCTTCCTGCGTCAGATCACCCTGGTGATGGGTCAGCGCAACCAGCTGGTCTGGGATATCCCGGCGGCCGATTCGTTCGAACTGAACCGGGTCATCTACCGCCTGCCGAAGGCGGATTTCCGCCGTACGCTGGATGAACTGACCGAACTGCTCGAGCTGGGCCCGCTGCTTAAAAAACCGGTCCGCAATCTGTCACTAGGGGAACGCATGAAGTGCGAGATCGCCGCGGCCCTGTTACACCGTCCCCAGGTGGTCTTCCTGGACGAACCCACCATCGGGCTGGATGTGACCATGCAACGCCGCATCCGGACCTTTATCGCCGAATATAATCACCGCTCCGGGGCAACCGTCCTGCTGACCAGCCATTACATGGCCGACGTGGAAGCCCTCTGCAAGCGCGTCATCGTCATCCATCATGGCCGGCTGCTCTTCGATGGCGACCTGGCGGACCTGGTCCAGCAGTTCACCGCCCACAAGACCATCGTGGTCCAATTGGAGGATTGCCATGCCAACCTGCACAGTTACGGGGAGGTGCTCAACTGCGAGGATGGGCGCTTCACCCTGCGGGTGCCGAAAGCCAAGACCGCCCGGGTGACCGAGCGCTTGCTGGCCGACCTGCCGGTGATCGACCTGCTGGTGGAGGATCCGCCCATCGAGGAGGTCATCGACCAGGTCTTCACGCAGGAGCCGGCATGAGCGTCCCGGAAGAGTTGAGCAGCCTGCTGCGCCTGTACGGCCAGCAGTTCAAGACCACCTTTGCCAGCATGGTGCAATACCGGGCCTCGCTGTTCATCTGGATGATCGCCCAGGTGCTCGAACCGCTGGTCTACCTGATCGTGTGGTCAACCGTCTCCAACGGTTCCGGCGGCAGTGTCGGCGGGTATACCGCCCAGGGTTTTGCGGGCTACTATTTGGCCCTGATGTTGGTCAACCAGGTCACCTATACCTGGGTCATGTACGAATATGAATACCGCGTCCGCCAGGGCGGTCTCTCATTTGCCCTGCTAAAACCGGTCCACCCGATCCACTCAGATATTTCCGATAACCTCTCTTCCAAATTGGTCACCATGCCAATTCTGCTGGTGGTGGCAGGTGTGCTGGCTGTGATCTTCCGCCCGACCGCCGCTTTGAGCCTGTGGGCCGTGCTGGCCTTCATCCCGGCGTTGATCCTGGCCTTCCTGGTGCGCTTCCTGCTGGAATGGACTCTGGCGCTGGCGGCTTTCTGGACTACGCGCGTGAACGCCATCAACCAGGTCTATTTCATCCTGATGCTCTTCCTGGCCGGGCAGATTGCCCCGCTGACACTTTTCCCCCACTGGATCCAAATCCTGGCCGATATCCTGCCATTCCAGTGGATGCTGGGCTTCCCGGTGGAACTGGTGCTCGGCCGGTTGACCCAACTCCAGGCCCTGGAAGGATTGGCAGCCCAGGCCGCCTGGGCTATCCTCAGCCTGGTGCTGGTACGGCTGGTCTGGCGGGCCGGTGTGCGGGTCTACTCGGCGGTGGGAGCATGAAGAGAGCATGAATACCCTGCGTCTAATGGCGGTATTTTTCCGGGTCAGCGTGCTCAATGAGACTGCCTACCGGGTCAACTTCTTCCTGCAGCTCTTCCAGTCCCTGCTCGAACTGGGCACTGCGCTGGCCGGGCTGGCAGTCATCTTCTCGTATACCAACAGCCTGGGTGGCTGGAGTCCGAACGAGATGCTGGCGCTGGTGGGAGTATACTTCCTGGTCGGCGGGATCATCAGTCTGGTAATCCAGCCAGGTATGTCGGCCCTGATCGATTCGGTCCGGGATGGGACGCTGGATTTCACCCTGACCAAGCCGGAAGATGCCCAGTTGCTAGTGAGCATCCAGCGCGTTGCCATTTGGAGCCTGCTGGACCTATTGATGGGTACAGGCGTACTTGTGACAGCGCTGGTCCGACTGGGGCAAAGCATCGGGGCCGCGCAGGCCGCCGGGTTCGTCGGCATGCTGCTCGCCGGAGCCGTGATTGTCTACAGTTTCTGGCTGATTCTGGCCAGCCTGTCGTTCTGGCTGGTTCGGGTGGAGAATCTGCTCGAGATATTCCAGAGCATGTACCAGGCCGGGCGCTGGCCGGTCAGCCTGTACCCGGGCTGGCTGCGTTTTGCCCTGACCTTTATCGTCCCGGTGGCATTTGCCACCAGCGTCCCGGCCGAGGCCCTGACCGGGCGTCTGAATGGAACGACCCTGCTGGGGGCGGTCGGTCTGGCAATCCTGCTTTCTGCCATAGCCCGACTGATCTGGCAGCTGGGGCTCCGGCACTACTCAGGTGCTTCGGCATAGGCTACAATACGCATGCAGCTAACTGTATAGAAAAATGGAGGTAATCTCGGTATGAAGGTCGTAGTTTTGGGATCCACGGGAGTCTTGGGGAGAAACGTCTTGCCGCGCCTGCGGGAGCGCGGCCACCAGGTCAGGGCAGTTGCCCGGCGACCTGATCAGGTTCAACCGCTCGAAAGGATGGGGATGGAGGCTGTATTGGGCGACATCCTGCGACCCGAAACGCTGACTGCGGCAACGGCCGATTGCGATGTTGTTTTGCACCTGGCCACCGCTATCCCGCGCGCCGGCCGTCCACAGGATTGGAATTTGAATGACCGCATTCGCCGGGAAGGCACACAGAACCTGCTGGCGGCCTGCCAAAGGAACGGGGTCGGCCGGTATGTGCAACAAAGCACCACGCTGCTCTACGGCGATTGCGGAAACAAAATTGTGGATGAAACCCAGGCAATGCAGCCCTTCCCCCTGGTCGAATCTGCGTTCGACATGGAAGCCATGGTTCAGAAGTCGTCAACAGATTGGTGTATCTTGCGCGACGGTCTGCTCTATGGTCCGGGAACCTGGCGGGAGGAGGCCTGGCGACAGGAGGCCCGGGAAGGCCGGCTGTGCTGGTATGGGCAAGGCGATGCCTATATGTCGCTCATCCACGTGGCGGATATGGCCAGAGCAGTGGTGCAGGCGGTCGAATCGGCTCCTGCCCATAGCATCTATAACGTGGTCGACGACCGTCCGGTTACATGCCGGGACCTGTATCGCTATATTGCCGCATCCGTTGGCGCCCTCGAGCCGTCCAGCGGAGGCGAACCCCACCTGCTCTCCCTGGGATGCAGCAACCGCAAGGTCCATGCGGAACTGGGCTGGGAGGCCACCTATCCCACCTTCCAGTCAGGACTGGCCATGTAATCCTTTTGTAAAAACGCAATGAACCAGGTGGAAGCCTGGTTTTTGAGCAGTAACTTTTTATCAGGTATCGGTGAAGAAAATGAATCAAAAACTGCACAAACGGCATCCCGCAGTATTATGGATCTTGATCGGTGTGGCCGTGGCATTTGCCGTGCTGTTGCATTTCCGGCCGGATCTGTCCGGCAATGACCACTTGAACGGCTATGCCAGCGTCGCCCTGGGGCTGTTCACCGCTTCTTTCCCGGCCGCCAATTTCCTGGATATGCTTTTATCCGAACTGGGCTCGCTGCGCTGGCGGGCGATCAAGCGGGCTGACCTGCCGTGGGTGACCTTGAACCTGGTGGTTTTATTTACCGGAATGACCATCGTCGTGGTCGGAACGAAATTGTTCTACCAGCACTGGGTGCCCGGGTAGGCCAGGCTCAAGCCCTGACGTTCCCGGTTCAACCAACCACTTCGGGCGGGCAGGGCAGGCGCAGCCTGACAGTGGTGCCCATAGCCGGGTCAGAGGAAATATCCAACTCTCCGTGGAAAAGACGGGCGCGTTCGTACATGCCTGCCAGACCCAAGTGACCATCCCGAACCAGGGAACGGACATTCTGCGTGGGGAAGATGGGACCGTCATTGCGCACCATGGTCCTAACCTCGTCCTCATGAAATTCCATTTGCACTTCCACATGCGTGGCTGAACGGGCGTGCTTGCGGATGTTTCCCAGGGCTTCCTGGACGACGCGAAAGACCGCCAATTCGAGATCCGGAGCCAGTCTTCGTTCCTCGCCTGTCACCATGAACTGGCAATGGACAGCTGGCATTTGCTGTTGCAAATCATTGCACAGCGTCTGTAGTCCGGCTGGAAGCCCCAGATCTTCCAATATGGAAGGCCGTAACGCATTGCTGATCCGGCGCACATCCCCCATGGTCTGCTCGAGCAAGCCTTGCAGTTCGTCCAGTCGCCGGCGAGCCAGGAGCGGATCCAGGTCCATCTCAGACCGGCAAAGTTCCACCCTCTGCACCAACCCGACCAGATCCTGCATGGTCCCATCGTGAAGCTCGTGCGAAAGACGCTGGCGTTCCTCTTCCTGGCTGAGCAATGCCTTATGGGCATATTGGCGCTGGCTGCTTTGTTGTTCGGCTAATTGGACAACCATTTTGTTGAAAGCTTTGATCAATAGCCGCAGCTCAAGCGGACCTTGCTCAGCCATCGGATGAAACAAGCTGCCGGGAACTGCATTGGCGGCATTCTCTGCCAGTTTTGCAATCGAGCCGGTCACCCGGCCGACGCTCAAAGAAAGCATGTAGAGGGAAAAAACCGTCCCAAGCACCAATAATCCGATCAGGATTAACTGGTAAAAGGAAGCCGGTGCCATGACCAAGCTCCAGAGCTCTTCCATGATCAGGCCCTCCAGCCGGCCTGGCAGCGGGGCATACGAAGCAATGATTTCTTCTTCAGCCGGAAAGGTTTGGGTCAAATGACTGGCTGGCTTCTGACCCTGGATAAAGCCCCCAAGCTCCTGGCTGTTCAACGCAAGCTGGCCGCTGCCAGACCCCGAGTGGGAAATGACATTCCCGTTTTGATCGATCAGGAACAGCTGGATGTCTGCGCCAGATAATTCTGGTTTAATGGAAGCAGATAAGCCTTCATTGTCTGAGGTCTGTGTGGGGGCTGACGTCAATGCCAGGTCATCGGCAACTGCCTGCACTCTGGCAGTATCGCGTTGCAGCACCAGGGTAAGCGTCAATTGGCGAAATGCAACAGTAGCTACCAACGCGGATAACAGGACAAACGTTGCCAGAGGGAAAAGGGAAGCCCAAACCAACTGGGCGCGCAGAGTGGTGGTTCCGCCTTGCTTAACTCGGAGAACTTTTTCTCCAGTTGATTCACTCATCGTTTTCCTCGAAGCTGATCAAACCGTGCCGGATGGCATAAGCCACTGCTTCGGAACGATTATTTACTCCCAACTTTGAAAATATGTTGCGCAAATGGACCTGGACGGTCTGTGGGCTGATGGCCAGGGCGCCCGCGATGGCCTTGTTTGGTTGCCCATAGGCGGTGGCCCGCAGGACTTCCATTTCGCGCCCGGTCAAACCTTCCGGCATCTTGGCTGACCGGTAGCTGCCGCGCTTGCCCAGGTGATCCACCAGCTTGGTGGTGATACGCGGCGACAGGGCGGTTTCCCCGGCCGCCACCCGGCGGATCGCCTCTGCCAGGTCCGTCCCGCTGGCAGTTTTGAGCAGGTATCCGCTCGCCCCGGCCTCCAGCAGCGGGAATACATAGCTGTCGTCGTCATAGGCGGAAAGGATCAAAATGCGGATCTCGGGGAAACGGGCAGTAATCGTACGGGTGGCCTCGATCCCATTCAACTTTGGCATGCGCACATCCATCACGACCACGTCCGGGTGCAGTTCAACCGCCAGCCGGACCGCTTCCAATCCGTCGGCGGCTTCCCCGACAATGTACATGTCCGGAGCTTGTTCCAGCAGCTGGCGAGTGCCCTCCCGGACAATTTTATGATCCTCAACCAGCAATATTTTTATATCCATGGAAAACTATCTTAGCACACAGGCGCGAAACAGGGTAGCCGGATATACCATAAATCAGGTAGACGGGATACACCAATTGAAGGATGCGTTCCGGAATTCACAAACGTAAAATGAATCCACAAACCTATATTTAATCAAGGAGAAGAAGATGCAAAACATCGATCCAGCTTCAACCGCTTTGGTTCTGATCAGCGCAGCCCTGGTATTTATCATGACGCCCGGGCTGGCGTTCTTCTATGGTGGCCTTGTGCGGCGCAAGAATGTCCTGACCATCATGATGCAAAGTTTCGTTTCGATGGGTATTGTCACAGCCATCTGGGTATTTGGCGGGTTCAGCCTGGCCTTCGGAAAAACATGGGCAGGGGTAATCGGTAACCTGCAATACTTCGGATTGAACGGGGTCGGGTTTGCTCCCGGAGTGGTGGCCGGGGTCCAACAAAAGATTCCGTTCCTGGCATATTTTGTCTTCCAGGAGATGTTCGCGGTCATTACACCGGCTTTGATAACCGGCGCTTTTGCCGACCGGGTGACATTTAAAAGCTATCTGATCTTCCTGGTCTTCTGGAGCATCCTGGTCTACCTGCCTCTCGCTCACTGGACATGGGGAGGTGGTTTCCTGGCACAAATGGGTGTGGTGGATTTTGCCGGCGGGATTGTCGTGCATATGAGCGCCGGGTTTGCTGCATTGGCCTCGGTCTTCATCGTTGGGAAACGCAAAATCCAACCCGGTGAAAAAACCGCACCGCATAATATCACCTATGTGGCCCTGGGCGCCGGCTTGCTTTGGTTCGGGTGGTTTGGCTTCAACGGCGGCAGCGCCCTGGCAGCCAATGGCCTGGCAGCCAACGCATTTGTGACCACCGATATCTCGGCCTCGGTGGCAATGATCGTCTGGTTGTTCATTTCTTGGATCCATGAGGGCAAACCGAGTATCACCGGCGCCATGACCGGCGCGGTGGCCGGACTAGTGGCCATCACTCCGGCAGCCGGATACGTGCAGCCCTGGGCCGCCGCAGTCATTGGTATCATCACCGCTTTCGTCTGCTACGGAGCCATCCAGCTGCGCGCCAAATGGGGTTGGGACGATGCGCTGGATGTGTGGGCGTGCCATGGTGTGGGTGGGACCCTGGGAACGATCCTGGTGGGCGTGTTTGCTGCCAGCGCCGTCAACGGCGTGAGCGGATTGATCGAAGGCAACGTGCACCAGTTTCTTGTACAGCTCCTGGCAGTAGTGATTGTCATCGTTTATTCATTCGGGGTCACCTGGTTGATCCTGAAAATCCTGAATCGCTTCACTCCGGTGCGTGTCCCTGACGAAATTGAAGCCAAAGGCCTGGACGAAGGCGAGTTCGGGGAAGAAGCGTATACGTTGTAATATTGATCGTTCGAAACCGCAAATAACAAAATGGCTGCCCAAAATAACGGGCTGCCATTTTGCTTTCCACCTATCCAGGCGCTGGTGATGATATATCTGTGGATACCTGGATCTTTACTCCGTAGAATCTTCCCATCATCGCGCATCTCAGCTATCCGGGTATCCGCTAGTGCTATTACATAACGACGCCCGGCTGAATGGTGACGGCCTTTTTTAGGTTCATCGGAAATTGCCGGAACTTATAGGAAGAGATGGGGGCTTGGGCCGGGTCACCTGAAATGCGTCATCCTCACAAGCCATTTGTGGTTTAATTCATGGCAACCAGGGATTCTGCCAGGGAATCTGCCAGGGAATCTGAATGATTGCCAATTCTTCCAGGCCGACCAGGTCCGCATGCAATACTCCCTGTTACCTTTTCTTATCACCCGGCAACATATATATCAGGGAGCTTACCATAGGAGGAGGATTGTAACCACGGTATGAACACACCAGGCCAAAACCAGCCCATGGACGATGCCGTGCTTGCGCAACGGGCGCGTACCGACGGGGATGCTTTTGCCGAGCTTTATTGCCGGCATGTCCCCGGCGTCTACCGTTATCACATGGCGCACACCGGCAACGTCAAGGATGCGGAAGACCTGACCTCGCAAACTTTTATGGCGGCGATGGAGGGCATCCGGTCTTTTCGTGGGGAGGGTTCGTTTACCGCCTGGATTATGGGCATTGCTGTTCGCAAAAAGGCCTTGTTCTTTCGGCGCCGAAAACTCGAAGCCCCGCTCGAAGCGGCGGAACACCTCCCAACTCCCGGCCTGCCTACCGATAAAGCCGTATTACAGCATATGCAGATCGAATCCGTTTCCCGCTCCATCAGAAAAATCAACCCCGATCGGGCGGAAGCGCTGGTCCTGTATTTCTTTGGCGGCCTGACCAGCCTGGAGGTAAGCCAGGTCACCGGCAAAAGCCAGGCGGCGGTAAAGATGCTGCTTTCGCGCGGCCTGAAGGACCTGCGTGAACGGACCTCGCTGGTATTGGAGGTGGAACCATGAAAGACGATCAGATCAAAACCTTTGCACAATTATTGGATCCCGAGGACGAAAGAATTTCCGCGCTGCTGCAAAGAGTCGCCGCGCAAACAAACGTTAACCGCCAATTCCAAATAGAGCTGGATTTGCGCTTGAAAAAAGCTTACAAACCGAAAGGGCTTGTTTTCAGGATTTCCCTTGCGAAGCTGGCTGCCACTCTGGCCTCGATTCTGGCCTTGATCGCATTAATATTCCTTGTGGATTGGGTCATCCGCCCCTTGGTTCCGCAATCCAGGCTCGCTTCCGAAAATATCTCCACACCGACGCTGGCTTATCCGCAGGTCACACCCACGCCGTCTGAAAAACCAAACCAGCCAGGCCCGACGCCGACCAGCGTTACCTATTCCTGGAACGGCACGACTCTCTACTTGCAAGCCGCGCTGCCGGATTCGCCCGCCGAGGCAAACGTTTATCAATTGCAGCCCGACCAGCATGTAACACTTGATGAAGCCGTCGCCCTGGCTGCACGCTTTGGCATTCAGGGTGAAGTCTATCTTTCGCCGGGGGAGCTGCCCGGCACAACGGATTATATCGTTACAGATGGCAAGCAATGGATGTCCGTCCGGTCGGATAATTATTTCACCTATTATGCCAATTATTCCCAATCCCAGGCGCTCCCCGGAACTGGCATAAACTCCACGCAGGCGGCCGCAAATATCGAGGCTTTCCTGAAATCCCGGGGTTTCAATTTCAAATACAAAGTGGACTCTACGGATATGTGGGGAAAGTATTACGTCACGCCTCTCACCCCGGATGGCTTCGCCGTTCACATCGAAGACTTGCGTCCGTCAGGTCTCTTGATCACGCTGGATAATTCCGGGCAGGTCGCCTCCGTACAGGCCAATCTGCTGGATTACCAGCCGGTTGGTACGTATGGGATCCGCACAGCCCAGGCTGCCTGGAAAATCCTGCTCGATTCCGGAGTCCAGGCTGGCAAGCTGGAATGGGGGTCCTCTCCGAGCGGCCCCAGCCAGGCATGGCAGAGAACCTATCCCCTCGGCCAGACGCAGACGATTTACAGTCATGTATATTCTTATCCATCCGCCGGGCCGGGTAAAGCGCCTCTGGTCCTGGTCGGAATGGTCACTGCCACCGGCAATATCGCCGGATTGGATCAGCTGCCCTCCAACACCTTCGTCGACGCAACCGGCCAGTTTGTGACCGACGGCGGGATCACAAAATTCAACGTGGATTCCTGGAAAGTGACCCCGCTGACCGAGGATGGAATCGAGGGGACCTTGGAACTGGTGAATGGGCAGGTTATACTCTCCGCCCAGGAAGGCAATTTTCAGTTGGTGGACGTGCCCTCCGATATTCCCTTGCCGTTCAAAAATGCCTTCGTCATCGGTGTCCGCTTGGGCACCACGTTCGATTGGTCGTCGATCGATAATCGCGGCGGACATAATGGGGGCGGGGGCGGCGGAGGCGGCGGGCAGGGTTTCTATAAAATCAATTTCAGCGGCACGCCTGTACCGCTCCCCACGACAGTACCCACACCTTTGCCACCCGACCAGCAGCCGACCGGGCAAACCATCCAGGCTCAGCGTGGTCTGCTCAATGTGACCATCTACAAGCAGCCGGATGGCAGCCAGAGCGTCGAATATGCCCTTCTACCCTGTAATGGTCTCTATTCTAACATGATCCTGGAGGGCAATCTGCAAGCCCTGCAGTCCGACCAAAACCGTCCGGCGGATATTTGGGGCAGTCTCGACCATATCAACCAGGACGGCAACCCCGTGATAAAGGTCGACCGCTACGAGCTCCCCTTCCCCGGTCTACAGTTCCAGGTCTTGAGAGGCACACAAAAAATCGTTCAACTGGCAGGCCAGCCAGCCACCCTGTTCACAACCGATGCCGGCAAAATCTACCTCCAGGAGACTCCGGGTGGAACAGTTGACGGGAGCGAGGTCGGGCGTGCAGGCGACCCGGTCTTGATCCAAGCGCTCGCAATACCGGGCGAGTCTATGGCTGGTTACCCGACCGTGCTGGTGTTCAGCGCGCAAATGGCGCTCAGCCCCAAGAACGGGCAGCTGACCGGGCTCGAAATCACTGCCGACCAGCCTGTTATTACGGATAAGCCGCAAACGATAGAAACCTCTGCTGCAAACCCTCCGACGGCCACGATCGAGAAGGTCGAGTTGGTCTACTTTGTCAGCAACCCGCGCTTCACGACCGACCCGAATGCTGGATATCCCTACCTTCAGCCCGCCTGGCGGTTTTATGGGCATTTCAGCAACGGGGATGAATTCGAGGTCCACATCCAGGCGCTTAACGATGAATACCTGCTCCCCGAGCTGGCTCCATATATTCCGGCCGGATAATAAATATCCCGCCTGAGTCATAACCACACATAAAAACACTACCCCTTTTTTACAATGGGATAGTGTTAACTTTATTGAGCTGACAGTGGCAGGTATTCCGCACTCAGTGCCATTAAATCCGAAAACCAACCATGAATTCTTGTTATATATCCAGGTTCCTGACCGCCTTGGCGTGCGTCTGGATGAACCTCTTGCGGGGATCGACGGCGTCGCCCATCAGCATGTCGAAGGTGCGGTCGGCTTCGGCGGCATCGTCCACCCCCACCAGCAGCAGGGTGCGCTTTTCCGGGTTCATGGTGGTCTCCCACAGCTGTTCCGGGTTCATTTCACCCAGGCCTTTATAGCGGTTCAGGCTGACTTTATCGGGGTTGACGCCCAGGCTCTTGAGCAGCTTGTCCTTGTCGGCGTCATTATAAGCATAATGGACCTGGTTCTTATAGGCCAGGCGGTAGAGCGGCGGCTGGGCAATGTAGAGATGGCCTTCGTCGATCAGAGTGGGCATGTAACGGAAGAAAAAGGTCAGCAGCAGGGTGCGGATATGGCTGCCGTCCACATCCGCATCCGTCATGATAATGATGCGCCCATAGCGTAGGCCGGCCAGGTCGAAGTTGTCGCCGATGCCGGTGCCCAGCGCCGAGATAAGCGAACGCACTTCGTTGTTCCCCAGAATCTTGTCCAGCCGGGCCCGCTCGGTGTTCAATATCTTGCCTCGTAGCGGCAGGATGGCCTGGAAGTGCCGGTCGCGGCCCTGCTTGGCCGAGCCGCCGGCGGAGTCACCTTCGACGATATACAGTTCGGTCTTGGTGGCATCCCGCCCGGAGCAGTCTGCCAGTTTGCCTGGTAGTGTTAGGCTCTCCAGCGCGGATTTGCGGATGACCAGGTCACGCGCCTTGCGGGCGGCATCGCGTGCGCGTGCCGAGGTGAGACATTTGGCGATGATAGCCTTGGCGGCCTGCGGGTTCTCCTCCAGGAAGGTCCCGAAGGCCTCGCCCAGCACTTGCGTGACATAGGTCTGCACTTCGGGGTTCATCAATTTCACTTTGGTCTGGCTTTCGAACTGCGGGTCCGGGTGCTTGATGCTGATTATGGCCGTCAGGCCCTCGCGTGTATCGTCGCCGGAGAAATTCGGGTCGGCTTCCTTGAGCATCCCGCTCTTGTGAGCGTAGTCGTTGACCACACGTGTTAGGGCCGAGCGCATGCCGGTCAGGTGGGTACCCCCGTCAACCGTGTTGATGGTATTGGCAAAGGCATAGACCGATTCGGTATAGGCGTCCGTATACTGCACGGCGCACTCAATGCCGATGCCCTCAATCTCCTTTTCGACATAAACCACCGGGTGCAGGATCTCGCGGTTGCGGTTCAAATAACGCACAAAAGATGTGATGCCACCCTCGAAGTAGAAGGTCAACTCTCGGTTGCTGCGCTCATCCAGGAAATAAATGGTGGTGCCACGCGTGACAAAAGCCATCTCGCGGAAACGCTGCACCAGCGTGTCAAAACGGAATTCGAGCGCTTCGGTGAAGATCAGCGGGTCGTACTTGAAGGTGGTTTTGGTTCCGGTATCTCCGGGCTTTTTAACCTTCCCGATCACCTTGACCGGTTCCTGCGGATGGCCGCGCACGAAACGCTGGAAGTGGATCTGGCCGTCGCGTTTGACCTCCACCTCGCACCATTCGGAAAGCGCATTCACCGCCGATACACCCACCCCATGCAGGCCGCCCGAAACCTTGTAGCCGCCTCCGCCGAATTTGCCACCGGCGTGCAACTTGGTCATGACCACTTCCAAAGCGGATTTCTTCTCGGTCGGGTGCATATCCACCGGGATACCGCGGCCATTGTCGATGACGGTGACTGACGAGTCGGCGTGGATGATGATCTCGATGCGCGTGCAAACCCCCGCCAGGGCTTCGTCGATCGAGTTGTCCACCACTTCATAAACCAGGTGGTGCAGTGCCTTGATATCCGTTCCGCCCACGTACATGCCCGGGCGGCGCCGGACGGCTTCCAGTCCTTCCAGGACCTGGATATCCTTTGCGTTATAACTTCCGTTGGTAGCCATAATTTCCTCTAGTTTGCCTTTGCCGAAGCAGTCCGTTTCTGGAGCTGCTCCAGGACGGCCGTCAGCCAGGCGTTGATGTCACGATAGTAAATAAAGCTTGCCGCCAGCAGCGCCGTCGAGACGAAGGCGTGCCCGGCAATGCCCACCAGCATCCACCATGAATTATCCGCTGGTGTATTCCACAAAAAGTTCATACCAGTATTAATGATCACGAATACCAGCAGGAACAAGCCGGTGTTGGGCAGGGTGAAGCGCACCATGCGCAGGCTGCCCAGGATGGAGCGGAAAGCATCCAGTTGCAGGGTGAAAATGCCGTGTACCGAGAAGAAAACCGGCATGATCAACCATATCAACAGCAAAACTCCTATAAAAAACATGATCTGCCCAAGGATCGGGCTGAAGTATGTGATCGCGGATAGCACCAGGAGGACTGGCAAACCCAAAACGAACAGGATGCCTAACCAGATGATCGATAGGAACATGGTTTGTTTGATGGAGTTCGAGAGCGAGCGTCCTTCCGGTTTAAGCGCTACGCCGGAGATCCAAAAGTAGTAGACAGCGCCTATCAACCAACCCAGCAGGACCAGCAGTACGACCCAGCTAAAGATCCCAAAGAACGAACCGGCGTCCAAGGCTGCAGGGGTTCCCAGCGGGGTCTGCACGGGCATCTGCAGGCTCAACAGGCTCGTGGCTCCCACAGGGAAAGTGCGCAGGATCATGAACATGTTGAACTGGTTGATGAAAATCATCCATGCCGACTGGATCGTGGCTACGTCCGGGAAACTGGATGGGAACGCTTTTGCCAGTGCCGGCAGTTGGTCAACGAATGGTTGGAGAAAGCTCTTTAAACGCAAGTGCGGACCGAGCCATAGAAACAGGTCCAACAATACAGGCGGCAGGATGACTAGGATGTGGTTGGCAACAGAATCGAAACCCCGCATCAGCGAGGCGATTAAACCTGGGGGTGGAGGCAATTTTACCTGTTCAGTTTCCATAGGGATTGATTCTACCACACGGCTATCTTCGCACAGATGTTCGTATACGGGTTTATTGGGAATTGGCGTTAAGAACCTCTTATCGGTGAACAGGCAGGTAGGCGGGGTTAATTTCGCCGTACTGCTGGCGGCAGATCCCGGCTAGCGGGTAAATGGAGACGGTACTCCTGGTGGATGGATGGACTCTATAATAAGACAATTAATGTCCTAATTGATGGTATAATATTATCCTCGACGTTGGAATCCTCCAACGTCTTCTTTATCGGTATTCAAAGGAGCTTAAATAATGAATGCAATCGATATGATCAAATTAGGGTTGGCCGGGATGGAAATGGGACAATCAGGAAAGCTGGCTGAAATACTGACAGATGACATGGTCTTTGCCGGGCCTGTGCCCGAACCAGTCGGCAAACACGAATTCCTCGGCCTGCAGACCGCCCTGGTTAAAGCCATGCCGGATTGGAAATTCAATGCCACCGATTTCAAGCAGAACGGCGAGCAGGTGACCGCCACATTCCAGATCACCGGGACGCACACAGGGGAATTGAGTCTGCCCATGCCGGGTTTCCCGAAGGTCCCGGCCTCCGGCAAACACGTCTCCCTGCCAAAGGAAGCCATTACCATCACGCTCAAAAATGGCAAAATCTCCCGGCTCGAGGCCGCCAAAGTGCCTGGCGGCGGAGTAGCCGGCGTGCTGGCCCAGCTTGGCATTCCCGTGCCGCAAATGGCATAAATACAAGTTTATCAAGATCGCAAAAAGATGTTGCCCGGCACTTTGGAAGTACCGGGCAGTTCTTTATTTCCGCTACGCCGCTACTTCCACCTGTGGCAAGTGCTGCATGGCTTCCTTAACAGCTTCGACCGGATATTCGAAATCCTCCAGTTCACCGTTCAGGTAAGCCTGGTAAGCCATCATATCGAAATGCCCGTGGCCTGAAAGGTTGAACAGGATCACGCGCTTCTCGCCTTTGGCCTTGGCATCCAGCGCCTCGTCGATAGCCACGCGGACGGCATGGGCAGATTCCGGTGCCGGGATGATGCCCTCGGCCTTGGTGAACATCACTGCCGCCTGGAAGGTCCCGATCTGCGGGACTGCCACCGCGTCAATGTAGCCGGCATTGCATAATGCCGAAAGGCTAGGAGCCATGCCGTGGTAACGCAAACCGCCCGCATGGATGCCGGCCGGCATGAAGGTATGCCCGAGCGTGTACATCTTCACGATGGGCGCCATCTGGGCTGTATCGCCGTAGTCGAAAGTGTAAGCACCTTTGGTGATGGACGGGGTGGCGGTCGGCTCAACCGCCAGCAGGCGTGTGCGCTGCCCGTCTTTCAGGTTCTGTCGCAGGAACGGGTAGGCGATTCCCCCAAAGTTCGAACCGCCGCCTACGCAGCCAATCACAACGTCCGGGTACTCCCCGGCCAGGTCCATTTGCTTGAGGGCCTCCTCGCCGATGACAGTCTGGTGCAGCAAGACGTGGTTCAGCACCGATCCGAGACTATACTTCTTTGTACCGCCGGAGCTGGCGGCCACTTCCACCGCTTCCGAGATGGCGATACCCAGCGAGCCGTTGTTTTCCGGATCTTTGGCCAGCAGGCTGCGCCCATACTCCGTGCGGTCGGTTGGGCTGGCAAAGACCTGTGCCCCGAACGTCTGCATATAGACGCGGCGGTAGGGCTTTTGATTGTACGAGATCTTGACCATGTAAACTTCCAGTTCCATGCCGAAGAAGTTGCAGGCCATTGCCAGCGCAGTGCCCCATTGGCCGGCCCCCGTCTCGGTGGTGATGGCTTTTGTCCCGGCGGCTTTGTTGTAAAAAGCCTGCGGGATGGCGGTATTCGGCTTGTGACTGCCCACCGGGGATACGGACTCGTTTTTGAAATAAATGTGGGCGGGGGTGTCGAGCATCTTTTCCAGGCGGCGCGCCCGCACCAGGGGAGTGGGACGGTACAGCTTGTAGATCTCCCGCACTTCCTCGGGGATTTGGATATAGCGTTCGCTGCTGACTTCCTGCATGATCAGTTCCATTGGGAAGAGCACGGACAGGAAATCCGGCGTGACCGGTTCCTTGGTAATCGGGTTTAGTACGGGCGCTGGCGGCACCGGGCTGTCGGCGTTTATGTTGTACCAAAATTTTGGCAGGTCGGTTTCATTTAGCATAAAACGGGTTTGGTCAGACATGGGCTAGCTCCTTTAGGTTTGTGAATAAGAGAATAGAGAGTAGAGGTTGGTAAGAAAAGAATGGTCTACGAACAGGGCACAACCCTTCAAGGCGGATGGAAGCTAAGTGGGCACATGGCATCCGCTCCTGCTCAGGGAACAAATACCGGGCACGGGCTGTCCGGGCCTGCCTCAACCTGGCGTTCCGCCAGGATTTCGGCCATGCTCCGCTCGCTCCGCAGCGGGAGCGGGCCGGAGAATTGCTCCTGCAGGCAGGTTGCCTGGGCGTGCCGTGGCTTCACCGCCGCATCGGGGGTTTCCGGGGTCATAATACCCAGTTCAGGTATATCAGGTATAAAGGTTGTGCTCATCTTTTCGCTCCTATGGTCTCGCCCTTCTCCCACAAAGGCTGGGTCGGGGGCAGGGAAATAAAAATACGCGTTCATCCGCTAACGGGACGAACGCGTAGTCCGTGGTGCCACCCGAATTAGGCCGCAATTAACAAAAAATCCCTGCAATGATGCACAGGGACGAAAGCCAGCCTCACTCGTTTCAGGTACGCTCCAACAAATTCAACCGCTGGAGTTATACCCTAACCCTGTAACGGGAGTATCCCGGCTTGCGCTAATCCTCTCACCGGCAACCCACCCGGCGATCGTTTCGCTCTGCAACTCTGAGGTCCATTCTGCTCCATCGTGCGGACAGGACTTCCACCAACTTCATCCTGTTCTCTGACCGCCGTACGAGGCGTACTCGTCCTCTTCAAAGTCTTTCAACGTATTGGGCGGTATTATACGCTGTATGGACAAATTGTCAAGAGGTTGGAGGCTGGTACTGAAGGGTGATACGTAACGACGTAATGGGGTATTCAAATCCTGAAAAATGGTTAAACTCCTCGCAACTGCCTCTTGTCCCCTGCCTCCAGAATCGCATTTTTTT
>Ga0116112_1000729_pt1 | contig 24240 bp, 50 predicted proteins | sample June2015DPH_8_15_FD_89721 | JGI IMG/M metagenome (GOLD analysis project Ga0116112, IMG submission 89721) | Peatland microbial communities from SPRUCE experiment site at the Marcell Experimental Forest, Minnesota, USA - June2015DPH_8_150 | ecosystem: Environmental > Terrestrial > Soil > Wetlands... | reverse complement strand
GGGCACTCGGCGGCGAACGCCTTGACGGCGCCGAAGATGATCAAGGCCCAGATAACAAAATTGAGAAGCAGGGCGAGCTGGCGGATATGGGTGCGGGCGTAAAGCATCAGTCTTCCTTTCGGCGTGAGAGTTTTCATGCGGTCGATGACGACTTGGTTGCGGGCGGTTTGCGCGATGTCGCGCTCGATCGTGGAGACGATCTTCTCGAAGCGGATGTTCATGTGCCTTCCTCCCGCGGCGGGTGCGCACCGATCTTCTGTGGGATCGGCTTGCGGTTAACGGTCTTGCGGGTGCGGAACTTTCTCGGCAGCAGCTTTCGCGCGGCGCGATCGAGCTCGTCCTGCCGGCGCTTCTGATCCAGCAAGCCTTCGATGGCGACTATGTACGGGCCGGGCACGATGTCGCGATGGGTGAGGCGGTGGATGGTGGACTGGTCGACGCCGAGTGCTGCAGCCAGCTTGTGCTTCCACTTCTTGCGTCCGTACAGTTTCTGGCCGGCGGAAATCAGCTGGAGGGGGGTCACAGGCTCCTCCCGCTCGATGTGTGCTCTAGGATGATCAGCGCGATCGCAATCAAGGCTGGGCCCAGCACCCACCAATTGACGTTGCCGACCTGACCGAGCTCGTAGATTTGCGCGAGTGTCATTTGACAAAACACCTCGCCCGCACCGCGTCGATCTCGGCATCGGTGTAACCATGCGCCTTGCCCTTGGCGCGCGCGGCCTTCTCGCCCAGCACCTCGATATACGCATGCACCAGCCAGCAGGGGACGGTGCTGTGCGGCGTCGCCGTTCCAAGGAAGACCAGAAGCGAGATCATTTGGTATTCTCCACCGCCTTGCGCAGCATCTCGTACATCTCCGACTTCGTCATCTCGACATGCTTATACGGCTTGACCGCGATCGTGTTGCGGTTGGGGATGATCTTGCGGGACGCGCCCATATCAACAACGCTTTCAGATTTTCATTGCCCGGGTCGATGTTGCCCCAAGCGATTCCACGGAGATACTCGGGCGGCGATATGCCGCTGAAATCGAAATCAGACATAGAGCGCCACCGCTTTCCGACGCCACACCGCCCACGCGTCCTTCAGCTTGGTGTTGAAGTAGCCCCACGACAGCTTCCACACTGCTTCCTCGTGCAGCTTTAGATCCTGCAGCGGGCAGTACGAGTCGAACATGTATTCGAGGCGGTCCGCGGCATTCGCCAGCAAAGCGGCCTGAACGTGCCATCCCAATCTAGTTCGGCTATCCAGTTGCATACCAGCGCGCAGCATGCGGACGAACTCCCCCATAGGCGTTCGATTCGACAGCCGCCCGGCAATGTCGTGCATCGCCTCGATCATTTTGGGATCGGCGCTGTCGTCGACGCCGGCCTTCCACGATTGTGGGTCCGGTGGATATGGCACCTCGAGCAGCACCGGCGGATGCTGCGTCCCGAGGATAACAAGGTGGATTTTCTCGCCGGTGTTGATCCGCTCCAGTTCATCGGGCGTCGGTTCCCACGCGGTCACCATGCAGGGCGTTTGCTCGCCGTCGACCGTCGTGTTGCGCAACTCGTCGCGGAGCGGCAAGCCGAGATAGCCCTGAGATTTGCCTAGGACGCGGGTGGCGTTGGGGATGCGGGCGATCAACATCAGCGTTTGTTCCAAGGTTTGAAATCGCGCATCGCCTCAACATCGGGCCACGTCCCGTCAAACTGGATGGCGCGATCGTCGAGTGTGAGGAACGCCGCGGGCTTTTCGGAAGCGAACTCGAACGACAATGGTTCATCCGTCTCCGGCATGCCGCCCGCCTCGCGCCACAACTTGCGCTGCTCGTAAAGCCAGAACTGCATTGCCGTGATCGCATCGGCGTGCTTGCTGCGCGACGAGTAGATCACCAGCTTGAAATGCTTCGCCGCCTGTTCGGCCCACTCGAAGAAGCCGGGCACGACTGGATCCCTGATCGTTGCGTAGTCGGTCCAACCGCTGGTGTAACTGTGAATGACACCATCGAAATCCAGGCACAGGATCGGTTTGTGGGCAGTGGCCATAAGCGTAAATTCCTCGGGTGTTTTTGAACAGTTTACAGTTTGAACGAACGGGCGGGTGGTTAGCAGTCGATGGCGGGGGTGTGTAGCACGGGTCTAGGACTATTGCAATATGCACTTTTTTAAAATTTTTTACCGGCGGGGGGTCGGGTGGGCCTACCCAAATACCTTTTATCGCTTGGGCCATCGCTTTCCGGGTTCCATCACGCGATTGTGATAATAAATCGTCGCTGCACCGCACCATGATCGAGTTCCATTTCGGCAGCCTGGGTGCGTCTAGGTTAGATGTACCTCCTAAGCTATTGATATCAATAGGTTAGTTGCGGTTTGCTGGTCGCGGTCCATATCTTACTCTTGAGTGTGATACGCGGTCGAGCGCGGGATTGGGAGCTGGAGGCCTGGATTTGAGGGGTTGGGGTTGACTTGGTTAGGGGTTTGGGGTAGGCGCCGAGCCTGGTGTGGTTAAATGGTAGCAAGCGACTCCCGAGTACCAGCGAGATTTGGATTTGACAGTGCTTACCCCGTTCGCTCGCGCAATCGAAACGCTAAAGCCTGGTGCAACAGGATCCGATATCGCGGCACTTCTCGACCATAAGGTTAGTCGCCACTGCGCCCTTAATTGGAAAGCCGGACGGCATCCCCCGCCCGCTTGGGCGCTGGCGCTACTCGCTCAAAAAGTCAGAGCTCAAGCCAGCCATCGATTCGCGATCGCGCATGATCTCGACCAAATGAAAACGGGCCCCGGCCGAAAAGCCGAAACCCGCAACATCATGGCTTATAACGCGAAACGCTAACCAGTCACCGCAAATAATTGTCCCTCACGTAATTCGCCAGCTTGGCATTGCCGCGAATCACGTTAGTTACTTCGACTCTGCCCCAGCCCGATCCAGCTTCGTCCGCCTTGGCTCCTATTTGCACAACGGTTTGCCCGTTCATACAATCGTGTTCGACTCCCTGGTAAGCCATGAAAGCGTCGACGAGCATTCCTCGCGATGGGTTGGGCTCGTTCTCATAACCGCAAACGGAAAGCGCTCGGCGCCGCTTCTCAGGATCATTCGGCATATAGATCGAACCCGATTCGATCCAGAATTGATTGTTTGGCCCGCCGGCGTCAGAACACGGCGTTACCCGAACACAAAGCACATAATCGTCGGCGCCGTCCTCTTTCCAATAAAATCCGCCGTATTCGAGATTCAGATCGCCGTTGTAATTCCATTTAGACATCGTATCCTCCTATTTCGGACCTAAAACCGTCCTAAAATCTCACAAAACACCTATACATTGTATCTCACTGCAAGTCAACATTAAACTTTTGTAATAATCCTATACCTAATTACCTAATTTGTGACCAGTGGCCACCTGTGGCGACCAAAAACGCATTTCCTACTCTTTCCAATTTTCCCCCGTGTCCGCCGTGGTGTCCATTCCTTACGCGTTCCCTTTCCTCCTTTCTCTTTTACCAGTATATAGAATAATAATGGTACTATTAAGAACAGCTTGCAAAGACCAGCAAAAACAGATATATAGCGTTCCCACTATGGTACATAACCGCTTGGACACAGAGGTCACACATGAATCCGGGACGAATTACCGCCGCAATGGTAGACACTGGTGCCGCCGCGCTTGTGGAAGCCCGCCGGCTCTCGCACGACGACCGCGCTACTGCGCACCTGGTTTTTACTGCGATGCTTCGCGTTGCGTCGTGGCCTCGCGCCATACGCTATCGGCCGCAATCCGCACAACCCGCCCAATACACTTTCGACGGCAAGCGCTTGCCAAAGAACCCGTTCAAGCTTTCCGATTTTGATTCGGAAGGAAAACGCATGGTTGGCGAATTCGATGGCAAGCCGGTTTACCAGTACGCACGCAATTTTTGGTATCTGGCACCAAAGTACACGAAACCGTGATAACAAACCCCTTGCATTCCTGTTTATACAATGTATCGTTAGCGGATCGAAACCGAAGGGGAACCAAAATGCTTAATCGCAAATATAGCTGCATCGACGCGCTGCAGGCCGCCGGCATCGACTATGAAGACGCTTGCGTGCTGCGCCGCGTATCCATGACGCTGCACTGCTGGCACGAGCTCGAATGTGGCGATTCGAACGACTACGCCTCATGGGGTATCGTGCGAGGCAGTCAACAGCCCGAAGGGTTCGTTTATGACGAAGCCGGGAAACCATTCAAGGAAGTACACCCGCACAGTGGCAAGCATACGCGCTACTCGCCTATGCCGGATCGCGAGCGTGGCGCCCTCAAGCGCTTGGCCGCCATCATGGCCCGTTACCCCGGTTTTGCGTCGTATGTACAGGGCGACCCGCGCGGGTGTGCACTGTACATCATCCCGCCGGATCAAGTCGAGGCAATCGCCCACCAAGGCTCGACGCTGGATTCCTGTTACAATCGCGGCATTGCGGTGCACAAATGAGCGCGCACCGCACCCTCGCCGGCCTCCCCTTCGCCGTCCACTCCCCGTCCTTGTTCGAGTACAACGGCGCCTGGATCGGCTACGACGGCCGCTCATGGCTTGTCGGAGCTCTGGGCCAATGGGGCACCCGGGAGTTTCCAACGCGCCAAGCGGCCGCTGAGACCGTCTACCGGGCATTTCACGGGCAAGAGGAGAATTTGGGATGACCGACAAAATCGATCCGAAGCTGTTTTTTCACGCCACCCCTAACCGCGAGAAATGCTCGGACGGCGGCGAGCACGATTTTGTAGGCTGGCGCGAATGGAGCATTCCAGGCCAAGGCGGCGGGGGCGAAACCGTTTGCGCGCGTTGCGGCATCGGAGCTATGGAACATAGCTTGCGTTACAGCGAATGACCGCCTTCCTCGCCCACCTCCTCGCCGGCGCCGCTTGCGGCTGGCTGATCTGGCGCATCAGCCCTCCCTGGTTGCGAGGAAAGTAAGCGCTTCCCACGGAACTAATCCCGTGCTAAGGGCTTCCCCTCTTAAAGGGGTTGCCCATGTCTTCCAGGTTCGATCCGTCCGACCGTCATAGCGAGGACATGATCAAGGCAATTCACGAAGCCTCACACCGCATTGCCCACGCCATCACAGAAGGATTCCAGCTCATGGCCAACGCCGAAACCCAGGCTCTTGCCGATCTCTCCCAAGCCGTCGTCGATCTCGGGACCGCGGTCGCTGCGGAAATCAACGCCCTGCAAGCCGCGATCAACGCGCAAGGTGTCAACAACTCGCCGGCGATTGAGGCGTCCGTCGCCAACATCCGCAGCCTGATCGGTGGTCTCAATGCGTCCGTGACCGCGGCGAGTTCGACCGCTGGTACGACCGCGCCATCGCCGACCCCGGCTACGCCCGCCACACCGGCGCCAGCCGTTGCGGCCGCAACAGCAACCCCCGCACCGGCTACCCCCACCAGCCCGGCGACCTAATCGACGCCTGCGCGCTTGTAGCGCCAAGCGAAGCCATCCGCTATCCGCTTGTGGTAGCGGGTGAACTTCAGGCGCTTCAGGATGGCCCCCGCCCGCATCGCGTCAGCCCGGCTAACCATGTCGGGCTTTCGCTGTATCCACTGGTTGTCACACAGCACGTCGGTCACCGTGACGTCGTTCTTGGCCTTTTCATCGACATAGCGGGCGATCAATTCGAACCAGTCGTCGCCTTCTCGACGCCGGTCCTGCTCCTCGCCGGCCACCTTCCACAGCCGCTCCGGCAACGCCACCGAGTCCCCGCGCGCCTCGTGCACCGCAGCCTCGGCCCATAGTTGGTCGCGATCGCGACGCAATGCCTCAAGATCGATCCGGCCCGTGGTGACCGGCCAGAACCGCCGGTTGCCGGTTTGCGATTTCAGATATTCGTCGTCGTTGGTGGTGGCGAAGAACACGGTGCGGCGCGGGCGGTCGACACGGAAGCGGCCGTAGGCCGGCCTGGCGCGATCCACCTTGCGGGAAGCGAAGGCTTTGACCTGCTCGACGTCGGCCTTTTTCATGCCGGTGAGATCCGCGATCTCATACAGCCATACCCCCGTCATTGCTTCCTGCTGTTCCCGACCCGGCAGTCCCATGACGTGCTGGTCGCTGAAATTTTCCGATCCAGCCAGGATCTCGATCGCCGTCGACTTCCCCTTGCCCTCGACGGATTCGAAAACGACGATCTGATCGAACTTGGTGCCTGGGTCGAACGCGCGCCGTACCGCAGCAATCAGCGTTACCTTGCCGATAACCCGGTTGAGCTCGGTGTCCGGGGCGCCCATGTAGATTATCAGCCAGTGGTCGAGCCGCGGCGTGCCGTCCCAGGTCAGGCTGTCCAGATAGTCGCACACCGGGTCGAACTGGTGTTCGAGACACAGTTGCGTGCAGGCGTCGCGCGTGTTTTCTGTCTTGGGATCAAAGCCATACCGCGCCCTTATGAGTTTCCGGATCATCTGGATGGCGTCGTCCGACATGTCGCCGGCCCACTGGTTGATGACTTGGCCGCCGACCAGCATTTTCTCGTGGAACAGGTCTTTCCGGCAGGCGATGCCGAGATGAGCCACGGCAATGCCGGTGTTGGTACAGGTTGACTTGGGGCGGCCTTCGTCGTCGCGATCGGGGAAGAAGATCGGTTGCTGGCCTCCGAACGCTGCGGGGAGGGCTTGCGCGCCGATGGCATGGCCGTTGAGATAGGGTTGCGGGTCGGGGGCTCCGCCGTTCCAGCCGGCCTGCCGCGCCAGATGGTAGATCGTGCCGACCGACACCCCAGTCCGCCTGAATGACTTCCACTTGTCTTCGCAGGCGCTTAGGGAATACTTCTCAGGGCATGTCTGAAACCACTCGTCAAAGATGGTAAAGCCGATGTCGCCGTCATTGGTCTCCCACCCGAGATCCTTGAGCGCCATGCCGACTTGGAACCAGGTCTCATACTGATTCGCAGGGATAGCCGACAGCGCCGAGATCAGCCGCGCCTGCTCGGAAGCAGACCAAACCGTCTTGAGAGCTTCGGACGCTTGGGCGTTGATATCTTTGACGGTTTGTCCGGAAAGATGCGCTGGCACATGACCGAGATGGTCAAAACCCTGCCCCCCAGTTTTACTTGCAATTTCAAAGCCTTGGCCCCACTGTCTTAAACTATCGGGTAATATTGCGAGTGGAACCTGTTTTATCCACTTATAATTTCGACCTGAGATATGATTGCTTGGGGGCAGGATAATATACCCCCCTTCACCTCGAACGTGAACCTTGCCGCGCGCCGCGGAGCGTACAGATGGCGCTCCATCTCGCGTAGCAAAAACAAGATGGACACCTCGACCCGTCTGCGAGGCGAGTGTCTCAGGCACGCAGCCGTACTGCGCCACGAACGCCTGAAACTCGGCGAAGCCTTCGGCGCCGTCGATGTCAAAAACAGCAATTCCCCCTCCTGTCGCGAGCGCGATATTGGCCGTCGGCCAGCGCGTCCACCATTTCCGGATCTGCGCCTCGTCGTCGGTCGCTTCCTTGAACCCGGCGCGCGTCCGCGGATGTTTTCCTGGACTTCCACAGGCCACTTTGCCGCAGCTGCACGCGCCGTTGACGATCGAGTGGCAGGGGAAAATCCGCCAGCCCATTCGCGAATAAGCAAGAGCCGATTCAAGCATTTGCGATAACCGCTTGCCAAACCGGATTTGCTGATGTTATGGTGCGCATGCGGTTTTGATTCCCCTTGGGCCGCGTCCTCGGTATAGCCGGTCAGCTCCTCCAAGCTGGCCGGTTTTCCGTTTCACGGGCCTGTCATGCTGCTCCGTATGCCCATGGTTCGTCAAGCCCTTTTTGAAAACTCGTAATTTTTTCATTTTCCCCCTTTACATTTTCTAACACCGCCGTATACATTGCATCGTCAACCAAAGGGGAAACATCATGGATAAAGAAACATATCTCGGCGACGGCCTTTACGCTTCGTTTGATGGCTGGCAGGTTCGCCTGCGCGCGCCGCGTGAAGAAGGCGACCACGTAGTTTACCTGGAACCCGCAGTTGTTGAAGAGCTGCAGAAATTCATTGACGGGTTGGGCAAATGATCCCCCACTCCGATCCCGAACGTAGCCAGCAGCTCGACATGCAGAAATTGCGCATGGATCAGTGCTGGCGCCGCGGCGAGATCGGCAACGCCACTTACCTCCGCAGCCTGTTCGTCATGGGCTATTCGTCGGCCGATGCCGTGACCGAACTCAACCTTTTGAAGATGGAGAAGCGGGCATGAAAGCTTTTGCGGGAGTCGAGCGGGGCGAATTCGACATGGTTAAGGTTACTGTGCTGGACATGGATATTCTTCTAAGCCACGCGCAAAAAGATATCGTGGGGGTTCCAATTTACTTTGATGAGCAGGAGCGCGTCTGGCCCAAACCAGGTTTAGGTGTTGAAGTGGTGTTTTTGCAGCCATGAAACCCTCCGAACGCGCAAAAGCTTGGCGCCTCAAGCGCGGCCTCGATCTCGAGCAGCTGTCGGAGATGACGGGATATTCCGTCATAGCGATCCGCAAGCTTGAAGCCGGCATGCGCAACCGCAAAGCGCGTGAGGGTCATAGCGAGTGGGTGCTGCAACGGTATATGATGGCTTGTGCCGGCGCCGAGGCGCAATTGAAGTCGGGGAGAAAATTCGAGTGGTGACCGCCGGAGCTTTGAAAGTTTGCGAATGTTGTGGGCATCCAATTCCACGTTTCAACACTTTGCGGGGACTCACTCGCGGGCAGCAAAAGTTGTTCGACGCGCTCGACAAGGCCGGTCAGCGCGGACTTTCTCGACCCGCGCTGATGGATGCCGTGTATGGCGATGATCCCAATGGCGGCCCGCTGTTCGTCAACACGCTCAACGTCCAGCGCGCCAAGATGAAGGACGTGCTGGCCGAGAACGGCCTCAAGATTGTGACCGCCCCAAACAAGCACTGGCGATTGGAGCCGCTATGACCGAACTTTCCCAGGACGAACTCACCATTCTGATGATTGCCGCCACCGGCGAGCCGATGATGCCGATCGGCCGATGGGAGCAGCCGGCGAAGTCGCTGGTCGCCAAGGGTTTGCTTAAGCCGCATCCGCGCGCCGGCGATCCGACTGGTCATTTCAACCTTCATATCACGCCGGAAGGCGCCGCTGCGGCCGAGCAAGGTGAGAATGACAGCTATCGCGCGGTGCTGAATGTCGGCGCGACGATTCAGCACGAGCAGCGCAAGGCGCGCAAGCACGCCGAGCAGATCGCGGTGCAGCTGGTCGACCTCGCCGAGGCTTCGAGCAAGGTCACCGGCGATACCAAGGTCGACGCGCTTCGCCGTTGGTCCGAGATTATTTTAACCCGAGCCCTGGAGATGACGCGATGAGAAGTTTTTCGTTTTTCGTTATAGGATTCGCCAGCTGCGCGATGCTCGACCACTTGATGGTCGTTTCGCACGCAGCCGACCTCGCTGTTCCAAAGCCGAAACCGCCCGAGCGATGCCTGATCACCGGCGAGAACCCGGACCCCGGCCAGACCCTGCACGTCGACAAGCGCTGCAAGTCCGGATTGCGGTGGGTTTATCAAAAATGATTAATCTTGCCCGCGCACGGAAAGAATTCGGCCCGAAGTGGCATTATGAAAATGCCATCGGCCGACGCGTCAAGATGCCGGGCTTGACCGATTTGCAAATCGCCGCTCTTGCCTGTGTTCGAGACGATATCGTTACACGCTACGAACGGCGAGTCGGTTACGAGCGATACATTGCTTACCGAGCGGAAGGTTTCGACGTGACGTGTCAAATGCACGCGCTAAAAAAGCGCCGCCTGATTTATTTCCGATCAGACGGTTCCAAGTTGTTTCGCCTCTCATCATTCGCCATGGATGTTCTTGCCAGATACCCGGAATACTGATGAGCATCGATGCCCAATTCTTCGCGGATCATCCGACGCGCCGGGCTCATATCCGCATGCCCGGCGGCCCGGCGATCCAGCGCGACCAGCAGCGCGCCGTCCGGTATCTGAGTGAAAACGAACTGGAATTTAGATCGCTCGGCACGCACGATAGAGGCCGACGAAGGATTATCGCTTATCGGCTCCCCGCCAACCACGAGACGCATCCGAATCACATCATGAAGATCCCATTTTTGTTGTTCGCAGATGAAACCGTGGAAGATACCGACGAGGTGCTGCTGCCGATCGTGGATGGCATTATGAAACAGGCGCGCAGGCGATGACTCCAGCAGTTTTTGACCTCGAATGTTTTTACGACCCGAAAAATACTCGCGGGGATCCATCACCCTATACGCTAAGCGCCATGACAACAGAAAGTTTTGTCAGAGATGCGCGGTGGGACATTCACGGAGCTTCTATTAAGTGGTCGGCTTCCACATCTGCTACTTGGTACGATCCACGCGAACTGGCCTACGTTTTAAAACAACAGGATTGGTCCGAAGTATTTTTAATATCGCACCATAGCAATTTCGATCATTTGGCGCTGTCCCACCACTACGGCGTACATCCCAAACTATCCGGCTGTACGATGAGCATGGCAAGGCTGATGCTTGGTAATCACATCGGAGTTAGCCTTGACTCGGTGCGCAGTCAGTTTGGTTTTCCGGCCAAAACCACGCCGTATGGGCTGATGGCTGGGCGCTATTGGCGTGACCTAGATCAATCTACGCGCGATCTGGTTGCGGCCGGTGCCAACGATGAAGTCGAAAGTATCTGGCGCCTGTTCGGCATCCTAATGCAGCGCGGCTTCCCGGCCGAAGAGCTCGACGTCGTCGACTCAACCATCAAGATGTTCACCTGCCCGGAACTCAAGGGCGATGGCGCCATCTTCGCCAAGGTGTGGCAGGATGAAGCGAGCCGAAAGGCTGCCGCCCTCGAACGCCTCGGCGTCAGCGCCAAGGAACTCGGCTCTGACGAACGATTCGCCGAGCTGCTGCGCGCCCGCGGCGTCGAACCGGACACCAAGGCCACCGACAAGGGCAACGTCAAGTTCGCCTTTGCTAAGACCGACCCATTCATGGAGGAGTTGCAGCAGGATGAAGACGAGGAGATTAGAGCTCTTGCGGAGGCTCGCCTGGGAACGAAGTCTACGCTCTTGCAGACCCGCGCGGAGACCCTGGGCTGGATGGCAAGTCGGGGATCTCTCTGCGTTTACCTCCGATACGCTGGGGCTCTTACGAGCCGTTGGTCGGGGGGAGACGACACAAATTTTCAAAACTGGACCAATGGATCGGAAATCAATTCAGCAGTTGTCGCACCTGATGGATGGCTGATCGCCGAACCCGACGCTTCGCAGATCGAGTGCCGCCTGCTCAACTTCTGCGCCGGCCAGTGGGACAAGGTCGAGGAGTTCAGGTCCGGCGCCGACCCTTACATCGGTGTTGCCAGCAAGTTCTACGGATTTCCCGTCAACAAGAAAGAGCATCCCGACGAACGCCAGCTTGGCAAGATCGTGGAACTGCAGGCCGGTTACGGTTCCGGCGGCAACAAGATACGCAGTACCGTGCGCGTGAAGTCGAGCGGCAAGATACTGCTGACTCCGGTCGAGGGCGTGCAGGCGCGCGATGCCTACCGCGACACTCACCCCGCCGTGACTCAATACTGGAAGGAAGCCGAGCGCGCGATCGAGCGGATGGCGCAATGGCAGTCGTGGGACTGGGGTCCGTTCCGGGTACGGTGCGATCAGGCAGCGGGCAAGCGCCGGATCGTGTTGCCCAACGGCATCGAGATAATCTATGATACGCTCAACTTTTTTTCGGATAACGAGACCGGCGACCGCTATTGGCGCTTGAAGACTCGTAAAGGATGGGTCAAGATATACGGCTCCAAGCTGGTCGAGAATATGATCCAGGCCCTGGCGCGTGTTGTCGTATCGCAAGCCATGCTGCGGCTCAAGAAACTCGGTTACCGATGCAAGAACACCAAGCACGACTCACTGTGGCTGCTGGTGCCGAAGGACGGACGCCTCGAGGAGCACAAGCGGGTGATCATCGAGGAGATGAGCCGGACGCCGGTATGGCTGCCCGGTGTGCCGCTGGCGGCGGAATTCAAGGGTATCGGGGAGCGCATGACATGGTGATCGTCCGCCACTCCTTCGCCAACCCGATGTGGTGGTCATATCAGTGGGCGCTGGTCTGGTACCACGAGCGAAATGGAGTTCGGTACTGATGTCATGGACAGTCGTAAACGATACGCTCGAACGTATTCATGTTCGCGCTATTATCGACCTTAAAACGGAAAATTACGAAATCCGTCAGTTGATCGCCGCGCTCGAGAAGCGCTTAACCAAGGAGAATACCGATGAACGAACACCCGCTTCCGATGTTTGACGAACCCCCGGTTCAAGCCGAACCGGCACCGCCGAAAAAGCCGAGGCCGAAGCCGACCCGCAAACGGCGGACTCGTAAGGTCGTGAAGGCTGCTCCTATTAAACGCAGGAAACGCCGTGCTATTAAGGCTAAGCCCGTCGAACAGCATCATGGCGGGCGCTTTACTCGTGAGCAATATCGACTAATTGGCGATCTTATGCTTTTGACGCAGGAGGAGCGCGAGGTCGTTTTTGAAATAGCATCGGAATTGACCAAATGACCTTCGGTGCCATGGCCGCGCTGATGATCTTCCTGCACATGGCGCCGAACATCGCTGGCGCGAGCTGGTCGGTCTACAAGCATCACGACATTACGACCGATCATCCTCACCCCAAGGTTCCGAAGTACCGCCGATGACCGACACTTTCCCCGACATTCCGGCGTACCTGCGCCGAACCAAGGACAACAAGATGCCGGAATTTGCCCCGAAGCCATTAACGCTGACTTTTACGATTCTCAACACTTACGACATTTGCCCGCACCAGATGTACCGGCGCTACATCAAGAAGGATCTGCCGTTCGTTGAAACTCCGGAGATGAAGTGGGGCAACGACACGCATACGGCGATGGAGCATCGCATGGGCGGCAAGCCGCTGCCCGTCAACATGCAGCATTGGGAGCCGATCGCAGCTGCCATTGCCGAGCGCAAACCGCGCACCGAACAACAACTAGCAATAGACGCATCGGGCAAGCCGACCGACTATTGGAACAAGGTCACGCCGCCGTTCTTTCGCGGCAAGAATGATATCACGCTGCTCAACGGCACCAAGGCGCTGTTGTTTGACTGGAAAACTGGCGGCAGCAAGTACGAGAATTCGTTCGAACTTGAAACCAATGCGATGCTGGTTCACGCACACAATCCGCATCTGACCGAGATTAGCGGTTCGTTTGTATGGCTGAAGGAAAACCGCGTAGGGCAGGCGCACACGCTGAGCGACACGCGTTCAACCTTTGCAACGGTGTGTAACAAGGCCGAGGAAATCAGGGATAGGCAAGCGACCAACGATTGGGAGAAACGCAAGAATCCACTCTGCGGTTGGTGCAATTGCTTCGATTGCGAATTTAACACGAATCCGAAGAAACCGACATGACGATCAAACGCCGAGAGTCGTTGCGCGCCGAGATGAAGCAGTCTCGCGAGCCAAACTACAAGGATGGCAAATATTTGCCGGGCTTCGTGCAGAAATGCCGCTGCGGCTTCAACTGGGACGATTGGGTGGGAAATGAGTATTCTTGAACACATTTGGAATAAAAAATGCGACGCCTGTGACAAACGGAAACCTGACGTAAAAGGCAGAGACGATTGGGCACCCCCGCGACCAATGTGCGATGAATGCTATAATCTTTGGTGGGAAGCTAACAAAGACGAGCTTGGGTAAAATGAAAACCCCCGAATGGCACGAAAAACAGGAAATAAAAGCGTTCCTTGATACACTCGGCCCCGACCGTTGTTGGTATTTTATGCCGCTGATGGCAGGCTACGGAAAATCCGGCGTGCCTGATATCATGGGCAGTCTCTGTGGCGCGGCTTTTGGAATCGAGGTTAAGCGGCCGGGCAAGGCGCCGACGGCGATCCAGGCGCGTCGCATGCGCGAGATCGCGCGAACCAACGGACTGGCTTGGGCTGGTACTGCCGAAGATGTAATTCCATTTATTAAAAGCTGGTTGGAAGTTCGCGGGATCGTAGTGTGACCTTCTGGCTCCACGGATCCCACGTCATCTATCCGGGCCAGCCCGGCGTGCTCGCGCAGTACATCCCTGACTTGAAGCCGATCAACGGCTCGTACTTCGCCGTGCCCAAGACGCTGACCAATCTGCAGACACTACGCTGGTACAATTTCGAAGTGCCGGAAGTCATCAGCGAAGCCAATTACGACTTCCCGATCCAGCCCGGCTTCAAGCCCTTGCCTCACCAGAAGGTGATGGCCAACTTCTCGGTGCTGCATCGTCGGATGTTCAATCTGTCCGACATGGGCACCATGAAGACGATCTCGACTTTGTGGGCGGCCGACTACCTGATGCAACAACACCCGAAGGGAGAATTCCGTGCCATCGTCGTCGCACCGCTTTCCACTCTCGATCGGGTCTGGGCGTCAGCCATCTTCAAGAATTTCCTCGGACGTCGAACGTATGAGATCCTCCACGGCACCCCTTCTCAGCGTGCTGCTGCACTGGATCGAGAAGCTGATTTTTACATCATCAATTTCGACGGTGTCGGGACTGGAGCTCACACTCGTCGGAGATTTGAAATTGACGGTTTTAGTAAAACCCTCATGGAACGATCCGACATCCAGCTTTGCATCATTGATGAAGCGTCAGCTTACAAAGACTCAACTACTTTGCGTCATCGGATCGCACGGGACGTGCTTGGTAAGCGGAGTTACCTTTGGCTACTCACCGGTACCCCCACTCCCAACGCTCCCACCGATGCCTACGGACTAGCCAAGATGGTGAACAACGCATGGGGCAAGTCGAAGACCGGCTTCAAGCTCGACACGATGTATCAGCCGTTTCCAAATTCGTTCAAGTGGCTGCCAAAAAAGGACGGCTACGAGAAAGCGGCCAAGCTGTTGTCCCCGTCGATCCGTTACGAGTTGAAGGATATCTGGAACGGTCCCGAATGCGTAACGCAGCAGCGCTCGGTGGAACTCACCTTGGAGCAGAAAAAGATGATGGCGGAACTCAAGCGCGACCTGCAGGTCACGCTGAAGTCAGGCGCCGAGATCAGCTCCGTCAACGAAGCCGCTGCACGGCAGAAATTCATCCAAATCTCGCTCGGAGCCGTCTACGACTCCGGGCACAAAGCCCACGCCGTCGACGCCAAGCCGCGCATCCACGCCCTGAACGAAACCCTCGAGGAGGCGCCCGGCAAGTTCCTCGTCTTTGCGCCCTTCACTTCGGTGGTCAATCTGCTGGCGAAGGAAACAAAACACCGCACCGTCGAAGTGGTCAACGGCGATGTCAGCCAGAAAGAACGCTCGAAAATATTCGCTGCGTTCCAGGAAGGCGACCTGCAGGGCATCATCGCCGATCCCGGCACCATGGCGCACGGACTTGACCTATGGATGGCGCGCACCGTGATCTGGTACGGCACTACCGACAAGGCCGAGCTGTACGCGCAGGCCAATCGCCGCGCGCACCGGCCCGGGCAGAAGTACCCGGTCAACGTGGTGCAACTGGTATCGAACCCGCTGGAGATCGAGATTTTCCGGCGGCTTGAAAATAATTTGTCACTGCAAGGATCGCTGTTGACAATGATAAAGTAGAGTCGTAGAAATTACGACATTCACTCGGCGAGTCTCATGGAGACAGCCAACTTAACGAACCATCGGAGCCGTCCACGAAACCAGCCGGGGGAAAGCCCCGGCATCATGGTCTTAGGAAGTATAAATGCCCCCTCGCAAGAAACCAGTCGAACCTGCCGCCGTCCTCCCCGGCCAGATGCCGTTGCCGTTGAACCACAATTCCGACGTCAGCGACGACGCCCTGATCGCTGAGAACTTCAAGATCGAGGATCTGATCAAGGCGGCGCAGGCCAAATTCAACGAGTGGGCCGAGCCGCACAAAGCTCGCCTCAAGGAGATCGAGGACACCCTGTTCGCGCGCCTCGCCGAGCGCAAGGCCGACTCGACCAAGACCGACTCCGGCACCGCCTACATCTCGAACATCATGAATTCGAAGGTCGATAGCGTGCCGACCCTGTTCGATTTCGTAGCCGAGCACTGGGCCGACGTCGGCGACGAGGTCAAGATCAACATCCCGATTTCCAAGGTGCGCGAGCACATGGAGAACAACAACGGCATGGTGCCTCCCGGCATGTCCGTCTCTCATTTTTCCCGCTTAAATATCAAGAGGAGTTAAAACGTGCAGAATCTTCCCGCCCACCTCCAGCAGTACGCCGTCCCCGATCTCGCTTCCACGCTGTCGGCCAATCTCGGCTCAGCGATGCCCCCGCACGTCTCGATCGGCGGCGGCCGGTTCACCCTGATCGACGCCGGCAACAACGAGATCCCGGTGCCCACGTTCGACCCGGCGATCGGCGTCTACCTGGATGCTGCGATCATCGACGTCAATCCGGTGATGAGCCGGGTGTATTTCGCCGGCGCCTACGACCCGCAGGCTGAGGGCTCGCGTCCCGACTGTTTCTCGGACAACGGCATCGGCCCGTCGGTGTCGGCCAACTCGCCGCAGGCTCCCACCTGCGCGATTTGCCTGCGCGCCGAGTGGACCAAGATCAACAACAACGGCAAGAAAGTGCCGTGGTGCTCGCAGAAGCAGAAGGTGGCGCTGCTGATCCCGGGCTTCCAGACCCTGTTCCTGCTGGCGGTGCCGCCGAACTCCCATGGGCCGATGCGCGAATATGTCGAGAAGTGCAAGGGCAACGGCGTCAATATCGCCAACCTGATCACCCGCATCTCGTTCGTGCCGGGCGTGCAGGGCACGCTGCAGTTCCAACCGGTGACCTATATCGACGAGCCGACCGCGCAGCTGCGGCAGGCGGCCTACGCCGAGAAGAAGACCGACGCGCTGGTCGGGCGAAACGACGTGGCGCGGCCGGCGGGGGCGATCGCGGCTCCCGCAGTACAGGCTTCGCTCCCGGTAGCGACGTCACCCAATGTTGCACAATTGCCTATGGCGGCGCAGCAACCCATCCAGCAGGTGCAACCGTCCACCCCTTTCCCCGCTGCGAGTCCTGCGGGCTCGCCTACTTGGCCGACGACCCCCCAATCCCCGGGCTCTGCTGGGCTTGCTGCGCCGGGCACACCGGCGGCTGACCCTGCCCCCACGCAGCGCAGGCGGCGCCGGACAGCCGCGGAGATGCAGGCCGGTGCTCCGCAGGGTCCGAACGGGGCGGCTCCCCAGCAGCCCGCGGCGGCCCCGCAGGCCCCCTTCCCGCATTCGGGACAGCAAACCACCGCGGCACCCGTAGGCACCTTCGGCATCACCCAAGGCCAGCCGGCAGCCGCCAATCCCGAGCTCGCCGGCATGCTCGACAGCTTCTTCAAGCAGGGTTGAGCCATGACCCTGCAGAAGCGATTGAAGGCGGTGATGCGGCGGCGCAATATGCGGGTGGCGGACCTAGCCCGCCACTTCGGCCGCTCGTACACGACAGTGCGTGAGTGGGTGTTGCATGGCCGGGATCCTGGCGACGCCGCGGTGGAGAAGGCGCTTAAAGGATTGGAGAAACGAGCATGACCCGCACCCTCACCGCCGCTGTTTTGCTCGCGATGACTGCCAGCGCTTCGGCGCAAACGGTATCTCCTAGTGCGGCGATGGTCACGGAATGGAATCGGCCAACTTATACATTTGAACCGAAAGATGATGTAACCGCATCGGAATTAGCTAAGGCATTGGTAGTAATTATGCCTGCGTTCGTTTGCCGCAATGCGCTTGGTCATGGCTGTGATCCTACTGAAGCGATTGAAGCATTACCCGACAACACCAAGCGCCATTTTGTTAAGCACGGAGGCACCCAATGAAGTACGCAGCTATCGCCATCGTTCTATTCTCGACCGCCAGCGCTTTTGCGGCGACCGACTATCCTATTGAACAGCGCCGCGCGATGCTTGAGCGATCCTGCATCACCAATGCTCCTGAAGCCTGGAAAGTGGGCGATGCCGCCCGCGCGGAATGGATCGCCAGTTGCCGGAGGGAAGCGCAGTGAGTGAACCCCGGACATCTCCTGTGACAGATTTTGACGCACAGGAAAAGGAACTGTTTGCCGCCGCGACCAAGATTGATGTCGTCGCTGCGGTAAAGCATATCCGCAATTGGACGTCTTATATCGACGATCACCATCGGCAACAGTACGCGGACCTGATCGAGGCACAGGCCAAATTGATCGCATGGCTTATCCGTCCTCGTGATGCCCAACAGCCTGTTTCGTTTCTTGTAACAGAGGCAATGGTCGCGGCGGTATGTGAAACCTATGCCGAAGTCTATCATGACGACGACAAGGATATGGGCGATGCGATGCGGGCTGCTCTAGCAATTGCGCTCTGTTCTGCCCAATCACAGAGCCACACGCGGGCGCTGGAGCAGATTAGAGCCATTTGTGAGGACAATTCGGAAGCATCTTGTGACAAGGGGATGGCCCTTAATTTCGTTCAACAGGTAGTGGTTGCCGCGCTTGGCTTTGTTCCATCGACCGAGGCGCCTGCTGCCTCTCAACTGCCTATGCTCGCGGATATCGCTCAGATCATCAGGAAAGGATATGCGAACGGCTGCACGGCGGACGAGATCGCCGCTGCCGTGATGGGCCAATTCGTTGGGGTGTCATCGACAGACCGAAACTGGTTTGAGGACGCGGCGCACGAGAACGGCAATTACGAATGCTCATGTGTCGAATGCGGTCATGGATTTATAGGCCACAAGCGCCGCGTGCTTTGCAAGATCTGCTCGAATTTGCTCACTCCGCCGGTTGCATCGACAGTCAGGGATGAAAAATGAAGCTCTGCAAATGCGGTCGCCCTGCAACTCACTTCATCATGCGGCTTACACTCGACGGTGAGCAGAACGGCAAGCAACTTGCGTGCGATGCCTTCCCTGACGCACAATGGTCTAGGCGGCCCGTTGGTCGCATGTCAGCGCTCGTACACGGCCTCGGCAATTGCCAACTCGGTTACTTCGCACGACAGGAAATGACGCATGACTCCTGAGATAGTCGATTTGTTTAGCGGCGCGGCGGGTGGTTGGTCCTTGGGGATGCATCGCGCCGGATACCGCACGATCGCGGCCTGTGAAATCGACCCGTGGCGCCGAGCCACCTATCAACGGAACAACCCCGAGGTGCGACTTTATGACGACGTTAGAACTGTCACGGCAAAACAGCTTGTTGCCGATCTTGGACGCCTCCCTGACGCCATCGTTGGAAGCCCTCCCTGCCAAGACGCCAGCGCCGCCAATAGCCAAGGCAAAGGCGTCGAAGGCGACCAAACGAAGCTCGTCTTTGAGGCGATCCGTATCGTCAGCGAATGCAGACCTCGTTGGTGCGCTTTTGAAAACAGTCCTTTCCTCCGAACTCGCGGCTATGACCGGATTGCGGATGGACTGGAAGAAATCGGTTACGCCTGCTGGCCGTTCGTGGTGGCAGCTAGTGATCTTGGAGCCCCGCACGGGCGCAAACGGGTCTGGATCATTGCTTCCGACGTCGGCCAAACAGAGCCAGTCGGGTGGCCTGCGCCTGGAGGGCGCCAGCGGTGGGCGCAAGAAGCTACGGCAGATGATGGGGTCGCCGCGCGCGAACAAGTGGGGCGAGCCGGACTGTCATGGGCGAACGATTGGGATCAATGGCAGGGAGGCATTGCACGCCACTTACGAGTGGACGATGGGCTATCCCCCACGACATCTCGCGAATGCATCAGCGCATACGGTGACGCCATCCTCCCGCAAATCAGCGAAGCCGCCGGCAGAGCCATCCTCGCCGTCGAAGCAGCCCGACGATTCATCGCTGATCTGACGCCTCGGTTACCCCAGGTCACAAGCGCGGAGAGCGAGAATGGATGAGCATGAAATGCCAGATTGGCCGCCGCAGGTTTCGGCTGTCGGACGCCCCGAAGGTTCTTTCCGACACGGATCAACCGGCCAACTGTTCGTAGTGAAGAACGGACAATGGAAACGCGTTTCTCCACGCACTCAAGCTTCGCCTCAGCTCGTTATACCAAACGACGGTGGTGGCGATCCGCCTTCCCGAATTTGAGCCGGCGCGCTTGTAGTGTGGGACAGCGGGAGAGCGACAATGGGTGATATCGTGGCGCAAGATTGCCGTCTTGAGGGATTCTCTAGCGGTCGCGTTTCTAAAATTTATAAGGCAACGCACATTCCAACTGGGATGATCGTTGAGTTTTCAAACGGTCTCACAAAACGCGAAGCAATGGAAAGATTGCAGCGGGCCGTCAACGATCATGATTTGCATGATGAAGCGCCCTGTTCTGTGGGACAACAATCAAATGGCTGAAATCATTGGGGCTGGTGCGTCAGAACCAAAATGTCTGGTGTGCAGCCGAACGTATTCGGAACATACGTGGGAAAGTAGAGACGTATGCAATTGCTATATTGAGTCCTCACCTAAAATTGAAACCTACAGGCGATGCGGCATTTGCGGCTTTATCGTTGATGTCAAATTCGAAGCTACCAAGCCGACCGTTCAGTATGGCAGCGCGGGCCGCGCCAAGACAAAACCAGACACAGACAAACTCGCGGAACTTCAAGCGTGGCTGGATGAGCGCGGACGAAATTCAACGAGCTACGGTAGTCACGCTCACGCCTATGAAGTCGCGGCTCGAAAACTTAGAGAGGCCACCACATGAGTGAGATTGAACGGCTTCGTCGCGCCCAATCCAGAGCCGTGATGCCGCTGATCGGCCCATTGCTTGATGCGTGGGAAGGCTTGAGCAACGACGCCAAGGGCGTATTGCAGTTGGAGGCCGCTACGCTTTGCGAATATCTCGTCGAGATAGACGCGGCAATGGATGCAGACGACTCGGTTACTCCGGCCGACAGAACATGAATCGAGATTGGCTTACCACGAACGCTCTTGATCGCGACTGTCTATGGGCCGCGAAGCGCGAAACTGACCGACTGGGCGGCGGAACATGGCTTCCGTGGCGCGGGATGTATGCTAGGGCGCAGCGCCTTTGTAAAAAGGGACTTTTGAGGGAAGCTGGGACAGCGGCGATGTCGCCACACAAGCTTTACATAATCACGGTCGATGGGCGCGACGAGTTGGCGGTAGCGCAAGCATTGTCTCCAGCAGACCCCGCACAATCTTGTTCTTTGACATGAAGTGCGAACCGATCAAGCCCGCAGGCCAGTCATGAGCAGTCACAAGCCGTGGACCTAGAACGTCTTATCAACGACTTGCGGATTCTGAAATCAATGGTCGCGCAAGCGGAGTTGGTTTCGATGAACGAGCGCGTCCGTACTTACCAGAACGTCGGCGCGTTCATTCTGCGCCACGGTAGGCTAGACGCGATTATAGAGGTCATGGAGAGGACCAATGCCGAACGAGCTTGACCGCGATGCCCATGCTAAACAGACGCACTGCTATACCTGCGGCAAGCGATTTGAGCGCGCCAAATATGAATGCCCGACATGGGGACAATTGACTATTTTGTATGGAGATGGCGCGATTAAGAATGCGCGCCGTTGGTGATTTCTAGCGATCCAGTCACCATGTTGACATTATCGGTGAACGTGACTAGTGCTCCAGCATTGTTGTTGTTGCTGGTAGTCAAATAGAAACTACTCATCCCGGTGGGATCTACGTAGTTGTCGTGTACTGAAATTCCCGGCGCAACGACATTCGAATTACCTGCTCCGGTGGGATTGGATCGAACACCGACGAAATCAGCCTGTCCGCCTCCTGCGATGGCTACCGCTGTGCAGAACGCCAAAACTCCCGTGACCGTTCCGGGACTGTTCGGTTCAAAGGAATAGCCCTGCGTGCCTTGGGAGCCGCCGTATGGGCCGTTGTTTCCGCTCTGGTATGTCGTGTTGAATTGCACGTCGTAATTCCACGCGCCCGCGCCGCCAATCTGAAAGAAGTCTGCGTGCGACCCGGGGGCCACGCCTGCGTCTCGCATAAGGTTGAAGCGCCACACGGCTGGAATGGCGTATTCGGCAAAATCGTTCGGCGCGTCGTGGATATAGCAGTACGAAACATTGTTGACGTTGTGGAGAATTTCGGTCGCAAGTCCCGTGGGGCCGCCGCCGTTTAATTCGCAGTATTGAACTGTTAGATTGCTATTAAAGGCAGACGAAAAAATCATGTTGCCGCTGCCATTTTGGGTATTGGCATTGGCCCCACTGGCATCGAAATTGCAGTTTTGGATGACACAGTTGGTGCCAGTATTGGAAACCATAAACCCGCCACCAAGAGAGAAATCGTAGCTATCCAGAACCGTTCCGTTTCCAGCGAGGGTGATGACGGTCCCACTACGGCTGATGTTGCCGCTTGTCGGAATGGTGGAGGGATTTAGAAGCGTGACGCTCGTGTTGATGCCGACACGATAATTGACGCCAGCGACATACCACGGAGCGCGGACGGCGTATCCGCTTAGCAAGCTGGGAAATTGTGCCGTCCCGGTAGGGGCATTGGCGAAGCCGTCGTTATAGGTAACGCCCGAATTGAAGCCCCCCCTCATGAACGCTTTGCTTGGCCTGATGATCGCCGGAGCCGCTATGACAAGGGCCGCGCCCCTGATGAATTTTCTCCGACTGACTACCAGCTTCGGAGCGGCTGGTTTGATGATCGTCATGGATGATAGGTAATTACAATGATGCCTTGACAGGCATCGCCGCCGAGGCCGAGGACACTGGATCCTGCCTCAAATCCATTGCCGCCACCGCCGCCTCCGTAGCAGCCACCGGCTCCGCCATCACCACTTCCGAGACTGGTTGCTAAAGTTGAGGATCCGCCCGTGCCGCCGCCCCCACCTGAACCGTGTGAGGATCCCCACTCCGTTCCATTACCGCCAGCCCCACCGCCTCCGGCAGTTCCAGCGCCGCCAACAGTGATAGCAGAACCGCCGCCGCCACCACCGCCTGCCGTGCCGGGTGAACCAGCGCCGTTTGGAAACGTCCCCCCGGCGCCACCTCCCGCACTGGCACTGTTATTACCACCGTTTGCACCATTACCGTTGGTTGTGGTAGCGCCATTCGTTCCGCCGCCACCGCCGCCGCCTCCTGTGCCGCCCTGAGCAGTAGTCGAATTGGTCCCGCCCGTGCCGCCAATTCCGTTCGGGCCGCCTGCGCCACCACCGCCGCCGCCGCCGCCGCCCGATACAACAGTGCCGCCATTGCCACCGGCATTACCAACCGTTCCGGTCCCGCCCGTGCCGCCCGCCGCTGCAACCGATGTGGTGGCATTGCCCGTCGCACCGCCATTGCAAAGAAGCGGTGTTGTTGAGTTGGCGTCGTCTTTCATGGATGAGGCACCGCCCCCAGTGGGAGCGGTTCCATGTACGCCTGCGGCACCAACGGCATAGGTTATGGAGTTCCCAGCTGTATAAGTTTGATTGGTGTTCTTTCGATATTCTCCACCACCGCCGCCGTTTCTAGCGTCGCCGCCAATTTCATTGAGCCCCCCGCCTCCGCCGCCGATGCACTCAAAAGTATTATTGGCAGAGTTGAAATCAGAAGGAACGGTCCAAGATGTACCACTGAGCAGAAATCCCTGGCAAAAGCCTCCGCCGATGGAATTGCCGAAACCGCATCCTCCTCCGCCGCTCGATGCCGGCGTCCCCGGCCCCGGAAACATCAAGCCGCCGGCAAGCTGCGCCTGCGCGCCAGCAAGCGACAGCAGCGCGCAGGACGCGAGTGCTAGACCAAGCCGCTTCATCGCACGACCCGCCAATTGAGCGTGATTGCACCGGGGGTAATCGAAGCACTGGTATTGTTGCAGATTTTTATGTTGAAGGTATTAGCTGTTGGATATGTGATGATAGTGAGCATTCCAGTCGTCAAAGGAACATAGCCCGTAACCGCCGTAGGGTCGCCATTGAACGACGCGAGCACTACATCCGTTGTTGCCGTGTTTGTTGCAGTGGCCGTTTGTACTGTACCACAAGTGGCCGATGAAACCGCAGTTGTGTTAAGAGTAAGAGCCCCGCTTGCGATAGTTGTCGTTAGTCCACCAGCGGCGGAAAGATTGGCAGCCGCTGCGGTAGCGACTCCAGTTCCGAGTCCGCTAACGCCCGTAGAGATCGGCAGTCCCGTGGCACTTGTTAGTGTGCCGCTCGACGGAGTCCCAAGGGCACCGCCATTAACAACGGGGGCACCAGCAGAACCTACAGCGACACCGAGGGCAGTTGCTACGCCCGTGCCCGGCGTGGTCGAGCATAGCGCCGTGCCGTTCGACAAGTCAGCGCAGGCCGCCTGCGATACCGCGCCCGAGCCGTTGCCCTTGAGTGCGCCGTTGACCGTCCCAGCACCG
>Ga0116112_1000724_pt1 | contig 24366 bp, 19 predicted proteins | sample June2015DPH_8_15_FD_89721 | JGI IMG/M metagenome (GOLD analysis project Ga0116112, IMG submission 89721) | Peatland microbial communities from SPRUCE experiment site at the Marcell Experimental Forest, Minnesota, USA - June2015DPH_8_150 | ecosystem: Environmental > Terrestrial > Soil > Wetlands... | reverse complement strand
TCAGCGGCGGCGATGTGACGCTCGAAAAATAAACGGAGCAATGGAGCAATGGAGTGGTGCGGCACCGAAAAAGATTTCCAACACTCCACTACTCCGTTACCCCATTACGCCATGCTTTTGCTTTTCGACATCGGCAACACAAACACGCACCTCGGTCTGGCCAATGACCGGCGTGTGATTAAGCATGCGAACATCCCCACACCGGCCTGGTTTCGTGGCGCGGCGGAGCAGTTGGTAAAACGATTCGTGGGCCGCGCGAGCCTGGAAGGCGCGGTATTGTGCAGCGTGGTGCCGCGCGCGACACCGCACGTCCGCAAAACCGTCCGCCGGCTTTGGAATTTGAACACGCTTGAACTCACGCGAAAAACACTTTGCGGCGTGGGCATTGATTATCCGAAACCGGACACAATCGGGGAGGATCGCCTGGCAAACGCCGTCGCTGCGCGCCAGCGCTTCGGCGCGCCGGTGGTGGTGGTGGATTTCGGAACGGCGGTGACGTTTGATGTCGTCAATCGCGACGGCAATTACGCCGGCGGCATCATTGCGCCGGGGCTGGCGGCGATGACGGATTATCTGCATGAGAAAACGGCCTTGCTGCCGCGCATCAAAATCCACGAGGTCAAAACGAGCATTGGCCGGAGCACCGAGCAGGCGATGCTCGTCGGTGCGGTGCATGGTTATCGCGGGCTGGTGCGTGAATTGATCGCCGAGTTGAAGCGCGAATTAAAGGTGAAACATTTGCCGGTGGTGGCCACGGGCGGTTGTGCAAAGTTGATTGCAGCGAAGCTGCCTGAAATCGCGGCCGTGGAACCGAATTTGACGCTCGAAGGTTTGCGATTGGTGTGGCTGGCGGGTTGAGGGTGTATTGCTCAAACAAAAGGAGCGTGGCTGTGTGCGAAGCACCAGCCGCGGTACCTTCGGTAATTCCAACCCGCTGCGGCTGGATCTGCGACCACAGCCGCGCCCCCAAGCGTTGCCTGGTCAACTCCGCCATTGCCCCGCCGTGCCGCTTTCCCCAAAATCCCGCACCTATGGCAAGCGGCCGCCGCCAATATCCGTTTCATCTGATCGAGCCCAAATGGCAGCAATTTTGGGACGAACAGCAGACCTTTCGCGCCTGGAATCCAGATGAAAAAATCCCGGAGAGCCATCCCTTCGCCAAACGGCATGGCGCCGAGTCCATGGTGACCGGCCGCAAGGCCCCGCCAAAATTTTACATTCTCGACATGTTTCCCTACCCGTCCGGGGCGGGTTTGCATGTCGGCCATCCGGAAGGTTACACCGCCACCGACATCCTCGCCCGTTATAAGCGCGCGCTCGGTTTCAACGTCCTGCACCCGATGGGCTGGGACGCCTTCGGTCTGCCCGCCGAGCAATATGCAGTCAAGACTAGCCAGCACCCGCGCCAGACTACCGAGCAGAACATCGCCACCTTCAAGCGGCAGATTCAATCGCTTGGCTTCAGCTACGACTGGTCGCGCGAATTCGCCACTACCGACCCGGATTATTTCAAATGGACCCAGTGGATTTTTCTCAAGCTTTACAACAGCTACTTTGATCCAGAATGGAATAAAGTAAGGCCAATTGAAATTTTAGAAGACGCGCTTTCTGAAAATCCAAAACGAAAAAGTGAATGGCAGAACAATAACTATTTAAATGGCCTCCGGTCCGTAAAGCTTCGCGAAAAGGAAAAATTTGATGAATTTAATTTAATTAACAATAAACGTCTCGCCTATGTGACCAAAGCACCAGTTTGGTGGTGCGAACAACTCGGAACGGTTCTGGCCAACGAAGAAGTCGTGGACGGCAAGAGCGAGGTCGGCGGTTTCCCGGTTGTGCGCAAACCGATGCGCCAATGGATGCTTCGCATCACCGCCTACGCCGAACGTCTTCTGCGGGACCTCGACACGATTGACTGGAGCGAATCGCTCAAGGAAATGCAACGGAACTGGATTGGGCGGAGTGAAGGCGCTTTTGTTGAGTTCAAGTTAGTCAATTCGAACCAAATAATTACCGTCTTTACAACTCGACCAGATACGCTTTTCGGCGCGACTTATATGGTGCTCGCGCCCGAACACAAATTGGTTGATCAGATCACAACGCCGGAGCAGCACGATGCGGTTGAAAGATACAAAGCTGAAGTCGCTAAAAAATCGGATTTGGAACGCACTGAACTCGCCAAGGAAAAAACCGGCGTGTTCACCGGCGCTTACGCCATCAATCCCGTCAATAACCAGAAGATTCCCATCTGGATTGCTGATTATGTCCTCGCCAGCTACGGCACAGGCGCAATTATGGCTGTGCCAGCGCATGACACCCGCGATTTCGAGTTCGCAACGAAATTCAATTTGCCAATCGTTCAGGTTGTTCAGCCGCCCGACCCGAAAACTGATTGGCGGGGGTTTGTGGCTGACGGCACGTCGGTGAATTCAACCAGCCCGGAGGTTTCCATCACCGGTTTGCCAACGTCCGAAGCCAAGAAGAAAATCACAGAATGGCTCGGCTTGAAAAATCTCGGCGCAGAAAAAGTCAATTACAAGCTCCGTGACTGGCTGTTCAGCCGGCAACGATACTGGGGCGAGCCGTTTCCAATCGTTTGGAAAAAAGATGCCGACCGATACCATTATCACGAAGCGTTGCCCGAAAGTGCATTGCCAGTTTTGCCGCCGGAGTTGACCGATTATAAGCCGACCGCCACCGGCGAGCCGCCGCTCGCCCGCGCGAAGGATTGGGTGAACCTACCCGACGGCTCGACGCGTGAGACAAACACCATGCCGCAATGGGCCGGCAGTTGCTGGTATTATTTGCGTTACCTCGACGCGAAGAATGCGCAATCGTTCGTCGGCAAAGATGCGGAGCGTTATTGGATGGGTTCCCGAGAACCGGGATCCCAGACCCAAGTTCCTAAATCCACGCCAGGTGTTGATTTATACGTTGGCGGTACCGAGCACGCCGTGTTGCATCTGCTCTACGCCCGTTTCTGGCACAAGGTGCTGTTCGACCTCGGCTACGTCTCGACGCCCGAACCGTTTTTCAAGCTCGTCAATCAAGGGCTGATTCTCGGCGAAGACGGCCAGAAGATGTCCAAATCGCGCGGCAACGTGGTGAATCCCGACGACATTTTGAAGGAATACGGCGCCGATGCCTTCCGTCTTTACGAGATGTTCATGGGACCGCTCGAAATGGTGAAGCCGTGGAGCACCAAGGGCGTCGAAGGCGTTTACCGTTTTCTCGGCCGCGTCTGGCGGCTGCTCGTGGACGAAAAAAGCGAAACGGAATTTGAGCAGGCGGAGACAACCACCGATTGTAGCCGCGGATGTGAATCCGCGGATGTTCGCACGAACGCGGCTACAAATCTATTGAGCCTGATCAAGTTAAATTCGGCAATCAAAGACGTGTCGGCGACCCCGGTGCAACTCAAAGTCCTTCACGCCTGCATCAAAAAAGTTACCGAAGACCTCGACGGCATGCGCTTCAACACCGCCATTTCCGCGCTCATGGTTTTTGTAAATGACGCCATCACCTGGGAAACGAAGCCGGTGGTTGTGCTGCGCGATTTCCTGATTTTACTCGCGCCTTTCGCGCCGCATCTCGCGGAAGAGCTCTGGCAAAAACTCTCAACACTCAACCCTCAACTCTCAACCAGCTTGGTCTACGCTCCGTGGCCCAAATTTGATCCAGCCCTGCTTGTCGAGGACACGCTGGAGATTCCCGTGCAGGTCAACGGCAAGCTGCGCGACGTTATCAAAGTGCCGGCCAACGCTGACAACGCCGCGCTCGAAGCCGCCGCCAAGGCGTCGGAAAAAGTGCAACCGTTCATCGCCGGCAAGACGATCAGGAAAGTTATCGTCGTGCCGAAAAAGCTGGTGAACATTGCGGTGGTATAAAGTGTAGGACAGGCTTCCAGCCTGTCTTAAACGTTGGGAGAAACTGGAGACAGGCGCGATGCCTGTCCTACGCTTTTTCCCCGCCCGCCAGAATCGTCTGAAAATGCGGCGGCGATTCTTCGCGGGCGACGACGCTGATTTCAATTTTTTTGAAACCCGCCTCCTCCAGCCAGCGGTGCAAATCGCTTTCGGCGAACCCGGGCCAGCGGTCGCCGTAAAGCTCGTGTGCCTTACCGAAGTTGTGTTTGAGCAAATCGAGAATCATGATCTGCCCGCTGTTCTTCAAAATTTTATGCGCGCTGCGAATGGCCTTGGCCGGCGCATCCGCGTGATGCAATGCCTGGCTCAAAATCACCAGGTCAACACTGTTTGCCTGGATGGGCGGGTCCTGCAAATCGCCGAGCCGGAATTCCAGATTTTTCAGCCCGTTCTTTTTCGCCTTGGCCGCGCCAAAGGCAACAATCTTTTCCGAGTTGTCCACGGCGACGACCTTTTTGCACCGGCGCGCCAGCAGTTCGCTCAACAACCCTTCGCCCGAACCGAGGTCGGCCACGACGAGCGGCGGCAGGATGCGCAGCAGCAAATGCCCAAAGGCCTGCCACGAACGCCCCGGGCCATAAATGCGGTCAAACCGTCCGGCAACCTGGTTGAAATAAACCTGCGCCTGCTCCCGGCGCCGGCCGAGGATGCGCTTGAGATTGATCTGGTCGCCCGCGTGCTCGGACAGCTCCTTCGCGCCGCGAATGGCCAGTTGGATGAATTCGCGTGCCGCGCCGTCCGCGTTCGGGTTCAGCTTGTAAAACGTCCGCTTGCCCTCGCGCCGCGACTGCACCAGTTCCGAATCCTGCAACAGGCCGAGATGCGTGGAGATGCGCGACTGGCCGAGCCGCGTGATTTCCTGCAGCTCGTTCACGGACAATTCGTCCCGCTCCAGCAGCGCCACGATGCGCAGTCGCGTCGGGTCGGACAACGCCCGCAATGATTTCAGCGTCGAGGACATGTTAATTTGTGTGCGCCTAAATATTTCCAGAAAGCGTTTGACGCGTGTCAATTTCCATATATCATCTTATCTTGATACGTCAATATGTATTTGGCACACAAAAAAACAACGCCCGTAAATTGAATGAGTAAGAACTTTATTTTTTCCTCGGAGTCCGTCGGCGAAGGCCACCCGGACAAGGTTTGCGACACCATCTCCGACGCTGTGCTGGACGCCTGCCTCGCGCAGGACAAGTTCAGCCGCGTCGCCTGCGAGTGTTACGCCAAGTCGAACATCGTCATCGTCGGCGGCGAAATCACCATACCAAAGATTGGATTCAAAAATCCCAGTGAAGTAATTGATTTCGTCCAAATTGCGCGCGATACCATCAGGAAGATCGGCTACGTCAATGACGACGACGTCTTCCATGCGGACAGGGTCTTCGTGAATGTAATTATTACGGGCCAGTCGCCCGACATCGCCCAGGGCGTGGACGCCCGCAAGGCCAAGGGCAAGAAAACCGCCAAACAGGGTGCCGGCGACCAGGGCCTCATGTTCGGTTACGCCTGCAACGAGACGCCCGAACTCATGCCCGCGCCCATCATGTTCGCCCATCGCCTTGGTCGCGAACTCACCCGCATCCGCAAAATAAAGAAACGTGACGGAACGCCACTCATTCCCTGGCTCCGGCCCGACGCGAAGTCCCAGGTCTCTGTCGTCTATAAAAACGACAAGCCCGTCGCCATTTCCAATGTCGTCATTTCCACGCAGCACAGCGCGGACGTGGAGCACCGCGAGATCGAAAAGTTCTGCATTGAAAACGTCATCAAAAAGGTCCTGCCGAAGCGCCTCCTGACTGCTCGGACCGAGTATCTCATCAATCCGACCGGACGTTTCGTCGTCGGCGGGCCGCAGGGCGACACCGGTTTGACAGGGCGCAAAATCATTTGCGACAGCTACGGCGGCATGGGCCGTCACGGCGGCGGCGCGTTCTCCGGCAAGGACCCGACGAAGGTGGACCGCAGCGCCGCCTACCTGGGCCGCTGGATCGCCAAAAACATCGTGGCCGCCAAACTCGCCGCGAAGTGCGAAATTCAGTTCGCCTATGCCATCGGCCACCCCGACCCGGTGAGCGTGAGTGTGGACACCTTCGGCACCGCGACGGTTTCGGAAAACAAAATCATCCGCGCCGTCCACCGCGTGTTCAGCTTTCAGCCAGCCGACATCATCGAGCAGCTCAACTTGCGCCGCCCGATTTACACAAAGACGACCAATTACGGCCACTTCGGCAAAAATGACCCCGACCTGACGTGGGAAAAAACCGACAAAATTAACGAACTTAAGCGTGCGTTGAAATAACTCTCAACCCTCAACTTTCAACTCTCAACCAACTATGCCCGCCATCAAACTTTCCCCTCCGCGCGCCAAACCCGCCAGGGTCAACGGCAACGGCGCGAAGCATGATTACTACGTCCGCGACATTTCGCTCGCCGACCTCGGCCGGCGTGAGATTGAAGTGGCTGAACAGGAAATGCCCGGTCTCATGGCCATCCGCGCCCAATACGGCCCGCCAAAGCCGTTCAAGGGCGTGCGCATTTCCGGCTCGCTCCACATGACCATTGAGACCGCCGTGCTCATCGAAACGCTCGTGGAACTCGGCGCGTCCGTGCGCTGGGCCTCGTGCAACATTTTTTCCACCCAAGACCACGCCGCCGCCGCCATCGCCAAGGCCGGCGTCAGTGTTTTCGCCTTCAAAGGCGAATCGCTCGAAGAATACTGGGAATTCACGCTCAACATGCTCACGCATCCGGGCGGCAAAGGCCCGCAACTGGTCGTGGACGACGGCGGCGACGCCACGTTGCTCCTCCACAAGGGTTATGAAATGGAGCAGGGCGACAACTGGGTCAACTCGCCCAGCGACAGCCACGAAGTTTCCGTCGTCAAAAATCTTTTGAAGAAATGCGCGAAGGAACGGCCCGGCTGGTTCACGCAAGCCGTCAAGGATTGGAAGGGTGTCAGCGAGGAAACGACCACCGGCGTGCATCGGCTTTACCAGATGCTTGAGGCGAAAAAACTGCTCGTGCCTGCCATCAACGTTAACGACTCCGTCACCAAATCGAAGTTCGACAATCTCTATGGCTGCCGCGAATCGCTCGCCGACGGCCTCAAACGCGCGCTGGGCGTGATGATTGCCGGCAAGACCGCCTGCGTCTGCGGCTACGGCGACGTCGGCAAGGGCAGCGCCCATTCACTGCGCGGATTCGGCGCGCGGGTGATTGTCACCGAAGTTGACCCCATCAACGCTCTGCAGGCCGCGATGGAAGGGTTCGAAGTGAAGACGGTCGAAGACACGCTGGGTGAAGCCGACATCTATGTTACCGCCACCGGCAACTGCGACGTCATCACCCTGGAACACATTTTGAAGATGAAAGACCAGGCCATCGTTTGCAACATCGGCCACTTCGACAACGAGATTCAGGTGGACCGCCTGAACAACGCGAAAGGCGTCAGCAAGGTGAACATCAAGCCGCAGGTGGACCGCTACGATCTACCCGGCGACCGCAGCATTTACCTGCTCGCTGAAGGCCGGCTGGTGAACCTCGGCTGCGCCGAAGGCCATCCGAGCTTTGTGATGAGCAACAGTTTTACCAACCAATGCCTCGCGCAACTGGATTTGTGGAAGAACAAGGACAGTTACAAGGTCGGCGTCTATCGTCTGCCCAAGAAACTGGATGAGGAAGTCGCCCGGTTGCACCTCGAAAAAATCGGCGTGAAGCTCACCAAGCTGTCGAAGAAACAAGCCGACTATATCGGCGTGCCGGTGGAAGGGCCTTACAAGCCGGAGCACTATCGGTATTGACCAACGTAGCGCAGGCGTCCCGCCTGCGACTTGCAGCCGAGACGGCTGCGCTACTTTCAGAGGTGAAAGGGAAACCGTTCGCCTTTTTCCCTTCCGGCAAGGACACAGCCTGTGGCATTTCCGGAGACAAAGAAAAAACTTTCACTCCGGGCAATCTGTGATAAGGTACACTACGACAAAAATGTCGTTTAACTTATGTCAAAGCACAACGGGTCAGCCGTGATCGCCGGAGCGGGGGGAATGTCACCCCGCTGGTTGTGGCCGTGGTTTGGCCTGAATTGAAAGCCATTGAAAAATGAAAGCACCGATTCCAAATAATGAAGCCGAACGGCTCGCGGCCCTGAAGGAGTATCACATTCTCGATACCGGGACCGAGCAGTCCTACGACGATATCACCGCCCTGGCTGCGCACATTTGCAGGGTTCCCATCACCATGATTTCCCTGGTGGACGAAGTCCGGCAGTGGTTCAAATCCCGGGCGGGAATGGCTCAGCAGCAAACGTCTCGCGATATTGCGTTCTGTGCGCATGCGATTCTTCAGCACGAGCCCTTCGTTGTCCGGGACGCGAAGAAAGACCGGCGGTTTGCCGACAATGCCCTGGTCACGGGCGAACCTCATGTCCGGTTTTATGCGGGCTTTCCACTGGTCAACCCGGAAGGATTGGCCTTGGGAACACTCTGTGTCATTGACCGGAAACCGCGCCAGCTTTCGGCCGAACAGGAGAAGGCAATGCAGGCCCTGGTGCGGCAGGTCATGGCCCTGTTGGAGTTAAGGCGGGTTTCGGCACACTTGGCGGATGCACTCAATCACGTCAAAACCTTGCAGGGGTTGCTGCCCATCTGCGCCTGGTGCAAGCGCATCCGCGATGACGAGGGGTACTGGGCTCAGGTGGAGGCTTACTTCCATAAGTACACAGGCGTTGATTTTACCCACGGCATTTGTCCGGAGTGCCTGGAAAAGGTGCGTCCCAAAGGGCGGCACAAACGCTCAACGGCTGAAGTGGCGCAGCCGGGGAACTGATATTCACCGCGCAACGTCCGATTTCTTCACACCTGTGCCTTGCAGCCGAGACGGCTGCGCTATTTTCAAGGCGAACGGGAAACCGTTTGCCTTTTTATTCTCACAGTTCCCGCAACGCCGACGCGATGGGCAGCCGGGCGGCGCGGATGGCCGGGAACAAGCCGCCGATCAAACCAATCACCGCTGCCCACACCACCCCGCGCACCAGCAATTCCGGCGTAACTCTGAAGGCAAATGTGACCTGGCTGAAGCTCTGCCAGTTCATCGTCGAGGTGTGAAAATTATTGAATGCGAGATAGGCCAGGCTGCCGCCGACTGCGCCGCCGACCAATGCCAGCAGCAGCGATTCGAGCATCAACGACACCACCACCGCGCCGCCGCCGAAGCCGAGCGCCCGCAGTGTGGCGATTTCCCGTGTCCGCGCCGCCACCGCGCTGTACATCGTGTTCAGCGCGCCGAATACCGCGCCGATGGCCATTAAAAACGCAATCGAGAAGCCGAGCGTCGTAATCAACCGCGTGATGGTTTCGGATTGTTGGGCGTAATACTCGGCTTGCCGGACAACTTTCACGCTGAGTTGCGGGTTCGAGGTAAGCGAATCTTTGAACGCCTGAAACGCGCCCGGCGAATTGAGCCGGACGGAGACGGATTGAAACGAGTCACCGCGATTATACGCGTCCTGCAACACCTTCGCGTCGGTCCAGATTTCAGATTCCGCAACCCCGCCGTTGGCCGAAAAGATGCCGGCAACCGGCCATTCATAGCGGCCCACCTTTATTTTCGAGCCGACTTCCAGCCCGGCGAATTCCTGGGCCGCGCCGCGACCGACGATGACTTCGTCCTTGCCCCAATCAAACATCCGGCCCTGGATAATCTTGAGGTTGTCGCGCACTTGCAGCGCGGCCGATTCCACACCGCGCAATGGCACGTTCGCGTCCGTGCCGGTGGAACGTTTGGGCAGGTCAATGACGACGAACAATTCCGCGGACGCGAGCGGGCCTTGCGCGTTGCGTGCCACTCCCGGGGCGTCGGCGATGACGCGCGTCTCGTCGCGCCCGAAACCGCTGACCATTTCACTGTCGGCGCCGCTGCGCAAAACAATCGCACCGTCGGGCGAGCCGGAAACGGTCATGACCTGCCGGAAACCCGCCGCGATGGACAGCACGCCCACGAGTACGGCCACAACACCCGCGATGCCGATGACCGTGGCCGTGACCGCGCCGCGCCGTTGCGGCAGGCTCATCAACCCGAACTTGGTGATGGAGGCGATTTGGGAAAACCAGTTGATGGGGCCGGCCATTAGTGGGTTGAGGGTTGCCCGCTTTCACTGCGTTTCGACGCGGTCGCGCCGGAGCTTTCAGCGGAGGCGGAAGGGTTGAGAGTTGAAAGAAAGGTAGGGACGCCGTGCTGCGGCGGCCGGTCGGCGCAGCGCGCCGACCCTACCACGAACGAGGAGTCGAGTTGTGAAATCATTTTACATTCTCCTCAAGGCATCGGCCACGCGCAGGCGCATGGCCTGAAGCGCAGGGAAAATTCCGGTAATCAGCCCCAGCACGACACTGAGGCCCAGCCCGATGAACAAATCACGGGTCGGGAAAAAGAACAGAGGCAGCAGACCGCGCGTGGGATCGCCGCGGGAAATCATCAGCCACGCCAGTCCAAGACCGACCACGCCTCCAAGCACCGTGAGCAGGCATGACTCGGCGAGCACGAGCGCGACGATCTGTCCGTTGGTGAAACCGATGGCCTTGAGCACACCCAGTTCACCGGTCCGCTCGCGCACGGCCTGCGCCATGGTGTTGCCGGTCACCAGCAGAATGGTGAAGAACACCGCGCTCAGGATTGCCGCGACGATGAAGACGATGTTGCCGATGGCCTTGGCCCAGCCTTGAATGAATGCGCCCTCCGGCTCCGTCTTGGTTTCCGCCGACGAATTCTCGAATTCCTCATCCACCCGTTTGGCCACTTCCGCCGCCTGAGACGGGTCTTTGATGCGGATGGTATACCAGCCGACTTGCCCCTTGGCGAACTGCCGGGCTTCATCGAAATAGTCATAACGGAAAAACATTGGCGTGGTGTCAGTGCCTTTGTCTTTTCCGTCGTAAATGCCCACGATGTCAAACGTCCATGTCTGGTTGCCGTTCGCCTGCGACCAAATGGTGGAGCGAATCGGCACCTTGTCGCCGATTTTCCAGCCGAATCGCTCCGCCGTCCGGTGGCCGACAATCGCGCCCGTCCGCGTGGCCAGCCAGGCCTTCATCTGCTCCGGTGGCAGAATGAATTCCGGGTGGATTTTGAGAAATTTTTCCGGCTCGACCGGATTTTGCATGAAGAAATTTTTCGGGTCCTGGTAAATGCCACCGAACCAGGTCTGGTACGTGGCGAAATCCACGCCGGGGATTCGCTCCATCCGCGCCTGGTAACTCACCGGCAGCAACTTCATGATGGACACCTTATGGCGGACGATCAACCGATCCGCACCCGCCATTTCCACGCCGCCCACCAGCGCCTGCTGGATGGCCGACAAAAACCCGAACAGGATGAACGCCACGACAATTGACAGCAACGTCAGCGACGTGCGCAACTTTTTCCGCTTCAAATTGCACCAGATGAGGTGAAGAAATTTCATTTCACCGGTTCGTTGCTCAATTGTCCTTTGTCCAGATAGACCGTCCGTGACGCGCGGGCCGAGGCGTGCGGATCGTGTGTGACCATGATGATGGTTTTGCCGTGCTCGCGGTTCAGCGCCTGAAGCAAATTCAGAACTTCATCGCCCGACTTGCGGTCGAGGTCGCCCGTCGGTTCGTCGCACAACAACAACGTCGGGTCGGTGACGATGCCGCGGGCGATGCCGACGCGTTGCTGTTCGCCGCCCGAAAGCGTGCGCGGATAATGTTTCGCACGATGCGACAGCCCGACGACCGCCAGGGCCGTTTCCACGTGCTTCTGCCGCTCGACTTTGGAAAGGTGCGTCAGCAACAGTGGCAATTCCACGTTCCGCTCCGCCGTCAACATCGGCATCAGGTTGTAAAGCTGGAAAACAAAACCGATGTGCCGCGCGCGCCACGCGGCCAGCCGGTGATCGGACAATTGATCGAGGTGTTCGCCGGCGACCGTGACCGTGCCTTTCGTTGGGCGGTCAAGGCCGCCGATCAAATTCAAGAGCGTGGTCTTGCCGGAACCCGACGGCCCCATCAACGCAAGGAATTCACCGGCGGACGCCTGCAAATGCAGGTCCGCCAGAACGTGGATGTCTTCCGAGCCGCGATGAAAAACTTTTCCCACCCCGTCAACGTTCACCAGAGTACTGTTACCTTGAGCATTCATGATTCTCCCAATAGCGTTTCAGATTCGTGGTTGCGAAGCCAATTACAAAACGGTGACAAATTTCCACGACTCACGGCTTCACCTCTTTCACCTTCGTGCCATCGTTCAAACCGGCGGGTGCGGCCACGACGATTTTTTCGCCGGCGGACACGCCCGCACTCAACACGGAGTCGTCACCCTGCGTGTCACTGACCGTGACCGCGCGACGTTCGGCGCGGCCGCCTCGGACGACAAACACCACGTCGCGCCCGTCCTGATTTTGTACGGCGCTTTTCGGAACCATCACCGCGCGGCCCGCCGCCGTTCCGCTGACACCGCGAAAGGCCACCTTCACCGACATGTCTGGCAGGATGCGCGGATCGAGCTGGTCGAAACCGACGCGCACCTTGACCGTGGACTTCTGCCGGTCGGCGGTCGGGATGGTGGCGATGACCTTGCAGGGAATTTTCCAGTCGGGATACGCGTCCAGCGTGGCTTCGACCGGCTGGCTTGGCTCGACCCGGTTGATGTAGCTTTCGTTGACATCAATTTCAATTTCCAGCGAGTTCATGTCCACGACGGTGCCTATGCCCGTGCGCGTGTAACCGCCGCCGGCGGAGACCGGGGAAATCATCTCGCCGGGCTGGGCGTCTTTGGTCGTGACCACGCCGTCGAACGGCGCGCGGATGACCATGTCGTCCATTTGCTGCTGCCATGTTGTCACCTGGCGTTCCGCGACAACGACGTCGAGTTTCTGTTGCGCCAGATGCGCCTGCAACGCCTTGGCATTCGACTCGGCCAGGTCCAGGTCGGATTGTGACGCGATGTGTTGTTTGGCCAGCTCGGTCGTGCGTTGGAATTCCTGATCCGCGTTCTTGAGTTGCGCCTCGGTTTCCGCCAGCGCCGCCTTCGCCGACGCCAACTGAGCCTGGGCCACCTCCAAGCCGGCCTTGATATTCGTGTCGTCCAACCGCGCCAGAATCTGGCCTTCCTTCACTTTCATGCCCTCCTCGATGAGCACTTCCATGACCTTGCCGGTGACTTTGGAGGAAACAGTCGCCTCCCGCCGGGCGGTGACGTAACCGGAGGCATTCAACACCGTCTGCCCGCCTTTGCCGGCGGGAGCGGCATCGCGCGCCACCGCCGTGCGCACGGCCATGGCGTCCGAACCCGAATGCCACCAAATCGCCGCGCCCGCCAAAAGCAGAAGGACGGCCGCAGCGGCCACCAACCACATTTTGGATTGTGGTTTCTGCTCTGCGCTGCGTTCGATCCGCAAATCGTCGAGCGGAGGTTTGGCTGAACTCATAAAAGTGTCCATGAAGAGCAAACCGGTTTTTGCCGTCACGGTCAAGCCGTGGTCTGTGAAAACTCTCGGCTCGCATCCACAAAAATTGGCGCGGCGGCAACAAGGTTCATCAGGAAAAGAGGATGACTATCCCCATTGAAACTGTCTGGGTCATTGCTATTATCGCGCCAGAACTTGTGACAACAGCCATCGTCCATACGAATGTCATTGCTGGTGAAACGCCAACCCTTTCACCATTTGCCCCGGCGTCGCATGACGGCTTGGACAAGCAGCACGAACTGGGGCAGTTCCTGACGCCCAATCCAGTCGCGGAATTCATGGCTTCGCTTTTCGAGATTCCCCGGAGTGAAGTGCATTTGCTCGATGCGGGGGCTGGAGCGGGCGCATTATCCGCCGCGCTGGTCGGGCGGTTGTGTCACGAGCATCGAAAGCCCAAGCGGATTTCCATCGCGGCTTACGAGATTGACGAGGCACAGATTGAATCGTTACGGAATACGCTCGACGGTTGCCGCCGCGAGTGTGAGCGGGCGGGCATTTCATTTTCGGCCACGTTTTTGAACGAGGATTTTATCGCCGCCGCCGTGCCGATGGTGCGAGATGATTTTTTTGGGTCGCCGCCGCCACCCTTCAATGTGGCCATCATCAATCCACCCTATCGGAAAATCCGCAGCGATTCTTCCACCCGCCTGTTGCTCCGGTCGGCGGGCATTGAGACGAGCAACCTGTATGCGGGCTTTGTCGCGCTCGTCACCCGGTTGCTGGTCAAAGGTGGCGAGTTGGTCGCCATCACGCCGCGGAGTTTTTGCAACGGGCCTTACTTCAAACCATTTCGGGAAGACTTTCTTGAAACGATGTCGCTGCGCCGGCTGCACGTCTTCGAGTCGCGTTCCGCCGCGTTCAGCAGGGATGCGGTGTTGCAGGAGAACATCATCTTTCACGCGGTCAAAGGTGTGCCCAAACCCAAGCGGGTTGTCATTTCGACGAGCAGCGGCGAACGCAGCGGCGCGGTGACTGAACGCACGGTGGATTTCTGTGAGATTGTTTCGTCGGACGATGCGGAGCAATTCATTCATCTGCCGACGGATGATCAGCACACGCAAGCCCGCCAGGCGATGGAGCGGCTTTCGACTTCGTTGGTGACGCTGAACGTGTCGGTCTCAACAGGGCGAGTCGTGGATTTTCGGGCAAAAGAATTTCTCCGCCAGCAGCCGGGACAAGACACCGCGCCGCTAATTTATCCCTGCCATTTCAACGACGGGTTCGTGCATTGGCCGCGCGAGAAGGCGCGCAAACCGAACGCCATCGTTAGCAACGGGCAGACGCGCGAATTGCTCGTGCCTGCCGGCGTTTACGTGCTGGTGAAGCGGTTTACGGCCAAGGAGGAACGGCGGCGGGTCGTGGCCTGCATCTACGACTCGCACCAGATCGCAGCGCCGCTAGTCGGATTCGAGAATCACCTGAACTATTTCCACATCGCCGGTCACGGTCTGCCGATGGCGTTGGCGAAAGGTCTGGCCGCGTTTCTCAACTCGACGGTGGTGGATGCTTATTTCCGTCAGTTCAACGGCCACACTCAGGTCAATGCGACTGACCTGCGCAGTTTCAACTATCCGACGCGGGCGCAACTGGAACGCTTGGGCGAGAGGATTTCTGATTTGGATTTATCCCAGGAGCAGTTAGACGAAATCGTGGAAAGGGAACTTTTCTGATGGCAAAGGCAAAGCAAATAGAGCGGGAGAAGAAGCTGAAGGGCGCGACGGAAATCCTGCGTGCGCTTGGCTTCGCGCCAAAGCAAAGCAACGAAGTGGCAGGCTATGCGCTGCTGGCATTGCTCGATTTGAAACCCGGCCAATCTTGGGCTGAAGCCGCAACGCCGATGCGCGGAATCACTCCCATCATTGACTTCGTGGCGACGGCGTATGGCGTCCGCTATGCGCCAAACACCCGTGAAACGATTCGTGACGAAGCTGTGAAATACTTCGTCGAATCTGGTTTGCTCCTTCGCAATCCCGACGACCCGGCGCGGCCAACCAACAGCGGCAAGACAGTCTATCAGGTTGAAGTTCACGCTCTGGAACTGATTCGGACGTTCGACACGTTGGAGTGGAGCGGCAAACTGAGGGCATATCTGGCGAGCCGTAACCGTATCCGCAAAGAACTGGAACGAGAACGGAAGCTCACTCGCATTCCGGTAAAACTTCCGTCTGGCAAAACCGTGACGATCTCACCCGGCGGACAAAATCCACTCATCAAAACAGTCATCGAAGAATTTTGTCCGCGCTTTGTTGCGGGCGGAACAGTTCTCTACATCGGTGATGCAGAGGACAAGTTCCTGCATCTCGACGCCGATTATTTAAAACGACTCGGCATCGCGATTCCTGCTCCCGCGAAGATGCCGGACGTGGTTGTCCATGATACCCGGCGTAATTGGCTTCTGCTCATCGAAGCTGTCACCAGCGCCGGACCGGTGGACGGCAAGCGGCGGAAAGAACTGAAGGATTTATTCGTGGGTTGCAAAGCGGGCTTGGTGTTTGTGACCGCGTTTACGAGCCGCGAAGCCATGCGGAGTTTTCTCACGCAGCTTTCATGGGAAACGGAAGTTTGGGTTGCCGAAGACCCTGACCACTTAATTCACTTTAACGGCGAGCGATTTCTTGGCCCCTACCCGGACGTTTTGCCGAAATTTTGAAAACATGTTTCGTATCGGCATAGACCTCGGCGGCACCAAGATTGAAGGCATCGTTTTGGATTCGTCCGGTTCTGAATTATTCCGCACGCGGGTGGATACGCAGCAGGGAAAAGGCTATGCCCACATCCTGAGCCGGGTCAAAGGGTTGCATGACGAACTGGCTGCGCACATTCAACATCAACCGCATACGTTCGGCATCGGCACGCCCGGGGCCATCTCGCCGCGCACCGGCCTGTTGAAGAACTCCAACACCGTCTGCATGAACGGCCAGCCGTTGAAAGCGGACCTCGAACGGATTCTCGGCCGGAAAATCGAGATCCAGAACGACGCGAATTGTTTCGCCCTGGCCGAAGCGCTGCACGGCGCGGGCAAGGGAAAGAAGCTCGTCTTCGGGGTCATCATGGGCACGGGTTGCGGTGGAGGAATTGTTTACCAAGGCGAAGTCGTCACCGGTCCGCAAGCCATCGCCGGCGAGTGGGGCCACATGTCCCTCGCCCCGGACGGTCCGCTGTGCTACTGCGGCCAGCACGGTTGCGTGGAGACGTTTATCAGCGGCGGCGGATTGGAGGCACGCTACGCCGAACAGTTCGGGAAGAAACGATCGTTCAAAGAAATCGTGAAGGATTACCACGCCAGCGAACCGAAGGCGGTGGCGTTTATGCAAGTTTTCTTCCGCAACTTCGGCCGTTCGCTGGCCAATCTCATCGACGTGCTCGACCCCGACGTGGTGGTTCTCGGCGGCGGCGTCTCCAACTTCGATGCCCTCTACACGGACGGCGTAGCGGAAGTCGCTAAACAGGTTTTCAGTGATTCGCTGGAAACGCCCATCGTCAAACATCAGCTCGGCGATTCCGCCGGCGTCATCGGCGCGGCATTAATTGGGGTTTGAGGCATTCAACGTAAGACAGGCGTCCCGCCTGTCTCCATTTAATCTGAGCCAGGCAGAATATCTGACCGGTGTTTGAAAGCGGGTGAGAAGCCATTCGCTTTTTCAATGTTCACCGAAAGTTTTTCAATTTCGTTCCGTGAACTTGATTTGTGATAATTGCAGTGCATGAATCAAACCGTTCAACGGCCCAAGTCCATAGTTCTAAGTCGCGTCCTTTGGCTACTGCTGTTGGTTTGTGGTTCGCTTTATCTGCTTGTCTGCGCGGGCATGGCTATTGCCCAACGCTCGTTAATTTATTTTCCTTCCGTTTTTACCAGGGAACAGGTGAATCAGATGGCGCAATCCGCACTGCTGGAACGCTGGACCAATTCAGCCGGCCAGTCCATCGGACTGAAACGCCTGTCACCCAGACAACCGGCGGAAGCATCAGTCATGATCATGTATGGCAACGGCAGCACGGCGATTGGCTGTGAGCATTACGTGAATGACATTCAAGGCGTCGCTGCGTTTGACATTTTCATTCTGGAATATCCTGGATATGAAGACCGTCCAGGTTCGCCTAGCGAGGACAGTCTGTTCAACGCGGCCAATGAAGCGTTTCACACGCTTTCCACCAACCAGCCGATTTATCTTGTCGGCGAATCACTCGGCACCGGTGTCGCCTCGTATCTGGCCGGAACTTGTTCCAACAAAATCGCGGGCGTCGTTTTGATTTCACCTTTCAATCGCTTGACCGATGTTGCGCAGAACGATTTTCCACAATTGCCGGTTCGGTCGCTGCTCGTGGATCGTTTCCCTTCGGACGAATATCTCCGCTATTATCATGGCAAAGTCGGCATAATGGTTGATGGCCGAGATACTGTCGTTCCGGAAAAATTCGGGCTGCGACTTTACAACGGTTATGTCGGTCCCAAGAAACTTTGGGAATTTTCCTATGGAAGACACTGTCAAATCATGGAACCGCCATCGAAATTCTGGAAAGAGGTTGTCACCTTCTGGCAAACCAATCTCCCTTCGGAACGCAAATGAGTTAAACGTAGGACAGGCGTCCCGCCTGTCTCCAATTATTCAGAGTCAGGCAAGATACCTGACCTGCTTTCAAAACGGAAAATCCCCGGCAGGCTTTGGCAAGGTCGCCTTGGGTTCGATGAATTTTTTAGCGATGCTGTGTTCGCGCAGGCCCGTCACTTTGATGGCTTTGTCGGGTTTGACGGGACAGGCGTATTCGCACGCGCCGCAGCCGATGCACAAGTCGTCGTTCAGGGACGGCAGGCGGAGGTTGTTGCCGTAGGGAATGGTAGTCACGGCCTTCGTCGGGCAATGTTCGGAGCAGGCGGCGCAATCCGTGCCGTTGGTCACCACCACGCATTTGTCCTGGTTAAAATGCGCTTCACCGATTTTCGCGAGATGTTTGGCGCTAACGTCCAATAAATCAATCGCGCCGTCTGGGCAAACCTCACCGCAACGCCGGCAATCGAAGTTACAGAAGGCGGCGCGATAATCCATGTGCGGCTTCATCAGGCCGAGAAGGCCGTATTCGAGGAAAGCCGGTTGCAACACGCCGGTCGGACATTCACTGATGCACAAATGACAAGCCGTGCACCGGTCGAGAAATCGTTCGACACCCGCCGACCCCGGCGGACAAATCACCGGAGAAAAATTTCTGGTTTCCCCAGCGTTTCCGGCGGGCGGTTTTTCGTCCGCGAGCAAAACGCGGCTGATGCCCGCGGCTCCGGCAATTCCCACAATCGTTTTGGAAATGAACGCGCGTCGCTGCGGATCGCTCACGGCGTCGGGCACAGATTGCGGAGCAGGCGTTGAAATCGGAGCCTTTCGCGTCCAAGCAAAGCGGTAGTGGATGCCGTGTTGATCGCAAACACCCATACAGTTGTAACATGCCACGCAACGTGAGAAATCAATCGCCCCGGCGCGCAAATCAATGCACTGCGCTTTGCAGGCGCGCAGGCACGCGGCACATTTGCGGCAGGCGCTCTGGTCAATCTGCAACCGAAACGCCGCGCGTTGTGAGAGCCAGCCCAGCAACGTACCGACGGGACAAACCGTGTTGCAGTAGAGCCTTCCGCGCCACGCCGCCAGCACCACGACAAGCAAGAGCACAAATACCGGCACCGCCAGCGCACCTGCACCGGCCCATATTGGCACAGCGCGAAAGAGTCCGTGCCAGCCAATCGCCTCCGCCAAACCCACAACGGAATTGTTGGCCAATGTGACCGGCGGCCGGAAAATATCCGATGCGACACGGCCAAAGTTGCTGTAAGGATCGAGCAACGACAGGGCGAATCCGCCCCAACTGGCCGCGGCGGCGATGATTGTTCCCCATAGAAAAGTTTGTCGCAGCCAGGTGTGCGGTTGCGCGTATGGCGCGGGCTTGGATTTCCGTTTTCGCCATTTCGTCAGGCGAATAATCACGTCCTGTAAAATTCCCAACGGACAAATAGCCGAGCAATAAATCCGTCCCAGTGCCAGCGTAACAATGGCGATGATGACACAGGCGAGTGAGAGGCTTGTGCCGGTGAGCAGCGCGACCAGCGAAGGAACGAATTGGATTTCCGCCAGACGATGCCCGATCGGTGATGGAACCAGACCCCGAAAATCAACAAACGCGGCAGTGAGCGCGGTCAGCATTGCCGCTGCCACAACAACCCGCAGCCATTTCAGGAGTTTGAACGGCACGGTTTCATGCCAGTTTGAGCCGGCGGATGTCCACCTGTTCCAAGTCCATCGTGCCCAGTTTCATCTCGGCGGCGATGGCGATGTGGCGGACATCGGACGGCTGTTGGTTGAGCAGTTTGGCGCCGGCGGCATCAATGGCCACGATGTCGGTCGAAACCAACAGCGTGCGCATGACGACCAGGTCGTCCGCCGATTTGCCGCGCGGACCGTTGCGGACCATGGGCGCGTAGGCGTCGAGGATGTTGAGCGTTGGCCGCTTCAGCGTCAGCAGGTCGGCGATGCACTGGTGCAAATCGGTACGATGATAAAATTCCCGGTCCCAGACGACGCCCATCAGATTTTTCATGCATCCGGTGATCCGCGAGCCGGCATGATGTTTGAGCACCGGCACGTTGATGAACACGTCGCTGTCGAGCACCAGTGAATGGACCTTGGCCATGTGCAATTTTTTTCCGTTCGGAATATCAACCGGGCGATAAAGGGTTTGGTCCTTGCCGCTGACGAGGGTCGCGCCGGTGTCCTTGGCCACCTTCTCGATGCCGCTGTTGGTGTAGGCGCGCTGCCATTGATCGCACGGGTTGTCGAACATGCTCACCGACTTTGCGCCCGCCGCGAGACACATTTCAATTGTGCGTTTCACGGTTTCCGGGTGCGTGTCCGCGCCGCGTTCCGGCGGCGTATCCCAACCGATGTTCGGCTTGACGAGGACGGTCTGGCCCTTTTTTACAAACGCGCCCATGTCGCCGAGTTCGGCCATAGCTTTGTCCAGCATCGCCGCCCGTTCACCGTCGCGCACCGCTACAAGAATGGATTTCGTCGTAGCCAGGGCGACCGGCAAACCACCAGACGGGGTTGCTGGCGCATCGGCGGCAAACAATTTATCGAGGTTAACGAGGGGCAGACTCGCACCGAGGGCAAGGCCGGCTTTGATGAAGTCGCGGCGTGTTTTCATAAATGGAAATTTGGTTTGGTGCCGGGCAAATTTTTCAATCCGTTTTGTTTCGCGAACGAGGGCCGCTGTCCTGCGACCAACACCAGCCGTCACGTTCGTTTCCCGACACTAGGCGCAGAATCCTCGTCGGCAAGTGGATAGGGCCGTTTTGACCATTTCGGACGAAAAATTGCCAAAATATGTTCAGGGGGCCGAAGATTGCGGCTGCCAAACCGGTTGCCCGCCTGTTATGGTGCGGACGTGATTACACTGCTCATCGCCACGCGCAACGCCCGCAAGGCGGACGAAATCCGCGCCATCCTCGGCGACGCGTTCCGGTTTCTCACGCTCAACAAATTCCCCGGCGCGCCCAAAATCGTCGAGGACGCCAACACCTTTGCCGGCAATGCGACCAAGAAGGCCGTGGAACTCGCACACTGGCTGTCCTCCGTCACGTCACCTGTCACGCGTCACTTGTCACCTGCCTTTGTTCTGGCCGATGATTCGGGTTTGGAGGTGGCCGTGTTAAACGGCGAGCCGGGCGTGCACTCGGCGCGCTTCGCCGCGCGGGAACGGAGCGCCGACAGCGGGAACTTTCCCGACGCCGACAACAACGCGAAACTGCTGCGTCTGCTCAAAAACGTTCCGCCGGAGAATCGCACGGCGCGGTTTCATTGTGTCATCGCACTCGCTTCAGTTGGTGGGGTGAGCGTCCCCGCGAGCCGGCTCGTCAGCGGCCTCGCCCAACCAAAACTCTTTGACGGCGTGTGCGAAGGGCGGATTCTTTTTGAGCCGCGCGGGCAGAACGGTTTTGGTTACGACCCGCTGTTCGTGCCGGAGGGTTTTGAGCAGACGTTTGCCGAGTTGGGCGATGAGGTGAAAAACAAATTGAGCCACCGCGCCCGGGCGCTGGAGAAGCTGAAGGTGTTTTTTAACAGTGAAAAACGTTAGGGTCGGCGCGCTGCGCCGACCGGACGCCGCGTCGCGGCGTCCCTACCTGAATTTACTTCAGCAAACTCCCAAGCTGTAGTTTCCGGCGCAGCCGCCCGTTGCTGGCAATCATCCGGAATTTCCCGCCCGGTGCGGGCCGGGTGTAAAATTCGCCGCCGGAACATTCGACCATCAACCCGCCGGCTGCAATGTCCCACAGATTGATGGTGCGTTCGATGTAGGCGTCCAGCCGGCCGGAGGCCACGTAGGCCAGTTCGAGCGCCGCGGAACCCATGATGCGCAACTTCAACGCGCGCCGGGAAAGCCGGTCCAGATACGGCAGGCATTTCGCCAGATTTTGTTTGCTCTTGGAAAAGCCCATGGCGATGACGGCGTCCTCCACGCGCGAGTGTCGGCTGACGCGGACGGTACGGCCGTTGAGCCGCGTTGGCCCGCCGCGCACCGCCGTCCAGAGTTCGTCCGTGAATGGGCAATAAATCACACCCAAAACGGTGACATGTGACCAGCCTTCGCTCAGAAGCTTCGGCTCGGCAGGCGTGTGACATGTGACATGGTCTCTTGCGCGACTTCGGCTGCCTTTCTTGTCACGTGTCACCTGCCACTTGTCACTTTTCGATTGCAGCGCAATCGAAACGGCGGCGTGCGGAATGCCGAAGGCGTAATTCACCGTGCCGTCAATCGGATCCACCACCCAGCGATATTCGGCGTTCACATCGCCGGTGCAGCCTTCCTCACCGAGCAAAGGAACGTTGGGAAACGCGGCGCGCAGGATTTGCGTGATGAGTTTCTGGCTGCGCACGTCCAACTCGAGTTTAATGTCGTGGGCGTCAATGAAGTTTACGCGTTTGGGCGCGTGCCAGTGGGCCAGCATGAGTTTCCCGGCGGCGCGCGCGGCCTGGATGGCGGCTTTTTGTGCGGCTTGTAAATTCACAGACGGATTTGATGCCAGCAAAAGGACTCCCGGTCGAGATGTTTTGGAATCGTCGCCGAAGATTTAATGCTGTGCATGCAAATCCTCGGTGCCAACAATCTCTTCTCCGCCATCGGGATTAAAAAAGACAAGTTCCAGCTGATTATTGGTTTCACGTAACAGATAATTTCCCGGCGAGTCTTCTTCACGGAATTGCCCGCCAACGAAGTAATTGTCCCAATTTTTTAGGCCATACACCGTGGCATTGGTTGGATTTGAAATTATTTCTTTGAGGCCGGCGCGAGCTCCGGCTGTAGTATGCCAATCAAAGTCACCCAAAGCAATACGAAGAGCCGTTTGTTCCTCGCGCCAATATGAATAAAAACGGCCTTTCACCAACTTGACCTCGATTTTCGGCAAAGCGAGATAAACCACACCAACAACAATGATGCCGGCGAGAGTAATGATTCCAATCTGTAGTGGGAGTTTGGTTTTATGCATTTCGCCGGCGAACGCCAAAAAACAGACCGCGAGCAGGCCGACGGCAAAAAGCCCCGCTCCCCAATTCAGCGCCGTGGTCAATGCTCCTTGCTGGCTGAACAAACGGTTCTTGTGTTCAAAAAGGAACGGTGGCTGTTCAAGCCAAACATCTTCGCGCATGTCCGAGGGCGAAAGTGTCGCCGTCAGCTTGGTGGCAATCGGCAAACCGGCCGTCCATTGGTGCAGCAGAGGGTGAACCATGTTTGGCCGTGTGCAGCTTTCAACTTTGAAATGCGGTGCGGTAGTACGCGCGGCACTGATAACATAAAGTTCAACGCTCAATGTTCCATTGTCTACGCCGGTCAATCGCATGGGATAAACCGGTTTGTCGGTCTTGAAGGTAAACGACAGTGGATGCGGCGTGCTGATTTCGTTGTCCGGCTTGTCGCGCCGGACTTTCGTGGTCACGAATACCCAACCATCCTTGACGTAGCTTTCAATCACCGGTTTCGCATTGGTCGGCACGCTATATCCATTATCCGAGAGCCACGTTTGCAGGGCCTTCGCGTCATGCGCGGCAATGGTGGTGGTTTCAAAAACGCCGACAATTTTGCGGTCGAGAATGGAAACACTTTGTTCGGAAGACACTGACTCCATCCCTTTCCTTTTTGCGGCGGCGAGTGCAGGGAGTAATAGCGCTGCGAGCACAAAGAGTAACCCTAAAACAAGGGCAATTACAAAAGCGTTCGATACGGACTGCGCCGCGCGCCACAACAAGTAAACGAATCCGAGCGCGAGCAAGATTCCGATATAATAGCGTGGAACGTCGTGAATAATTTGGGGTCGGAAGAGATATTCCAGCGTCGGAAACAATCCGGTGGTCGCTTCTTCGATGACCGGTTGGCTGGGCAGCGGGACCACCCACGCGAAGTTGGTTCCCGAACCAATGAAGCGTGTTTCGATGACGAGCCTCTCAGTGCCGTTGGAGAAACAAATCAACGCGCGCTGGTCGGGAATCGTGACTTTGGCCGGATACGCGACGGTCGGAATAACCATGCCATCGGCCAATGCCGCAAGTGGCAGGAACAAGAGAAGCAAGAATAGTAAAATTCGTTGCATTCTTGCCGCAGGCTTATCACCGGCTGATGAAAAAGCAAAACAAAAAGCTTCGCCGCAGCTTTGCGCCTTTGCGTGAGGTTTAATTTAACGCGGCCAGCGCGGTTTTTACGTGGTCGCGCTTGGCGTGACAATCGGCGAGCCGCTGCTTATGTTCCGCCAACACGTTCGGCGGGACTTTCTGCGTGAAGTTCGGGTTGTCCAGTTTCTGTTGGACCTTGGCGGCTTCGGCCTCGATTTTTTCCAGTTCCTTTTTCAGCCGTGCCGTCTCGGCTTCCTTGTCAATCAACCCCTCCAGCGGCAGGAACAAATCGCCCAGTTCGGTGCGCACGGTCATCGTGTTC
>Ga0116112_1000711_pt1 | contig 24823 bp, 18 predicted proteins | sample June2015DPH_8_15_FD_89721 | JGI IMG/M metagenome (GOLD analysis project Ga0116112, IMG submission 89721) | Peatland microbial communities from SPRUCE experiment site at the Marcell Experimental Forest, Minnesota, USA - June2015DPH_8_150 | ecosystem: Environmental > Terrestrial > Soil > Wetlands... | reverse complement strand
GCGCGCCGCTCCACCACGCCAAAAGCTCCGTCTCGCCGTAACCTTGAAAATCAATCGCCAGCGAAAATTTCTTCCGTCGCAGAACGCGCAGCAGCTCGAAGGTGCCGTAAACCATGGATTTCAAATTGCCCGAACTGTAAACCGCGCGGTCCAGCGGGAGAATTTCATCCACGTCGGCGAAACCGCGCAGGAGCGGCGCATGCTCCCGGGACACGAGAAAATGCAGCCTGGCGTCCGGGAAATTTTCGCGCACCACGTGAACGGCCGGCAGCGTGAACAGGATGTCGCCGATGGATTTGAGCCGGATCAGCAAAATGTTTTCAGGCGTGTTCATGCTAACAGGGCAAACCTTGTTCCGCCGGACATCCGCGCAAGTGCCAGCCGATGAGCGCGGCGCAGACCCGCCAGCGTTCGCGCCAGCGCGCATTCCGGCCGAGCGTGGCCAGCACGCACAGGCCCGCGGCCAGTGAATCCAGCAAAAGCCTCAACCACAGGCCTACGGCCAAAACCAGCCGCGTCGGCAGGCGATGATTTTTGGCGAAGTAAGCGTAGCGCGAGCGCCAATACTCAATTCGCGCTTCAACCGAAACCTGCCGGGCCGTTTGCCCCTGGCCGTGCCAGACGCGGACGGCAGGCAGATGGCAAACGCGCTGTCCGTGCCGGCGCGCTTGCAGGCAGAAATCCGTTTCCTCGAAAAAGAAGAAGTAGCGTTCGTCCAGCCCGCCGAGTGTGTCCCAAACCGATTTGCGAACCAGCATGAACGCGCCGACGACGGTTTCCACCTCCACCGGCTCGCGGAATTCATGTTCCTTGCCGGGGTATTTCCCGGGACGGAGCCGCCGCAAAAGCGATTTGTTCAACAATTCAGTGGCCAGCGTGGGGGAATTGGCGATGGAATTCTGGCGCGAGCCGTCAGCGTTGAGCAATTGCGCGCCCGCCACGGCGCAGTCCGGATGCGCCCGCATCCACGCGACCGCTTGCGCCAGCGCGTCCGGTTCCAGGCGCGCATCCGAATTGAGCAGCAACAAAAATTCCCCGCGCGTCCGGTTCGCCGCAAGATTGCAGGCACGGGCAAAGCCGAGATTGGTTTCCGAACGGATGAGTTGAACCTGGGAAAATTCGCGGGAGAAAACGGCTGCGGTACCGTCGGTTGAGCCGCTGTCCACCACGAAAATTTCCTTCGCGAACGAGTCCCGGCTGCCGAGCGCGGATTGAACCGCGGCGCAGGTCAGCGCGCAGGTGTTGCGGGTGACGATGATGATTGAAACATCCATGTGACGCGGATTTCAATGCGTTTCGGTCTTGCCTTTTCGCGTGTCGTAGACTTTGGCGTAACGTAGAAAAGTATAAAACGCCGTCATCCAGGCAATGACGTAACCCTGCCAGCCGTCGAGCAAACCGAGCCGGAGGAAATAGCCGCGGAAGAAGCTCCACCAGGGCCGGAAGGCAAGGTCGGCAAAGCTGACTTTCCGTCCCCGCGCTTCGCATTGCTGGAGAAAATAGTCGGCGGTGGAGATGGTTTTTTTGATCTGGTGTTCCAGCGATTCCATGCTGTAGTGCAACAGTTCGCCCCGCATCCGACCAATCCGGCCTTCGACAATGAGTTTTTCGTGCGGACTTCCCTGCCAGTGCCCTTGCCCGCGCCGCCAAAGCCGCACCTTGCGGTCGGGATACCAGTCGCCGTGGCGAATCCATCGGCCATGATAAAAAGTGCAGCGCGGAAGGCTGAATGCCGCCCAATCGGCGATTTTATCCGAGGCGAAAACCCGGCGGATATCATCGCGCAATTCCGGTGACACGACTTCGTCGGCGTCAATGGCCAGCAACCACGGTTGGGACGCCTTTTCGGAAGCGAAATTCCGGTGCGCGGCATGGCCCTTCCACGGCTCGCAGAAGACTTTCGCGCCGCAGGACGCGGCGATTTCTCCCGTGCCGTCGGTCACATTGTTGTCGGTGACGACGATGATTTCGCTCGTCCAGCCCGTGACACTGTTAAGCGTGCGGCGGAGGCGATGCGCCTCGTTGCCGGCAATCAGGCAGACGGAGATGGGAAGGGGATTCACGTTTCAGAATCTGGATTTTGGGCGCACCTTCTGGAAAAGCACCGGCTGTTTTGCCGGCGCGCGTTCTGATTCCGGGTTGCCCGGGAGGTTTGGGACGGATCGGAGTGCCTTGATTTGCCGCCGTTGCCCATTCCAGCAGTGCTGCTCTTCGGAAACCGTGGCCAGTTTCATTGGGGCAGGCTAGCAAAATTTGCTTTGAGCGTCAGGTAAAAAGTGGCTGTCGGGAAACGGCAACACCTGCCGGACTCAGGCTTGATGGGCCACAGCGAGGTCCCGCAGATAGGCGGCAAAAGAAGACTCCTTTCCGCACCAGAGCGCGTTGTGGCCGCAATCCGAAGCGGTTTCCAGCGGACGAAAAAAGCAAACCCGGCCGCCATGCTCGTAGGCGCGGAACTGCCGGGCGAGATCCCGGCCCCGCAGATCAAACGTGGTGAAGCCAACATAGCCGCCATTGGCCATCAACTTGCAGATGGATTTGCTGTTGCGGGTCATTTCCACATAGACCAGTTTCGTGAATGCGGGGCGGCAGTATTCCGCCAAACCTTGCAGGACCTCCAGATCGTTTCCTTCGGTGTCAATTTTCAGAAAATCAATCTGTGGTAGCCGTCGTTCGCCGATGATTTCCTTCAGGGTCCGGCAACGGACCTTGCCCAACACGCGTTTCTCTTCCTGCCAGTCCGCATGGATGGAATGCGTGCCATCATCACCCGCCAACTCTTCATAAAAGGTCACCTCGCCGGAGGAATCCGACACCGCCGCCTCAATCAAGTCGGCGCGGGATTCAAAATGGTTCAACCGGATGTTGGTTTCGATGGTACGGGCCAGACGCGGGTGAGGTTCGATGAAAATCGTCCGTGTATGACGATACTGCGCGGCCTGCAACCCCATCAAACCGCAGTTCGCGCCGCAATCCACAAAAACTCCTCCCACCGGTACCAACTCCCGGATGGCCCAGATCAACGCCACGTCCGCGTCGCCGTCATACCAGAAAATGCCCGCCTGATTACCCTTTGAAAGATCGAGTTGGAATTTGACGCCCGAACGCAGACACACTTCCTGATTCTGTCGCAGCCAAAGGTTGAGAAATTTTCTTAGCGCGGAATGGCCGATGCGCATCCTGCCATGGCGGTAAGTCCGATAAAACCGGCGAGCGAATTCGCTGAAAATTCCCTTTCGAGTCATTAAGTTGTGCCGGATTATCTTAAGCCGTGCCGCTTTTGAAAAGTCAATCTTTGGGCTACTGTATCAAGTGCAAGGCCTGTCGGCCGACATTTCTCAACTCTGCAAGCTTGGTATGTCACGCTGACCCGGCTAAATTCGGCTTTATGATGAAGCGTCGCCTTTGGTTACTCTATTTGTCCAACGCCTTTCCACCAGGCATGAGTGGACGGTTTTCTTCCTTAACCCCCGACTCTTCTCGTACTATGCCTTTGGGTTGAATATTCTTGTGTAATCTATTAGGATATCGCAGCTTTCGCCGCACTTGCATATGGCGCGTTATCTAGTAGTCGGGAATTTGAGTTACAAGGAAAAGCAGGATATGAAGATTTTCTTCTCACATCCCGAGGCGGAATTTCTGCACACGGGTGTCGGACGAGATGTTTTCGGCGTCCAACAACGTCCAGCCCGGCAAATTTTGGCGGATGTTAAACGTGGAAAATATGATTTGGTAATTTCCGGCAGCAGCCTTTTCCCCAGTTTCAACCCGCGCAAAGGATTTCTTCGGAATTTGGTGGATACGGCCGCCAAGTTTTTGCGCCAACCCCGGCTCATGGTTTCCGGCCGGTTTCCCTACACAAAAATTTCGACAGGCCTGGTCGGCCTTGATTGCGAGTGCTGCCCGATTATTGACAACCGCCGTTTTCAAGAACTCGACCGGGCAATCTGTTATTTCAAACGGGATCTGCCGCAAAATCCCTGCAATGCCTTTCTCTACACCCATCGCAAGACGGAAAACAGCGGCAATGTGCTCTGCATCGCACCATTCAATCGCTGGGTCCCCAAGTTGCGTCCGATTTCATTGGGAATAAATGATTCCCTGGCGGCGAAGCTGTCGGCTATTCAAGCTGCAAAGAAAACGGATGTTTTCTTTGCCGGAGATTTATCTTCTCGGCCCAACCGGGTGGCGGGAATCCGGCAACTCGAACGTCTCAAGTCGGAAGGTTTCAAAATTGATATCGCCACCGAACGATTGACCCATGATGAATTTATTCAGCGCTGTGCCCAGGCATACTTGGTCTGGTCGCCGGAAGGCTTTGGCTGGGACTGTTACCGGCATTATGAAATCGGCGCGGCAGGTTCCGTCCCGCTCATGCAATCCCCCCCCATTTACTGTTATGCGCCGTTCATGGACAACGAACACACGATTTACTACCGTGTGGAAGGCGATCATCTTGCTGTGCGTGTCCGTCAGGCATTGCAAAACCGCCATCGGCTGGTCGAAATGGGCCAGGCCGCGCGGCAACACGTTTTGACCTGGCACACGCATGGGGCCTTGAGTCGTTATGTCATTGAAGAAACCAAGCACACATTAGCGGAACGCAAATGAAGTATTGAATCTGTCAAAAATAAAACACCCGCTTCTGTGCCATCCGTCACAAAGAACGTTAAGGAGACATGTCACGCCTTTCACAATTTCTGAAGAGAATCCAGTATGCCCCGTCGGACTATAGTCATTTGTGGCACGCGCGGTTCAGTTCGGTGCCAGGCATAAGATTGGAGCCGCGAAATGTTCCGGTCATTGTCAGCCTGACCAGCATTGCCGAACGCCTCCCCAAAATCCCTTTCACGATTGAATCTTTGCTCCGGCAAACGGAGCAACCCGACCGGCTCATTTTATGGCTTGACGAAAAGCTGGCGGACAAGATTCCTGCCTTGCTGCGCCGGCAAACGCGCCGGGGATTGGAAATTCGCCTGGTGGAAGATGTCGGTCCGCATAGCAGAATCTTTCATACGTTGAAGGAATTTCCCAGATGCAGGATTGTTACTGCGGATGACGATATGCTTTACCCCCAATTCTGGCTGGCGGAACTGCTGGCGGCGCATCAACGTGAACCGCAAAGCATCACCTGTCATCGTGCTCATCGCATGGTGGCAGACCAGGCGGGAACATTATTGCCCTACCGGCAGTGGGACAGCCATTCTCCAGGGCATGTCGGGCCATCTTTGTGGCTCTTTCCAACAGGCGTCGGCGGGATATTGTATCCGCCCAACGCACTCCATTCCGAAGTGTTAAACCGGGATGTTTTCCGGAAGATTTGCCCGACGGCGGACGATGTCTGGCTGAAGGCCATGTCGCTGCTGAACAATGTGCGTTGTCAAAAAGTCAGACCGTTCTCGACTGAATGGCGTTGCGTTCCCGGCACCGAGCACAAAACATTACGCGTACAAAATGTCGAAAACGGGAAAAATGACATCCAGATTCGGAATGTTTTTGAACATTACAATTTATATCCCCGGCTGAACCCCGCTTGAGGGCTGCCAATTCGGGCAGAAATTTGTTGAACAGCACGCCGAAAAAACCGTTTCGTGTTCGAGTGCGACTTTTGCGACACCGCGAGCATCCGGGAATATCTCGCGTTGATGGCGTCTGCCATCATGCAAGCGCGCAACCCAGCAAAAATTTCCGGCTGCGACCAAGGCATCCACAATTATCTCCTGTAGGAACGACTGCTGCCCAATAGCGTCGTTCATCCCAACCGTCGCGCGCCCGTCTTCACAATGGGCGTAATGCGCTGGGACCAAGTGCAGTTTAACGATGATGGCTTCGTGGTGAATGAAGTGGGTGCGCCGGTGTCGGTGTTGCACCAATACGACCGCATTCCCGAATTGAAGAAACATCTGCTGGCGCGACTGCCTCAAATGTCCGAGACGCTTTAGGTAAAGATCATGTCAGGTCATCGCTGCCGAAATTTTGGCCGGCACTACCTGTTTTCAAGGAAAGCTGCAAGGACATTCGCTGCTAGATCGGCGTGGCATTTTCAGCACCGCTTGAACCGCCGCCAGCAATTGGGCCGTTTCAATTCCCTGCAACGCGGCGTGCGGGTCGTTACCAGTGCCAAGAATGGTTCGGAATTTTTCTCCGGCTGGAATCCACACTTCCGAGCCGGGATTGGGACGAAACCAGGACACGGCGGGCGTGTTGGTCATCAAGGCCAGATGCAGCGTTCCGGTGTCGCCACAAAGATGCACCGCACTGTGCTGAATTACCGCGGCCAGTTGCAGCAAATCCAGTTCGCCGGCGAACACCCGCCACGGGGGGCGCGGCAAGCGTTTGAGCAGCGCGTCCATTTTATTCCGTTCCCGTTCGGTCGGCGCTCCGGAGACGACCCATTTTTTCCCCGGCCAGCGCGCTTGCGCGGCATTGATGAGTCCGGCGAGTTGCGCTACCGGCAGTTCCTTGCGGTCGTCCGTGGTGAACGGGCTGAGATGGAAGTAAGTTCCGGCATCCGCCGGGTTGATACGCGCCGCCTGCAAATGCCCCGGGGCGATTTCCACGTGAAATTCCGGCGGCTTGCACGGAAAACCGGCTTTTTCCAGACAACGGCATCGTTGCCGATAAACCGGTTCGGGGAAAAATGGATGCCGGACGAAATCGGTGAACATCCGCCGCCAGAACGGCGGGCCGCCGCCTTCGGGCATCCGGCCCAGCCGTGCACGTGCGCCGCTCAAAAACGTCAGCCAGCTTGAGCGATCCGAGCCGTTCAGATTGATCAGCACGTCAAACTTTTCTTTTCTGAGATTGGAAACCATCTGGAGATTTTCGCGCAGCGTCGCGTGGCGCGGATAGCGCATGTAACCCCAGACCCGGTCAACCCAGGGCAGACAATCCTTCAGGGAAACAACGTGTTCCGCCACGGCGCAGTGCAATTCCGCCTGCGGATAAGCCTGCCGAACCATCCACAAAGCGGGGAGGAGATGAACCGTGTCGCCCAAAAACCCCAGGTCCAAAACCATGACCTTCTTCGCATGGCGTGTGCGCTCCAGAAAATTGTTTTGAACCTGCGCAGTCATGGGATTTCGCACAGGTCCGATACGCGGAACTCGTTCCGTTCGATTCGGGCCTTGCCATCACGGATGAGAAACAGCGGTTTGTTGCCGTAGAAGGATGCCCACATCGAAAAAGTGCTTACCGGCCCCAAAATATAATCACACCGGGCCAGCGCGCACATGTCGCCCACGGCCGGGCCAGCGCCAATGCCCACCCGCAACCCCGGGAATTCCTGCTCGCGCCGGGGTTCATCACTGCACACAAAAAAGGCCACGCTGCCGCCCGGAAACTGTTCCGCCAGTCCCTTCATCCAGACTGCGTATTGCGAAGCCGGGAAGAAGCATTTGCCTCCATTCCACGTGCGATAGTCCCCGTGACGGATATGAACCCCCATAACAACATCCGCCTGCCGCCGGAGCTGGTCCACGGCCTTGAAACTGGCCTGCTCGATCTCCGCAATCGGCCGGAAATAGGACCTTAATTTTTCCGCGTGCCGCTGCGCGAGTTCGGGCACCCGAAAATTCCAGCCGTTCACGAAGATAATCCGGGCGCCACGGATTTTGGCCTGGACTTCCGGGCCATCGAGCGCCGTGATTGGCTGCGCCGGAGTTTCGCGCAAGGTGAGGATGGTCTTTCCGAAAACCGGATGACGCTCATTCCACAGGCCAAACGCACGGGCCAGGTGAAAGAAGAGACGCGTGCCGCGGATGGCGTCGCCAACGCCGGGTACGATGTCCCACCAGCTTCTGCGTGTGGCGCGGGGATACCGGCAATAGATGTCTTTCCGCGTCGCCTCAAACCATCTGGCGTAGGAATGGAACGTGGGGTTGGCCACGCGATGTCCCTGCTCCTCCGCCAGGGCAATGAAATTGGCGAACAGGATGATGCGATTGCACAAGCGGCCGCACCGGCCCGAGATGATGAAGAGCTTGCCCTGCTCCGGCCGTGGCGGCATCGGGTGCGGGGCGTCTTTTGCCGGATGATGCTCTTCCGCTGGGACGGGCTTCTTCGCAATTGTCATCGTGAAATGGCTTTGTTGTTTAATCAGGTATCCTTGCGGCCGGCGTCTTTCGGCCCGTTTCCAAACGTCGTCAAAGACACATACCGCCGGGGCAGGCCGTCCCGATTCAAGGACATGATAAGCGAACCAATAATTGACGTACCGGTTCCTGTAAAGACGGATTGCTTTTAATAGCGCAAAAACGGGCGCAATTCTGACATGGCTACGGGAACGCCGGATTCATCCGGCTGCCGCGGATGCAGTTTGCCAGACTGCCGGATAAATCCGGCGTTCCAAGGCGGATGTGACATTCTGCCTGGGCGGTAGTGTTACATTGCGCCCGCCACACTCGCAGAAAATTTCTCGCTTTCTTTTGCCGACCGCCAACAATACCGGTTAGCGCATGATAACGTTTCTGTTCAAAGTCTGGGGTCTGGCCCGGCCCTACCGCGCGCGGCTCTTTCTCGGCGTGCTCACGGGCATCATCAGCGGTTTGATGGCGCCATTATTGATCGTCACGATCACGTTTGTCTGCAGCGTCATATTCCCGTCGGCCAACCCCATGGAAACGGAAAAACCGTTGCCGGGAATGCCCGCCTTTATGGCACAATGGTTTCACGACGCGCGGGAGGCGATGGACCAGGGTCTGCACCAGCATCCCGGCGCCGTGATTGCCCTCGTGGCCTTGATCCCGCTGGTCATGTTTTTACGCGGCATGTTTGCCTACCTGAACGTCTATTTTCTGCAATGGACGGCCATCCGCGCCATTACCGACCTTCGCGAGCGCCTCTTTTCGCATCTGTTGAATCTCTCCGCCGCTTTCTTCAGCAAAAACCGCAGTGGCGAACTCAACTCGCGCATCATGAGCGACACCGCCGCGCTGCAAACCATTCTGAGCGGCGCTACTTCAGTCATCGTCCGTGACCCGGTCACGCTGGTTGGTGTGCTGGCCATGTTGTTGTGCCGGCCGGAGACGCGAAAACTGACCGTGCTTTCGTTGATTGTCCTGCCGCTTTGCCTGATTCCCCTGTCCATTTACAACCGCAAAGTCCGCCGGTCCAGCCGCGAGCTGCAGACGCAAAACGCCGGCTTGATGCAGGTCATGACCGAGGCCTTCACCGGCCATCGCATTGTCAAAGCCTACAATCTCGAGAAGGTCGTCACCACCGAGTTCCGCAATACGGCGCACAAGGCGGTCAGCCAGTATATGCGCATCATCCGCGCGAATGAAATTTCCGGGCCGATCATTGATTTTTTGGGGGCCTTGGGTGTGGCGTTGGCGTTGTTGTACTTGATCTATTTCACGCAGGCCCGACCCAGCACCAGCACTTTTGTCCAAGTCATCATGAGCGTCTTTTTGATGTACCCGCCTATGAAGAATCTCTCGCGCCTGTACAATCAACTCGCCCAGGCCCGCGCGGCGAGCGAACGCGTCTTCGAGCTTCTCGCCACGCAGAACAGTATCCCCGAACCGGCGCAACCCCGGCCGCTCAAGGCCGCCGGCGCGGACATTCATTTCGAGCACGTGGATTTTGCCTATGGCGACAAACCCGTGTTGCGCGACATTGACCTGCGGATTCATCCCGGCCACCTCATCGCCCTCGTCGGTTCCAGTGGTGCCGGCAAAACGACGCTGGCCAATCTGCTGCTGCGGTTCTATGACCCGACTCGCGGCGCCATCTGTGTTGGCGGCGTGGACATCCGCGAAGTCGCCACGCGCGACCTCCGCAACCAAATCGCCGTCGTCACGCAGGAAACCGTTTTGTTCAACGATACCATCCGCCGGAACATCGAGCTGGGCCGGCCCGGCGCAACGAATGAAGAAATCATCGCCGCCGCACGTCATGCCTACGCTTACGACTTCATCATGGAGAAACCAGGCGGCTTCGAAGCCGTCATCGGCGAAAAGGGCGCCACGCTCTCCGGCGGCCAGCGGCAGCGTCTGGCCATTGCCCGCGCGGTGTTGAAAAACGCGCCGATTCTGGTCCTCGACGAGGCGTTAAGTGCCCTCGATTCCGAATCCGAGCGCATTGTCCAGAACGCGCTGGACGAATTGATGAAAGGCCGCACAACGATTTGCATCGCGCACCGGCTGTCCACCGTTTTCCACGCGGACATGATTGTGGTGCTCGACCAGGGCCGCATTGTTGAAACCGGTCGCCACGATGAACTGATCTGGCGCGGCGGCGTTTACCAAAAACTTTACGAACTGCAATTTCAGTCGTGACGCGAACACCATGGTTGCCGCGAAAAAAATTCTCGCCATCCAGTTCAAATATCTTGGTGACGCGGTCTTCGTAACTCCCGCGCTGCGGGCGCTGAGAGAGCACCTGCCGGATTGCGAGCTTCACGTGCTGGTGGCCGAAGAAGCGGCTCCGGTGCTCGAAAATTTGCCGTGGTTGACAAAGGTGTGGCCGATGCCGCGCACGCGCGGCAAGGCGCGGATTCGCGAATCCTGGCCGATCATCCGGGCCTTGCGCCGCGAGAGATTTGATTTCTCCGTGGATTTTGTCGGCAACGATCGCGGCGCGATTCTGAGTTTCTTATGCGGTGCGAGCGAGCGGCTGGGCGCGCTTGAAAGCGGGCGGTGGTGGGGAAGAAAAATTTGCTACACCCGGACCGTTCCCACGGAAAAGCTGCCGGATTCCTGGGTGCGCCGCCACGTCGAACTGCTATCTGCCTGCCAAATCCCGCCGCCCAAATCCGTGCATCTGGAGGCAAATGCCGACCCGGCGTTGTCGGGCGAAGCCGCGAGGCTCCTGCCGGACGCCAAAGTCATCTGTCATCTGACGACCTCACAACCCAAAAAGGAATGGCCGGTTTTTCGCTGGGCGGAATTTTACCGTCTGGCCGCGGCGGCAGGCTATGCCCTGGCCTTTTCGTCGGGAACCAACCCCCGGGAACGCGCGCTGCTGGATGAACTTAAGGCCATGGAACCGGAAATCGTCACCCTGCCGCCGACTCCCAACCTCCGGCTTTTTCTGGCAATCTTGAAGCGGGCCAAATTAGTTGTCGCCGGAGACACCGGACCGCTTCATTTTGCCGCGGCTCTGGGTGTTCCTGTGATTGGATTGTTTACCATCGGAGATTCGCTCCTCCACACCGCGCCCATTTACCAGAAAGAACATGTGATTGTGGGCGGTTCCTGCATCTGCGACACCAGGTTCCTCGATTCCTCGATCTGTCAAGAGGCTCACCCGTGCATGGAGTCCATCCAACCGTACCAGGTCCTGCAAAGACTTGACCGGATTCTGGGCGTTGCCGGCAAGATTGGCCGTTAAGCGAAGAACAGGAGATGATTTGGCCGGCATGATCGCCGCTGCGCGCGTTTGTGACTGTTCAAAATCGCGCGCTTGGTTTAGTTTCTCCGGCGACATGGTTGAGCCAATTCCCTATCTCGATCTCCCGGCGCAACTGCGCGGCATCCGCAAAGATCTGGACGCCGCCATCGCGCGCACCATTGACCAGTGCTCCTTCTGCTTGGGACCGGACGTGGCGCAGTTTGAAAAGGACTTCGCCCGGTTTATCGGCGCGGAACATTGCGTTGGTTTCAACAGCGGCACCTCGGCGCTGCACGTTGCTATGTTGTTGCTCGGCGTCGGCCCCGGCGACGAAGTCATCACCACGCCGTTCACGTTCGTGGCGACGAGCTGGGCGATTTCCTACGTCGGCGCCAAGCCGGTCTATGTGGATATTGACGACGCCACGTTCAATCTCGATCCCAAACTCATCGAACGCGCCATCACGCCACGCACCCGGGCCGTTTTGCCCGTGCATCTTTACGGTCATCCGTTTGCTGCGGACGCGGTTTTGGCCGTCTGCCGCAAACACGATTTGCCGCTGGTCGAAGACGCGGCGCAGGCGCACGGCGCGAAATACAAGGGCAAGATCGTCGGCACATTCGGCCAGATTTCCTGCTTCAGCTTTTATCCCGGTAAAAATCTCGGCGCCTGTGGGGAAGGCGGCGCGCTGGTGACGAGCAACGCATCATTTGCCGCCCGTGCCCGGGCGCTGCGCGAGCACGGCTCCACCGTGCGCTATTACCACGACGAAGTCGGCTACAACTATCGCATGGAAGGTGTTCAGGGCGCGGTGCTCGGCGTGAAGTTGAAACATCTGGAAAAATGGACGAGCGAACGCCGCCGGGTGGCGCATCGCTATCGCGCGTTGCTGGCCGACACGCCGCTGCAACTGCCGCGCGAAGCGGATTACGCGCAGAGTGGATGGCATCTTTATGTCGTGCGCCATCCGCGCCGCGATGATTTGAAAAAACATCTCGAAGCCAACGGCATCGGTTGTGCGTTGCACTATCCGCTGCCGTTGCATCTGCAAAAGTGCTATGCGAGCCTCGGCCACAAGCCCGGCGATTTCCCCATCGCCGAAAAAGCCGCGCGCGAATGTCTCAGCCTGCCGATTTATCCGGAATTGACCGACCAACAAATCCAGCGTGTGGCGGATGTGATCAGGAACTTTTTCCGCAAGTAGGCAAACGTCTCCCATTCTTGCTCCCGTTCATGGCAAAAAGTGTCACCGACGACCACGAGTTTTTTCTGTCCATCTCCGGGAAATTCTGCAAATAATATCCTTGTCCCGGCTCGTCCCGGACTGATCGGAAATTATGAAAGCAACAAAAACCAAAGACACCGCCACCAGCCGCTGGCTCTCGTTCCGCCCGGAAATCAAGGTCTTCGACTGCACCGTCCGCGACGGCGGATTGATGAACAGTCACCAATTCGATGACAAAACCGTGAAAGCGATTTATGACACATGCGTCGCTGCGGGCATTGATTACATGGAGCTCGGCTACAAGGCGTCGCGCAAGGGTCTCAAGGCTGGCGACTATGGCTGCTGGAAATTCTGTCTGGAAGACGACCTTCGCCGCGTCGTGGGCGACAACCAGACCGGCTTGAAACTTTCCGCCATGGCCGACGCCGAGAAATGCGATTATAAGGAAGACATCCCGCCGAAAAAGGAATCGGTCATCGACATGATCCGCGTGGCCACCTACATCAACCAGATTCCCACCGCGCTCGATATGATCAAGGACGCGCATGACAAGGGTTACGAGACGACCGTCAATCTCATGGCCGTTTCCACCGTGCCGGAACGTGAGCTGGACGAGGGCCTGGAGATGCTCGCCGAATCCGAGGCGAAGGTCATTTACGTGGTGGACAGTTTCGGCGCCCTTTACAGCGAGCAGATTCAATATCTGGTGAGAAAATACCTGCACTACTGCCGGGCGGTGGGCAAGGAAGTGGGCATTCACATGCACAATAACATGCAGCTCGCCTACGCCAACACCATCGAAGGCATCATCCTGGGCGCGAATTTTCTCGACGCCACGCTGGCCGGTTTGGGTCGCGGCGCGGGCAATTGCCCGATGGAATTGCTCCTCGCGTTCCTGCACAACCCGAAATACGACCTCCGTCCCGTACTCGAGTGCGTGCAGAACAACATCGAACCACTGCGCGCCAAACTGTTGTGGGGTTACGACCTGCCTTATCTGCTCACCGGCATGTTGAACCAGCATCCGCGCACCGCCATCAAGTTCAAGGAGGCCGAGCTCAAGGGAGCTAAAGGCGACGTCCTCGAATTCTACGACACCGTGACGGAAGAAGATTGAGCGCTGGGTCCGACCGCACAAAGGCCACAAAGGCCGCAAGGGTAGCACAGGCGACTCGCCCGCCGTGTTCGGCGACCTCGCCGGGCACTTTCAAGCCGCAGATTTTTTAACGCAAAGGCGCCGGGATCCGGAGAATCTAACCGCGGAACACGCGAACAACACTAAATGGGGAGCGTACATGCCCTCGCATGCCTTTCCCTCGCCCAGCGAATGGTCGCTCTGCTCCAATCCCAGGCTGATCTCCGGTGCGTTTTCAGCGCAGTGGGATTCGTGTTAATTCGTGAAATTCGCGGATCAAGATTTTGTGCTTTTTGCGGCTGAAATGAATTCGGTAACGGCTCGACGGAGTCTCGCCCCGCCGAATCAGCGGCAATCAGCATGGTGGATCACTTTGTGTCTTGGTGTCTTGGTGGTTCAAAGTTAAACTGTCTCCATGTCGCACGCGGACTTTGTTCATCTGCATTTGCATACCGAGTATTCTCTGCTCGACGGTGCCTGCCGTCTGGACCGGTTGATGGACAAGGCCCATGAATTGAAATTTCCCGCACTGGCCATCACCGACCACGGCGTGCTGTACGGCGCAATTGATTTTTACCAGGCCGCGCGCGAGAAAGGCATCAAACCCATCATCGGCTGCGAGGTCTATGTCGCCCCGGGCAGCCGGTTAGAAAAGAAAACCACCAGCGGCGGACGCGACGTGTATCATCATCTGCTGCTGCTGGCCCGGGACGCGACCGGCTACAAAAATCTCGTCCAGCTCGCCACCGAGGCGCATCTCACCGGTTATTATTACAAACCGCGCATTGACAAGGAACTGCTGGCCGCGCACAAGGACGGCCTGATTGCGCTCTCCGGCTGTCTTGCCAGCGAAATCCCCGAATTGATTCAGAAGGAGCAACTGGACAAGGCGCGCGCGGCGATTGACTGGTTCAAACAGACGCTCGGCCCGGAGAATTTCTATCTCGAACTGCAAAACCACGGCATCGCCGAGCAGGCCAAGGTCAACCGGTATTTGATTGCGTGGGCGAAGGAATTCGGCCTGAAGCTCGTCGCCACGAACGACGTTCATTACATCGAGAAAAACCATTCGCACGCGCATGATTGCCTGATTTGCATCGGCACCCAGACGCAACTCGCCGACACCAAACGGTTGCGCTACGAACCGGAGCAGTTTTATCTGCGCACCGCGGAGGAGATGAAAGCGCGCTTTGCCGACACACCTGACGCGGTGAAAAATACCCTGGAAGTGGCGGAAAGGTGCAACGTCGAAATCGAATTCGGCAAACTGCACTACCCGGTTTTTCATCCGCCGGAACATTTCACGCGCGAAGGCTACCTGCGCCAGTGGCTCGCTGAAGGCTTGTTCCGGCGTTACACAATCCACGCCAGGGCCGAGGGAAAGGACTTTCTCGTAGAGGACATTGATGATCCAACGCGGCTACCGACGTTTAATGTAGGACAGGCTTCCAGCCTGTCTCAAACGTCAGATGCAAAAAAAACAAAGAAAGATGGAGACAGGCAAGATGCCTGTCCCACGCTAAATGACCCCGCTGTTGCGGCTGCCCTTAAAATCGTGATGGACCGGCTGAAACACGAACTTACGGTCATCGAAAAGACCGGTTTCACCAGTTACTTCCTCATCGTCGGCGATTTCGTCCGCTACGGACACGAACATGGCATTGCCTGCGTGGCGCGCGGGTCGGCGGCCGGTTCGATAGTCACTTACCTGCTGGAAGTCTCGAACGTGGACCCGATCCGGTACGGCCTGCTGTTCGAGCGTTTTCTGAATCCTGAACGTGTCAGTCCGCCGGACATTGACATTGATTTTGCCGACGACCGCCGTGCCGATGTTATCGAGTATGTCCGTGAGAAATACGGGCGCGATTCTGTCGCGCAAATCATCACCTTCGGCACGATGGGCGCAAAAAGCGTGGTGCGCGACGTGGGCCGCGTGATGGGCTTGAGCTACGGCGATTGCGACCGGCTGGCCAAGATGATTCCGTTCGATTTGAAGATGACGCTGGAAAAGGCGCTCAAGCAATCGCCGGAATTCAAGGAGGCCTACGAGACCGAGGAAGTCACGCGCGAGTTGATTGACACCGCGCTCATTCTTGAGGACATCACGCGCAACGCGAGCGTGCATGCCGCGGGCGTGGTCATTGGCGACCAGCCGTTGGTAAATCTGCTCCCGCTCAAACAGGACGAAAGCGGCACGCTCGTCACGCAATACGCAATGAACCCCGTCGGTGATCTCGGACTGTTGAAAATGGATTTTCTCGGCCTGAAAACGCTCACGGTCATCCGCAACACGTGCGAAATGGTCAAACGCACGCACGGCATCGAAGTGCCAATTGACCATCTGCCGCTCGACGACGCGAAGACTTACGATTTGTTAAACAAGGCCGAGACTCTGGGCGTGTTCCAGTTGGAATCCGGCGGGATGCGCGATTTGTGCCGGAAATTCCAGATCAGTTCCCTCGAGCACATCACGGCGTTGGTGGCGCTTTACCGGCCCGGTCCGATGGAACTGATTCCCGAATTCATCCGGCGCCGGCAGGGTGAGGTGAAGATCGAATATGAACATCCGTTGCTCGAGCCGATTGCCCGCGAAACGTACGGCATTTTGATTTACCAGGAGCAGGTGATGCAGGCGGCGCAGGCGCTGGCGGGCTACACGCTCGGTGGCGCGGACCTGCTCCGGCGCGCCATGGGCAAGAAAAAACGGGAGGAAATGGCCAAGCAACGCGCCGTATTCGTCAAGGGTTGCAAGGAGAAAAATCGCATCCCCGAGGCGAAGGCGAATGAGATTTTCGATTTGCTGGAAAAATTCGCGGGTTACGGCTTTAACAAATCGCACGCCGCCGCCTATGCCATTGTTGCGTATCAAACCGCGTATCTGAAGGCGAATTATCCGGTCGAATTTTTCTGCGCGATGATGACCAACGACATGGCAGACACCGCCAAGTTGAGCCAATACATCAACGAAGCGCGCGCCTTCGGCATCGAAGTGTTGGCGCCGGACGTGAACGAAAGCCAGGTTTATTTTTCGCCGGCTGCAAACCGTAGCCGCGAACGTGAGTTCGCGGATGGTTCCTCGCCGAAATCCGCGGCTTTACAGCCGCGGCTGCAAGGCATCCGCTTCGGTCTCGCCGCCATCAAAGGCGTCGGCGAAGTGGCGGTGGAAACGATTTTGAAAGCGCGGAATGAAGGCGGCAAATTCACGTCGCTTTCCGACCTGTGCGAACGTGTGGACAGCCGCACGGTGAATCGGAAAATTCTCGAAGCCCTCATCAAATCCGGCGCGTGCGATGGTTTCGGGCAGACGCGCGCCACGTTGTTCGCGCAAATCGAACGCACCCTGGCCCGCGCCGCCAGCATTATCGCCGACAAACAGAAGGGGCAAAGCTCCCTGTTTGGCGCACTGGAGGAAAAAGCGCCGCCGATGCCGGAAGCCATCAGCAATCTGCCCGAATGGCCGCAGCACGAATTGCTCGCTCACGAGAAGGAATTGCTCGGGTTTTACGTGACCGGCCATCCGTTGACGCCCTTCGCACCCATTCTCGAAAAATACGCGCTGACCAGCACCGCGAAGCTCGCGGGATTGCCGAATCGCAGCCTCACGCGCATCGGCGGGCTGATTGCGGCGGTGCAAAACGGCGTGTCCAGGAAGAGCGGCAAACCGTATTCGATGGTTACCCTCGAAGACCTCGCAGGCTCCGTGCAGGTACTGTGCATGAACGAGAATTACGACCGTTACCGCGAATTACTGAAACCGAACCAGGCGATTCTCGTTGTCGGCGAAGTGAACACCAGCGACGAAAAACCGAAAATTTTCCCGCAGGAAATTTTACCGTTGGAGGACGCACCGAAGCGGTTTACCCGGCAGGTGCATCTGCGCCTGCACACCGTGCACTTGCAGCCGGAACAACTCGAATCCGTGCGCGAACTGGTCGCGGCGCATCCGGGCAAATGTCCGTTGCTCCTTTGTTTTATGCGGCCCGGCGGCGAGGTGGTTTTCATGGACACGAATGAAAGCTTCAGCGTCACGCCATCCCTTGAATTGCAGCAGGAGGCCGATGCGCGGTTCGGCGAGGAAACTTATTACGCGAAGGTGGACACCTCGCCGCCCGAACGCCAGCGCCGCTGGGCGCGCAGAAACGGACAGAATGGTAGCGGGGAATGATGCCTTTTACTTGACCGCAGCCCAAACGCGATGCACGTCGTCGTGGTCGTCCAGCGTCTGAAGGAACTCGCCCACTTCCGCGCGTTGCGCTTCGGTGAGTTCGGGACAGGTTTTGGGCACGTAACCCAGTTCACTCGTCACCACCGTCCAGCCATGCTGCGACAGCCACTTGGAAACGGCGTGGACGGCGGTGCGGTCGCAGATGAACCGCGCGCCCGCCGCCCCTTCGGGAATGTCATCGTTCTGTGCGCTGGTGAGGGTTTCAACTTCATTGGCGCCCGCTTCGATGGCGGCGGCTTCGCGGTCCACGTTCACGTCGGGGTGATGCGCTTCGACCAGGCCGACGTGGTCGAATAGAAATTTGTTGCTGCCGGTCGTGCCGAGCTGGCCCTTTTTGAACAACACGCGGATTTCCGGCGCCGTGCGATTGGTGTTGTCGGTGTAGACCTCGACGATGACCGGCACCTTGTGCGGCGCGTAACCTTCGAAGGTCACGTGCTCCATCACGAGTTTTTCGTCGCCCGTGCCCGCGCCCTTTTTGATGGCGCGCTCGATGACGTCGCGCGCCACGCTTTCCTTGCGCGCTTTTTCAACGGCGGCGGTGAGGCGCGCGTTGGCATCGGGATCCGGCCCGCCCATTCTGGCGGCGACGGAAATTTCCCGGACAATTTTGCTGGTCGCGCGGCCTTTCTTCAATCCGGCGACCAGGCGTTTGGCGTGCAACCATTGGCGTCCCATGAACCGAAATTAGCAAATCGGCTGCCTGATGGCGAGCGCGGCGAAGTCATTCCCATGTCCACGGGAGAGTGTGTGCCTGAGATATCCACGATGATTTTCCCCATCGGTTTTGCACCGATGGCGCCAACGAACGAAACCCGGACCCGGCTGCAGCCGGCGTTGGTCATGCGGGAACCGCCGGGACATCCACCGGCGCCGCAGTCCGCACCGGTGCAGCGGGTCGGACGGGCTCAGTCAACCCCAGTTCGATCATCCGGGCCGGCAGTTCCGGTTTGCGATTCAGCTTGCGTCTCCGGAACGGACTGCTCAACAGCCTGAGAATGTCGGTGAACTTCATGTGCCGGCCCAGGGTGCGGAGCAGCTTGAAGGTCTGGATGGGGCGGAAGAAGAGCCGGTGGGCAAACAGCAGGGCGTAACCTTTCTGTCGGGCGCGGTTGACCACTTCGCTCGGCAGCACGGTCGGGTCAATGTCCGAACACTTGAACCATTTGTCCCAGTCGCGTTCGTCGTCGAGGATGCCGCGTTCAAGATACTCGTGCCACAAGGGCGTGCCGCGATAAACGCACAGGCGGTTGAACCCGAACGTGTCCAGCTTGAGCCGCGCGCAGAAACGGAAGCTCTCCAGAATGTCCTCCTCGGTCTCGCCGGGCGAGCCCACCAGGAAAAATCCATGCGCCCGCTCGATGCCGCAGCGCTTGGCTTCGCTGACCGCGTGTTCGATTTGCGCCAGCGTCTGCCGCTTGTCGAGCCGGTTGAGGATTTTCTGCGTGCCCGACTCCACGCCGAACGCGAGGAAGTTGCAGTTCGCCTTGCCCATGATGGGCAATTGGTCCACCGCCACGGAATCCACGCGGCCTTCGCAACCCCATTTGAAAGCCAGCTTGTGTTTGATGATGTTCTGGCAAATCTCATTGATGCGTTCCCGTTTCAACAGGAAATGGTCGTCGGTCAGATAAATCGAGCGGTAGCCCTGATCATGGAGCTGCTGCATCTCTCCCAAGACGTGCTCCGGCGAACGGAACCGCCATTTGCCATTGGTCAACGCCGGGATGTCGCAGTAAATGCAGGTGTAAGGGCAACCGCGCGACGTCTGCATCGTGCAGAATTTTTCCAGCGAAAGCACCGCCGGCACGTCGAGTGGCAGTGATTCGATATAATCAATCGGCAGCGTCGTCCGGTCCGGATAAGGAAACCGGTTCAAATCCTTGATGATCGGGCGGGAAATGTTCTTGACGATTTTCCCGCCGCCCCGCCAGACGAGACCGGCAACTTTGGCCGGCTGGTCGAGATGGTCCACATAGTCCGGCAGGAGTTCCTCACCCTCGCCGACACCCACGGCGTCAATGTAGGGACAATCTTTCAAAATCCGCTCTTGGTTCATCGTCGCAAAAACGCCGCCGCAAATGACCGGCACGTCCGGCAACACACCCTTGACCACGCGCGCCATGCTCTTTACGCCGGGATAAGTCGTCGTGGACAGAAACGAGAGGGCGACCACGTCCGGCGGGTCATCGCGCAAGGCCTGCGCGATATCCGGCTCTTTCATTTCCGGGTGGCAGGTGTCGAACATCCGGACCTGGTGGCCATGCCGGCGCAGGACAGGCGCGAGCGTCTCGATGCCCAAGGGTGGAAATCCCATCACCTTGACCCGCTGGTCGCCGGGTTTTGAGCCGCCCAGCCTTTCCGGCAGCAGCCGGTAGAAATTCTCGTCATTGACGTAGATGAGGTATATTTTCATGTCAGTCGGCCTTCCTCAGTTCGGTGGTTGACAGGTCGGGGGCCGGTCGTAGCGATGGGGCAGCCTTCGGGAAAAGTGCACTGGGCAACTCCCCACCGGGCCGGCCTGATCATGATTCCAATTGGGTTCAACGGCGTGCGACGGTTTCTACAACGAAAACGGGTGAAATGAAACCTAAAACCCGCTCCTTGGCAATCTTAAAGAAAACGACTGCAAAATAGAACTTTCCCTAATCATAATGTTTTTCGCCGGGAACGCAACCCTTTTTTTGCGGGTTGCCTTTGCGCCGCAAACAATATTGACCGCCCGGACTGTCTTTAATATGAATCAGCAAATGCTTCTCACCATCCTGTTGTTTTTAATGAAGTTTGGGATACAAACGGTCTTTCTGACCGTGGCACTCTGGATCATGATCAAACTTCAGAAGCTCGATTACAACTTTCCCGGGTTGCTCGGATCGGCAATCCTGGCATGTGCCGTGGACAGCATTCTGACCCTGCTCCTTAAACCTTGGTTCGGACCTTTTTCCACTTACCTTTCTGCTCCGTTCTTTATTGTTGTGCTGTTTGTGTGCATCAGGAAGGTAACCAACGCGGATCCGGTGGATGTTGCTTTCACCATCGTCGTGGGGGGCGCGCTCAGGTTTGGCATGAACCTCTGGCTCATAGGAATGCTCATGGGTGATTTGCGGCCGTCGGCCCGGGCCCCTGAAGAATTTGAAACCGTCCCGCCGCCGCCGCAGCAACAGCAGTTGAAACCGGAAACAAACGAAGTTGCTCAAACGGCCATCAAGACCAACCCGCCGGCCCAAAGCGCGCCTGCCATTCCGGCGGCGCAACCGAAGCCGACAAAACCAGTCGCAGCAACGACCAACCTTTTTTCCGTCAAAGGCGTTACCCAAAACGCGTCCAAATCGGCGGTGACCATTCAAACCGGAAAGAAGAGGTATACCATTTTGCTCGGTGAATCGGCCCTGACGCAAACGTCCAACGGCCCCGTCTCCGTGCGTTTCAAGGAACTGGGCGATGGCTGGGTGTTGCTGGTAATCGACGGTGAAGAGGCGAAGCTTTCTCTTCCCAAAGTCGTGCCTTGATTCACAGCGCGGCTGTAATTCCGCCGGGGTTCAGGCCCACTCGCACAACTGTTCAACGTGTGCCGCCGAACCGTCACGGAGCCAGCCGTCAAGCTGGGACTGGTCCTTGAGCTGCTGTCCACGCAGGCGGGGCACCACCACAAAGCGCGACTTGATCTCCGGCAGCGCCGTCATGTCCACCCACAGCTTCTCGAATTGGCTCACAGGAAAGATGTCTTCCTGTCCCTGTCCCCAGCGTTTCTTGACATCCTTGATCGTGACGTAAGTCGGCACACGCGCCGCCAGGGCGCGGACAGCGGCAGTGACTTTTTCCGCGTTCGCCAGGTCACCGCGAGTCAGCCCAAACGCCGCCAGCACCTGGTCAATGTCAATCCAGCACGTGTTCGAGTTGTAATAACTGAGCGCGAACTCGTCCTCCTCGCGCGGCATGGCCAGCCCCTCAACGAGGCGCACCTGGCCGTTGACGCGCGCCAAACCGCCGCCGCGATCCTCCAGCCGTCGCGTAATCACTTCAAACGTCAGGCAGGATCCTTGCGCCAGATGCAGACCGAACATCGCCGGGTCGGCATCCGCGCCGAGCGTGTCAATGTTGTGGAGCATCAGGTGCCGGAGTTGCGGGCGTTCGGCGAGCAGACGGGCCAGCACGCCGTTGCGGAGCAGGTTCGGGACCTCGAACCAGTGGCCGACCGGGTGCAGGCACTGGCCGGGAAGATTGTCGGTGTAATCACTGCCTTCGCCGGCAGCGCGCGCCCAGGCAATCAGCGCGGCGCGGAGGCTGTCGCGGACCTTCTGCTGCTGCTCGTCGAGCAGCTGTTGTGGCATTTCCTCCCAGAGAAAGCGCAGGTCGCGTTCCATCGGGATCATGCGCAGGCCGATGGAACGTCCGGGCGACAGCAACACCGGACCCGGATAACCGCAATTTTTCTGTCTCGCGAGATAATCGGCCGTGGCCTGATGCGTCAGGTAGCTCGTGGTGACAACATGCGGCAGCGGCTGGCCCGCCAGACGGCTGATGCGCCGGCTTTTGGCCAGATGCGTTTCGATGAACGTGCGGTACTCGCCGCCCAGTTTGCAGAAGGGGTGGAGCGCCTTCACCACACCTGCGCCCTGAGTCCAGCGGCTGCCCACGCCGGCGGCAAGGGTCACGACAGCCAGTTCGGCCCGGGCAAGCGCGGCGAAACCAGCCTCGCGAAGGTCCTTTGCCGGCGTCGCCGTGGCGTCCAGCACATCGCCGTCCTTGACGTCCTTGATGTCAGCATTGACCGGCAGGCGGTTTTGCGCCAATCCGATGCGGCCGGCCTTGAGATCAGCGCTGATTTGTTCGTGCTGGGTGCGGTCAAAACCGTTTTGTTCGAGCAACTCGGTGAGACTTTGCTGCCGGCCATCCTCCGTTCTGAGTTGCGGCAGCAGGCGGTCAAAGAGCGAGGACATCATGCCGCCCAATTCGGGCCGGGTGCGACATGCGATGCTGAATTTCCCGATGTCGGCGCGGCGTTCCAGCGGCAGCGTCTGCGGGTCCGCCCGCAACCAGCCGGGAACGTGAAGCGAATAATACGCCGCGGGCAGCAAGGCCTCTGCGCCGGAGAGCAAATCGGCCCAGGTGCCCCGTTCATTGATGGCAAAATCATAGACCACCGGCTCCATGGCGAACGGCAGGGCGTTTTGCAGTTCACGCTTGAGTTCCGACATGATCGCCCCCAGCCGTTCCTGTGCCCGGGGCTTGTGTTCCGGTTCGAATATAAATCCCATGCCGCCGCCCGACATGCCACCGAGCATCCAGAAACCCCAGAAATCCTTTCCGAACTCCCCGCGCACGCGCCGGATGAGCGATTCGGTGAAGTGAGTGCTGGCCCAGGGAATGATGGTCTGGATCGGTTCGTTGAAATTGCGCGTCGTCAGCGCGCCAATCCGTTGAACGTCGCCGTCCCGCAGCGCGTCAATGATGTCATCCAGAATGCCCATGGCCTGCTGGCGACCGCGCCATTCGGCATCGGAACGGAGCAGATATTTTTCCGTGACCATCTCGAGGATCGGGCCGACGTTCTGGGCCATGCCGCCGTGGACGAGCACGAGGCTTTCCTGCAATCGCCGGCGCGTTTCCGGCGAAGCGTCGTGGTAATCAAGAATCTTGTGCGATGGCATGAGGCGTCCGCGGCTGATGCCGAATTCGGGGTCCCCCTCGCCGGCCAGCACGCCGCAGATGAGCTTCATGCCCGGCCATAGCCCGCCGGAATCCTGCCAGCCGCCACCGGAGCCGCCGAGCCATTCGCCAAGCAGCGCGCGCGCCAACGCCAGCCGGCGTTCGTCTTCCTGCAACGAACCCTCCAGCGATCGGGCCTGGCCCGTCGCGCGCATGCAAACCGAAATTAACGAAGCCAGCAGGCTCGTGGAAACAGCGAGCCGCGAGCCTTTGGGGATGTTGTTGACGTTGCTGACGATTTCCAGGCCGCGGCCCGGCCCGACGACGCGAGCCAGCAGGTCCGCCAGTTGTTGGCCGGACCCTTCAATGCCCGGCGGCACGATGCCCGCCGCGATGATCGCCGCCTTGAGCAGACCGAGATAATCACGGGCAAAGTCGAATACTTCGCCCAGGTTGTTGATGTCCGCGCTGGCGCCCAGATCCGCGCTGGTCAGGCGGAGAATCGGTTCGTCAATCACACGCAAATAAGCCTCAACCGGCGGGCGCGGCGCGGCGTCCCGGCCATGCACGCCCAGATCAATGGAAACGTTTAGCACCCGCGCGCCTTCGGGAAAATCCATGCCCAGAAAGAAAATGTCGCTCCAGCCGCTGTGGCTGAGGTCCATGCGCACCGGCGTGCGCTCGCGCAAAATCGGGTGGCCGCCATCGGCGCCGCGCTGCAGCAGTTCTGGACGGAGGCGCAGCGGGTGATCGGCCGGATGACCCATGCGAAACATCCATTGATTGCCGCGGACGGAACGCACGCTGCGGCGCACCTGGTCGGCCAGCGTTTGAAAGGCGAGCCGTTGATACGCCGCCGCCAGCGCGCTGGAGATGGGATCGCTGGGACCTTCGGCCGTTTGCAACGCGAGAAAATCTTCAATCGCTTCCGCAAACCGGCGATGCAGCAGATGCTCGAAACCGGCGAAGGGAATCAAGCCGCACTGGCGGACGCCCGGTTTGAATGGCAGATGAAACCGGTGGATGGCATACAGAAAGAACAACGCCCGGACGCGTTCGTAAAGATTGTCGCAGTGCCGGCGAAAGGCGTCGAGTTCGGCGCAGGCCGTCATCAGCTGCTTCAAGGATGCGGCGCGACACACGGAATCGAGCGACCGGTCCCGAATCTTTGAATCGGTCGAGGTGATGATTTCGGTCAGGGAGCCGGCCATGGGTTAAAATGGAAATAACTGGTTTTTTAGGGGCGCTGAATGAT
>Ga0116112_1000704_pt1 | contig 24991 bp, 21 predicted proteins | sample June2015DPH_8_15_FD_89721 | JGI IMG/M metagenome (GOLD analysis project Ga0116112, IMG submission 89721) | Peatland microbial communities from SPRUCE experiment site at the Marcell Experimental Forest, Minnesota, USA - June2015DPH_8_150 | ecosystem: Environmental > Terrestrial > Soil > Wetlands... | reverse complement strand
TAGGTGTCTGGACCGTGTCTCAGTTCCAGTGTGGCTGGTCGTCCTCTCAGACCAGCTACCCGTCTTAGCCTTGGTGGGCCGTTACCTCACCAACTAGCTGATAGGCCGCGGGCTTATCATGAAGCGTCAGGCCTTACGGTCCCCAACTTTGAAAACCAGAAGATGCCTCCCGGTTTTCACATCCGGTATTAGCTCGCCTTTCAGCAAGTTATCCCAAACTTCATGGCAAATTACCCACGTGTTACGCACCCTTGCGCCGCTCCAACTGCGGAATATTGCTACCCCGCAGCCAGCGCTCGACTTGCATGTCTTATCCACGCCGCCAGCGTTCGTTCTGAGCCAGAATCAAACTCTCCGTTAAAAAACGTTAGTTTAATTCCTGTCCGATGTTTGATCGGACGAATTTACCATCTTTAAAACTCTCCACGAGCCGCCACTAACTGGCTGCCCATGAAGGGGCTCTCACTTATCGCACAATTCAATTTTCAATGAGCAGCGGGTGCTCAAACACCCGAAAAATCATTCAAAACTTCGAGTCTCTTTCCCATCCAAAGGACAAAAAACCAACCTGCCGAATTCTCATTCTTAAACTCGGCATGTCAGATTCGAGTTTTGAAGGCGCGAAATTTATCAGGCTCGCGCCGATTGTCAACAGGCTTTTTGCCAGTTCTGCTTCCGTCGCACGGAAGCCTGTTTAACAATTTAACAGTCCCCCGGATCTGTGCAAGAGTTTTTTTGTTCCTTTTTTGGCGTCAAAAAACGGACGGTTCCCGGTTGATTTTGCCATGACAATCCGGGCAAACCGCTTTATCGTCCAGGAAATGGCCAGGCCGCCTTTGATTCTCGTTTCGCCCAGCATTGAAAAACGCGGGGCTGAGTTTCACGATTTGTCCATCAGCCTCTCGGTCAGGTACCATCGTGCCATCCTCCAATCCGGCGGCATACCGGTGACGGCGCCAACGACGGCCGACCGCACCCTGCTCGCCGAATCCGTGCGCCGCGCGGACGGCGTGTTGCTCACCGGCGGCGATGACATCAATCCCGGCCTTTACACAAACCATTTACCGCGCACCGTGCAAAAAACCATCGGCACGCCGCCGGACGGCGGTCAGCGTGATTTGCTCGAGTTGAGGTTGATTGACGAGGTTTTCCGCCAGCGCAAGCCGCTGCTGGCGATTTGCCGCGGGCATCAGTTGTTAAACGTGGCGTTCGGCGGCGATTTGGTCGCGGACATCCGCTGCCAAATGCCCGGCGCGCTGAATCACCAGCGTCTGGATAAAGCCGGTGATCTGGTGCACAAAGTGGCATTGACAGCCGGCTCGTTGCTGGCCAAGATTACCGGCGTACGAACTTTGGGCGTGAACAGCTCGCATCATCAAGCGGTGCTCCGGCCGGCGGAACCGTTGGTGGCGGTGGCGCGCAGCCGCGATGGAATTGTGGAAGCGATGGAATTGGATGCGGAAGCGGTACGGTTGGTGCCGTTTTTGTTGAGCGTGCAATTCCATCCGGAGCGGTTGACAGAGCGATACGCAAAACATCGCGCCATTTTTGAGCGATTCATCCAGGTTTGTGCACAACCCAACCACCGCGAATTATGAATGGAATGGTTCTCATTGTTGATGACGAGGCCGATACCCGTCACCTTCTGACCCAGATTCTGGGCGAAGACTACGTGGTCGCCGAGGCCGACGACGGCATGGCGTTAAAAAAGGCCTTCAACCAAACTCAGCCAGACGTAATCGTGCTTGATGTGATACTGGGGAGCGGGCCGGACAACAACGGCCTCGAACTGCTGCCCCAGATCAAAAAACGCTGGCCTGAGACCGAGGTCATTATGCTCACCGGCAAGGGAACGATGGAGATGGCCGCCGAGGCCGGCAAACGTGGCGCCTACAATTTCCTCTCCAAGCCCTTCGAAAACGAGAAGCTGCTGGCGGACGTCAAGTGCGCCATTGAACGCAAACAGCAAAACGAGGAAAACAGCAGCCTGCGGCGGGCGTTGGAAACCATGAGCGGCGCCGCCTCGCCGGTTTTTCGCAGCGCAGCCATGCAGGAGGTCGTGCGCACAGTCGAGCGTCTTGCGCCCAGTGACGTGACCGTGCTCATCACCGGCGAAAGCGGCACGGGCAAGGAAGTCATTGCCGACCTGATTCACGCGATCAGCCCGCGCAGCAAAAACAAAATCATCAAAATCAATTGCGCCGCCCTGCCGCGCGAATTGATCGAAAGCGAACTGTTCGGTTCGGTCAAGGGCGCTTACACCGGCGCGCACACGGACCGCGAAGGTTTGTTCCGCCAGGCCGAAGGCGGCACGTTGATGCTGGACGAAATTTCCGAGATGCCCGTGGACACGCAAAGCAAATTGCTGCGCGTATTGCAAGACCAGGAAGTCCGGCCGGTGGGGGGCAAAACCAGTTACAAGACCGATTGCCGTTTGATTGCCTCCACCAATCGCAAGCCGGAAGAGGCCATCCGGGACGGCAAGCTGCGGGAAGACCTTTTCTACCGCATCAGCACTGTTTCCGTTCATCTGCCACCGTTGCGTGACCGGCGCGAGGACATCCCGCCGCTGGCCAATGCTTTTCTGAAACGCTTTGCCGCGCAGGCCAACCGTGTCATCCGCGGCTTCACGCCCGCCGCCCTTGACCGCCTCACGGCGTTCGATTGGCCGGGCAATGTCCGGCAATTGCAGAACGAAGTTCAACGCGCCGTGCTCTTGTGCGAAGGCGACATGGTGGATGCCGCCGACCTTTCCGTCACCAGTGTCAAGGTTGCAGCCAGCGAGGGCACGGACACCAGTTTCACCCTGCTGGAAGGCGTCGAACGCAATACCATCATTCAGATGCTCAAGGAAACCGGCGGCAACAAGCTGGAAACCGCCAAACGCCTCGGCATCGGCCGGCAGACCCTCTACAACAAAATCAAGGCGTACGGCATCGAAGTATAGCCGCGTTTGCAAAAATGCGGATTCCGCGCTTTCACAAGCGCGGCTACGCGAAGAATTTGTTGGACAGACGTTTACGTTCAGAACACAGTTCAACCATGAAATTAGATAGGCTACACAACACAGTGTCTATTACTAGTTAGGGCGATTCCCGCATGCATAAAAATATCTACCGACTGGTGCTGGTGATACTGCCGTTTTTCCTGTCTTCGTGCGCAGGGCCACGTTTTACCGACAGCCCTTACGAGCCGCTTACGATGGAAGCGATCAAGCAGTTTTATACATTGAAGGCGAGTGGTAAATTGCCAGGCCTCAGCAAAGATGAGCACGGGAATGTACAGACCGAAGCCATCCCCACGAGTGGGCCTATCACATACCCGGTTTCTGTCGTACTTCACGTCACAACCGCCTCGAATCATGCAGACTATGGTTACATTTTCACCAAGGCTGGCCAGTCATCAGAGTGGCGACTCACCAGAGCTTGGCAACAGCAGGTCGATGGCAAGTCAGTTGATTTTAAGATTCAGTAGCATGAGATGTCGGCCTAATATGAGGATAGGCTGCAATCGCTCTCAAAGCCGGTTCAAAGTTTTTGCAGTTCTTCCCGCAGCATTTTCGCAATCGGCTGAATAGTCTTTTCGCTGAATCCAAATTTGCAGCCTGCCGCCTGGAACAATTCCGGCAACGGACGCGAACCGCCGAGCGCGAGTGATTTCTTGTAATCAGCCAGCGCCTTCGCCTTGTCGTGTTTTGAATTCGCCCAGACCTGCAGCGCACCCAGTTGCGCAATGCCGTATTCGATGTAGTAAAACGGAACGATAAAAACATGAAGCTGTTTTTGCCAAAGATTGGCCCGTGCGGCTTCGTACCCGCTCCAGTCCACGTCGCCGCCGAAACGATTCATCAATTCAACCCACGCGGCGGCGCGCTCGGCACGCGTGTGATTCGGGTGTGTGTAAATCCAGTGCTGAAAGGTGTCCACCGTCGCAATCCACGGGAAAATCCCCACAATGCCTTCGAGATGGACACGGCGGGCGCGGTTCGCGTCGGCGGCGGAATAAAATTCCTCGATAAACTCGTTGCCGAGCAGTTCCATGCTCATTGAGGCGACCTCGCAGAATTCAATCGGCGCGCTGCGGTAGGCGTGCAAATCATCGTCGCGCGCGGCCAGCGCGTGAAGTGCGTGGCCGGTCTCGTGCAAAATCGTTTCCACGTCACGCTGCAGGCCGACCGCGTTCATGAAAATGAACGGCACGCGCGCCTCGGCGAGCGTTTGCTGGTAGCCGCCCGGCGCCTTGGCCTTGCGGTTGTCGAGATCGAGCAGACGCAAATCCTGCATTTGCTGAAACCCGCCGCCCAGTTCGTTGTCGAGCCGGTTGAAAATTTTCTGCGTGCGCGAAACCATTTCGCCGACTTCGGCGAAGGGTTTCAACGGTGGACGATTCAGCGGGTCCACCGCCAAATCCCACGGACGCAGTGTTTCCAGCTTCAATTGCCGCCGCCGCTGCGCCTGCAATTCGCGCACGACCGGCATGACTTCCTTTTCCACGGCGTCGTGAAACCTCGTGCAATCCTCCGGCGTGTAATCGAACCGGCCCAGCCGGCGAAAGGCGTAATCGCGGTAGTTTTCAAATCCGGCATTCCGCGCGATTTGCTGGCGCAATTTGATTTGCCGGTCAAGAATGTCGTCAAACTTGTCGGCTTCCTGCAAACGGCGTTTGGCGACGAGTTCCCAAGCCTCCTGCCGCAATGGGCGGTCGGATTCTTCGAGGTAGCGGCCCATTTGCACGAGCGTCTTTTCCTCGCCGCGAAACCTGACCGTGAGCGCACCGTTTAATTTCTGGTATTGCTGGGAAAGTTTGGCCTCCTCGGTTTCGAGCGGAACGTTTTCGGGACGGAACAGCTCGACGTGGTTTTTCAAGTCGCGGTCAAAAACAAAATATCTCTCGTCGGAGGGACGAGCTACGCGAGTCCCATGTTTCCCGTCAGCGGTTTGGGACTCGGGTAACTCGTCCCTCCGGATTTCCAGCAATTTTTCGCGTTGCGGATGTGCCGCGTAAATTTTTTCGAGCGCGAACTGGCGCGGCTTAACCTGCGGCTCGACGTTTTCAAGGAAGTGCAAATACGCCTTTTCTGCGTCCGGGTTGTCCGTGTGGCAGGTCATCGCAATGTAGCGGCACGAGGATTCCTCGTCGAGCGCAGCAGTCAGCTCGCTCCAATCGAGCAGCCAGCGTTCGAGCGCGGCGGCGGATTGGCACTGCGCGGCGCGTTGTTCCAGTTGATCGAACAGCGGCGCGATTTGCGCCCAGTCGCCCAAATCAATCTTTTCCGGAACAAATTTCCGCGGCTGGTATGCAGGCAATTCCCCAAATGGCAGCAAATTCATGCGCGCACAGGATAGGGAAAATTGGCGGGATGAAAACGAATTTTGTTCCGCTACGACCTGCGTTTAAGCACGATGCCGACGAAACGCCATTGGTGCAGAAATTTATCGTAAGACATTTTTTCCAGCCCATTGAGTGGATCGCCCACGCCCACTTCGGTGTCCGTCACTTCGAACACCGTGACATAATGGTCAACCATGAATCCAAATTTGGTTACGGTCAACGTGAGGCCGGCCTTCTTTAATTCGGAAATATCTTTAAACGCCCGATAATCAACAATCAAACCGTCTTTGCCATAGCGATTTCGCAATGCATCAGCAAGCAGGTCCGGCGGCGTTCCGGTGGTGGAACTTGTGCATGACAGAATGGCAATTTCCCCTTCGTCGGCGGGCAATCCAAGCTTGCGCAACGCCGTGACCGCCGCCGCTGGTCCGCAAGTGTAATCGGTGGTTTGAAGGCAAACTCCGTCTGTGCCCATGTGTGTCTGCAAATGTGCGAGTTGATTTCGATTAAACGCAGGCGCAAGAAATGGCCAGACGGACATCACAAAGACAATGACCGTCATCAAAATAAAAATCGCAGTTCGGTCGCGTTTCAACGGCAAACGGGAAAGCGGCGTTGTCAAAACCAACGCAGCGATAAAACCCAGGATGGCAAATTTTCTCCGTCCCATCATCATCCACGAAATTGGCGGCGTGAATGACAGCGCAGGGAGGTGTATCGCAACTCCGTAAATCAAGACCAGCGCAAGCGGAATGAAATAACCAAACATCCAATACGGTTTTTGTAGGCGTGAAAACCAACAACCGAGCAAAACTCCCGCTACCGCAACCATGGCAGCGAAAACACCTTCAAGCCAGAGATTCATTTGCGTTCAGCATAAACGAACGCGCTACAGGGGAAATGAATTTTGTGCGGTCAGACCTTGGTTTTGATGCCGCAGGCACGCACCAGACACCAGCGCGTCACGGCCTCAAAAATGGCGAACAAACCCGCCACGACGAAAATCAATCCAACCCACCATTCCACATCGCCAGCAACGATGATGCCGGCGATGAGGCATAACGCGCCGATGACCCCGCGCGCCATCCGGCCGCGATGACTGATATTAGGCTGAAAGAAGCCGCTCACAGGGAAAAAGTTAGCACATAACATGCCCAAGACAACAGGTTCGTTGGCAGCACATTGGCAGGGACGGCCCGCCGAGTCCTCCGAAGCGGACCCGCTGGCTACCCCACCCAACCAACCCATTACTGGCCAAGTACATAAGATTACGGCATATTAGCAAGTAGTGAATTTGTTGAACGAAAATTTTCTGTGGGCCTCGATGATTTGGGGTGCCATCGGCAGCGGCTATTGCATCTACGGCTGGCGGCAAAAGTCGTTGATTCCCTTTCTCGGCGGACTGGTGATGACCATTGCAGCTTTTTTCCCCATGAGCGTGCGGCTGATGTCATTTATCTGTTCTGCAACCATGTGCGTTGTGTACTGGCTCGCAAAACAGAGCTATTGAAACCAGCAGGGGTCAGGCTCCGCCAGTTCCGGCGAGGGAAGTCCGAAATATCGCAACGTTGAGAAATTATCCCCCTTCCTGCCCAACGGGTGGCCATTTCCGCGACCAGAACCATACCGCGCCAAGCGCCAGCAAAGTCGTTGTCGAGAGTGCGACCCCGGTGCGCAGGCTTATCGGCTGGTAAGAGAAGCATATCGTTGATTTCCCCGCCGGCAGTGAAACCGCCCTGAAATTGTAATCCGCCTGGTATATCCGTGTCGGCTGGCCATTCACACTGGCCGTCCAACCCGGGAAATAGGTGTCGAGCAGAAGCAGGAACCCCGGACGCGGCAGTGATGCCTCGATCCCGACTTTATCCGGTTCATAAGATGTGATGCGCACAGAAACATTCGATTCCAACGACATAACCGAGGCTGCTTTGTCAACCGCAATGACCGGTTCTTTTTCCAATAAAAGGACGCGTTGGGGATCAAATTTCCCCGAACGGACTTCGGCTAAAATGGAGGCCGGTTCGCGAACTTGATAGTCGAACACCGCCAGCGCCCGATCCTCGCATGCGTTATAGCGGTAGATGGCAAGCCCGTTGGAATAGACAAGTTCGAACAGTTTTGGATTTAATGCGGCCGGGTTGGGCAACAACAAGTATTTCACATTCAGGAGCGGAAACGTGCTCGGCAGGTAATGAGCGGACGAGTAGAAAAAGAAATCGCCGGATTGGCCGGTAATAAGTTCTTCATAGCGCCGCACACTCATGAAATCGAAGCCGCGCGCATCGCTCAGGCCAAAAACCGCCGCCGTGTTGGGAACCAGTGTGGTTCCGCCCCCGAGAATTCTAAAGACCGAATGATCTTTTTCCAGCCATTCCAGCGCCGGCGTTCCGGGATAATAACGGTCGCGGGAAATCGAGGGATTATACCCCATGCCAAACCAAAGCAGATCAATCGCCGTCCAACCCAAACAGACCGCCGTCGGGACCCATCGGCCACCACGCAACGGCCACAGGACCACGACCCCGGTTGCAGCCAGCCCCCCCGCGAGCACGAAAAACTGCCGCGTAAGAAAAGTTCGATGGGGTTGATCCAGTTCCTGGAACCCCGATCCGACTGCACCCCAAAACCACACCATTACCACGCCGACGGCCACCCAGAAACCTGCGGTGACCAGGAGCATTTTCCAGCGTTCCGTCATTCTGCTGAATGTATCCCAGCCGAGACCCGCCAAGACAGCCATGCTGAACCCGACCAACAAGAGCAGACGCGTCTGATTGATGTCGCAAAGGACCGGCAGCATCCGCACAATGGTTGGCAACGGCGGAATGCCATAGATGACCGGCAATGAAACCAGTGTGAGGAACAGATAGAACAGGGTGAACTTGCAGCGCCGAAAGGCAACAGCGTAAACCGCGAACACCAGTGGCAGGATCCCAACGTATCCTGTCCTTTCGTTAAAATTGGACAACACGCCGAGTCCCAGGTGTTTTGCCATATCTTCGAATCCCTCCGCGGGACTGCCCGCGAGATGGGGCAGCAGGAAAAAGATGGACGTGTTGGGAGTCAACGATGTGGACCATCGTTGGACCGCGGTTGAAGCGGCACCAGTGGAACTTTGGCTGTAATATTCGAGGTACGGGAGCATCTGCGGCGCAGCCAGGAAAAAACCGACCGCCAAAGAACCCGCCAACAGCTCTAACCGCCGGAATGATTGCGCCCGGCGATGTTCCATCAAACGGAACATGAAATAAATCACGATCCCGATGGTGATATGGATCGCGGTGGGCGGATGGCCCCCCAACAGCATTAAAGCGTAGGTCATCGCAAAGCCAATCCAGACCCGGAGGTTTGGTCCGGAGAAGAGATTCGCGGCCTGGCCGGACGTGAGCTGGAATGACTTCTCGACGAAATAGAGTAACAGGGGAAGCCACATTGCGCAGTTTACATGCGGATGTCCCAGCCAGACGATCATAAATCCGCACAGGCTGAAGACCAGTCCGGAAAGCAAGGCCGCCGTGTGCGACGCCCCCAGCAGCCGGAGGTAAAGCATGGTGAACACGCCGGCAAGGAAAAGCTTCAAAAAGGCCGCCGGGCCGCTGGCGTAAAAGGGATTGAGCGGTGTCAGGAGTAAATTGATGGGAAAGAGCAACGCGCCTTGGATTGAGCCCAGATTGGGCACGCCGCAGTCCAAGTAAGGATTCCATAGAGGAAAATGTCCCCGCAGGAGCTGTTGATGCACGAACTCATGTTGGGGAATGAAGGTGCAGTATTGATCACTCAGCAAGTAATTGGACGGCCGTGTCGTTTCGTTCCAAGGGGGAAAGTTTAGAATCCCATCAGCCGGCACCAATCCCTTGCCGCCGAAGAGCGATTCATGCAGAAGTACGACAAGGGCTGCAGCCAGAATCGCAGCCCTCAAAAAGAATGGGCACGCGTGTCTGACGCAAGCTGGCCACTGCTGACAGCTCCGGGTCATTTCGACAAAGAATTCTGTATGGAAAAGCGCCTTCTGCCAAACTCATTCCATTCGCTACAGGTCCTTTGCGGGAAAATCCGGAAATAAAAACGCGGAAGCCAGCCGCCTGACTTCCGGTTTTGAATTCTGGTAGGGACGCCTCGCCGAGGCGTCCGCAAGACGGTTTGGAAAATTTTCCCGAGGCGCCGGCGGTCGGCTCGGCGAGCCGACCCTACCTGTCTTTCGGCAGCGCGCTCGTGCCAGCGAAAACCGCATTCTTACCGAGCATCTGTTCGATGCGCAGGAGTTGATTGTACTTCGCCAACCGGTCCGAACGGCTGAGTGAACCGGTCTTGATCTGGCCGCAGTTCGTCGCCACGGCGATGTCGGCGATGGTCGCGTCCTCGGTTTCGCCGGAACGATGGCTGATGACGGCGGTGTAGGCGTTGGTTTTGGCCAGCTCGACGCAATCCAAAGTTTCGGTGAGCGAGCCGATTTGGTTCACTTTCACGAGAATCGAATTGGCCACGCCCATGTCAATGCCTTTGCGCAGGAATTTCGGGTTGGTCACGAATATATCGTCGCCGACGAGTTGAATTTTGTCGCCGAGTTTGTCCGTGAGTTTTTTCCACGTCGCCCAATCGCTTTCGCCGCAGCCGTCTTCAATGCTCACGATGGGATATTTCGCCACCAGCTTGGCGTAAAAGCTCACGAGGTCGTCACCGGTCACAGTTTCACCGGTGCTCTTCTTGAAGGTATATCTCGCGTTGCCGCTGTAAAATTCGGAAGCAGCCGGGTCGAGCGTCAGGTAAATGTCCTTGCCCGGCTTGTAACCGGCGTCTTTGATGGCCTGGACGATGGTCTCCAGCGCGTCTTCCACACTTTTGAGTCTGGGCGCGAACCCGCCTTCGTCGCCAACGGCGGTGGAGAGGCCGCGCTTCTTCAGCACAGCCTTAAGTGCATGAAACGTCTCGGTGATGGCGCGCAAGCCTTCGCTGAACGTCGGCAGGCCCAGCGGCATGATCATGAATTCCTGGAAATCAATCGGGGCGTCCGAGTGTGCGCCGCCGTTGATGACGTTGGCCATCGGCACGGGCAACACCTTCGCGTTCGGCCCGCCAAGATAACGAAACAATGGCTGACCCAAGGCGGCGGCAGCGGCCTTGGCATTCGCGAGCGAAACAGCAAGGATGGCGTTCGCGCCAAGTTTGGACTTGGTCTCGGTGCCATCGGCCTTGAGCATCGTGCCGTCAACGGTCAGTTGGTCGAGCGCATCAAGCCCAAGGAGCCTCGGCGCGATGACGGTGGTGACGTTTTTGACCGCCTTTAGGACGCCTTTGCCGAGAAAACGTTTTTTGTCACCGTCGCGCAGTTCGATGGCTTCATGCTCGCCGGTGCTGGCGCCACTGGGCACTGCCGCCCGCCCGAAGGCGCCGCCACAGAGGGTCACGTCCGCTTCCACCGTTGGATTACCGCGCGAATCGAGGATTTCGCGCGCCTGAATGTTTTGAATGTTCGTCATACAAATTGAACGGGCATGATAAAAGCAACCGCCACCGAGTCAAGGAATGCGTTCCTTGCCCGTAAAAAAACCTGAAAAAAGGCTTGACAACCTGTCTAATACATGGGATAAAGTTCACGAATCCAATGATTGGGTGGGGGCTTTTGCTGAGATGACATCAGCCCGCAGAAACCGGAAAATTGGGGAACAAAATCGGTTTTGGTTCATCTTATGTTTGCGCCGATTTAAAACGTTTAGTTTTTTGTAAAACCTATGAAGACGAAAAGCTTTTTTCTCGTTGTCGCAGCGAGCCTTTTGGGGTGGTCGCTTGGCAATGCAAGCGTGACCGGTGTGACAGATTGGGGCTATAGCGGAGGCATTTATTGCTATTCTCCTGTATGGGACAGTACCGGCAGCATTGGGATAGATGGATATCAATCCGGGCCGGGACAAATGGGGGGAACGATTACCACGTCCGACCCGCTGGATCCGACGCTTACAATTAACAATAGCATTAACAACGACTCCGGGTTCGCGTGGACCGGTTACAACGTGCAGGTGTTTCTGAACACGAATTTTTCCATTTCTTTTCCAGCCGTGCCCGTGTCCAATCCATCCGGTTGGTCGGCCAGCGTTGTCACCGCGGTTCATTTTGATTCGGGCAGCGGACTATGGACGGGGACGATTGATTACGTCGGTGGAACGCCGGTTTCGCCCGTCAATAGCGACCCCAACAACGAGTTTGACTTTGCCTATAAAGTGACTTTCAGCGGGCTGACGTCATACAGTTTGACGGAGAGCGTGACTCCGGTTCCTGAACCGGGCACGTTCAGTCTCCTGATGGTTGGTGGTCTGTTGCTTGGCGGAAGGGTGGTTGCCAGGCGCCGTCAAGAAAAGCTTCGCGCGTAAGCCTGAAAATCTACCGCATTTTGCGGTTGTCGAAGCACGCCGGTGAATAAAACGCCGGCGTTCTGTTTTTTCTACAGTTCATTGAAGCAGCGGTCCCTCGGAATTTTGGCTTCCCATTTGTTTCTCAATGGGGAGGTTGGTGCTCGTTACAATTTCCGCTTCAAAATATACTTCCCCACGCATTCGGGAAGGAATAGGGTTCAACATCAGTGAACCCCATTCAACCCATCACACCCCGGCCGCGGGAAATCAACGTGGTCGAACCCGTCAGCCCGGCGCTGGAGCGGGTGAAACTGATGCTTTTCAACCCGTTTGACCTCGGCAAATGGTTTGTCATCGGTTTCTGCGCGTGGCTGGCTTATCTGGGGAAAGGCGGAGGAAGCGCGGGTTTTCACGGCCCGAGCGGCGGCGGACACGGTGGTGAAAATTTCCGCCACGATTTCGAACAAGCCAAAAACTTCATCCTCGGCAATCTTGAATGGATCATTCCTCTGGCGGCCTTTCTGGTGGTCATTTGTCTGGGGCTTTGGCTGCTCTTTCTCTGGCTCAGCAGCCGGGGCAAATTCATGTTCCTGCATTGTGTGGCGCTCGACAAGGCCGAGGTTTCGGAACCGTGGCGCCGTTTCGCGCACGAGGGAAACAGTCTGTTCCGGTTCCGCCTGGGGCTGGGGTTGCTCGGCGGTGTGCTCACCCTGCCAATCGTGGCGCTGATCGCCGTGATGATTTACCGGATGGTGCAACACGGCGGGCCTGACGTCGCCGGCATACTCGGCGCGGTCGGTCTTGGGCTGGCCTTGATCGGGCTGGCCATGGTGTTGGCGCTGATTGGTAAACTTACGACGGATTTCGTCGTGCCGATCATGTTTCTGCGGCGCAACCGGTGTCTGGCGGCCTGGCGCGAGTTGAACGGGCTGCTGGCGTCCAACCCGGGTCAGTTCATCCTGTATCTTCTGTTCTCGATCGTACTGGCCATGGTGATCGGCATGATCGTCCTGGCGGTCATGCTCGCGACGTGCTGTTTCTGTTGTTTGATGCTCCTGCCATACATCGGCACGGTGATACTCCTGCCGGTCTTGATGTTCAAACGATGCTATTCGCTTTATTATCTCGCGCAGTTCGGGCCGGAATACGACGTGTTCCCGCCTGCTGCCGCCGTGCCGCCGCCGTACGGCTCGCAGCCGGCAACGTAACTACGGGGAGTTTAACGGCACAAAACGGCGGTACTCCACAACGCTCAGGGATTGGCGAGGTCGGTGATAACCTTGTCGAGTCCGTCCACCACGCGCGCCAAGCGGTCGTAGTCCACCTTGTCCGGCATGTCCGCCGCCGTGTGGTAATGTGCGTAGCGGAAGGGCGCGGTGTCCGTGACCATCAACGCCGGATAACCGGCCTGCCAGAACGACCAGTGATCCGACCAACCGATGCCGGGCAACACGCCGGGCAGCGCGCCGCCTTCAGAGGGAAATGACGCTTGCTCGCGGAACACCTTGACGCACTGCCGCACCAGGCTGGCGCTCGCGGTGTTGCCGACAAAACCGATGAAATCGCCCCGTGACGGATAGAACAAACCGAAGGGGAACGGGTAGTTCTGGCTTCCCTTTTCAGTGCTGAAGCAGCCCATGGTTTCGAGGCTCAGCATTGCAACGATTTTGTCGCCGCGTTCCCGACAGCTTTTCGCGTAAACCAGGCTTCCCATCTGGTTGGTCTGGAAAAAAGGTGGTTCCTCGTTGACGAAGGCGACGAAGCGCATGGTGCGTTCCGGCTCGCGTCCAGCCCACATGCGCGCCAGCGCCAGCACGCCCGCGATACCAGTCCCGTTGTCGTTGGCGCCGGGGCTGCCGAATACCGTATCGTAATGCGCGCCGATGACGACGATTTCCCCGCCCCGGATTTTTCCGGTGAGTTCGACTTCCAGGTTGTAGCAGGTTTCGCCCAGAGCCGTGAAACCTTGCCGCGTGACCTTGAATCCGGCGTCGGTGAACTGGGTCTCCACGTATTCAGCGGCGGCGCGCAGGCGGCGCGGCTGATAAACGTTCCGTTCGCCGATCTCGCCGCCGAGCTTTTTGACGTGCCGGCGCAACTCATCACGCAACGCGGTTTGTTGCGGACTCAGCGGCAGCAACGGACCGCGGAAACTTTTCAAGGGCATTCGGATCATGCTCCACCAACAACCGGCCACCAGCACAAACAGGACGGAAAACAGAACGACGAGCCGCTTCACGGCGGACCGCGTCACAAGTTGCATGAGCATCAGCGAACAGGATGGCCCGGCCCATGTAAAGCCCGCATTCCGCCGGATTATTCCGTGAGCCGCCCTGGGCACCCAAAGGCGGCAAGAATTGAATTGTCCCGAGCTCCGCTTCGGGGCAAGCTATACGCTCCTATGCACCCAGTGAATCTCGGCATGATTGGCGGCGGAACTGTCAGCGTTGCCGTTTTTTGTGATGGCGAGGAATACGGCAAAATGAACCTTCATAATTTTTCTTTGAAGGCGTTAATTATATCCTGCACGGGTTGCAGAAGTTGGGTAGTAATATAGCTGTCTAAGTGCGACGCTTTCACGAATCGTTTATAGGTTTCCAGATCAGCACACCCCTGAGCCATTCGCCCCCGTTTAAACTGCGCGGCGGCGGTTGACAAAATCTTGACCATAACTTGCCGGTTTTTTGATGGAATTCCATTCACCGGCAGCGCCCCAATCAGCCAATCCACTGCCTGTCCGGCGGTAATAACCTGAAAATTGACATCAATCGGCGGAGGCGTCAGCACGCCGTCGCTCAATTGGAGTGTGACGGTATGAGTGCCGAGGCTGAAAGTATTTGTCGTCATCAAATTCGTGACCGTAAACGCACCGGATGAACCGGCTGCCTGTGCGGTCCAAACACATTGAATGGGAAGATAAAATTCATCCGAGCAATTTGAACCGTCGAAAATCACCTTGGCGTTGCGATTGTTGGGAGAAATCGGGTAGACGCCCCACAAACTATGCACACCGTAAATAACAGGATATCCAATGAATGGTCCTTGACCGCCCAAGGGAGCAATATTCGCTAAATAATTGCTATCTCCAAAATCCACTTCCACATACCAGTTGCTGGTAATCAAACTATAAATTTGATTCGTTGTCAGATTCCATGCCTGCCCTAAATAATACACGTCTGGCCCGCCGACCTGATTCAAATTTGTTACCAGCATGAAAGAACCGTCCCCTTGCTCTTCCAAAATCCATGCATCTTCAGCCGGTACAGGCGAACCGAAGATAAGTTCGAATCGGTTGGTAATTACAAAAGGAGGAAACGGAGTCGGAAAATAGCGAAAATATCGCGCATTGCCCACCATGACAGAAGACGGCGGCGGGGAATTGGACAACGCGGAAAAAGTGATGGTAAAGTCCATGTCGGGAGAAAAAGGATCATGCTGTGGAGGGCCGTTCACCTGCGCCATTCCTCGCAAAGCCAGTGCCGTCAGGCCAAGAAAAACAATGAGTCGTTTCATGATGCCTTTCGAGTTCTTCTGATTATACGCCGATTTTAAATATGGGCAACGGAAATAATTTTCCTTCGGAATCTTTACGTCCTTCGCGCGATATCTCAAAATTGCATTGTCCGCGCGCCAATTTTGCGCCAACCTGTGCGCTCCTATGCAGCAGGTAAATCTCGGCATGATTGGCGGCGGCACCGTGGGCAGCGGCGTGTTTCACGCCCTCCAGCTCAACGGCGGCCTCGTGGCCTCGCGCATTGGCGTGCGAATCAACGTCCGCAAGGTGGCGGCCAAGGCGTTGGACGAACCACGTCCATATCCCATTCCGCATTCACTGCTGACCACCGACTGGCAGAGCATCGTCGCCGACCCGCAGGTGGACATCGTCACCGAACTCGTCGGCGGCACAACCATTGCCCGGACGATGATTCTGGCTGCGCTCAAGCTCGGCAAACCGGTCATTACGGCCAACAAGGCATTGCTGTCCGCGCACGGCGAGGAGTTGTTTGCCGCAGCTAAAAAATACGGCGCGAATCTTTATTACGAGGCCAGCGTCTGCGGCGGGATTCCCATCATCAAATCGCTGCGCGAAGGCTTTGTCGGCAACCGCATCAATGCCCTTTACGGCATCGTCAACGGCACCTGCAATTACATCCTCACCCGGATGAAACTGGAAGGTGTGGACTTCGACGTAGTGCTCAAGGACGCGCAAAAGCATGGCTACGCCGAGACGCCGCCCGACCTCGATATTGACGGTTTTGATTCGCAACACAAAATCGGCATTCTGGCCTCCCTGGCGCACGGCTTTTGGGTGAACCCGAAAAAAATTCACGTCGAAGGCATCCGCCACGTCAGCGCGCTGGACATTAAATTCGCCGAACAACTTGGATATACGGTCAAACTGCTCGGCATCGTCAAAAAACTTGTCGGCGGCTGCCGCGTGCAGGTTTCCGTTTATCCGACGCTGATTCCGAATTCGCACGTGCTGGCCAGCGTGAACCATGTTTTCAACGCCGTGTTTGTCCGCGGCGATGTGGTCGGCGACACGCTGTTTTACGGGCGCGGCGCGGGCAAGGACGCCACGGCCAGCGCAGTGTTGAGTGATTTGGCCGATGCGGCCTTGGATTTGAAATTCGGCACGAAGCATCGAGTGCCGCCGTTCGTGCCGCACGAATGCGACGGCGCGGTCGTACCGATTGCCGACGTCGTGTCGCAGTACTTCGTCCGGCTCAACGTCGTTGACCGTCCGGGTGTGCTGGCCAAAATCGCGGCCATTTTCGGCGCGGCGAAAATCGGGATTTCATCTGTTATCCAGCCCGAAGGCCACGAAGGCAAAAGCGTGCCGTTGATTTTCATGTTGCACTATGCGACTAACGGCGCGGTGACCGGCGCGTTGAAAAAAATCGGCAAACTGCCCATTGTCAAAAGCAAGCCGGTCATGCTGCGCGTGGAAAATTTTGAATGACGCCGAAAGTCGAGAAGAAACGCCATGGCTCTGATTGTCCAAAAATACGGCGGCACTTCAGTGGGCAACACTGAGCGCATCAAACATGTCGCGGCGCGCGTGGCAAAATATCGCGCCAAAGGCGATCAAGTTGTCGTCGTCGTTTCGGCGATGAGCGGCGTGACCGACAATTTGATCAAGTTGGCCAAGGAAATCATGCCGTTGCCCAGCGAGCGTGAAATGGACGTGCTGCTGGCTACCGGCGAACAGCAAACGATCGCGCTCACGGCGATTGCCCTGCACGCGCTCAACGTTCCCGCGGTTTCGCTTACCGGCCCGCAGGCGGGCATCGTCACCGACGTAGTTCACACGAAAGCGAAAATCCACGACATTTCGCCGAAAAAAGTTCACGAGCTCTTGAAACAAGGCAACGTCGTCATCGTCGCTGGTTTCCAAGGTAAGACGCCCGAAGGTCAGATCACGACGCTGGGCCGTGGCGGTTCGGATTTGACGGCCATCGCGCTGGCGGCGGCGCTCAAGGCTGACCTCTGCCAGATTTATACGGACGTGGACGGCGTTTACACCGCCGACCCGCGCATTGTGCCTGACGCGAAGAAACTTCAGGAAATTTCCTACGACGAAATGCTCGAACTGGCCAGCCTCGGCGCGAAGGTGATGCAGAGCCGCTCGGTTGAATTTGCGAAAAAATTTGGAGTCGTTTTTGAAGTCCGCTCCAGCTTGAATGACAACCCCGGAACCATTGTGAAAGAAGAAACCAAAAGCATGGAAGGCGTCGTCGTGCGCGGCGTCTCACTCGACAAAAACCAGGCCAAAGTCACACTCATTGGCGTGCCTGACAAGCCCGGCGTGGCCGCGCGTATCTTCAATGCGCTCGGCGACGCGGCGGTGAACGTGGATATGATCGTCCAAAACATCAGCCACGGCGCCGGCACGCCTCAGACGGACATTTCGTTTACCGTGGACAAGCCGGATTTGCTCAAGGCACAAAAGGTCATTGACGGCCTGAAAAAAGAACTCGGCCTGCGTGACGTGATCACCGCCGAAAAAGTCGGCAAGCTGTCCATCGTCGGTGTCGGCATGAAGAGTCATACCGGCGTGGCGGGGAAATTGTTTGAAACGCTGGCGCAGGAAGGCGTGAACATTGACATGATCTCCACCAGCGAAATCAAAATCTCCGTCGTGATTGATCTGGCCAGGGGCGAAGCGGCGATGAAGGCCGTCCACGCGGCGTTCATCGGCTGACGCAATCTTTTAACGCAAAGCCGCAACGCAAGAGGAGCTTCGACCTTCGTCGCGGCACGGCAGCCGGGAAGACAGCAACGTGTTGAAACAGCCGGGCCTTGAACCGGAATAAATTCCGCGCTCCAAACTCCTCGCGTCATACGCGGATTCTCATGGCTCGCATTGCAAAGACGCGGAACATCCGGCGAAACCGCTCCGTCATTTGTCAGCTTTCACAACCAACGTCTTTCCGGTGTATTTCACAATCTGATCGGCGGATTCGGTTTCGGCGACGCCGCTTCCGTGTCCCTCGTCCACAAACACGATGCGGAAGGCCCGCTCCTTCACCATGCCGGAAAACTTTCCCTGGCGGGGCCCGATGGTCAGCGTTCCCGCCGTATCATTCCACGCCAGCAAAATGGTCGAGTATTTTCCTTTTTCGTAATTATAGTTGTCACCTTCGTCGTCATACAACGTGAACGCGCCGTCCGCACCGCGATAAATGCGGACTTCCAGAGGTGCATCCGGTTTTTCGACGGCATATTGCACGATGGGACCCATCGGCAAAATCGCGCCGGCGCGCAGGAACAGCGGCATCGTTTCAATCGGGGCCGCTGCGTCCACACGTTGGCTGCCGGCTTCGCGTTTGCCGGTCCAGAAATCGTACCATGCATTTTGTCCCGGCAGATAAACGCTCCGGTTGGTCGCGCCCGGCTGTGTCACCGGACACACCATCACCGCCGGCCCGAAGAGGTATTGGTCGCCGATGTCGAGCGCCTGCGGGTCGCCGGCGAAATCCATCATCAGCGGGCGCATCATCGTGCCGCCATCGCTCGTGACCTGCCAGGACACGGAATAAATGTAAGACAGTAGCCGATAACGGAGATCTACGTAGGTCTCCCAGATTTTTTGCGTTGGCTCGTCCCAACGCCACAGTTCCTTGGGCGCAGTCGTGCCGTGCACGCGGAACATCGGACAGAACGCGCCGAACTGGAACCAGCGTGTGAACAGCTCCTGATATTTTTTGTCCGAAGTTTTCGCGCCGAAAAATCCGCCGATGTCGGTGTTCCAATATGGAATTCCGCTGATGGAAAAATTCAGCCCGGCGGGAATTTGTTTAGCAAAAACGTCCCACTTTCCGCGAATGTCGCCCGACCAGGTGATGGCGGCGTTGCGCTGTTGTCCGGCCCAGGCCGAGCGCGTGAGAATACAGACGCGCTTTTGAGCCGTTGCCGCGCGCTGGCCCTGATACACTCCCGTCGTGTGCATCAGCGGATAGGCGTTGAACACGTCCGCCCCGGGGCCGAGCGCCGTCTGGAACTTGCGGAATTCGCCCCACTTGCCGCTCAACTCCGGTTCCGACGCGTCGAGCCACCAGCCGTCGATGCCAAGTTTGAACAATTCATTTGCAATTTCCTTCCAGTAAATCCGCCGCGCGACCGGATTGAACGCGTCATACCATTTCTGCTGCCCTTTCGGATACACGCTGGGCACCGTCGGAGCATAGAGCGCACCGGCGCGTTCCAACTCCTTGAAATTTGACGTTCCCGGATCGAATTTGGGCCAGACCGAAATCATCACGTGCGCGTGCATCGCGTGCAAATCATTGAGCATCGCCATCGGATCGCGATAGCGCGCCGGATCAAGGGCGTGCGAACCCCAGCCGTTCTTTGGCCAATATTGCCAGTCTTGAATAATGCCGTCCAACGGCACATTGCGTTTCCGGTATTCCGCGACGACGTTCGTCAACTCCTGTTGGCTGGCGTAACGTTCCTTGCATTGCCAGAACCCCCACAGCCACCGGCCCATCATCGGCGCCGCGCCCGTCAGTGCGCGGTAATCCTGAATCACACCGTCCGCCGTCGGGCCGTACATGAAATAATAATCCACCGCTTTGCCTGCTTCCGAAGTCCAGCGCACGACGCCTTCGTTGTCCTTCACGCCCACCTCCACATCCGTCACCGCCGGATTGTCCCAGAGCAAGCCGTAGCCTTTGCTCGACACGAGTACCGGCACGGCGACTTCCATGTTCCGCTGCTGCAAATGCACCGTCGTCCCGCGATAATTCCAAATGCCGCTCTGATGCTGGCCCAGGCCGTAAATGCGCTCGTCCGGCGCTAAAACAAACGATTGTTGGATGCCGGTCGCGCCCGCCACCGGTGGAACTTCTTTTCCGTCCATCGTCTCCCGCAAAATTGGGTTGCCTTTCAAATCATAAAATCCAACCGCGCCGGTCGTGCGGTCCACACGCGCCTGCAACGATTTCGTTTCCAGCGCCACGGCGTCCGGCGTCTCGGCCAGCGACCATGTTGTCCTGGCCGGTTTGCCGATGACGCTCAAACTTTTGTCCGTCGGCAGTTTTGTTCCCGGCGCATACGTCACGCGGATGACGCGGTCCGACCACACCTGCAACCGCATCACACCCGCCTGCGCGGCCACAGCCGCTTCGGCGCGGCGAAGGTCCGGTTGCATCGCCAACGTCACGCCATCCGATTTTTTTTGCACGCTGGCCACCGCCGCTACTTTACCCCAAGCCGGCAAAACCGCCACCACCACCACGCCGAGCGAAACGGCCAGTAATTTGACCCATGGTTGTTTAATCATGGAAACGTTCACCGTTGAATGTTTTCGTGTGTACTGCATGGAACGCTCAAGTGTTCTTGCAGGTGACGGCGGGACGCAAGCTGGAATAACATTTGACGTTGGGGAGTTCGACCGTTAAATTTACCCCCGTGAACCGTAATTTGAATCTGAACCTGCTGCTGAACGCGCTGCGGCTGCGCCGCGCGGCGGTCGGGTTCTGATTGCGTTTAAAGAATTTATCGAACCCCATCGCCAAACCGGCGGTGGGGTTTTTGTTTTGCCAAACGTAAACGCCACTGCCACAACTGAAAGACAACATGCACAAGAATCCGTCAAAGAAATACCGTCCGTTCCCGCCGGTCAGCTTGTCGGACCGGCAGTGGCCGAACCGCGTCCTCACCCACGCGCCTATCTGGTGCAGCGTGGATTTGCGCGACGGCAATCAGGCGCTCGCCGTGCCCATGAACGTCAGCCAGAAACTCGAACTGTTCCAGACGCTCGTGAAAATCGGCTTCAAGGAAATCGAGGTCGGGTTCCCGTCCGCGTCCAACACCGAGTTCACCTTCAACCGCCGGCTCATCGAAGAAAACCGGGCGCCGGACGACGTGCGGCTCCAGGTGCTTGTCCAGGCGCGAGAAGATTTGATCGAACGTACTGTCGAATCGCTCGTCGGCGCAAAGAACGCCATCATTCATCTCTATAACTCGACTTCACCGGCCCAACGCCGGGTCGTGTTCGGCATGTCGCAGCAGGAAATCATCCGGCTTGCCGTCCAGGGCGCGAATTGGATCAAGGAACGTTTGCCCCGGCTCAAAGGCACGGACGTGATGCTCCAGTATTCGCCGGAAAGCTTCAGCGCCACGGAGGTTGAATTCGCGAAGGAAATTTCCGAAGCCGTCATGGAGGTCTGGCAGCCAACACCCGAACGGAAGATGATTTTGAACCTGCCGGACACCGTCGAGGTCGCCATGCCGAACGTTTATGCGGATCAGATTGAATGGATGTGCCGGAACCTCAAGCATCGTGAGTCGCTCATCATCAGCCTCCACGGGCACAACGACCGCAGCACGGGCGTGGCGGCGACGGAACTCGGCCTGCTCGCCGGCGGTGAGCGCGTCGAAGGCACGCTTTTCGGCAACGGCGAGCGCACGGGCAATCTCGACATTGTCACCGTGGCGTTGAATTTTTACATGCAGGGTATTGATCCCAAGCTCGACTTCAGCGACCTGAATTCCATCATCGAAGTCTATGAGCGTTGCACCGGCATGACCGTGCCGCCGCGCCATCCGTATGCGGGCGAACTGGTTTTTACGGCCTTCAGCGGCTCGCATCAGGACGCCATCCGCAAGGGGTTGAATGAGTGGAAGGAGGGCGGGCGCGGGCATTGGGACGTGCCGTATCTCACGATTGACCCAACGGACATCGGGCGCGAATACCGCGAGGTCATCCGCGTCAACAGCCAGTCCGGCAAGGGCGGCGTGGCGTATCTGCTCGAAAGCCAGTTTGGCATTGAGTTGCCCAAGGAAATGCAGCGTGAGTTCGGGCCGATTGCCAACGACGAGGTGGACAAGCTGGGCCGCGAAGTCAGCGCCGCCGAGTTGAAGCAGATGTTCTGGCGCGAATACATCGAGCGCTCTTCACCATGGCAACTCAAAAAATTTGAAACCGAAAGCAAAAACGGCGTCGTCCGCTGCCGGGTAAAATTGCTTCGCAACGGCAAACCCCTTGAATTGTCCGGCGAGGGCAACGGCCCGCTCGCCGCGTTGGTTCATGCCTTTGGAAAAATTGGCGTGCCGCGTTTTGAAATCACGGCTTACAGTGAGCACGCTTTGAGTTCCGGCGAGGAAGCGGCCGCCATCGCTTACATCCAAATCAAACACGCCAACGGCGAAACCCGCTGGGGCGCGGGCGTGGATACCAATATCGAACTCGCGTCCGTGCGGGCCGTGTTGAGCGCGTTGAACCGGTCCTGATCCGGTTTCGGGCGTAACTTGACACGGCCGCCGGAGTGCCGAATACCGATTCGGCCCGGCCGTGGATTCACACGGTTCGCACCGATTCGGCGGTCGGCGTTCCATTTAATCGTGCCTTCGTGGCGGCGGCGTCAAGTAACGCCCCCTGTCTCGAAAGTGAAGAAATCCGCTCGTCAAAAGCGAGCGAACCGTCTAGTTTCCGGGCGTTTATGAAATTGAACCGGGCGGTATTTATCGTGGCAGTGGGATTATTTCTCATCGGCGCGAAAGTTTTTGCCGCCGGGCCACCCTCCACCAACGTCCTTGTGACCACTCCGCCGGTCTTTGTGCCGGATTTGTCGCATGCCAATGGCTCGTTGCCGGATGGCATACTCGCCTGGGATGAAGTCTCGAAATCAATGGACGCCGCGGCTGACCAACAACTGGTGAAATTTGTTTTCAGCTTCACCAATATCGCAAGCATGGTTGACCGGACGTGGGCAACCAACGTTACGACACTTACCAACATCGCTGCCGTCACCAATAGAGGTTTTTGGGGCAAAAGGATTTCATATGTTACCAATCTTACAACCGCAACCAACATCGCCTGGATCACCAATTTCATCACCCCAATGCCTGTTACGATTCTTTCCGTACGTCCTTCGTGCGGCTGCACCACGGCGGAACTGCCGCCGCTGCCGTGGGTGATCGCCCACGGTACCAACGGTCAAATTCGTCTCACCGTGAATCTCGCAGGCAAAAGCGGCACGCTGATCAAAACTGTCAACGTGTCCACGGACAAAGGAAGTAAAACCCTCATGTTGCGCATCAACATTCTGCCGCCGGTGATTCCCAAAATGACCGAAGAGGAACGCGCCCGTGGCATCGCCGCGGCGAAAATTGACCGGCAGGCGGTCTTTCACGGCGATTGCGCCCAATGCCACATAAGAAATATCCAGGGCAAATACGGCAAGGCGCTTTTTGATTCGGTTTGCGCCATCTGTCACGAAGCCGAGCATCGTGCCGACATGGTGCCGGATTTGCACAACCTCAAAACTCAGACCAATGACGAATTTTGGCGCACGTGGATAGCCCACGGCAAACCCGGTTCACTCATGCCGGCATTTGCCACCAGCGAAGGTGGTCCGCTTACGGACATGCAAATCGCCTCGCTTGCCGCTTATTTGAACGTGGCAATCCAGTCGCAAGTCCCAGTGAATAAGTAACTTCTGCTGGTACTGAAAAAAACTCCATTTTTTCTGTTGCCAAATTGGACACAACTGTCTATAATTTAGGCAGTGAGCTAGAAGTACAAGTATCACTGTTGTAAAAATGTTGTAAACAGGGTAGTTATGGCAGCCGCAGTATCCTCCAGAACGCGTTTGAGTTCCGTTTATTACTTTCTTAAAGATTGCCGTTTATGGTTGTCGTGGTCTTGGTTTTTCAAACAATTCCGGGTTATGGTGGTTCTGACGGTCTTGGGGACATTGAGTTACCTGTTGATCAGTCATTTTGCCTTCCAATCCATCCGGGTGGATGGCATGAGCATGTATCCCACATTGGTAAATTCGGGGCAATATTGGTTGAACCGATTCGCCTACCTTGTGCGCGAACCACAGCCAGACGACATCGTTGCCATTAAAGACCCGCGGGATAACACACTGGAGGTCAAACGCATTATCGCCACACCAAGACAATCAGTTTACCTCAAAAACGGCCGGGTCTATGTTGATGGCAAGTTGCTGAATGAACTATACCTTTTGGCCCGGACACCAACCTACGCCTGCGAAAAGAGCGAAGATGAATTCATTTGCATCGGTAACGACGCGTTCTTTGTCCTGGGTGATAATCGCAGCAACAGCATGGACAGCCGCATTTTTGGGGCCGTCCCGCGTAAAAACATCCTTGGCAAGGTGATTGAATAGCGTTGCGATTCCACCAATGATTCCAGAACCGGACCCGCTCAATCCTGTCTTGCCTCCAGCACCTATGGCGTTAAGCTGTCAACCGTGATAGCGAAACTGGTTGACGCAACCAATCACCCGCGCATCGCCGGACTCGGCGGACGCATTTTGAGTAGTGGGCATATCACCCGCGACGAGGCGTTGTTTCTTTTCAATCTCAAGGACTCCACCGACATTTTTGACCTGCTCTCGTGGGCCAACCGCATCCGCGTAAAATTCAAGGGCAACAAAATTCACCTCTGCTCCATCGTCAACATCAAGGCCAGCGGCTGTTCGGAAAACTGCCGGTTCTGCGCGCAATCGGCGCTTTATCAGACGGATTCGCCGCGTTACAACCTCGTTGAATCCGAAGCGATCCTTGCCGCCGCCGATGAAGCCCGGAAAAACGGCGTCGTCGGCTTGGGCCTCGTTGCCGCGTGGCGCGGATTGGAGGAAGGCCCGGTGCTGGATGAACTTTGCGCCCGGTTCGAGAAATTGAAACAAAGCGGCCAGGCGCGCCCGGACGCCTCGCTCGGCATCATCAAAAGCCAGCGGGTTGCCGACCGCTTGAAAGCCGCCGGCGTTGAATGTTACAACCACAATCTCGAAACATCGCGGCGGTTTTATCCGCAGGTGTGCACCTCGCACACT
>Ga0116112_1000702_pt1 | contig 25104 bp, 22 predicted proteins | sample June2015DPH_8_15_FD_89721 | JGI IMG/M metagenome (GOLD analysis project Ga0116112, IMG submission 89721) | Peatland microbial communities from SPRUCE experiment site at the Marcell Experimental Forest, Minnesota, USA - June2015DPH_8_150 | ecosystem: Environmental > Terrestrial > Soil > Wetlands... | reverse complement strand
CCCCGGATAATGATGTTCGACCCGGAAACGGTCTCCACGATTTCCGGGACCGTAATGGTGGTCAGACCGTTCTCGTAGAAGTAAGCCAGAGGGAAGGTAAATTTCCCCTTGAACATGTCAGAAAAAAGGGTCGGTTGGTGGTAGTACCCCTGGGCCAGTGCAATGACCATCAGGGCCCGGTAGCCAGCGGCGTCGAAGCGCGGGTCGGTGATACCCACCTTTACGTCTGGACGCGGAAGGATGGTATACCAGTTGTCGGCGTTGATCTGGTTGGCGTATTTGCTGGTCGGCCGATAGGCCAGCTCCAGATGATTGGAGGCGAAGCGGATGGTCCAGCTGGCATCCGGTTTTCCGGTGTCGGGGTTGTCCGTGGTATACATCATCATGGGCATCAACGCGGCATCCGCGCTAGCAATCACATCGATGGGAACGTGCAGGTCCGTGACCTGCCGAATGACCTGAATGCTGCCGTGAAACTGCATCTGGACGTTGAACTCCGGGTGCGTCTTCTCAAAGGCTTTATCCAGGTCTGTAAATGGGGCGATCAAGCTTTCAGCAGCATAGATGACCAGGGGCGTCTTTCTAGATTCGTTGGCGGCCCCAGAGGCCGACGGTTTGGCGCCGCAGCCACTGGCGATCCATCCGATCAGGATGGCGAGGCAGAATATCGATGGGACGTAATGATGAGGTTTCATAAAAATGGGTGGGCCTTCGTGGCCCACCCGGTTTAACGAATCTTATTTGAATTCAAGCGTGACCAGGTTCTTGACCCACACCTTGCCAGCCTGATTGGGCATCACCGACAGGAAAGTGACCGGTGTGCCGACAAAAGCGACCATGCAGTCCGTGCACGCCTTCAACGTGGCCAGATCGATCGTGGCCGAATAACCGTCGCTGCCAGTCATCACCAGCGAGGTGGCCGCAGACTGGACCCCTGCCGCGGCCATCAGGTCGCTAAAGCGTACACCGCTGAACGTCTGCGAGCCCACCTTGGGCTGGTCTGCCGTGATAGTGGCGACCATCATGGCGCGCAGGTCGGCTTCCGACAGATTGAGCGGCTTGTCCACCAGACCGGTGACCGCCAGCGCAGCACTCCCTGCCGGCATAGCTGTTGGGGCAGCGGTTGGCGGGACGGAAGTGGGCGCCGTGGTTGGAACTGGCGTCGCAGCCGGTCCACAAGCTGAAAGCGTTATGGACGCCAAAACCAGCAAAACAAGAAGAACGAAAATACTTGATTTAGGCTTCATTGGCAATTCTCCTCATAAATATTTGTTCTCAGCCTCAAGGAAAACCTCCCTTGTGCTGTGGACATTCGAAACCTTTGAACTATTTCACTTCGATCTTGATCAGGTTCTTGACCCAGGCACCGCCCTCTTGTCCAGGCATGACCGCCAGGAAACCGCTGGGAGTGGTGGTAAAAGCGACCATGCAGTCCGCACAAGCTTTCACGGTGGCCAGATCGATTTCGTTCGAATAGCCGTCGCTGGCGGACATGACCAGATTTGCCGCACTTGCCTGAACCTGTGCTACGGCCAGCAAAGTGCTCAACCTCACACCGGTAAAGGTCTGAGTACCTACTTTAGGCTGCTCAGCACTGATCGTGGCCGGGCCCATCGCCCGCAAGGCACTTTCAGTGAGGCTCAATGGATTCGCCACCAGACCGGTGATGACCAATGTTCCCGGAACGGCTGAAGCGGCAGAGGCGGCTCCTGCGGTCGGTGCGGCGGTCGCCGCAGGGGTCGGTGTGGCTGCCTCTGGAACGTGCACAACGATCATGCTGATCTGCCCTACCATCTGGTTCGCCTGAACGCCAGAACCAACCAGCCGCAATGGGTAATATTTATCAGGCAGATCTGCGCCGTTGACCAGGTATGCCACGAGGATATTGCCATTGCGCTTGATGCTTTGGCTCTGCAAGGTGATCGTGGTTCCATCGGCGCCCACCACATCCACCTGGTAACCCGCATCCGCCAGGGTATCGTTAAAAGCTCCGGTGCCGTGGGAAGTAGCATCATCCACCTGTCCCACCAGCAGCCACAGCGGGACACCCTGCCAATTTTGCCCGTTAGCATCCGTCCAGCTCGTCCCGTGGCAGCTGGGCGAGGCACAGGACTGGAAGGAGGCCCGATCGACCGGCTGCATCAGCGCACCGTGCAGTTTCAACGTCCAGGTCTGGCCCACCGGTGCGACAGCCAATTTAATGACCCATTTTTCGGTATAGTGACCATCGACGACCTGATTGTTCTTGGCGCTGACAACCTCCAGACGTAGATTGCCATCCTGAACGGGATCCAACGGTTTACCGTCCTGTTCATAGGCCAGGATGGCGGTCAGCGGGTCGTGGGTTTCCAGCTCTACTCCAGTGGCAGGATCGTAAGCCGTAAAATCGCCCTTCATCACCTGGTCGTAGGAAAAGGTCATGTTGTAGCCATCCGTGGCAGAGAGGGTGACTCCCGCAGAGGCGTCAAAAGCGCCGCCAAGGGCCACCACAAGATCCTTAAGGGCTACCCCTTTAAAATCCGCCGGCAAGGTAATCACTCCGGCACTGTCCTTAAAGCCACCCTGGCCTTCCGTTACCGGCAGGGCTTTGAGCTGGTCCATGGTAAAAGCCCGCGAGACGTTCGGGCCAGTCAATTCCAGCACGATCGCGGCGGTCGGCGCGGCAGTGGTGGCCACGGGTGTTGCAGTCTGGCCGGTCCCACAAGCTGCCAGCCCGAGGGACAGGCAGACGATCAAGGTCAGGAAAAGAATGTGAGTTCGATTCCAATTCATGCGTGCCTTCCTTTACCTACAAGGGTATTTGCTCGCCGGTGTGGGTTGTATCGTAGCCGACTAGGCTTTCCACATCGCGGCGGAATGCACCAGTTTGCAATGTGTCGAGCATGGGATGGAGTGCCTCCGCCTGCCCTTGGGGGAGGATCAGATCATAGCGTTCGTAAAAGAAGGGCAGGAAATCCAATCCGTGCTGCTGGGCAGCCGCGTGCAGACCCAGGGCGGTGTCCGCCAAACCCTGCTGGACGATTAAGGCGCATTCGGTGTGCGTGCGCACCTCGCGCCCGTAGCCATGGATCCTGTCGACCGGGAGGCCGAGACGGGTCAGCTCGAGATCCAGCCACAAGCGCGTACCCGATCCGCGCTGGCGGTTGATGAAGATCACATCCGGGCGGACCAGGTCGGATAGACCGCGGATGTGCTTGGGATTGCCGGGAGCGAACATCAGCCCCTGCTCGCGGTGGGCCAGAGTGATGAGGCAGGTGACCCTATCCGGGAAAAAGTGGCGGACGAAGGGGGTATTGTACTCGCCGGTGGCAGCGTCGAACAGGTGGGCCCCGGTCAGGTGGCACAGTCCCTGACGCAGTGCGACCAATCCGTCCAGGCTGCCGATAGGCAGGGTCAGCAAGTTGAGGGTATCGGTGAGCTCACTGGCCAGGAGCTCCACGGCCAGGTCGTGGCTTCCGGAGAGGATCACAGCCGGACGGCCAGGGGAATCTGGCAGAATCATCTGCTGCAGCAACAAGGCGCTGGCCTTCGCCTGATAAAATTTTTCCATCACCCCAGCTGTAACGCGCACCTCAGCGATCTCCACCAAGCCGACAGCTTCCAGCTTCTTGAGGTGGTGGCGGACCCAGGCGGGATGTTTTCCAAGGGCCTGCCCCAGGCCAGTGAGTGAGGCGGGGCCGGCCATCAACAGTCGCAGAATGGCCAGCCGGCGCGAGTCCGTCAGGAGCTTGATCTGCTCGTAGGCATGGAGGAATTCAACTTGATCCATCTTTGGTAGCGACCGTTAAGGAAATACTTAACAGCAACCAAGTTTAACCGGACTTGATGCCGCCGTCAATGCCTGGACATTCCGCTGTTAGCACAAATTGGGATATCCCGAAGGTCAAGATTACAATCGTTCCTTGAGAAAGGGACGAAGAAAAAGTGGATCTCCTAACGATGAGCGCAAGAGAAATGACCCGACTAGAAATCATGCAAAAGCTGAAAGAAAAGCGCATGAGTCAAGCTGAGGCAGCCCGGCAGATGAGAGTCAGCGAACGGCACGTGCGGCGGTTATGGCGAGCCTATCGGGCTGAGGGGGCGGCGGGGCTGGTATCCAAACGGCGAGGGAAGGAAAGCAATCATCAGTTGAGCCGGGCGGTGAAACAAGAAGTCCTGGACCAAATCCACCGTCATTATTCAGACTTTGGACCCACCCTGGCGCACGAGAAGCTGACGGAGAAACACGGATTGCAGATCTCCGTGGAAAGTGTGCGCCAATTGATGATCGCTGAAGAGTTATGGGAGCCCAAGAAGGCCCGGAAAGCCCAGGTGCATCCGATGCGCGAGCGGCGGGCGTGCTTCGGGGAACTGGTGCAAACGGATGGCTCGGACTATGCCTGGTTCGAAGAGCGCGGCCCGCGCTGCACCCTGCGGGTCATGATCGATGATGCCACGGGACAGTTGGGAAGCTTGTTGTTTGTCCCGCATGAGAGCTTTTTTGGATATGGGGCGGCCATGCGGCTGTATTTGGCGGCCCACGGCAGGCCAGGAACGCTCTACAGCGACAAACACAGCATCTTCCATGTCAATATCCCCAGTGTGGGTCTGGAAACCAACCTGACCCAGTTTGGACGGGCGATGCAGGACCTGGAAATCCAGATCCTGTGTGCCAACTCCCCCAAGCCAAGGGCCGGGTGGAACGCGCCAACGAGACCCTCCAGGATCGTCTGCCCAAAGAGCTGCGCTTACGCAACCTCTCCAACATGGCGGATGGCAATCTCTTCTTACCCGAATTCATCGACGACTACAATTCCCGCTTCGCAGTCCAACCCCGCAGCACCTTTGACTTCCACCGCCCCCTTTCCCCCTCTTCAGACCTGGAACGGATCTTCTCCTGGCAGGAAACTCGCACCCTCTCCAATAATCTCACCTTGCAGTATAAAAATGTCGTCTATCAGGTCCAGACCAAGCGTTCTGCTCTTTCCCTGCGCAAGGCCTCGGTCCTGGTCTGTGAAAACTCCCGGGGAAAAATTGATCTCTTTCACAACCATCACCCCCTCCTTTACACCCTCTTCAACCACCAGGAAAAACAGGCCCAGGTGGTCTCCGCCAAATCCATCAGCCTGGAACTCCAAAACCTATCCTATGCCCATGAACCTGCTCCCAGCCACCCCTGGCGTACCTATGGCACCCACCTGGACGGCTCTCCGATCCAACAGGACATTTCTACTTTGGAGAAATAGCGGACATTTCTATTTGGGGTTGACATGCCTGGACATTCCGCGAGGCCCGAGGCTTCTGAATCGCTTTGCAAGTTGTAGTCGTAAAACCTGCATAATCCGGACGAAAGCGAGTGATGATTCCAGACCACCGCCCTATAAATCCGAAGAATATCGTCCACCAATTCCGGTGCACGCCTCCATTTTCTGCGGTTGATAAGCATCGATGGACGGCATGGAAGCACAGATCCGCTCGATTTGACCGGGGATTCTCAACAACGGATGAATCCTCCTTTCCCCGTGCCTCTGGAGGATTTATAATTTCTTCACCCGCGCTGCTTCCTTTTGGTTGACAAAGCAGTAAACCCCAGTTTTGGGTATATCAAGAGGTTTTTATGTCGCACGCATGCCCTTTTTGCCAACCCGGGGTCACCTCGCAAGTATTGTGGGAAAATGAGTTTTATCGCATCATCCCGGACAAGTACCCACGTTGCATTGGCCATCTTCTGGTAATATCCAAGCCCCATCAGCATAACCATATGAGTATTCCTATAGAGCGATTGCCCGTTTTCGAAATTGCACAATATCAAGCCTCTCGTTTCTTGTTAGATATTTTTGGTAAAGCCTCTTTTCTCGAAAATGGGGGGGCTCATCAGGAAGTATCGCATGCACACCTACACTGTGTTCCTTTTACTGCTTCAATTCCAAAGACCTGGGTTGAACGGGATATCCTCCATCCAATAAAAAACTGGAAGGACGTTTGGTTTGAGTGTAAGAAGATTGAAGATTATTGTTATGCGGAAACAGCGACAGGACGTTTTATATTATCCCGGGACACAGAGTACGCAGCCTTGATCCATGAAATGCAAACTCAGATAACCCAACAGACTAACGCAAAAATTAACCCGAGAACAGGAAACCTTCAAAGGGGTGGACCAGCAATGGTTACAGAAACCGTTCGGTTGTGGATGGAATGGAGTAAAAAAACATCGCTCCGTATTGGAGAATAGAGAAGCCAGTTTTGGAAACGAATACAGACCGCCAAATTAAAGAAAAATAGACCCTGGCGGGTCCATACAACGATCTACCACTCTCCAAGCCGGTCTATACTTTCGTGCTTGCCCAAATTATTTGATCAGGGGGTTATCCAATGTTTCTATAGGTCGCTAACCGCGGCGGTCAAGGTAGAACGAATAAACGAAATACGCCAAAATACACAGGACAGCCGTCACGAGAACAATGACCCAGACACTCCTCAGAACCGCCATTATTACCTGAAATGTTGATCCGGCAGTAACCGGATACTCGACCAGCCACATGACCGATAAAACCACGGCAAAGGCTGTCGCAAAGACCGTAATGGTCCAGGCGGCCATCCGGTTTAATTTTCTCTGCTTGTAATCCATCCCACTCCTCCTGAAGATTGCGACAACTCAGGAGGATTCTAGCATTTTCCACTATGGGAGAAGATTACACTTTCCTGACTGTTTTCCCTGTGGTCAGTGGCGATTCAATCCAACCGCATGATCGAAAGCCGGTCTTCAGACGATCTCCCACCCCTGAAAAGACCGACCAGGTGGAAGATCCGGCGGAAATAAGGTGTCATTTCATTGATGGAAACTGCCCGAAACCCGAATTTATTATAGAACGGCTCCAGTTGGGACCGGCACATCAAGTACAGCGGTCGCCGGGTCTCCCTGGCCAGCAAGGCCTCCAGGATCGCCCGCGCGGCCCCGCGACCGCGGAACTGCGGCCGGACAGCGATCGAGGCAACCTCCCGCGAGCCGTCCCGGTGCGGTTTGACCTGGCCACAGCCAACCAGTTCCCCTTCGGCAGTCACAGCAACCAAAAAGCGCTGCCAGGCCAATCCCATCGGATTAATCTGTACCTCAAAAATGAGGTCGCGTATCGCCTGGAATTCTTCTTTTTTCGCCGGTCGGATCAAATAATTATCCAATGACACCTGCCGCGATGAGAATGGTGAAGGAAGCGACGAACCAGTGGATCAGGAACGGCCAGATGAAAGATCTGGTTTTCCAGGCAATCCAGCCGAAGGCAAAACCCCCGAAGATCGTCGAGAGCGTTTCGATCTCGGGTTTGCCAATGTGTGCCAGAGCAAAGGGCACTGCCTGGAGCCAGATCGCCTCAGGTCCGAATTTACGAGCATATCCAAAAAGAAGCCAGCCCCGAAACATGAACTCCCATCCAAATAAATCCAAAAATGTATTCCAGGGAAGCCCGGCCACCTGTCCCTTGTAATAATTCTGCATGACTAGGCTGTTGCGTGCGACCAGCCAAAGCACTGGAGCGATCAATACAATCCCGCTGCCGGTCAACAGTAATCCCAGGCGCCAATTTCCCAATGTAAATCCATAACTCTGCGGGTTGGCCCGAAAAATAAAGAGGGTCACTATCATTGGCATGATCAGATACAACAGCGTCCGATCAAGCGCTTTGGGCGGGACATTCAACCATCCTGGATCGATGGACCGGCCCAGAAGAACAATATGATCCCAGGGAACGACCGAGGCGTGATAGAAATCGATTATCAGCACCAATGTGCTGCAAACGGTCAAAACAGCGATCTTCCAATCCAGATGAATGTCCGAGAAAAGTTTCTTCATAATAAAATGAATAATCGGTTGATTCTACCTTTAAATCCTCCGGCTCATTATCTGACGTAAAATAGGAAATCCAAAGAGACAAAATGGCTACACGCATCCTACAACTTCATGTGCTCCACCGGTTTATCTGGGCTGGCTGTCACCAAACCTCATTACCAGAAAACTGAGGCAGACCGCACCTTATCGCTACTCCCACTGCGTGTGAAAAACTCCCCGCTCATCCACGCGCTCATAGGTATGCGACCAAAAATAATCGCGCTGCGCTTGGATCAGGTTAGCCGGTAGCCAGGTACTCCAGTAGCTATCCAGGTAGGCCAAAGAGGCCATCAGGCAGGGAGTCGGGAGTCCGATGGAGGCTGCCTGGCATACGATGGTACTTAAGTCATCCTGGCTGGACCAGACCGCAGGCCCAAGCTGGATATCGCCCAGCAGGTTGAGAAGGTCGGGATGCAGGCGGTAAGCTACCCGGACATCCTCTAGCAGTCCGGCACGGACGATACACCCCGCTTGCCAGATGCGGGCGACCTCTTCCAGTTTCAAGCCATAGGCGTGCACACGAGAGGCGCGCTGAAGCAGGCCAAAACCCTGGGCAAAAGTGATCACCATGGATGCATACAGTGCATGTTTTAAATGTTTCAGGCTATCCTGTTTGTCCAGGATGGGAGAGTCGATCGCCCCCTGGATCAACTGCCGGGCAGATTGCCGCTCTTTCTTAAACATTGACATGTTCCGCATCGAGACTGCGGCGTCGATGGTCGGGATAGGGACCTGGAGGTCCATCGCTTCCTGGGAGGTCCATTTCCCGGTGCCCTTCTGCTTGGCCTCATCCAGGATTACATCGATCAACCGCTTTCCGGTCTTATCATCGACCTGACGAAGGATATGGTCGGTGATTTCCAGCAAATAGGCGTTCACTTCTTCTTCGTTCCACTTTCGATACATATCGGACATCTCGTCATCATTCATTCCGAGTCCGCGCTTCATGAAATCGTATGTTTCTGCGATCAATTGCATCAAGCCGTATTCAATGCCGTTATGAACCATCTTCACATAATGTCCGGCGGAGCCCTCTCCAAGATAGGTGACGCAGGACTCACCGTCCACCCTGGCTGAAACCGCCTCCAAGATCGGCTGGATCCGCCGGTAGGCTTTCTTCGATCCACCGGGCATCAGGCTGGGGCCGTGGCGGGCCCCTTCTTCGCCACCGGAAATCCCCATCCCCGTATAGTAAATCCCTTTTTCGGACAAAGCCTTTTCCCTCAGGTCGGTATCCTTGAAATGTGAGTTTCCCCCGTCAACGATCAGATCACCCGGTCCCAAATAAAGCAATAGGTCACGAATCACACTTTCAACGGCCGGGCCTGCAGGCACCAAAATGATGATCGTTCGTGGCACAGCCAGTTCTTCGATGAATTGATTCAATTTCTTAATGCTAACAATCGCTAGATCGCCGGCCTCGCTTTGCAGCGCATCGACCTTAACCGCATCGATATCGTAGCCCGCCACACCATATCCCCGATCAGCAATGTTCAGGGCCAGATTGCGCCCCATCACACCCAGACCAACGACTCCAATCCGCACTTGATGATGATCCATATCCTCAACTCCGTACTGCTCAACCGCTAAATGCCCGACCTCGGCAACGGCGCCTTTTATTGTCCATCGCGGCTGCATTCAGCCGATAAATCACTTTAACATCCCACACCAGGAGCAGCATCTATCCACTACATCCCGGATTAACGGGGTCCACAGCCCTGTTCCTCGCCAGCGATTTTAATTGTTGATCAGGAGCTGATTGCTGAAATACAGGAACAGGGTCATATTCAAAGGTGAATCGACCCCAAGGCCGGTCTTATTTCGCCGGCGGACGATACCAGTCCTCGCGCCTCAGTGGCAGGCCACTGCGTCCATCGTCTTGAGGTTTCACAAGCAGGGTTTGATAAAGATTCAAGTTCCCGACGGAAAAACCGTATGCGGAGCCAGACATATACAGCCTCCAGGTGCGGTAGATGGGTTCGTCTACAACTTCCAGAGATTGCGTGTGATGCGCTTCCAATGCCTTAACCCAATGCCGCAGCGTAAGCACATAATGCTCGCGCAGGCTTTCCACGTCGCGGACCTCGAACCCGCCCTCTTCGGCCGCACGCACAGTGACACTGACCGGCACCAGCTCGCCATCCGGGAAGACATAGGCCTGCGAAAAACTCGAGCCATTTGGGCGGCCCTCGTCTGCTATACTGCAGGCAATCCCGTGATTGAGAAAAACCCCTCCCTTTCGCAGGAGACGGTAGGCCTGCTCAAAGTAAGCCGGCAGGAGCGCTGCCCCCACATGTTCGAACATACCGACGCTGACCAGGACATCATAAGCCTGGAGCTCATCGATCTGTCGATAATCCTGGATCAGAACGCGGCATTTCTCAGCGAGGCCCGCAGACTGGATGCGTGCATTCGCCAGTTCAGCCTGCGGCTGACTGAGGGTGATGCCGGTTGCATCCACCCCATAATGCTCTGCGGCGTACATCACCAATCCTCCCCAGCCGCAACCGATGTCCAGTACGCGCTGACCGGGATGCAGGCGCAGCTTCCGACAGATGTAATCCAACTTTTGCTCCTGGGCGATGTCGAGATCATCATCCGGGGAACGGAAATAAGCACAGGAATAAACCAAGCGCCGGTCCAGCCACATAGCATAAAAATCGTTGGACACATCGTAGTGATAGGTCACTGCCTGACGGTCGCGTTCGATGGAGTGCGGACGACCGGTCAGCCTGGCAGAGCTCCGCTTGCTCTGGACGCGCTGAGCGCGGCTGCGCGACGGCAGCCGCATCAGTTCCCACCCCAAGCGCACTTTGGCTTCCACACCAGCGGACGCTTCGGACAACCGGTACGCAATATCAAATATCTGCTCGAGATCACCCTGAACATCAAAATCGTCGTAGAGATAGGCCTCACCCAGGCCAACCTCCGTGCCGGGCTGGAACATCTCCCGCAGGGCTCCGGGGTGTTTGAGCACCAGGGTGGCCAGGCGAGGAGCCTCATCCGGCCAGTAGGTGCCGTCCCATAAACGCACATTGACCCGTTTGACAGATTCCTCATCAAACAATTGTTTCAAGATCTGGATCGTCAGGTGTAGGTGCTCATCGGTTTTGGTTGATGTTTGGGTATCCATTTTTCCTCCTATCGTCCTGATCCATGTATCGAATGACCTGCTATGGCGACGAGTTCATTTCTGTGCGGTCGACCACTTCCCCATCGGGCGCCGCACGGCCCTGCGGGAATTGCCTCGGCGTATACCTCTAGATACGGTTTTCTGATCCCAGCCCAGCTGCATCCCAGTAACCTCAACCCCAGGAGCCGGTCAGGGTTGCGTAGGCCATAAGATCGAGAGACCTATTATTAAAACCGCCTGATCAGCTTCAGGCGTTGCATCAGGGCTTGAATAAAAAGTCCGACATAATTATGATAATTATTGTCTAATTATAACCCATTTGGCGCAATTCCCTGGACCATTTCACAATGGAAGTTGGGGAGCACCTCTTCTTGGGCCAAGAGCGAGCAGCCAGGCGGAGCTGTCTTGCTATCAGACAGCTTGAACTGACTGCTTTGGCAGCGGCTTTTGACCACTTTCCATCCTTGTCCTGTTACGACCAGCGAGAAACGCTGGCAATGCCCGCACAGGGGGCCAGGACTTAGTTTTTCAAACGAGCTAGAGTCTTGGCGGCAGTCAACTCCCGCAGGGCATCCTTGCCAATCCAACGCGCGGACTTCGACTCCATATCCGCGATACGCTGTGCCCATGTGACTGCAGATTGGTTGAGGTGCCGGTTGCGTTTGCCGATGTTGCGGAGGGCCCAATTGACCGCCTTGCGTACAAAATTACGTTCATCGACCGCCTGGGCTGCAAGGATCGGGAAATAAGCCTCAAAGCGGCTGTCTTTGGCGGCCGCGTCGTGAACGGCCAATCCAGCCAGAATGGCAAAGGCTGCTCGCTTGACGAACTCCTCTGGCCGGCTGCTCCACTCGCGCACTTTACGATAAGCAAACGGGGTCGCCTCGAACAGGCCGCAGACCTGATCACAAATATCCCACGAATCAAAATCGCTAGCCCAGGCCTCGGCCTGTTCTTCGCTCACCTGCCGCGGATCGTCGATGAAACTCGCCAGCAACCGGGCTTCGTGCAGTCCCGAGTCCCACAACTGGAGCGCCAGCGGATGATCGATGCCGATCTGTTTTGCGATCCTGCGCAGGTCGACAATCGAGATTCCCAGTGTCCCGGCCGTATTGATCCCAAATCGAGCCATCCCCTCCACGTTGGACGGATTGGCCCGGGATTTTAACAACCGGATCACCTCTGTCGCAGAGCGTGTCATGGCCTCAATCTGCGCTCATCCGTACCGCGGCCCGGAATCCGGCATGGGCCGCGACCATATCCACTGCGGTGATCTCGACCACCTTGGCGTCCATGCGCCTGGCTCCTGGCAGGCGAGACGCCCGGTCCGCATGCGAGGGCTGCAAGAATTCAATCGCGACGCCCACCGGTATGGTTACCACAAAAGGTTTGCGACGTTTTTTTAGCAAGGCTTTTACCGCCCGAGTGGCGGAAAGCCGAATTTGCTTATGCGCGACGGAGGGCGGCAGGCATTCGGCCGATTCAAAACCGGTGGCCTGCTTGACGATGACGGCCTCCATCGGCCCCAGCAGTTCCATGGTCTGGGCGCAGGCAGTTTGGTCACCCGTTACCATGATCACCGGTACATTAAAATGGCCGGCCAGAGCGGCGTTCAATCCAAACTCACCCACCAGGGTGCCGTTAAGCCAGACATTGGCCACCCGGCTGGACGACCAGGTGTGGGCGAGAACTGCCGGGGAGGAGCCTGAACGGGCGTGGTAGCCGACAAAGATCAGACCCTGAACCCCGCTCTCCACCCCCTGCACCATTGAAAACGGGCTGCTGGCACCGGAGTTCAGGCGCGCGCGTTTGTCGATCTCCTCAACCAAGATGTTTAGCCCATCCCAGTGCCCATCCGTCACGACAACCTCAGTTGCTCCACCCTCAAACGCACCTGCCACGGCCGCGTTGACCTCCTCGGTCATGGTTCGACGAAATCGGGCATACTCGATATGTCCCGGGGTGACTTGATCCCAATGCACCACCCCCGAAATGCCTTCCATATCAGCAGAAATCAGGATTCGCATAAAACCTCTTTTCATGTTTAGGAAAGGATCATGCCTTCCAGCCCCTACAAATCTTACAGTATCGTTATTTTCATCCTAGATCCACAAAAATGCAAGTAAAATGCATGAATGATTCAGGCATGCTATAATTCGACACAGAAGGGCTGTTCTTTGGAATAAAACTAGCATTGGTACCTGTTCTGACCCTATGACCTCCACCGGACCTTCCAGAACTCGTTCTTGGCGAAGCATTCGCTGGCCAACTGCGCTCATCGGACTGATTCTGATCGTGGTCGGGCAGTTCCAGCTGGCCAGCGAGAAGATCTCGTTGAGCCTGCCCCTCCCCCTAGGCCTCTGGCTTAACAAAAACCTGTATTTGGCCATTCCCAGCATCGACAATGTCCTCCGCGGTCTGCCAATAATGCTAGTTGGCGGCATCCTGCTCGCAATTGCCTTGCGCGGCTTGCAGCTGATGCCCGTTGAGGAACACCCGATTGAAATCCGGCGATTCGCCATCCATCTGATCCGGTCGGCCTGGCCCTGGGTGCTAGTGGCCAGCAGTATTTTCGTCATCCTGCTCGTCCAGCTGGGAAATTTGGATTATCGCCCCTTCCTGCCGCTGCTCTGGATCGTCACTCTATTGATCTTTATCGCGGTGATGGCGGTTTGGGACCACCGCCGGCAAGTAAGCCCCGCTCCCCAATTGTCCCGCCAGGACCTGCTCTGGTTGATCGGGTTGCTGATCGCTGGCCTGCTCATCGGCACGTACCGTCTGGCAGGCTGGCCCGACCAGCTGATAGGCGACGAGGGGAACTTCTGGACGACTGCCCGTGATATCGCGATCGGGGCTTTCCACCCGGCGATCTTTGACAACGGGGTCTATTCATTCCCGATTTTTAGTTCCATTCTACAAGCCTGGGTATTAAAACTTTTCGGTATCGATCTGTGGGGTTGGCGCTTTGGATCGGTGCTGATGGGGGTCTTGACGGTCATCCCCCTCTACCTTCTGGCCCAGGAGGCATTCGATCGCAAGACCGCGATCGTTTCTTCCATCGTCCTGATCAGCAGTCCCTACTTTCTGGTATTTGCGCGCCTAGGATATAACAACATCCAGGCGCTCTTTATCACGGTCCTGGCTTTGTACTGGTTGTACATTGGGCTACAGCGCTCGAGCAACCTGCTTACCTTTCTGGCTGGCTGTGCCTGCGGCTTGGGTTTTTACACTTTCTTCTCCGCCAGAGGCACGGTGTTCATCGCCCTCGGTTTCATCGCAATTTTGTGGCTGACCCGCAAGTTCCGGTTCAAACAGGCCGCCCATGCCGTCTTGCTGATCGGATTGGGGATGCTGCTCACCGTCACCCCCTATTTCGTTTACGGGATCCATCAAAATGCCCAGGAGATGGACTACAAGGCCTTTGAAACCGTATTCTTTAATACCTTCAACGGCCTGCAGTTCTACACGAATGCGGAACTGTTCAAATATGCCCCTCCCATCCAATTCGGTGGCAATGAACTTTTTTTCAATCCTCCGATCTACCTGGTCCTCATCCTCCGCGGCCTGATCCGCTCCCTGCTGGTCTTTCAAAAACCTTGGCTTGTTTCTGAGCATTACCTGGCTTTTCCCCTGGCTGGTACGGTGGGGGCGATCTTTTATGTGATCGGCCTTTTCCTGATCCTGAAGACGATCAAACAGCCCCGCAGCCAGCTGATCCTGCTCTGGTTCCTGACCGAAGTGATCGCCTCCAGCGTCCTCCCTACGGTCCCTCCCCGCCACACTCTTATTGTGGCGCTGATCCCGGCCTTGGCCATCATGATCGGGCTCGGCATCATCGCCCTGATGCGGGCCGCCAGCTATGTACATGTCCGGGTCAACCAGTACAAGAACCTCGTTCTGGCTGCCCTGCTCGGGCTGGTCACCATCGGAGGATTGATCGATTATTTCGTCACCAGCTACGCCGACTATCCCCCTCAGCCGGACCAGATCATGTCCTGGGCAAGTTTGAACTCTCACGGTGAGCACTTTATTTATATCTACTCGGACCCGTCTCAAGCGGGTTTCCGCCCGTACACCATCACTGAATTTCTTCCCAAGGTGTCATTCGAAGACATCCCGCTCGACCAATTTGTCTCAAAGAGCCAGGACCTTCAAAACACACCCAGGATCGTCCTCTTCTATCCCCCGAATTTGGCCAACCAAGTCATCCCGGTCCTGATGGCACACTGGGGTGGTTCCCTGATCCAACGCATGTTCTACAGTGTCGGCGGGACACCAGTACTGGCAGCCGGAATGAATACGCCCTTCGTCTTCGAACGCGATCGGCCCATCCCGGCCACCCTGCTGGATTCCCTCCGCCATCCTGCCTTCCTTCTGTTCCTGGCTCTCCTGGCGCTGGTGCTGGCCACAGTGTCCTTCCTGCCGGCTGTATGGATCTCCCGGTTACCGGTTCGTCTTCGACCGCTGACGGATTGGTTCAATCGGCCGGAGCCATCCGAACCAGAAGAAGCACTGGGAGATGATTTCGAGCAGATCGTGGCACCACCTCTCGAGCCGGTCGCCGCAAGCCTCGCAGATCCTCCGGAATGGGCGGGCGGGTTGAGCCAGGCGGCCTCTCCGCAAAAACCGGACCGATATGCCGGGAACATCCAATCCGACCAGACCGCTGGTGGAAGAGACATTTATATCCATATCCATATCCCCTCCATCCAGCTACCAAGATGGCACTTGGTCAACAGCATTGATATTTCTCTTCCGCCTGTCAGCATTCCCGGCAGCTTGTGGCTCATCCTTTCCGTCCTCCTGGCCGTTGCCGCCCAGATCCTCGTTGCCCGTCAGAGCTTCACCGCCGGCGGAGCCCTTTATCTGCTCTGCATCGCCGGCCTGACCTTTTGGGCCTGGAAGAATCCGAAGTGGAGAAATGTGTTCGCCAACCAGCTGCGCCTTTCGCAAAGGGCAGAGTGGCTATTTCTACTGGTCATCCTGGTTCTGGCGGCGTTCCTCCGTTTCCATGATCTAGCTTACCGGGTATATGGCCTGGAAGCCGACGAAACCAAGTGGACCATCCAGAGCTGGTACTCAACCATCCTGAGGGTCAACCTGGGGGAATTCGCGACCATGCATTACCAATTCCTACCGGTCGATTTCTGGGTGAGATCGATTTTCCTGCGGCTTTTTGGAATGAACTTCGTCACCGCGCGCCTTGAGACCGCAGTGCTCAGCCTGCTTTCGGTCTTCTTTCTTTACCTTCTCGTGCGCAAGCTGACCTTCAGCCCACCTCTGGCCTTGCTGGCTGCCCTGCTCTATTCCATCGCGTTTGTCGAATTAAATGCCTCACACCAGGCTCTGGCAGAGACTTCGATTGAAGTCTGGATGATGGCAGGTATAACCTTCTTTGTTTTCGGGCTCCAAGATCATAAGTGGTGGCAATTCCAGGTTGCAGGTGTCCTGCTTGCCCTGGGAATGATGACCTACGAGACCTTCTTTCCGACAACGGCCCTCGTGCTGGTTTATGCCTTCGGGCTGGCGCTTTACCGGATTCTTAAGAAAAAGGACCCGGTACGGAGATGGTTACAGCACTTGTTGCTGCTTGTTTGGCCGGTCATGCTGGTCTTCTTCGAGTCGACGAAAGGCTACCTGGCACAACGCTCCGGCTACCACTTGGGCTGGCTGCTGAAGTTTTCCGGGAATGGGTCGAATATCGCCGGAATGATCTCCTTTTTCTTGAGAAATACCACCGATCTGCTTCAGACGATCTTTTCTCAAGTTGTTTGGCCAGATTCGCTGCTCAATTGGCCAGGACCGTACCTGAACCCCCTGATCCTGCCATTCGTGGTGATCGGCCTGATTTACAACCTCTGGAATATCCGCCGGCCGCTCTTCGCCTTGCTTCCACTCTGGTATCTGATAGACATCGCGGCTGCACCTCTCCTTCTGGGATCGGTCTGGCCGAGGGTTTTATACCCGGGTCTGGCCCCTCTGATCATATGGGGAGCCATGGGACTGTGGACTCTGCTCGGGGCCCTGCGGAGCTGGTTTGACAGCCTGAGGGTCAAGCTCGCTGCACCCGTGTTCGCACTATTCCTGGTCGCCATCCTGATCAACGACTACCACATCTTTTCGACCTCACTCCTGGATCCAATCGACCGCCAGAAACGGCGCGAGCTAGCCGACCTGACTGCCCAATCGGCGAGTCGCGTGCCGATGATCCTCTTCCCTTATGAAAGTAATCAGGATGACTCGCTCCAACTGGAATCGCAGGTCATCATTTTCTCGGTCGCCGGTGCCCGCCATGTCGGCCTGGATGTGGTCAAGTATTATGCTCAGATCGACTTTGCCCAGCTGCTGCCCACGTTGTGGCAAGATCACCGCCTTATCGGCCTCGACATGTTCTTCGACAAGGCTGCCGTCGGCCTGCTCGATCAGCGTAAGCAGGCATTGAACGTGGTCCTACAGTGTTATCCGGGTGCCAGACTGGAGGCCTCCAAGCAGTTCTTCGATGTGTACCATTTTGACGCGGCAACGCTCGCCCATCCCAAGTGCTATGAAGGACCTCCTCCCGTAACCGTTTCTCCGCAAAACGGAGCGGAGCTCCGGGTCGGCAATCCGGTACTCCTGAGATGGGATACAAAAGGCACCTCTGCCACCAGCTATTCGGTGTTGGTCGATCAAAAAATACCCGGGACGTACGTCATCGAGGCGGAGGATGCCTTCCAGGGTAACGGTTGGTACACCTCCTCCGAATTCGTCAACGGCTTCAGCGGAAGCGGTTTCCTCCTGGATCAATGGCAAGCCGGAAAAGCCCAATACACGTTCGATGTACCGCAGACAGGCCAATATAAGGTGTGGATCCGATCCTACAAGCGGCGCAACAACGATCAACACAATTTCATTAATTTGAACGGACAGACCATCGAATTTGCTAAAACCGGAAACCTAATAAATGAATGGGTCTGGGAGGACCTTGGCACCTTCGATCTTGCCCAGGGGAGTTTGCCCATTACTCTCAGCCGGACATACGGCAGTGACGAAGAATACAGCGTCTTCATTGATACCCTTCTGATCACGACAGACCTGACCCACCCAGCCTCCCAGGTCAAGGTGTGGCAACCGTTGATCGACACGGGTGAGATTCAGTCCTCTGCCACCGGGTATACAATCCCCCAAGCCCTTGCTGTGGGTGATTACCGCTGGGCAGTCCGCATCTTCGACGGAGATGCCTTGATCGACTCCTCGGGCGCGCGCGGGGTTGAATCCACGAGCGCCCTCTTCACAGTACAACCCTGAGCCCACCTGATGGCCAATGAGCACATGCCGCGTCCGATCCGTATCAGCCTCCTTGCCATCAGCGCTGGCCTCCTATCTGTCTGGTATGCGTTGCGCTTGGTGGAAGCCATCCGATTCTGGCCAACCCTTTCCGAATACCATGCCAGGCCAGGGCCAGCATATATCGCAGCCACCGGCGGATTTTGGCTGGTGGCCGGGATGGCCCTCGCCTGGGGACTCTGGTCCGGCAAACGCTGGGGCTGGTACGGAGCGATCGGTGCAGCGGCGGGATATCCACTTTGGTACTGGTTTGATCGGCTGGTCTTCCAATACCCGCACACCGACTGGCCATTTGCCCTGGCTGGGAGCGTGATCGGCTTGGCGATTATCCTGCCGATCCTGCTCTCATCCAAATCGGTCCGCTTCTTCCATCAGAGAGAGATTCATGAGCACTAACCCGAAGGTCAAAAAGCTGAAAGAACGGAAGGAAAGGAGCCTCCAAGGCGGCGGTCCGGAGCGGGTTGAGATTCAGCACCGGAAGGGGAAGCTGACCGCTCGCGAGCGGCTGGACCTGCTTCTGGACAGAGGTTCCTTCCACGAAATGGACCCGTTCGTGGTGCATCGGAGCCGTGATTTCGGTCTTGACAAACAGAAGTTTCCAGGCGACAGTGTGGTAACCGGCTGGGGAACCATCGACGGTCGTTTGGTTTACACCTACTCGCAGGATTTCACGATCTTTGGAGGTTCGCTCGGCGAAGTTCACGCCGAAAAGATCTGCAAAGTGCTCGACCTGGCGCTCAAGAACGGCGCACCGGTGATAGGCCTGAACGATTCAGGCGGAGCACGCATTCAGGAAGGGGTCGTCTCGCTCGGCGGCTATGGAGATATCTTCCTGCGCAACACCCTGGCATCCGGAGTCATCCCGCAGATCTCAGCCATCCTCGGGCCATGCGCTGGAGGGGCAGTCTATTCTCCGGCGCTGACCGATTTTATCTTCATGGTGCGGGGGACATCCAACATGTTTGTCACAGGTCCCGAGGTGGTCAAGGCCGTGACCCGGGAGGCAGTGTCTGCCGAGGATCTAGGCGGGGGAGAGATTCACGCAGAAAAATCAGGCATCTGTCATGTACTCGCTGACAGTGAAACAGATGCCCTGTATCTCATTCGCCAGCTGCTCGGGTACCTCCCTTCGAACAACATGGAGGATCCCCCCTTTCTAGATTCCAAGGATGACTCTCTGCGCACGGAGGAAGCCCTAGAGCAGATTGTCCCGGATGACCCGGCCAGGCCTTACGATGTCAAAGAGGTGATCTACCCGATCGTGGACAGCGGACAATTCTATGAAATTCAACCCTCCTACGCGGGAAACCTGGTTATTGGTTTCGCCCGGCTGGGGGGCTATCCAGTGGGGATCGTGGCGAACCAGCCCGCCGTCCTGGCAGGCGTTTTGGATATAGATGCCAGCCAGAAGGGCGCCCGGTTCGTCCGCTTTTGCGACGCCTTCAACCTGCCGCTGGTCACTCTGGTCGATGTGCCCGGATTCATGCCAGGCACCGAGCAAGAACATGCCGGCATCATCCGTGCGGGTGCAAAACTCTTGTATTCCTACTGCGAGGCTACCGTCCCCAAAGTAACCGTCATCCTGCGCAAAGCCTACGGGGGTGCCTACATTGTTATGTCCAGCAAGCACTTGCGTGGGGACATCAATCTGGCATGGCCGAGCGCCGAGATTGCGGTGATGGGTCCAGAGGGAGCGGTGAGCATCGTATTTCGCAAGGAAATGGAAAAGGCAAAGGGAGCGGCTGATCACAAAGCGAAGCTTGTTAAGCAGTACCGGGATAAATTCGCTAATCCATACATCGCTGCCGAACGGGGCTTTATCGATGATGTAATCGAACCGAAAGAGACCCGTCCGCGTCTGATCGAGACCCTGGATATGCTCCGCAACAAGCGGGATACGAATCCCTCAAAAAAACATGCCAATGAACCCCTGTGACGATCCGGGTGTCGAACCTAGGATCAGAGACGCTGCGGCAGTCGTGCCCTGCTTACTGGAGGATCAAACCTTATGAATAAAAATACCAGGCTTCAAAAGATCGCCGACTATACCAGCAAACGACTGTTGGAGACCTATCAAAAACGCGAAGACCGCTCGCGGTTGGACCACCTGCTGCTCGGTGGAGAATACCGCTGGCAGCACACCCTGCGGGTCGCACAATATGGGAAGGTCATCGCCGAAGCGGAGGGAGCCGATATGGAGCTGGTCCTGGCCGCCTGCCTGCTGCATGATATCGCCTGGTTCGATACCACCCCCGAGACCACGCGTGAGCATGGCCGTCTCGGAGGCCAGATCGCCCAGCCATACCTGGAGAAGCTCCGCTACACCCCCGAACAGGTAAAGACCATCTGCTACAGCATCGTCGCCCACGTGGACATCGAAAACCCCGAAGGCCTGGAGGCAAAAGTGCTGAGAGATGCTGACAACGTCGACCGCTACGGGCCATATCGGGTCTTGCAGTGGTGTTTCCAGGATATTGAGGATTACCCCAAACTGGCGGAAAAGCTGCGTGAGCGCATCCAACGCCTGGAAGGATATCGCCAGGAGAACAACCTGTTCACGGAAACCGGCAGGCAGCTATTCATCGAACAGCTTGACCTGCAAATTGCATTCTTCAGCCAATTTGTCGGAGAAAAAGACCTGAGCATTATGCCGAACATTTAGGCTTCGGAGTACCATGTTCAAGAAAATCCTGATCGCCAACCGGGGGGAGATCGCCGTCCGCCTGCTGCGCGCCTGCCGCGAGCTGGGGATCACCAGTGTCGCTGTTTTCTCGGAGGCCGATCGCCAGGCGCTGCACGTGCGTTATGCGGATGAGGCGTACTTGCTTGGCCCAGCCCCCTCCCGCGACTCCTACCTGCGAGGCGATGTGATCATAGGGATTGCCCGCAAGTGCGGCGCAGATGCCATTCATCCCGGCTACGGATTCCTGGCCGAACGGGCCGACTTTGCCGAAGCGTGTGCCGATGCCGACCTGGTGTTCATCGGACCCAGGGCGACCTCCATCGCGGCGATGGGCGATAAGGCGGTGGCGCGCGCCACGGTCGCCAGAGCTGGTATCCCCGTCATTCCGGGGACGGAGGGTGAAGGTGGGTTGAGGGATGATGAGCTCCTGGCCATCGCACCGCAGATCGGCTTTCCGCTGCTGATCAAAGCCTCAGCCGGCGGTGGCGGGAAAGGGATGCGGGAGGTGAGCAGCCTAGAGGAAATGCCGGACTTGATCCGTGCGGCTCGCCGGGAGGCCGAGGCCGCGGTCGGGGATGGAAACGTCTACCTGGAGAAGGTGGTCAAGGGAGCTCACCACATCGAATTTCAGATCCTGGCCGACCAACATGGGAACGTTATCCAACTGGGAGAGCGGGAATGCTCAATCCAGCGTCGCCACCAGAAGCTGATCGAGGAGTCGCCTTCTCCATTCATTGGAAATGATGTCGACCTGCGTAAAAAAATGGGCCGGGTGGCGGTTCAAGCGGCCCGGGCCGTTGAGTATGTCAATGCCGGGACGATTGAATTCCTGGTCGATCAGGAAAAACGCTTCTTCTTCCTGGAGATGAACACCCGCCTACAGGTAGAACATGCGGTCACCGAGGCCTGCACCGGAGTGGACATCGTTGCCGAACAAATTCGGATCGCGCGCGGACAAACGCTCACATACTCCCAGGAAGATATCCACCCGAACGGCGCCGGACTCGAATGCCGCATCAATGCTGAAGATCCTTACAACGAGTTCCTGCCATCCACTGGACGGATCGCCCATATTTCCATGCCGACCGGCCCGGGAGTGCGCATCGATACCGGTGTTTATCCCGGATTCGAGGTTTCACCTTTTTATGACGCCCTCATTTCCAAGTTGGTCACGTGGGGCGACACTCGCGCCCAGGCCATCCTGCGTATGCGTCGGGCCCTGGAGGAGTACCTGATCGTGGGCGTGCGTACCAACATCCCTTTTCATCAGACCCTGATGGATTTCCCGCGCTTTACTGCAGGCCAGTATGACACCCGCTTTGTCGACGATTATTTCTCGCCTTCAGAAATGGAGACCGGCCTGAAAGCCTTTCCAGAGGTCGCGGCCCTCATGGCAACCCTGGTCGCCCATCAGGCCAAGGGAGGTTCCAAGTCGTTCAGCCAGCAACGGAAGAGCAGCTGGAAATGGGCTCTACGCTGAAGTCATATCCCTTCGAGAGGCCCCGATGCGGTATTCCACCCGGGTAGATGACCGGGAGCACCAGATCGAGATCCTGGATGAACATCATGTCCGCTTGAACGAGCGGATGCATGAGATCGATTTCGTGTCGGTCAGCGGCCAACCGATCTATTCCCTGATCATCGATGGGAAATCCTTTGAGGCCTACGTTTACCCTGAAGAAGCGGGTTGGCAGGTCCTGCTGGTCGGGCGTCAGTATCAGGTGCAGGTCCGGGAGGAGCACGAAACGCGCCTGGCACGGACCCAGACAACCGGACCCGATGAGGAAGAGGAGTATCCATTAAGAGCCCCGATGCCCGGCCTCGTGGTTTCAATCCCAGTCCAGGAGGGCCAGCGGGTTGAACCGGGACAGGTGTTGCTGGTCCTGGAATCGATGAAGATGCAGAACGAACTCCGATCGCCTCGCGGCGGGCAGGTGCACGGCCTGGCGGTCAAACCCGGTGAAAGCGTCGAACCAAAGCAATTGCTCCTGCGTGTCGTATAAATACGGATGATACGGTTGTGAAACAAACAGAACTTGAAACCGAAGTCAAATTCTTAGTAAAGGATCTCCCTGCAGTCGAAACCCGGCTCAGGCAGCTGGGTGGCAGGATATTGCAAGCCAGGAGCTATGAGATCAACCTGCGCTTCGATACTCCCGACCGAAAGCTACAGCGGGCAGCACAGGTGCTGCGGCTGCGCCGCGACACAAAAGCCTGGGTCACCTACAAAGGGAGGGGTCAGGAACAGGATGGAATCATCAGCCGCCAAGAGATCGAGATCGAGGTGGATGCCTTTGAAACTACCCAACACCTGCTGGAGGCACTCGGGTTCGAAGTCGTTTTCATTTACGAAAAATACCGCACGGTCTATGCGCTGGGTGAGAGTCGGGTCATGTTGGACGAGCTGCCATATGGCAGCTTTGTCGAGATCGAAGGCGAGCCGCCCGGCATCCGATCCACTGCCGAGCAGCTGCAGTTGAATTGGCAAGCAGCCATCCCGGCCAGCTACCATGTCCTTTTTGAACGTACCGCCCAGGTCCTGAAGCTGCCTTTCCGCGATCTCACTTTTAAAAACTTCACAAGCCGCACGGTCCATGCCGCGGAACTTGGAATACAAGCTGCAGATTAGGATCTATCCGGTATTTTTAGAAGGAACACTAGTTACGACTTTTCATGCAACTTCCCAGCTCTACTGGATCTCCGCATTCATAGCCTTCTTGCTGGATGCAGGGCTGGTTCTAGGATTGGTGTGGGGGATCAAGCGCCCCCGGTTTGATCGACTGAAATGGCCGCTCAGCATTGCTGCTTTCTTCTTTTGGGGCGGCTTGTGGGGCTGGGCTATGTGGGACCCCTTTATCTGGCATACTGCATACCAGTATGTGTTCCCGTCTTGGGCGCGTTATGCTAATCCGATCCTATTTAGTATCCTCAATGCCCTGCTGGCACTTCTGTTCTGGTGGATTACACGGCACATCAAAGGATATCCAATCCTTAATTTCTGTTTGCTCGGAGGGCTCGAGTCTTTTCCAGGCCACCTGAGGGCTATTTTCAGCCTTGGCATACTGAACACTCCGCTATTAAAAACAGTCAGCGCAGCTGCTGCGCTGACCTTCGGTTTCTTTGAATTCGGCTTTTACTGGTGCGGTATTTTAATTCTCGCCGCGGGGATCGAATGGATTTGGAGGAGAACTCATCTTGGCCAACCGTCCTCGGTTAAACAGACGGGGGCTTGATAGTCATCCCTTCCCATTCGACCTTTTGCACCGGCCCGGACTCCCCTAGCAGTCTGTACAGCAGTTTTCGGAACGTTTCCTTGTCCCCGCTCGTATAGAATTGAAGTCTACCGGAGCGTCCTCCGGACTCGAGCAGTCCTGCAGATTCCAACAACCGGCCAGCCTGGCGGGCAACAGCCGGAGCAGGGTCGATCACACGCACCTGAGGTCCGACGATATCCTGGATTAAAGGGATGACAAACGGGTAGTGTGTACACCCGAGCACAACGGTATCAATGCCCTGGACAAGCATTGGCCTTAACGCCTCTTCGAGAATCGCACGTGTTGCAGGAGTGTCCAGCTGGCCATTTTCGATCTGCTGGACCAGACCTGGGCAGGTATGCTGGAGCAGGGTTACATGACCGGCAAAACGCTCCACGACCGAAGCATACAGAGCACCTTGGAAGGTGGCGGGGGTGGCGAGCACGCCCACCTTACCGGTCTGGGTGGATTCTGCCGCGGGTTTTACAGCCGGCTCCATGCCTACAAAGGAGGTGGACGGAAAGACCTCCCGCAAGGTGTGCAGGGCTGCAGCCGAGGCGGTATTGCAAGCGACCACAATGATTTTTGCGCCCAGGCCTAGTAGGAAACGGGCGATCTCCTCTGAGAACGAGCGCACTTCCTCCAGCGGGCGAGGACCGTACGGAACATGACCTTGATCGGCAAAATAGAGCACAGACTCGCAGGGGAGCTGTTCGCGGAGAGCTCGCAGAACCGAGAGGCCTCCCACACCGGAATCAAAGAAACCGATCGGCCGGTGGGGATTCTCCACCCCATTCATCGTTTTTTCCCGGCAGCTTCAACAAATGACCTGAAAAGGCGCTGGGTG
>Ga0116112_1000697_pt1 | contig 25148 bp, 36 predicted proteins | sample June2015DPH_8_15_FD_89721 | JGI IMG/M metagenome (GOLD analysis project Ga0116112, IMG submission 89721) | Peatland microbial communities from SPRUCE experiment site at the Marcell Experimental Forest, Minnesota, USA - June2015DPH_8_150 | ecosystem: Environmental > Terrestrial > Soil > Wetlands... | reverse complement strand
GCGAGGCGAGGGCGGAACGGTGCGAGACAAGTTCCACCATCTGGCCGCGAGGTAGTTGTGGACCGCCATCGCGCGCCGCTCCTCCTCTGCGTCACCCTCCGCGTTGGCCTGCCGCGCGTCCTCCCAGAACTTCTCGGCGCAGTCCCAGATCGCATCGACCGCTTTTGTCGCCGCCCCCTCGGCCTGAGCCTGCGCGGCGCGGGCCTTAGTATTGGCCTTCACGAGCCCGTCGATGATCTTGCTCGCCTCGGCAAGCTCGGCCTTGAGCGCGGACTGCGCGGCGGCGGCGAACGTGTGCAGGTGCCCGGCCGTCCAGTTGCCCTCCTGGCTCTCCGGGTCCAGCGCCATCGCGTCTCGCACGTACTCTTCGGCTGTCACTGTCGGATCCCGTGCCCGATGGGCTTCATCGCCTGGACGAACCGGCGGGGGTCGAGACCCCAATAAATGAGGGCAACGGGCATCGGAGCTGACGCCGGCGCGCCGAGGAAGCGCACCCGCCCGCGGACGAAGCAGAGCGCGTCTGCGGTCTGGAAGATCACCCGCTGCCACGACTTCGTGTCGACCGTCGCAGGGCTGAGCATGATCACCTCGGCGACCTGGGCCTGGCGCGCGGCCGCCGCCTTGTCCACCCAGTCGGCGATCGAGTGCTTCGAGTAGGCCGGCAGGATCTTGGCCAGATCGATGCGCAGCAGGATGCGGCGCTTCACCGGGTCCTTCTCGTGGTCGACCGCGGGCCCGCACTCGGCCTCGAGCTCCTTCTGCGTCTTGCACACGCCCGACGTCTTGTGCTGCCAGTACCCGCCGAAGGGGGGATTCACGTAGGTGTGCCCGCGCCAGGGGAGCACCAGCCCGTCGTCGTCGGGCAGCAGGTACTCTTCCTTCGCGTGCACGATCGACGTCCCGTTCGAGCAGGGGTCGAGGTCGATGGTGCCGAAGGCCTCGACCACCGCGTCGACGATGGCCTTCGGCGTGTTCCATTCGACCGACCCTGCGCTTGCGATGTGCCCAGCCATCTACGCCACCTTTCGCGGGCCCCTGCCGCACACCGGGCAGATCCCGGTCGTCGAGAGGGAGTGGATCCGCGTCCATCGGCAGAAGTACATGGCGAGCTTCAAGGCAACCTCCGTTCGGCCTCGGCGACCATCGCAGAGTAGCCAAAGCGCTCAGCGTGTTTCTTGACCTGCTTCCACCACCAGGTCGAGCTCGGTCTGTTCTCGGTGCGGTCTCGGTGGCAGCTCGCGTGGATGGCCCAGGTGGTCTCGAGCGATTGGCGCTCGCGGCGCTGGCCGCTCCCGCCGAGTAGGTGATCCCACTCGGCGGGGTCGACGGCGGAGAATGGGGCGCCGCAGGATGGGACCTCGCAGCAGCCGACGGCGCGCGCCATGACCGAGGCTCGGATCTGCGCACTGCTCTGTTGGTGGGCCTCCTGCTTCTTCTCCTGCCGCTCGCGGTGCATCCGGCGGACCTCGGCGCCGGACTTCAAGGCCAGCCGGATCTCCTTGCGAGCATCGCCCACGTCTCTCTCCGACGGAGTGACGCCGGTTTGCAGCATCGCAAACAGCGAATCAATGAACCGGAGCCGCTTTCTGTGAATCGCGGGCATCAGCCGGCGACCGCACCGTCTTGGATGGTGACCACGTCGGCGCCACCGTCGCTGACGATCTTCTCCAGCCAGATCTGCAGCCCGTACTCGACGGCCAGCTCTTTCAGGTAGGCCAGGCCAGCCCGGTCGATGAGCGCGGCATCTCGGACCAGCATCACGCCGAAGTCGGGGTTCGCCGCGCGCGCGAGGGCCACGCTGATCGTCCACTTCTCCCGGCCGCTGGCTTGCGCGATTGGCACGCCGTTGAACATCACGCCCTCGCCGCTGGGCAGGAAGCCGAGGCCGGCCAGGGGGTACTTGGCCTGCGCCAGCGCGATCTCCCGCTCGTGGTCGAGGATCTCGATCGTCGTGTCGTGCTTCTTCACGTCGGCCTCGAGGTCGAGTTGCAGCTGCTGATTCTTCGCGTGGCCGTCGAGCTCCCGCTGGCGCGCCTTCACAGCTTCGTTGTGCGTCTGCGCCTTGGCGATCTCGTCGCGCAAGCTGGCGGCCGGCTTCTCTGGCTCCAACATCGAGACCTCGAAGTTCGCCTTCTTCTCTTCCTCGACGCACTCGCCCAGATAGCGCAGCTGCTCGCGTAGCGCGGCTTCCGCTTCGGCCACTGCCTTGCGGGCCTCGTTGACCTTGTCTTCCCGGTCGTTTCGCTTCCGCTTCGCCAGGTCTGCCGCGGCAAGGATGCGGCCGCGCTCGCGCTGGGCGCCGGCGATCTCTTCCTGCTGCTTCAGTAGGGCGTCGACGTCGATGGGCGTACCGGCCGGCTCGATGTGCGCGGCGTCGACCAGGGCCTTGACCTTCGCCAGCTCGCGCTTCGCCTCGGTGCGTAGGTCGTAGGCTTCCTTGCGGGCGGTCGCGGCCTTGCCGAAGTCGAACTTCACGTCGGCGAGACGGATCAGGGTCTCGACCTGCACCTTCGGCTCGGCCCGGATGAAGGCGAAGGGGTCGAGCGCGCCGCTCTTCGCGTACAGCGCGTCGAGCACCGACTGCGGCTTCTGGACCACCTCGCCCTTCGCGCCGCGGACCTCGAGCTTCGAGACCACGCGCCCGTCGTCGTACTTCTGCCAGGTGCGCTCGACCGTCAGGCCGTTCGACAGCGTCTCGCGGACCAGCGCGTGCTTCTCGCCGTGCCGGATGGGGTCCGCCGGGCAGAAGCGCTCGCCGGCGATGGCTGCGGTGATCGCGTCCATCGTCGACGTCTTGCCCGCCATGTTCAGGCCCACGAGGGAGACCGTCACCCCCTTGGGCTCGATGATCCACTCGACCATCCGACAGAAGTTCTTGCCCTCGTGCTTCACGATCGTGACCGGTTTCTTCGCCATGGCTCAGCCTTCCTCTCCGGGCGCGCGGGTCGCCGCCGGGTCAAGAGTGACGGTGGGCTCGCGCGGCTTCGCGAGCGGGCCCTTCGCTGCGATCATGTCCAGCTCCGCATTGCGCGCGAAGCACATCTGCTTCACCTGCTCGAACATCTCGGGCGGGAGGGCGGTCTTCGCGTCGGTCCAGCAGAGCCGCAGCTCGGCCGGGTCGGTGGCGACCTTGATCGTTTCTCGGATGTGCTCCAGGCGCTCTTCCGGGGTTGCCTTCTTCGGGTCGGGCTCGCTGGGCGTCGTCGCTGCAGGCGAGACAATCTGGGCATCCTCCGGAGGCGCCGCCGGCTTCTTCTCCTGCTTCGGCGGCATCGGGTTGATCTCGACCTCGTCGGGGATCTCGTCGTCGGTGTGCAGCCCGCCGAGCTCATCCGGGAAGGCGCCGCGGAGGCCGGCGGCCTCGGTGCACTTGCCGAGCATGAGCATTCGCTTCTCCCACATCTTCGTGGGGAAGCCATCCTTCTTCACCTGCTGGTACTCATTCAGGAAGCAGGTCGCCTCGAACGGGTAGGCGCGATCCTTGCGGTAGACGCGGACCGTGCACGAGACGAGCTGGCCGCCGCCGCTGCCGTTGTTCGTCCCGTCGCTGAAGAGGTATTCCTTCGGGCTCTGCCCGTCGTAGGCCGGGTGTTCCTCGGCCTTCGAGCGGAAGCCGTCGATCGACGTCTGCACCGCCCACTTCTTCCCGTAGCGGGGGCGGCCGTTCCCGTCTTCGCCTAGGTACTGGTTGCGGCTGACGAAGTGGCACTGCCCTGTGATCGGGTTCAGGCGCTTCAGCCTGGCGATCTCGAGCAGCACGGCGAACTCGGAATCACTCGCCCCCTCGGCGAACATCTCGCGCATCATCTTGCGCTGCTCGGTCGTGAATTCTAGCGGCTCGTGCTTCGGGCGCTCCAGCACCGCGAGCGGGGCGGCCTCGCGCAGCGGGTTGTCGACGCGCACCTCTGGCCTGGTTGCTGTCTTCCGTGCCATCTGCTCCTCCTACGGGTTCGCGCGGGGCCCATCCTCGCGCAGCTGCGAAAGCTTCACCGGTTTCCACTGGGCCAGGAGAGCCGGCGTCCTGGTTGGGCGGTCCTGTCGTACAGGGGCAAGGAGGGACACCCCCGCGCAACCGTCCAGTGCTCTGTAAGTCGATGCCTCCGAAGGTTCGGTGCTCCGGCCCAACTGGAGCTTCTTCTCTCCTACCACCGATGCCTGACTGTTGGCAAGCGGTTTTTTACAGGCCATGGGTTCGCTCTCGGTAGCGCTTCTTCTCGTTGCAGTTGTGACAGAGCCCGCGCCGAAGTGGCTTGTAGAGACGACCGCACCGCGAGCACGGCATCGGCTGGACACGAGGCTTCGCCAGCCGCGCCGCTTGGGCCCTGGCAAGCGCGCCTGCGTATCGCTCGGGATGCTTCTGGGCGTTCAAGCGTCCCTTGGCTGCGGCGTCGCGGGAGTTGTCGAGGTCGGTTCCGGTGAAGAGGTGCGTCTCGTAGTTGCAGCAGGGCGGGTTGTCGCAGTGGTGCAGGACGTCGAGGCCGTCTGGGATCTGGCCTTGGCCAATAGCCCACGCGAGACGATGGGCTCGCCATCGCTTGCCGGCGATCTTGATCGTGCCGTACCCTCCACGTCGCTTATTGACCGGTCCAGTGAAAACCCAGCAGGGTGTCCCGAGCTTCGGATGAGGCGGCCCGCTCTTGTCCATGCTCGCCCAGAAATGCTCGATGGCGGCCGCCTCGCGAGCCTTCGTTTCGCACTTGAAACATCGCGCAGCCCTGTGGTCGCAGGTCCCGCCGCAGCCCAAGCAAACGCCTTTTCTAGTAACCGGCACAGCCCTTCCATTGCCAGCCGTGGTCTGTAGGCTGTTCGTCCGATTGGCAGCAGGAACATTCGCACGTGCAGGTGTGCTCCCAGGGTTCGAGCTTGTCGCACCTCGGGCAAAGCTCGCTGTCCGGGATGCGGTCGCAGGCGAAGACGTCGCGGCAGTTCCTGCAAGCGACCTCGATGGGGGCGATCACTCGACCACCGCGGCCAGGTAGACGGCGAGCTCTTCTGCCGGCATCGGCGGTCCGTCCCCGCCCTCTGGAGCAAAGCCGACCGGCCAGCCTCGCTCGTCGACGACCTTCGCCGGCTTCAGCCAGCCGGTCAGGATCCGGTGGTCGCGCTTCCACTGAAAGCGTCGATACCACCAGGCGCGGTAACACTCGATGCTGGCGAAGAGGCGGCGCCCGCCGGCGCCTGGCTTCGTGGGCGGGACGTCGAGGCCGCAGCCACACTTGCAGAGCAGAGGATCAGAACTTTGGGTCGAGGTCATGTCGAAGCTCCCAGATCAAGCGGTCGATGAAGGTGGGTTGGTAGGGCATCGACCGGGTGTGGTGCTGGTCGTACACCCGGTTTTTGCAAGAGGCGGAGGCGTACACAGAGCCGTCGGCGCGAGACTGCCCGCAGCCGCAGAGGCAGAAGCGGCCGGCGTGCGCCTCTCGCGTGTCACCCTTGAGCGGCATGGCGGGCCTCCCTTCGGCGCTCTCGGTTCAACCGGTCGCGGCACTTCCTCGAGCAGCAGATCTTCGCCGAGCCCTGGTGGTCGAGCTCTTCGTAGATTGGCGCGTCGCATCGCTCAATGCAGCCTGGCTCTCCCGTGGCAGGGGCGGGGCATGGGCCGATGTACTTGCCGGCGCTCGGCATCTAGGCCAGCCTCTGGCCCGAGGGGAGCAGCAGAACGGCAAGTGTGCTTCCGCAGGGGCAATCCCGCAGCTCGAGATCCTCGACGGCGTCCGCCTGGTGCCCGCGCTCTGGCAGCGCGAGCCAGCTGGCCAGGTCGTGGGTCCGGCCGCAGCAGCCGCAGCGCTTCGCCCAGGGCTCGCGGGTGTGCTTGGCCAGCAGGACGTCGACCGCGTGCTCCTGGGCGGGGCGCAGCTTCCCAGCATCGAGCAGTTCCTTGACCTCGCGGATCCTCTTCTTCTTCGCGTCCTCTCGCTCGTTGTCGCAGGCGGCTATCTCGTTGAACTCTCGGTCGGTGTAGTCGCCCATCACTCGCCCTCCCAATAGGGATCGAAGCTGAACGCGATGTCGAGCCAGAAGGTTCGATCGATGTTGCTGCGGAACGTCGAGACGAACGCGGCCCCGCCCTCGCCCTTGAACTGGGCGATGATCTTGCGGGTCTGCTCGGTGTTCGGCACGTACAGATCCGAATAGTGGTTATCGATCTGGACGCCCGCGGCCTTGAAACGCTCGTAAAGGGAAAGCATGGCGTGACCTCCGTTAGACGATGGTTGACCAAACAGCGCGATCAGAAAGCGGGGGGCGTTGCGCCGGGGGATTGGCCATCTAAGCCGCCGCCTTTCCGTGATTCTTGCCCCGGCAGGAGCAATCGCAGGAGCACCCCTTCGCGTTCGTGCAGCGCGCATCGCAGGGGACGGTTGGGTTGAGCGTTCCGCGGACCGTGTCGAATGTCAGATACCGATCGCAGCCCGGGGACGAGCAGGCGACGGTGCAGTAGACCCGCACGCCGTTGAGCGTCGGGAGCCCGCAAACGAGCCGCCGCGTCTTGCCCTTGTTGGTCGAGTAGCGGATTGGCTCCAGCACGAGCCGCGTGTAGCGCGTGCCGCAGCCAGAGCAGACCGCGTTCTGCCGGACTTCCTCGTGGATGATGTCGGTCAGGTTCTCCATGGATCCTCCAGTTGTGGAGCCCGGGCCCAACCCGTTCTCCATGCTTGAAGTATGGCACAGGACGGCCAGCGGGTCAAGGATTCATTTACAGCAGTTGGTCGGTTTCCTGGGAGGTGATCCAGAATGGATCGGTACGCCGACCTAACGGACTTCGAGAAAATCAGTTGACACCACATTTACAGCCGTGGTAGAGGGTTTCCAATGACCCCAGAGGCAGCGAAGGCCGAGATCACCGCCCTGTCGAAGAAGGGCATCAAGCAGTCGATGCTGGCGAAGCGGTTGGGCGTCAGCGGCACCCTGCTGTGCTTCTGGCTGAGCGGCCAGCGGCAGGCGCCCCCCGGCAAGCTGCGCGAGGTCGTGGCGCTGGGCAAGCGGATGGCGAAGGCTCTGGAGGCTTGTCGGTGATTCGCCTCAACCTCGTTGGGCAGTTGCAGTAGGGCAGGACGGCGCCGCTCCCTAGAGGCCGAGGTCCGGCTGAGTACGGGGAGCGGCGTCGAGGTTTTCGGAGAGGGAGCACCATTGGCCGTTGCAGCGGCATCGACTTTCATCGCGTTGGCTGTAGACCGGGCCCCCCCCTGGTCGGCGGTCGATGGGCCCGGCTCGAGGCTGCAACCTCGGGCCGGGCTTTTTTTCCCGGAGAGCTCTCTCTGATGGACTGGCCAAACGAGCGCTGGGTCAAGTGGTACACCAGGCAAACCGCGAGCTGGAGGATGCTCCCCTGGCAGTCTCGGGCGATCTTCGCCCTGCTGATGAAAGAGTGCGACGGTGCCGGGCAGATCGGGCTCGGACGAACCGGTGCAGAGGGGCTCGCGGCGGTCATCGGGATCCCAGTCGAGGTCGTCCGGGCTGGCCTCGACGGGCTTGCCGCCGACGGGATGGTAACGCGCGGTAACGCGGTCCTGACAATCGAGAAGTTCGTCGAGGCGCAGGAGGCCACGACCAGCAATGCCGAGCGCCAGCGCAGGTTCAAGGAACGTCGCAAACTGGCGAAAGAACAGGACACGCCGGTAACGAGGGGTAACGCGGTAACGGCCGGTAACGACAGAAGAGAAGAGACTAGAGTAGAAGAGAAGAAGAAACAGATCATGTCGGCTACCGCCGACGTCGGGCAAGGGTCTCTTCCTGGCCTTCCTGCTCCAGTGAAGGCTCCCCGCAAGCCTAGAGATCCACATCCGGACACGGTTGCGGTCTTCCTGTACTGGAAGCAGGTCCACGGCCATCCCAGGCAAAAACTTACCGACGATCTCGAAGCGGACCTCGACGCCGCCCGGAAGACCTTCAGCGTCGACGATCTCAAGCTGGCGGTCGACGGCTGCAAGGCCAGCCCGCACCACATGGGCCAGAACGACCGCAAGACGGTCTACGACGGGCTCGCGCTCATCCTGCGGGACGTCAACCGGTTCATCGGGTACGCCGAGAAGGCCGGCAAGGCGGTCCAGGTCTACGACCCCGCCCACCAGAACCTGGCGCCGGTGCAGAACACCGGGCGCGTCCGGGGAGAGTTCAAGTTCGACGAGGCCGCCAACCGCAAGCTGCAGGAAGAGCTTGCCGCGAAGGGAGCGAAGCCGTGAGCGAGGTTCGAGAGGATCTGGGGTTCCTACCGCTGGGGGAGATGCCGCCCACCGGGCTCCGGGCGAAGATCTTGGAGCAGCGCAAGCTGGAGAACGAGTACCAGCTGCGGTGCCAGCAGGCCGAGCTTTCCACGCGGCTGCGGTCCTTCGGCTGCCTGCCCACCGACGTCGACCTCGTGCTCTCGACCCGGCTGGAGCGGTGGTATCCGATCCTGAAGGCTGAAGAGTGGGAGGCCAAGGTAGCCGACCGGCGGGAGCTGCTGATCCTGCTGGGCGGCAACCAGGTCGGAAAGAGCATCGCGGCGGTCTGGCTCATGTCCAGGCGGATGATGCAGCGGCGCGGCAAGGGCATCCACGTCCCCGGCGACTACGACGAAGGGGGCGAGCGGGTCTGGTTTCCCTGGCGCGAGTACGACGGCTCCCAGGCCTACGTCAACGCCAACCGGCTGATCAACGCCAGGGCCAACGACTTCAGCCCGGAGGGCCGGCAGCTCTGGACGCAGCTGACCGCGTCGCGGTTCCTCGTCATCGACGAGCTCGGGCTCGAGTTCGGACCGGTCGACAAGCCGCTCACCCGCATCCTGCAGGACCGGGTCGGCGGGCGACTGCCAACGGTCCTGATCTCGAACAAGACCCGGACGGAGTTCGCCGCAGCCTACGGCGACCGCATCGTCAGCCGGGCGGACACCCACGGGATGCTGCTCGACTGCGGAGACCGGGGCAGCACCCAACAGGAGATCCCGCTATGACCAGGAAGCAGCAGGAGAGGGAGCGACGCGGCTACGAGCAGATCCTGACGAGGCTCACCGGGCGCGTCAACGAGTTGTCGACGCAGCTGAAGGCCAGCCAGGCGGAGGTCGTGCGGCTCCGCCAGGATCTCGCGTGCGAGCGGCAGCTCGTCCAGGCGTGCAACTTCTGGCAGACCGAGGCCCACCGGCTTGCCCGCGTCGTGGCGGCCAGGACGGAGCCCGAGGCCTTCACGAAACTGGACGTCAACCACCCGCCGTTCGCGTAGAATCGGCGGCCCACGCAGCACCCACCAGAGGAGCAAACCATGTCGAACGTGCAGGCCTTACCGGGGATGGAGCGGCAGAAGATCCAAGAGGTCGACGACGCAGCCGAGAGCTACGTCGACGCCCGCGACAAGCGGATGAAGCTCATCGTGAAAGAGACCGAGGCGAAGGCCGCGCTGCTCGGCGTGATGAAAAAGCACAAGCTCGAGGTCTACAAGGACGAGAGCGCGTCGCCGCCGCTGGTCGTGACGGTGGTCCCAGGTGAAGACGACGTCAAGGTCAAGTCGTTGAAGGTGAGGGGCGACGGCGAGGACGCCGGCGAGTGAAGCAGATGCTGACGAGCGAGCAGCTCTCTAGGCTGCAACCTGAATCCCGGAAGCTGCTCGCTCAATGGGCGGAAGAGGCAGACCGAAAGCTCCGAGAGAACCGGAGCAAGTCGGCCAAGGCGCGCTGGAAGGATCCGGTCTCGCGCGCCAAGATGCTCAACCGGCCAAAGGTGGCGGCGCAAAAGGAACAGCGTCTCGCCTTGGTCGCCGCCGGGGTTGCCGTCTGCAAACACTGCGGGGAAGAGAAGCCGCTCGACGAGTTTCCAAAGGGCAGGAAGCGCAGAGATGGGCAACAGCGGTACGCCTACTGCAAGATCTGCCACCGGGATGTCGCGCGGGCCAATTACCTGAAGAGGATCTTCAAGCTGACCGTCGAGGAATACGACAAGCTCCTGGCATTTCAGGATGGGCTTTGTGCGATCTGCCGGCAGGCGCCGCGCGCCATGCGGCTTGCCATCGACCATGACCACAAGACGGGGCTCGTGCGTGGACTGCTCTGCAGCTTCTGCAACCGCGCATTGGCTACCTTCCTCGATGAGCTCGACCGTCTGCAGAGGGCGGTCGCGTACCTGTCGTCTCCGCCGGCGACACAGGCCCTCGGCCGCGAGCACTTCGGGCTCGTCGGGCGGGTGGGCAACAAGGCCTCGACGCGGAAGCGTCTCAACGGGCGGCTCTTCGAGTGAAGATCCGGGACCTCTGCCCGGAATGCGGCGCCGTCTACGAGGTCGACGTGCGGCCGGGGATCCGGATGGACAGCCTCCCCCCGCACGCGGACTGCCCGGCTCGAGCGGGCGGCTGGACCTGGGCGCTCGGGCTCGGTTTCGTGCTACTGCTGATCGCGCTCGCGGAGAAGTTCTTTCATCCCACCTGAGAGGCAAGCATGGCGAAGAAAAAGGCATCTGGGTCGACGAACTCGACGAGTGGCCGGTCACCGAGCCGGTCTACTGCCGCTGCGTGGTCGTGGGCATCAACCTCGGCGGTCCGGCCGACTACAGCTGCCAGGTCACCGCCGAGCAGCTGGCCGACGGTTCGATGGTGATCCACGACGTCAAGTACCTGAAGCCTGGAGGTTCCACGTGAAACGGTCCCTGCTTTGCCTAGTCGTTCTGGTAGCATGTGGTCAGGAGGTCGCGCCGTGGGATGGTTCCGGATCGTCGGGTTCGTCGGGAGCCTCGGGTTCGCAAGCCTCTCGCTCTGGCTCGGATGGAAGTCGCGTCGGCGTGAGCAGCTCGACGAGCAGCGCGCCCAGTGGAACGAGCGCCTCCGGAACCGGCGAATCGTCCGGGAGCTCGACTTGGACGACCAGCGCCAGCTCGACCGCGAGCGCGACGCCGCCTGGTTCCAGCTCTGGAGCCGCGTCAACCACCGGTAGCGCGCCAGCGTGCATCCCGGCCGGTGGGAACGGCTGCAGCTCAGTCGTCGGTGCTGGTGCCGCCAGTTGCTGCGGGGCCCCGCTCACCGTCTGCAGCCGGGACGATCGGTGCTGCTCCATCGTCGGTGGGTCGTGCGAGGTCAGCGCGTCCCAGTGCTGCTCGACCGACCCGACGACGGGGAACGCCGAGACCTGCAACGGGATCTCGTGCATGTAGCTTGCAGCGCGCCGTCCGGATCACCTACTCTCTCGCGTCGTGCTTGTGCTTGTCGAGCCGACGGCAGTACCCTTCATCCCCGTGCGAGATGGAGAGGGACCTCGGTACGTCAGAGTACGCGCTACCGCGAGGCTCTCCGCGCGGCATCGGTTCCTGTGGCCATGCTCTTGCTGGGTTGAATTCACGGGATCCTCGCCGCCACCGCACGGTGGCCCATACGAAGACGTGTGGGACCTTGCTGAACGCCTAGGCTGGCGCTGGGCAGCAGAACTCGCCGCGTGTCGGACGCACGGCGGGATCGAACTCCGCGGGACTGACCGGGACTATGGACGAGACGAGCCCGCGTGGAGCAAGATTGGAGTGATCTGAAACCATGGCCAAACGAGCCCCATCCATCCGAGACCGCGTGAAGGAACTCGTCAGACGGATGCTCGCTGATCTCGGCGGGCCGCCACAGCTCACGGAAGGCGGCTGATGGCTCCCCGAAAGAAGCCAGGCCCGAAGCCAGGGTCGATCCCAAAGGACAAACACACCGGGGGGAGGCCCGCGCACGTCCCAACGGAAGATCTCCGCGTGATCGTTGAAGCAGGCATCGCTCGCGGCACTCCACTGCGAAACTTGGCGCGTGCGCTTGGGATCCAGGTCCGAACCCTGCACAAGCACTACGCCAAGATCATCGAGATCGGGGCGACGCTGAAGGCCGAGAAGACCGAGGCCAGCATCCGGGATCGGGCCTACGGCCACACCGGACCGGACCGCCGCTACTACCCACCGAGCGAGAGCCTGCTTCGGCTGCTCGGGGAGCGCGACCTGGGCTGGACCGAGAAGAGCACCCACGTCATGACCGGGCCCGGAGGCGGGCCGGTCGAGGTCGTGACGAAGACCCGAGAAGAGCAGGTCGCCAAGTTCAAGCGGCTGCTCGAGCCACAGGAGACGCCCGGTGGGCAAAAGCCTCCTGCAGCTGGCTCTTGAGCGCGAGGGGCCAGAAGCGGTCGTAACGCTGCTCGGTGGCGCGGAGCCCTGCTGGGATCTCATCGCGCGGCCCGAGCAGCTCGCTCCGGGAACGCTGGGCTCCGTGCCGGGGCTCGACCCGAACTGGGACACATGGCTCGTCCTGGCCGGCCGAGGCTTCGGCAAGACGCGGACGGGGGCGGAGTGGGTCACGCGGCGCGTGCTCGACGGCGCGCGCTGGGTCTCGCTGGTCGGCCGCACCGCGGCGGACGTCCGAGACGTCATGGTCGAGGGGGAGAGCGGGCTGCTGTCGGTGGCGCCGGCGGGCTTCCGGCCGATCTACGAACCCAGCAAGCGGCGGGTGACCTGGCCGAACGGCGCCATCGCCACGACCTACTCGGCCGAGAAGCCAGACCAGCAGCGCGGCCCGCAGAGCGACACCGGCTGGGGGGACGAGCTCGCTGCCTGGAAGTACCCCGACGCCTGGGACCAGATGCAGTTCGGCAACCGCCTCGGCCTCAACCCTCGCGTCTGCGTCACCACGACCCCGAGGCCGACGCCCATCATCCGCGAGCTGGTCGAAGACCCAGGGACCGAGATCACCGGCGGATCGACCTACGAGAACTTCGCCAACCTCGCGCCCAAGTTCCTGCGGCGCATCCTCGCCCGCTACGAAGGCACGCGGCTCGGCCGGCAGGAGCTGCTCGCCCAGGTGCTCAGCGATACCGAGGGAGCTCTCTGGACGCGGAAGATGATCGAGGACGCCTTCGTGCGGCCCGAGGACGTCCCCGAGATGGTTCGCGTTGTCGTCGGCGTCGACCCTGCGGTGAGCTACCAGGAGGAAGACGACATCGACCGCGAGACGAAGCCGGGCGCGGAGACCGGCATCGTGGTCGTCGGTCTCGGCCGCAACAAGCACCTCTACGTCTGGGCCGACTACTCCGGCCGGCGAGCACCGAACGCCTGGGCGGAGAAGGTCGCGGCGGCCTACGAAGAGTTCCACTGCGGCAAGGTCGTGGCCGAGGGGAACCAGGGCGGCAACCTCGTCGAGAACATCCTGAAGACCGCTCACCGCGGGATGCAGGTCAAGATGGTGAACGCCCGCGTCGGGAAGTCGGCGCGAGCTGAGCCGGTCTCGGCGCTCTACGAGCAGCGCAAGGTTCACCACGTCGGCGCGTTCCCAGAGCTTGAAGACCAGCTGACCTCGTGGGTGCCAGGCGAGAGCGATTCGCCGGACCGCCTCGACGCGCTGGTCTGGGCGATCACGTTCCTGGCGCTTGGCCCGTCTGGCGAAGGGTACAACGGGCGGACGATCGTCCACCCTGCGAACTGGGCCGGCCGAATCAGGTAGCCGTTGACGTGAGCGCGGGTAGTGTGCTAGCAGACAGCCAGTGGCCTCAAAGCTCACCGCCGTGATCTTCGTCCGTCTCACCGAGCCGGAGCGAAAGCTCGTGGCGAAGGCTGCGGCAGACGATGGGCGCAGCGTCTCTGCCTGGACACGGCGGCTCATCGTCGAACAGGCCACGCCAAAGTCGATCTACCTCTACCCGCCGATCAGCTTGCGGCAGGAACCACCCGAGCAGCCGGTGCCAGACCCACGCCTGCCAGAGCAAGCAGGGGACGAAGGTCAGCACGCTGACGACGAACGCGCTGCTCCACTGGGCCCTCGGCATGCAGGTCTCGATCGGATGAAGATCGGAGATCTCATGCTCGAAGCTGCGCGGCTGCTCGTGAGCGCAAGATCTGTCGAGGGCGTCGAGCGGGCGCGCGTTCAAGTCACCCACGAAGGCCAGGAGTACGAACTGGTCATCGGCAATCCGGACTGGACGAAGGCTCGAACGCCCGGCGAGCTGCACGCAGCGTTGACCCACCCGAAGTCAGAGGAGTAGATCCCAGCCATGCCACCTCCCCCGCGAATCGTTGGACCCGCAGGCAAGCCGCAGCAGCCGCCCGACATGACCGTTGCGCAGATCCGAGAGGCCGCAGTCGTCGGCGTCGTCTCGCGCACGTGCCCGAACCTCATCGACGGCCTCAACGTCCTGGCCGACGTGCTCGCCGGCAGCGCTGCGCCGAACGGCGTCCCGCTCACCGAGATCACCTACAAGATCAAGCGGCAGTATCTGCTCGTCCGCGACCGCGTGAAGCAGCAGCAGCGCGCGGCGATCGGCGATCTCGAGTTCAAGCTGCAGCAGCTGGACGAGACGATGGAGAAGGGCAAGCTCGACAACACGCAGAAGATCCAGCTGACGATCCAGAAGGCCGGGATGGAGCAGGGCCTCAAGCAGCTGCGGGAGATCGCGAAGAAGTTCGCCGAGACCGATCCCGCCGTCGACGTGAAGCTGGCGGTCAACGGAGACGGCACCGTCGAGCAGCTCGACACCGAGGCTCGAGACGCAGTCGAGGCGGCCTGGCAGTCGAAGACGCTGGAAGAGAAGCAGGCGATCCTCGACCTGGCCATGAAGCCGGCGGAGAACGCAGACGCCGAGGCCGGGTCAGCTGGGCAGCGAGCGGCGGCCGAGGGCTCGCTCAAGAACGTGCGCGCACGCATCGAGACCGAGCTGCACCTGTCCGCGTCCTGGCCTGCGGTCAGGATGATCATCGAGGAAGAGCTGACCGCGATCAAAGCCGGCGCCGTGACCCTGGCGCTCGCGCAGCTGCAGCCGGACGCCGGAGACCCTCTCAAGCCACCCGCTTGAGCTGCCGGTCTCGCCCTACCTGGTAGACAGCGGCGTACCCCTCATCGATCGACGGCAGCTCAAACTCCGACAGCTGCACCACGAACTTGCGCAGGCCGACGCGCTTGGCAACCTGCCGGTCGAGGTTCCCTAGCCATGGCATGTCGCCGCCTAGGTTGAAGTGGACCGCCACCGGCTTCGCACCGCAGGCTCGAGCGAGCTCTATCCAGCGCTGTCGGTGGGCTCGCGTCAGGTTCAAGCGGTCGAGCACCACGTTCTCGCCGGCGGCCAGCGCAGCCCAGACCGCCCGCCGCTCCCAGGCTGTCGCCGTCGCGTGCGTACCGTCGAGCTGGGCCCGCATCCGGTCGTGCGAGACCACGACGAACCCGCTGTCGGCGGCGAAGGAAGACTTCCCGGAGCCCGGCAGGCCGATCAGCACGTGCAGCTCGGGCCGGTTCGAGGTCGTGAGGCGCCGGACGATCGCAGGCCAGTTGTCCTTGAACTCGATCGCGTGGTCGTCGATGTAGGCGCGGGCCTTCGGCTTCGGGCCGACGTAGACCTCGTCGTACTCGATGTCGTGGTCCTTCAGCCAGCTGGCGATCTCGTTGCCGGCCTTCATGCTCTCGCTCGACGCGGCGGACCAGATCAGGACGCGGAGACCGGCGGCGCGAATCGCAGCCATCGCCTCGCGGGCGCCATCCACGACGCCGCCCCCGATCTTCATCAGCACCCCGTTGAAGTCGACCAGCACGTCCTGCGATTCGGAGGCGAACATGCGACCGAGGCTAGCACCGCAGAGGGCGCGCGGGGAGAACCCGGTCAGCAGGAGTAGCGGCGGTACAGCCACCGAGCAAACTCGGCGAATCCAGTGTGCGCGTCCTGCGCGTGGTAGCCGCGCCACTCGCGCGAATCCCAGCCGCGCTCGTCGTGGAAGAGACCCCACAGGACCATCAGCTCGCGGTCGTTCAGGTTTGCGGCCACGAGCGGCCCGCTCATCCGCGGGACGCGATGCAGTTCGATCGCCCCCTGGACCCAGGGGCCGATCGGGATGCCGAGGATGTCTGCTCGGATGCGGTCGGTGCGCAGCATGGTTACTCCTGGCCCAAGACGATCACGCCGCCCGGCGCCATCGCGTGGGGCGTGCCGGGCAGGTAGAGCTTCAGGTCGGCCTCGTGCTCCAGCCAAGCGGTGAAGCGCAGGCGGACGTCGGAAATATTCTTCGGCGTCCAGTTCAGCAGCTTCTCCACGATGCGGCCGCGCTGGCTCGTCTGGCAGCCGACGAAGTCAGCCCACATCGGCGCCCAGAACTCGTCGGGCTTGTCGCGCCACTCCGGTTTCGCTTCCCTGCAGATGTCATAGGCCATGGGCGTCCTTCAGGTGGGCGGCGATCTCGTCCTCGAGCTTGCGCTCCCCGCCGCAGTCAGGGCAGCGAGCGTATACAGTCAGGTGCGGCCAGGGCAAGAGCGAACACTTCCCGCAGCGCCAGCGCCACACCAGCTGCTGGAAGCAGCGGCCGCAGCCCTGGCAAGGCACGTCCTGCGTCAGCCGCTCGTCCTTCAGGATCTCGTCGGGCTGCATCCGGCGGAGGTCGGTGTTGCCCAGCCCACCGTCGAGGCTGATCTCACGGCCTCGAGCGAACCCCCTGAAGAGCCGGATGTTGTGGAACACGACCGCAGGGTGCCACGGCAACGATCTTCCGTCCAGCCGTTCATCGGTGTAGCCTATCAACTCGATGCCCGACGACGGACGCCCACCGCAGCTGCCGCCCGTCCCTTCCGGGCGCCAGTTCCTCGAGCTTCCCATTACCTCGCAGCAGGTGTGGGAGAGCTACGCGCATGTCGCGTCGGTACTCGAAGACCTAGCGACGGCCGGCCGGTATCAGGGCGCGGCGCTGCTCGCGGATGCCTGCTTCACGGACGATCGAATGGTCGCGGTCTTGAACACCAGGATCAACGGCGTCTTCGCCTTGCCGATGGAGTTCAAGACGCAAGGCGAGGGGGAAGACGAATCGGAGGCTCCAGATCCTCCCAAGGTCGCAGAGCTGAAGGCCATGGTTGCCAAGGTGGTCGAGGACAACTGGGAAACGATCATGCCAGCCGCAGTCGGTCGAGAGATGCTGCGCTGGAGCATCATGCTGAACCTGGGGATCGGGGAACTCGTCTGGCAGTGGAAAGGGGATCTGCTGCTGCCGACGGTGAAGACCTGGAACCCGATGTTCGCGTACTGGCGCTGGGACACCCGCAGCGACTGGCTCATCCACAGCGGCGGGCAGGTCGAGCTCAACCCAGGCGACAGCCGCTGGGTCGTCCTGAAGATCGCGGGCCACAACCACGGCCAACTCTACGGGCTCATCCGCGCGATGGGCTGGCTCTACCTCGACCGCGTCTTCACATTCCGCAACTGGAGCCGCGCGATCGAGAAGTACAGCCTCGGGGTCACCAAGGCCTTCATGCCCAGCGCGGCCTCCGACGACGACAAGGAACGCTTTCAGGCGGCCATCGCCAACATGCCGCACGAGGCCACCGTCTCTCTGCCGGACCTCGGCGAAGACGGGAAGTTCGACCTCGAGATGATGAAGACCGATGAGGCGGTCAACTGGCAGAGCTACGTCGAGCGCGTGAAGCAGCTCGACACGTCGATCGCGGTCGTGGTGCTCGGGCAGAACCTCACCACCGAGGTGTCGGCGCAGACCGGCGGGTCGCGGGCGGCCGCGAAGGTGCACGATGAGATCCGGCAGGACATCCTCAAGGCCGACGTCGAGGTGCTCTCGTCGGTGATCAAGACCCAGATCCTGACGCCGTTCGTCTTCTACAACTTCGCCCACGATGCCGAGAAGCTCGGCATCCCCTGGGATAGCCTCGTCCCCGACGTGACGTGGAACGTCGAGCCTCCAGACGACAAGCAGCAGAACGCCAACGCGCTCTCGGCCATCGCCACCGCGGTCTCGGCCTTCTTCACCGCGCAGGCGCCCGTCGACTATGCCGCGCTCCTCGAGCGGTTCGACATCCCGATTCAGGAGAAGTTCAAGCGGCCCACGAAGCCGCCTCCGAACATGGTCTGGGAGCGGCCGCGCCTGCCGTTCCTCGAGCCCACCGACCTGCCGGACCCCGACTACCGGGAGAACAACTACGCCGACCCGCCGCCGTCGGCCTGGTCGAAGTTCTCTCGGATGAGCGAGAAGGAAGCCATCGACTACCTGCGCGTCCTCGCCGCCGGCGCCGAGCGACGCCCAGCCAAGATGCCGAAGGCCGCGCGCCTCGGGCAGCTCACCATCGACGACCTGATCGACAAGGTAACGCCGCAGGCTTCTAAGGCCATGGAGAAAGAGAACCGGACGCTCCTGGCGCTCGTCCTCAAGGCGGACAGCTATCCAGCGATGCGCGAGGCGGTCCAGAAGCACTTCAAGGGCAGCAAGCCCGCGAAGCTGCGCGAGCTGCTTGCCAAGGCCATCGGGATCGCGCAAGAACTCGGGACGCTCTCGGCTCAGTAGACCACGGAGGCTCACATGGCGGACAAGGCGACGGTCGGACGGATTCTCCACTACACGATCAAGAGCGGCGACCTGGCGGGCGACCGAATGGTCGGCGAGGCGCGGCCCGCGATCGTCGTGAAGGTGTGGCCGAACGAGTACCCCGCGGAGAACAAGACCACCGACGGCAACGGCCACGCTCTCGTCGGCGACGGGTACAACGTGCAGGTGCTGCTCGACGGGACCAACGACACCGCGGCGATCGGACAGGCCTGCCTCTGGCGGACCTCGCTCGCCATCTGTGACGAGCCGACCCCTGGCCACTTGAGCTGGCCGCCCCGCGTCTAGGTCTCCGTGCCCGAGCAGAGCCAGTTCGACCAGCTGCTCGCGGCCTTCTCGAAGAAGAGCTGGCCGGCGATCATCCGGATCTGGGTCGACGCCGGTCGCATGACCGAGGAAGAGGGCGCGCTCCGGCTGCGCCTGGTCTACGACGCCGCGGGGAAGTTCGCGACCCTGGCGGACCTCACGATGCACGACCATCTCGACAAGGCCATCCAGCACGCCGAGGGTGCGGACATCCCGATCGAAGACTTCAAGGCGACCATCGCCGACCGGATGCTTCCGACGTTCGGCGGTCGAGCTCCCACCGTGCTCCGGCAGATCGTTCGAGACGACCTGCAGCTGGAGTTCACGCACACCGCGCAGAAGATGGAAGAGCAGGAGGGCTACCTGCAGTTCGTCGCGGTGCTGGACAACCGGACCACGGAGATCTGCAGCTCCCTCGACGGGACGCTGCTGCGCGCCGACGATTCCTTCTGGGAAGAGCACAGCCCGCCGCTGCACGCCAATTGCCGCTCGCGCCTTGTCGGGTACGGCGCGCGTGAGGCGAGCCAGATCGGGATCACCAGCCGACCCGAGCGCGGGCAGTACACGCCGCCGGAGGAAGGCTGGGGCGACCGAGAGTTCCAGTACGACAACGTGCTCGCGACGAAGGATCACTTCCTCGAGAGCATCGCGCGGGCCAAGATGCGCAACCCGATTTTTTAGGGACTTATATACTTGACTCCCTTGCGCCTGGCCGAGTACGTCAACCGCCTGCCGCCGTCCGACGCCTCCTGGTGGCCCATGGAGCGCCTGAGGCGGTTCCTGCGGTCACTCTCGCCCATCCAGTCAGCGCGCGTGGAGGCCCTGCGGCGCGGCGGCCAGCTTGCCTGGGCAACGGCCTACCGGCGCACCCGTCACGGCGCGGCCGTGTGGGAGGTCCGGGCGGATGCTGTGAGTGGGTGCCTCCGCACGGCTCGCGGCGGGTCGAGCCGCCAGGCCGTCGTGGAAGCTGGCCGTGGCGAGGTACGGGTGCGCTGGATGAGCGCCCGTGAGTATGCGCGTCTCCAGGGTGCGCCGGACTTCCGAATCGACGCCGTGCCGGAGAATGCCGCGCTCTTCGGGTTCGGGGATGCCGTGTGCGTCCCCGTTGTCGCCTGGATCGCCAGGTCGTACCTGCTGCCACTGCTGCGAGGAAAGTTCACGCCGAAGCGTCGGCGTGCTACTACCTCGGCATGGCCCGTCTAGGGTAGGCGGCGGCGCGCCGAGGGAGGCTGGGTCTTGCTCCTCACCAGCTGGCCCGCAATCTGACCTTCGAGCGGCGGATCGGCGCGCTGCTTCTGTAGGGTCCTTCCACCCCAATTCAGTTTGCGTATGCTCGGTGTCGTGAAGCGCACCCACACCTTCTCGATCGCCCTCGACGCCGGAGGCGCAGACCGCACCCCGCCGAAGGAGCTGCGGCTGTTCTCCTACGGGATGAACCAGACCCGGAAGGGCAACTTCCTTCTGACGCCGAACGCCGCGCAGCAGATCATGATGGCGTACAAGGCACACGGGACGGACCTCTGCCTCGACTACGACCACGGCGCTCTCGAGGCTCCGGTCGGCCAGCCGACGCCGGCGGCCGGGTGGGCGAAGCTGGAGCTGCGCGACGACGGGCTCTGGCTCGCGAACATCAAGTGGACCGAGAAGGCCCACGACATGATCTCGAAGGGCGAGTACCGGTACGTCTCGCCGGCCTTCGACGCGGACGTACAGACCCTGGAGATCGTCGACGTCATCAACTGCGCGATCACTAACATCCCTGCAATGGACAACCAACGGCCGATGGTGGCCGCATCACGGAGGCACGCAATGAATTTCCGCGAGATCCTGGCTGCCTACTCGAAGCGGAGCGGCGCCACCGTCGGCGAGCTTTGCGAAGTCCTCGGCGTCGACACCGTCACGCTTAAGCGCTTCGCTCTCGGCAAGGCGCCGAGCAACGAGGAGATGACGAAGATGAAGGGCAAGGCCGCCGAGATGAAGTGCGACATCTTCTCCGGCGAGACCGAGAACGCCCCCATCAACGCCTCCCTCGACGGCATGGACGTCAACGCCTCGGCGGCCAGCATCTTCGAGGCGTCGCTGCCGGTGTCCAGCAAGGACACGAGCACCAGCTCCAGCGCGTCGACCGATACCACCGAGACCTCGCGCGCCGCGGATGAGGTGGACGAGGACCAGGGCGGAGCGGCCACGCCGGGCGCAGCCATCGGGCTCAAGCGGATGCAGAAGAGCCTCATCGAGCTCACGGGCACGGCCGACCCCGTCGAGCAGGCCGGGATCCTCCACGGCTGGAAGCTGGCCAAGGACGCCCAGGTTACCGACCACAACGAGCTGGTGAAGCTGAAGCGTGAATCCGAGAAGCGCGAGCGCACCGAGCTGATCGAGCTGGGCAAGCGCGAGGGCCGGTTGACGCCGGCGCTCATCGGCTTCTACGCCGACAAGCCGGTCAACGAGTTCCGGGCCTTCTTCAAGGTGGCACCGGTGATCACGCTCGGCGAGGGCGGGCTCCGCGAGCCGCCTCCGGTCGGCTCCGACGGCCTGCCCAACGGCATGACGCCCGAGCATGCGATCGTCGAGCAGCTCCTGCCCGGCGAGGGCGGCGCGAAGGCCATCGTGGCGCTGTCGCGGCAGCTCGCTCCGTCGATGCTGAGCGGGACGCACATGGCGAACACGGTGAAGGCGCCGGAGTTCGACAACGCGATCCGCGCGAGCTTCCTCTCCTCGCCCGAGCCCGAGGGCTGGATCCCGCGCAAGCCCGCCAAGTAGGCCACCGACCGACCCGACCCCGACCCTCCACCAACACGCAAACGACGAGGTAAAAGACCATGTCCGCTCTCACCGCTCCCCGCAGCACCGCCCAGTACGGCGGGTCTCCGTTCGGGGTGCTCCCCGAGACGTTCGCCTTCACCGTCTCCACCGGGGTGACGCTCTACCAGGGCGCCCTCGCCGTCGTGAGCGCGTCCACCGGCACCGTGCAGCCCATGACCCAGGCCAGCTCGCTCGTGGTCGCGGGTCGATGCGAGGCCGGCAACGGAGGCGTCTCGAGCTTCGCGGCCGGGACGCAGGCGACCATCCGCGAGGGCGCCTTCCTCTGGGACCTCGACCCGAACCACAAGCCGACCGCGGCCAACTTCGGCGCGCTCGTCTACGGGCTCGACGACCACACCATCGGCACGAACGCCAGCTCGAGCTCGATCGCCGGCGTCTTCCTCGGCCTCGACCCGGTCTCCGGGCAGGCCATCGTGCTGACCACGTTCTTCGCCTCCCTCCTGTAGCCACCGAGAGAGCCCTCCACCCCAGCAGCCCACCGACCGCCGCAACCGCAAAGGGAGACACCGAAATGGACATCACGAATGCGAGCCTGACTGCCCTGTACGTCAAGTACAGCCAGATCTTCCAGCAGGCCTTCCTGCGGTACGGGATCTACTGGCCGAAGTTCGCGCAGCTCTTCAACTCGACGACCACCACCGAGACGCACGTGTGGGCGGACCGGATCCCGATGCTTCGCCAGTGGATCGGCGACCGCATCATCCAGAACGTCAGCCTGCGGACCTACTCGCTGACGAACCTGCCCTTCGAGCTCACGGTCGGGCTCGACGAGTTCAACGTCCGCGACAACAAGATCAACGCCTTCTCGCCGACGGTGCAGATGCTCGCCCAGCAGTCGAAGAAGTGGGGCGACACGCTGTTCTACGGCATCCAGTCCGGGACGGCGAACGCGGGCGCGATCGTGGCGGGAGCCTCGACCACGACCTACGACGGCGTCGCCTTCTGGTCGGGCTCGCACCCGGTCAACACCGACGCGGGCGCCTCCGGCCCGCTTGGCAGCCAGAGCAACTTCGCCACCGCGACGCCGCTCACCACCGCGAGCTACTTCGAGGCGCGGCAGACGATGCGCGACTACCTCGGCGCCGACGGGCTCCCGCTGAACGTGAACCCGTCGCTGCTCATGGTGCCGACCGCGTCGGAGGCGGCCGCCATCCAGATCCTGCAGACGCAGTGGACCGCGCCCGCAGCCGCCGTCGGCCAGAACGCTGCCGGCGTCGTCCAGCAAAACGCGATGTACGGCACCGCCGACCTCCTCGTGACCCCCGACATGGGCGTCATCACCGAGGTGGGCGGCAACCTCGGGACGCCCTGGATCCTCATGGACCCGAGCGGCCCGGTGAAGCCGTTCCTATTCCAGCTGCTGGAGGCGCCGCAGTTCTTCTTCGAGGTGAAGCCCGACAGCCCCTCGATCATCGCAAGGCACCAGATCCAGGTCGGCGTCAGAACGCGCGGAATCGGGGGCTACGGCCCCTACTTCTACGGGTTCTTGGGGATTGGCTAGGGTCTAGCGTAGAAATAGGACCCGAAACCTGCTACGCTCGTCGGCATCGTCTGCACCGCGACGGGCAACCTGTCCGTCCAGGTTGGGAACGCCGACTTCCAGCTGCAGGAGCTGTAGAGCAACGGTCATTGACCGACGCGGTCATTCCGGGCAGGCTTGGGGCTACCCCGCAGTCCAACCCCAGGAGCAACCCCGATGGAAATTCGAGTGAGCGCAGGCGCCGTGAACGATGGCGAGGGCAAGCCGTACCCCATCTGCTCCATCCCCGACCCGGTGGCCTACGCCAAGCGGCGGGCTGACCTGGAGAAGCTCGAGCAGCTGCCGCTCGACCAGCTCGGCCGCAACCGCAACGCGCCCAGCCCGCGCGTGAAGAAGGGCATCGACCTCCAGCGCGGCAAGCCGCCGATCACCTTGAGCGGGAAAGAGATCACGCGCGAGTACATCGCGCACATCTCGGCAAACAATACGGTCATCGTCGACGTCGTGAAGGACGAGAAGCAGTGGGCGGCCGAGCACCCGGAGCCCGAGGTTGAGGCTGCAGCTGCTCCGGCCGACGCAGCGCCCGCCGCGGCAGCTGCTCCCGCCGCGAAGCCGGCGAAGACCCGCAAGGCTGGCTAGCCCATGTCGGGGCCCACAGCGACCCCGTCTCAGTACGCGACGCCCACTGATCTCGCGACCATTGGGATGCTCGGGCAGTTCTACCAAACGCTCACCGCTGCGCAGGTCACCGAAGCGCTCCAGAACGCCAGCGGGATGATCGACGATGCCCTGCCGAGCGGCTATCAGCTGCCGCTCGTGCAGTGGCCCTGGAGCTTCGTCCAGTACACCTGCTGGATGGCCGCCTACATTCTCATCCAGGCGCGCGGCTACAACCCGCAGAACCCGGCCGAGCTGACCTTCGAGACGCGCTGGAAGTGGGCGCAGGTCTGGCTCGACAAGCTCCGCAAGAACGGGATGCGGCCCGGCCAGATCGTCGACAGCTCGAACAACGCGCAGCCTGGGCAGTCGGCGCCGAACGCGGCGCCCAACACCGTGAGCCCCTCGCCGACGAATCGGACGTGGGGCACCAACTGGCGAAGGTGACCCCGTGATCGAAGGGGACTTCGCAAAACTGCATCAGATCATCGAGGCCGTCGGGCAGGTGCCCGAGAAGCAGCTCGAGCTTGCGACGCTCTTCGCGGAGTTCATGCGCAAGTCTGTCGAGCAGGAATTCTGGCGCCATCAAGACCCCTACGGCTCGACGTGGGCGCCGCGCAAGCGAGACTACCCATACAACCCGCTCATGGTCCGCAGCGGCGAGCTTATGACCGGCTTCTACACGAGCGCGACGGCCGAGGGCGCGACCATCGCCAACGACGTCCCCTGGGCCATCTACCACCAGTTCGGGACCGTGGTCATGGAGGCCCGCCGCATGTTCCCGGAGTTCGGCGACCTCGGAGACTGGCAGGATCCGCTGGAGCACGTCGCGCTCGCCTTCCTGCAGCGCTCGCTGGAGGCAACGTGATCTCGGACATCCTCGCTCCGATCATCAACAACTTCGCGCTGAAGTATTCGCCGACGCCGCAGGTGCCGACGCTGCCGCCGATCCTCGTTGGAGCGCAGAACCTCTCGCTCCAGTCGGGCCCGAATCAGATCGTCGTCTACCCGAACAAGGATCGCTTCGGCGGGCCCGAGCAGCACTTCGTCGCGCCGCTGCAGGCGCGCGGGCTTCGAGATCCGTGGACGCGCATCGACTGGTCGATCTGGGCGCCAGCTCCGCCGCTGACGCCGTGGGCTGCCCTCGCAACCTACGCGGGCGCCGGCGGTCTCGTTGTGCCGTCGCCGGCGAACACCGACGGGCTCTACTTCACCGGGACAGCTGGGGCGACCGGAACGATCGAGCCGCCGTGGCCGGATGTCGTTGGCGGCATCGTCGTCGATGGCACGGTGACCTGGACCTGCACGGGTTCGGTCTCGAGCTACACGCTCTACCAGTTCGACGCGGCGTACCAGATCCGGGGCTGGATCGTGCAGGCCATCCACGCCGCAGCGGTGGGGTCCTATCACCTGCTCGGAGGGGAGTGGTACAAAAAGAGCGATCAGCTGGTCATGGATGGCATGTGGTACACGCTGAGCACGGAGTTCCGAACGGTGATCACCGACACGCCAGAGGGGACCGCAGTCATCCGCAGCGTGCCGATCGCCGCCAAGCTGGAGACCTGAGACCATGTCGATCCCGTCCGTAAGCATCACCGAGAACGTCTCCGGCAACG